>Ga0172379_10001879_pt1 | contig 39613 bp, 37 predicted proteins | sample GrowelOW334metaG_FD_119756 | JGI IMG/M metagenome (GOLD analysis project Ga0172379, IMG submission 119756) | Groundwater microbial communities from an aquifer near a municipal landfill in Southern Ontario, Canada - Groundwater well OW334 metaG | ecosystem: Environmental > Aquatic > Deep... | reverse complement strand
CTATGAGCCCCATATGGGTTCTATGGATCTTACATTTAACAGCAAACGCTTCCTGAGAGTATCATTGTTGTTTTCTCAATCTCCTAATAGTATCTCAAAGAATCTTCTTTGTTTCCATTATTTCTCTAGGTAAAGAGTAAATAATGTTTTATATATTATGTCGGCATATAAAACCACAGCACACATACCGACAGTATATATACCGAATTTTGTATTGAAATCGCAGTAAGTAATAATTAATATACAAATATAAATTATATTTTTCTGATATGATAGATGGATAAAAATAAGTTAAATAGAACTACAAAACGATATTCTTCTTGGCGATGATTCCTTTTCCCAGTAATATTTTTAAGGTATAAGAGAGCCAGAAAAGTATTGTTTCGGGGCGTTTGATTTCCACTATTATTAATTATATTATTAGATATTGTGACGCATATTTATATATCGAGTTTATATATCCCAATGCGTCGAGAATTTATACCGTATCTCATTAAACAGGCTTTAATTGCCATATTTATTTTCCCAATACCAGAGCCAGGAATAGAGATTTTCTTTTGAGACGAAAAAGGTTTAATCATTTTGAGAGCAACTTTTTGATATTTATCAGTTCTATATAGTCTAGCACTAAGAATCTATATCTTAATAAGATGACATCTTATGTGAACTCAAAAGAGCAATAGTTAGAACATAATTTGTTTGTTTATATATCATTATCATTATGAGAAAAATACTATTTGCAATTTTCGTTTGAACATTTTTATTCATATTATGATGATGTAGTACATCAGAAAGTGATACATGATTAGCAAAACGAGATTCACCTAATTTTGTCATTAATTACCCAGAATGACGGTTCATCTATCCGTATAAGGATTTAATTGGTAGCTTAAATAAGTATCCTGATTTTGCAAAAAGTTATAAAGAATATAGTGATAAATTTTGACGAGATAAATCAAAGGTGACTTCTATTCTCTTTAGGGATCCACTTAATGAACTATGATGAATATCTGTTCGTATAGCTACACAAGAGGATTCATTAAATATGGAATCAATGAGTATGTCAGAGCTAAAAGAATTACTAGAAACTGTCTGACAAGGCTTGATACAAAATATAGGTGAAGATGTAACAATATTAGAAAAGGATATTTACAAAGGTGAAAACAATATATGGATCGTAGTTAAAACTATATCAAGCAATCCTTTCGACAAACAAAGTGTCATTATTAATATTACGTCAATTTCTTTTAAGGATGAAAAGATTTTCTCTGTCTGATTTACTTCCTCAGATAATACTGGGAAAGAGTTTATGGAAAATAATTATAAGAAAATATTAGATAGTTTTTATTGTAAATAAGCCAGAGAAATATTTATGCCTCCGAAGTATGGTAGATCTTTGGGAATATAAATAATGTTTTATATGTTATGTATCATGAAAAGAATAGTCCTTACAGCAGTACTATGTTTATCCATATCTATAATAGGTTGATGTGCCTCCAAAAGCAGCGGCATAGAGTTGTCTGTATTTCATGGATCATGATTTGATATAGAATATCCGAAATGATGGGATGTATATTCCAATAAAGAAGGTCTTGCGAATTTCGATAAAGAGCATAAGGGGGAGCTGAATCAATTAAAAGAATGAATAAACAATATATCCTGATTCAATGAATTCATTGAAGATTGAATTTCCATTACAAGTGCCTGAAAAGAATTATGAAGAATCGATATAAAAGAAATGCCATTAGTAGAACCATTGGATTTATCTTCCGTGCCAGAAGAATATCTAAGTAGCTTATTAGATTTCATTACTGAAAAATTTACAGGCATACGGAGCGTAAAGAAAGAAATATATAACAATGAGAAAATGGTCTGGTTTATATATGATACAGTATGAGAAGGATTTGATGAGGCAAGATTCATCGCTGCTACAACTTTTATATGATCTAGAAAAATTTTCATAATGTTCAATTATTCTTCCTTAGAAAGCCATGACTTTATGCTGAAAAATCACAAGGGGATATTGGATAGTTTTAGATATTAATGCAGACAGACGCGAGACAAAATTGGATTCTCTCGGAAATTACTAAAACATATATTATATATATACTAAAGGGGTACTACTACCCCTATCTCTCTATTCTATTATTCTAATTATTTATTATTACTACTATATAGTATATACTAACTAGGTACTTCTTAATTTCTATTCTCTATCTTTCATATCTTATTATTCTTATTAGTTATCCTCTATAACTATCTTCTCTCATAACTTAAAATTTCATATAACATATTAATTTCCCCTATAATAATTTTAATTATTATATTCATTTACGAAAATGATTTTGTCCTAAGCCCAATCGGCGTATGAGATTATTAGTGCCTGAAAGATTCGTAAGATTTAGATCTATGGGACACTAGAATAATACAAGAATTGCATTCACTGAATAACCCGATGATATTGCCTGTGTAGAATCCTTATCGAGATACCGGCTTTATTGGCTAGCAAGATGATGGACAAGTCTCAGCCCACGGCTTAGAGTAATAAATGCGTCTATCAACAGTCGTATACCTACTTTTGAAGTAGGTCATTTTCTTTATATCTTAAATTATTATCATGACTAGAGGACCCCCCTAGTGGGTTTTTCCTATTACTACAAAAGACAGCCTTCGGGACTGTCTTTTTCTTTTACATTTTAATTTATCATATCATGTGCAACAGATTATCAGTTATCAAAGATTGTATAGATCATTTAGCTCTCTCTAAGGACGAGGTATTTAGTAGCTATTCCACTATTCGTGGGTATGAAAAAGCTATAGAAGAGCTTCGTACCTATCTTGTTGATGAAGAAGAAAGACAGAAACAAGAATACGAAGACACAGAATCTGAATATTATCACGATAAGTATGCTGAACCAGTAGGAGACTACAAATACAGCTTTTAATTCCTATCTATCATCATGACCACAGAGCAAGACAGAGAAGAAGAATTATTCTATGACCTTATGAAGCTTATTAATAGTAAGTCTGATATGTGTTCAGACGATTTTGAATTACTTATCATCACACGGATAAGAGTTCATTGTAAATTTTCCTAATCTTTTATCATTAACCAACTATTATCATGAAAGCAGAATTGAATAATAGACTGATTAAGTTCAGCAAAGACTTAATAGTCGCAACACAATGAATGACGTTGACCACCATCAATCGCAATAGCGTTGAGAAGTGTGTTGAATCTGGAACCAATGCATGATCTGAATATGTTCAGGCTGGTACTGCTGCGACAAAGAAAGTATTCACATTCAAGATCAATATGTGTAAGGCTCAACTCAATGCCACGAGTTATCGGCTTGAATTGCTTGTTGAAACTTCAAGAGATAAGAAGGAAGAACTTGAAAAACTTTTCATCGAAGCCAAAGAGTTGGCTACCATCTTCAATAGGATATCATGGAAACTAACTAAAAGATCTTCGGAAGAAGTAGAGTAATGACTAACTGTAACCTTCAATAACTTTTTATCATTTAACCAACTATTATCATGCTTACAGAAGAACAACTCCAAGCCAAAGGGCTTTTCAACAGAAACTTCATTTCCTGACGTTTTTATACAGGGGAGAAGAATCAACTAGCTCTCAATCAAGCTGGGTATTCAACCCCTGAATGGTTAACGTTCAACCAAATCCGTAAGAACGGATACAAACTTCGTAAAGGAACGGAATGAATAGAGGTGGTCTACAGGGAAATAGCAGAACAAGAAGAGTTAGACTCCGATGGTAACCTTGTCATCAAGACAGTCCCAAGACTTGTAAAGCATATGGTCTTTAATCTTGAATGTTGCGATAAGGTTGAAGATCCAAAGGCTAAGAATGGTAGCACATTCTCAGCTAGTAAGTCTGACTCCTACAATTTTATGAAGTCATCAGATCAAAGTCAAGGCGAATCAGCCAATGATACGATTACGCAGAAGCAACGCCTGTTTCTTATCAAGCTCATAGAGTCACGCTATGAGGATGAAAGAACTAAGGCAGGGTTATTGAATAGAATCAATCAACTTTCAAAGGTGGAAGCTAAACAAACCATATCTAGAATGCTCCAAGAAGCCAGGTAGTACTGCAGTCATTTATATTTAAACTGCTAAAGCTATGGTAAAGGATACAAAGGGTGGGATTGTACGAGTTTCACGAGTTCAATCATGGTCTCTCAGATATCCGCCCTTTGTATATCCTTTTTGTATGCTTCCTTCTGCCAGTCAGGTATAAGGTCTTCGCCTTTAGTAATGTTATTCTCTTGAAAGAACTTTCTGATAGCTTCCACATCGACATCTTTATCATAATAAACCTTATAGGTTTCTGGATCTACTTGAAGGAAAACTTTGTCATGTATGACCATAAACATTATATAGGTGGTAAAGGAATAAAAATACCGACACTATATATTTATATATACATATAGAAAACATATATATCTATATAGCCCTCGGGAGCCTTTTACGCTTTGAATTGTAGCAATATTGTTTCTTGCCTCATGTATAGGGCCAAGGAAAATAAGATTTACTATATATAGGTAACCAACGATAGAGTGAGTTTGTGGATATATGAAAACGTCTAGCTATAAATCTGATCCCTCAGACTCATAATTGCCATGAGAATATAGCACATTTCTTAAAGGACTCTGTATGGACATATCTCTTAGCTCCTCAAACAATATATGTCTTATAACATTCCTTGCACCTAAATCTCTGTCAGCCTTGCTTAGATTTTCCATATTTGATTATCATATTGGACTCACAGTAAGGACATAGAAGGACATCTATATCTTTGGGATTTATATCCGGCATCGCCTTAAACAGCCTCATGGCCTGGGTTAAACGTGCTTCCACGGCAGGAGTTCTATGCATTTAGAAATATTGATACAAATAAATAATGTTAAATATGATATCAGTTAAGAAGCCAGAAGTGTCAACATTTTAATAATAGATTGAATTTTCTATGGAAAAAGCCTTGAAATTAAATTCATCTTCTATATAAGAACTAAACCAATGCGAAGGTAATGTTATTCAATAACATGTAATCCGAGATGACTTTGGCTTTTGCTAAGTCACTCATTAGGGCATTGTAAAGGAAGTTTCAGTTTGAAAGAAAATTTGAGGCTTCCACCATTAATAATGCTACTTGGAGTGGTAGTTCAGTTGGTTAGAACGCCCGCCTGTCACGCGGGAGGTCGAGGGTTCGAATCCCTTCCATTCCGCCACTACAAAAACATGTTGTGGTCTCATCGTCTAGGGGTTAGGACACGGGACTTTCAATCCTGCAACCGGGGTTCGATTCCCCGTGGGACCAAATTATATTACTTATCGTTGCTCATTATACTCCATGGGTCTATAGCTCAGTTGGTCAGAGCAAGCGGCTCATAACCGCTGGGTCGCTGGTTCGAGCCCAGCTAGGCCCATAGTTAAATGCCATTCTTTTGCGGACGTAACTCAATTGGCTAGAGTTTCTGCCTTCCAAGCAGACTGTTGCGGGTTCGAGTCCCGTCGTCCGCTCCATAAAAAGGATCTGATGTATTTCAGGTTTTTTTTATTTATAGCTCAAGCAGGCTTGTTGCCCCGAAGCGTCGGGGTCGTCCGCTCCAAAAAAATTTCAAGCTCCGCGTTTGGAATTTTTTTTCAAAGAAAAAACCCTGCCGCAGCAGGGTCAGAAATATATGTACATATTATTATTGTGTCGGTGGCATGACTGGAGGCATAGGCGGCATCTGCACTGGCTGTACGGCAACTGGTGCTTGCTCAGGTTCTGGTACTGGTTGTACTGGAGCTTGTGGTGGTATCGGGGGCAACACTTGTTGAGGTGCTGCTTGCTGAGGCATCGCTTGTTGTACTCCTGCTACCGCTCCGCTTACCATACCTTGTGCGGTATCTGCAATTCCGCTAAACACTCCTCCGATCTGACCAAAAATTCAACCAGACTGTGGAGCTTGTGCCGCAGGTGCTTGTGTATTTGGCGTTGCTATCGATGGTGCTTTCGGTGCCGGAACTCCTGTAAAAGGATCAGGATTACCAGAAGCCTTGGCGATAAATTTTACAATTCATTTTACCATTTTTTCCAAAAATCCTTCCGTTGGAGCTACTGGGGCAGCTGCTTGCGCTTGCGGTACTGCTTGTACGGGAGGTATGGGCATCTGCACGGGCTGTACGGCAACTTGTGGCTGTACTGGAGTAGCTGCATCTCATACGAGATTGTATGGATTTCAAGGTACTTGTGCAGGAATTGGTGTTTGTATAGGATCCATTTTTGGCTTTTGTTTATGAGACTAAATGTACTTGATACAGCTTAATAGTAATCATTTTTGTTGAAAACGCAAATTTTTGGAGGCCAAAATGCAGAAAAACTTGTATTTTCCCCAAAAAATTATACAGTATAGGAGAATATAGGCCTTTTGTCTTCAAAAAAACATAATGACCGAACTTATTTACCACGGTGGTGGAGAGAGAATAGATACCTGGTTGACAACCCAATTTCCTTATTCTAGGAATTTTTTTCATCATATCATCGAAAGATGAGGCATCAAAGTAGGCAAAACTCAACAAAAAATAATTAAAAAATCATACAAACTCTGAGAAGGAGAGGTAGTTTTCATCGATGATGTAACAAGATTTCTCTCATCAGTCATTCTTGATGAAGCACCAAATATTGATATTCCTATCGTGCTGGAAAAAGAAGATTATCTCGTGATCAACAAACCAAAATGAATTTTGTCGCATCCCAACAGCGTTTGGGACGTAGGTCAGCCATCGGTGGTCTGATTTCTTTATCATAGATATAAAAATCTTCCGAGTATCGGAAATTTTATCAGAGCTGGATTGCTGCATAGATTGGACAAAGAAACGGATGGATTGATGCTCGTTGCAAAGACAGAAAAGGGGCTTGCGCACTTCAAAAAACTCTTTCAAGAAAAATCGGAAGCAGAAACTATAGAAGACAAAGAAGCAGGACATTTGAAAAAATTTTATCGTGCAGTGTGTTATATCACGGATGAGTGAAAAAAATTTCTCGATCAGATCAAAACATTTCCCTACTATATCAAAGAACTTGTCATCGCCAAAGTACCGCATAACGAGCCGAAAATCTGAATCACAAAAATCATGGCGATTTCATCGCCAGTCGGATCGAGTACCGCGTACCGCGTACCGCGTACCGAAAAAATTTGATGACTCGTCGAACTTACCTTGGAAATTCTCACGTGAAGAACTCATCAGATCAGATACCATCTTTCTCATCACGGCTTGCCGATCGTCGGTGATTATGTGTATGGGAAAGACCCCGACGTTTCGGGGCCGATGTGATTGACCGCGTGGAAACTTATTTTCCAGGACTTGGATGGAAAGATGGTGGAATTACAGTTGCTGCCCAATTAAGTTTGAAATGAAATGAAGAATTATTGTGACAGTAACTGTATAGACTTCAATCAAAAATCCAATTGAATTTTTGAAGGAGCCTATAAAAATTTAAAAAAAGCCGTGCACCTTATAAGTGTCCGGCTTGTAATTTTTTATACTCAATGAGAATATTATATTTTCATACGGAGTTTTGAAACACCTAGATAAGTCATATAATAATCAAGAAAGTCTTTATGAATGCTGGATATGCCAGATCTGGATAATATTAGAGGGAATTCTGACGCTTCGCTTGTGTAAGCAGGATTTATCACATTTTCCCCTCCTACTATCATTGCACCATCCTCTACTAGTCTCGTATAGAATGAAACCATAGGTGGAAAGTTAATAACTTCATTAGCGGATGATGCTGTTTTGTATATCATCATTATTCCGGCAAGTGTTTTTTTGTCTTCTACACTCATAGCTGAATCATACGTTAATGTTGGATTATTATTTTCAATCATTTTTTGATTGTGTTCTGCAACCATATCCGCAAAAGATGAAGTGATAATCGTTTTCACCCCCTCTGTAGTAGCAAAAATATCACTACCAGATGGATTGAGAATTTTGTTTCGAATTGGATTATATGCATCATAAACGAATGCATACATAATATCTCTTGCTTCTGCTTTTACATTACCTGGCACGGTTGGCTTACCATACAAAAAGAGAGCTTCAGGGTTTGAAACGATTACACAGGACATTACGTCAAATAATGAACGGCTGCCGCCCGGAAGAGTAAACGTTTGTCCAAATTCCAACGCATTGGGTAAAATGGTTTTTGTAAAATATTCTTTCGGATGGAAAAGCAATTCCATTACACTAGAATGAAAATCGATTCCCTGGTAAGTAGGTAAATGCCTTGCCCCTGCCTCAAAATATCTTCGTTTTTCATTATACACTCCTGTCTGAATGTAGGGATTTTTTACCCGTGTATCATATATTGATGGTTCGTAATGTATGTAAGGCGTTCCCCCCACTGCAAAAGAATACAACTTACATGCTTGAAATAAATCTCCTAGGTCCGGATATTCGTGATGTTTAAAAGAATAAATAGGCTTATTCCCTGCCTTCCCCATCGTAATAGCAACTTTGGGCAAATCTTTTAATTGCCTCTGTGCTTCGTCACGATCAACCAATGTCTGGATAAAAGCGTCTATCGACATTTGACCTCTGATGATCTGTTCAAGCACCAACATGTAATTGTTAATTTTTTTCATAGTTTTCCTTTCTGTTTTTTTTAATTATTTTATTTTTTTCGTTTTTTTTTTGATTTTTTTTCTTTCGAGTTTATAATAAAATACGCTTGAATGTCAATATTTACAATTTTCATAAAAAAAACGCCACTCCGAATTATCGGAATGACGCTTTTGTGTATGTAGGAAAGATTATTCTGTCCTGCTGAAGCAGGATTTAATCAACTTTTTTTGCTCTAGGTTTTTTTGCAGGAGCATCAGCGTCGTCCTTCTCCCTTTTCAGGACCGAGGTTTTTGGAATCTTTTTGGATTCTTTTGGTGCTTTTTCAAGCATCTTTTCAGCCTTGTCTGCTGTATCTTTGTCCTCAGTCAATTTCTTGAGTACATCACCTAGTCCTTTGGATTTAGGTTTTTTGACTGGCTGATCTACTGCTGGAGTTTCTATTTGGAGATTTGGAGATTTTGGGGTGACAGGAGGGAGATCTGTTCATGATTCCTTCTTTGGTTCTGATGATTTTTTAAGTTTTTCATCTGACCTCTCTTTTTCTATCTTTTCTTCAGAGTCGAGCAACCCTTTCATAGAGAGTCCGATTTTTCTATTTTTTGGATCGATAAGGATAATTTTTGCTTTCACGATCTGACCAAGTTTTACTACTTCATTTGGATTTTGGATAGATCTCTGAGACAATTCGCTCAAGTGAACAAGTCCATTGATATCTCCAAATACTCTCACGAATACTCCATAAGGAACAAATCTGATAACTTCACCTTCGATCACATCACCGACTTTGTGCGCCTTTGGTAATGCTGTCCATGGATCGTCCTTCAATTTTTTACTGGAAAGAGAGATTTTTCCATTTTCAAGTCCGATAACTTTCACAGATATCTTGTCTCCTATCTTTCCTAAATTATCAATATTGTTGACGTGTCCATAGGTAATTTCTGAGATATGTACCAATCCTTCGACTGTTCCTCCGATAGTCACGAAAAGTCCGTATGAAGATGATCCACTTACTACTCCGTCAAATGTCTTTCCGACTTCCAACTGTGCAAGTACTGCTTCTCTTTCCTCTTTGAGCGCTTCTCTTTCTGACAAGATGATTCTCTTTTCTTCTTCGTCGATATTTATGATTCTTACTTTGAGTTCTTTGCCGATAAGTTCAAGAAGTTTTTCGAAAATAATTTCTTGATCTCCGTCTTCTACTCTAGGGTAATGGATAGGAGCCAATTGAGACAATGGAACGAATCCTTTGATACCATGCATGTCCACGAGCAATCCACCAAGGTTGGCTTCTGTAGGTGTCACGCTGATAATCTCATCAGCCTCAAATTTCTTGATGATAGATTTCCAGATATCGTATTGTAACAATTTTGTGATAGATACGATATAGTGTCCGTCTTCATGTCTGATATCTGTATTGACGATTTCTAGTTCGATTTCTCTACCAGGTGCAAGATCATATCCAGATCTTTCAAGTTCTTTCACTTCTTTTGAAAGGATGATACCGGTGAATGCGTTGTCTGCACAATCGACTAAAATTCCGTTTTCGATTTTTTTGAGGACTACTCCTTTTATTTTCTGTCCTTCTTTGATAAGAGGGATCTTGAAATCAGCTAAATTAAATTCTGCCATTAGGATGTAAAACGTTAAAGAATAAAAAATACTTTCCCTCATCCCCGGCCCTTCTCCTTCAGAGAAGGGTGACTTAGCACAATCCAAGTCCCTCTCTGAAGGAGAGGGATTTAGGGTGAGGAAACACCATTAAACTTTGAGATCCAATTTTTTGGAAACAGTTGAATATGTATCCAAGTTTTTATCTTTGAGATACTTTAGGAATTTTCTTCTTTTTGCGACTTTTTTCAAAAGACTTCTTTTGGCATCATAGTCTTTTTTGTGAGCTCCGAGGTGTGCTTGTAATTGTGCAATTTCTGAGCTAAGCAATCCAGCTTGTACTTCTGGAGACCCTGTGTCTTTGTCGTGTCTTTGAAACACCAATTCCCCTACTTTTGCGGGAACTTTTTTCCCCAGCTTTGCTGGACTGTGGTCAACCTTTTTGGCTGGCTTTTTCTTTTCTGCCATAGTAAATAATTAAAAAAATAAAAGAGACGCCGAAAGTTCTTGCAATCCTTTAGGACAAAAGAACTTTAACGTCGATTTTATCCAGCTAAGCTGGATAAAAAGCGGATGCAAAACGACAGATGGCTATTCCGTCTAAGTAATGCCTTCCATGTTAGATCTCAGAACTCAGAATACAGAACTCAGCAATTTACTGTGATCTGCTGTCTGCAATCTGCAATCTAATTACCCCCGACAGGGCTGAACCCCGCTAAAGCGGGGCGGGCCTGTATTTACTCAGAATATTTTATTCTGGATTGAGGCCTTGTGTGATATACGAACAGTGAATTGTTCGTTTTTTTATTGCACAATGACTATGTCATTGCATAGTTCAATCATCCAAAAAACACTTCGTTTACACTCGTTTTTTTTGGTGGTTGAACTACCCCCGACAGGGCTCGAACCTGTATTTACTCCTTAGGAGAGAGTTGTTCTATCCCGTTGAACTACAGGAGCACTATCGCTCTGTGCGAGCAGTGGAGTGTTTTTAGGGTTCTGGGAGGTAAAATCAAGGGAAAAGAAGGATTTGTTTGAAGGGGAAAACAAGAGACACTGATCATATTTCTCAGGGGTGGTTGAAACAAAAAGTTTCTGCTTTCTACCCCTATTTTTTCTTTTTATCTCATTTCTTTTCTTTTTTCACAGATTTGTCAATATTTTTCACAGATTTTATCAGTATAATTCTTGCGTTATGATGAAGAAAGCAAATATGAACACCTATATATCACTCATGGCTAGTCTCAAACGGTGTATTCACCAGAGCTAGCCCGTATCCGGAGTTAACTGACCTATATACACTCAAATCTTTATTCTTTACCCTTATTATTATGTCAAAAGCAAACTGTGACTACTGTTGAAAAGAATTTAATGATCACATCTCTCTGTGATGATGAGCTCCTGGAGAGAAAATCAGAGACAATCATGAAAAAGTATGCGACAAGAATACGAATTCTCCAGACAACATATTAAAAAGAGATATAAGCATCTGCCAGTCGCAAGCAAAAATATTCAACTGTCTCAATTGTCAGCATTATCAGAAGAAATGTCCCGGAACAAACAATAAGTAGTTTTTCACAGATTTGTCAATATTTTTCACAGATTTTATCTGTATAACTCTTGCGTTATGATGAAGAAGACGAATACCAACACCTATATACCACCCCATGGCTAGTCTCAAACGGTGTATTCACCAGAGCTAGCCCGTATCGGAGTTAATTACTCATATATAGTACCATGGTTTCCTGATTTGGATTAGCTGCGTTTTCGTAAGACCAGTGAGGGAACCTACCCTATTGTTTTATTTACCCAAGCTATCCTGTATTCTCGATAGTCCTGGATAATCATACCCACTATCCCCTTGCGGATAGTACTCTGTGTCAGGTTACGAATGTCCCGTGGTTTGTATTTCTTACCATTTGGTCGACGCAATTTCTGATCTGACATACAGTACTGTCCGTAGGACAAACAAAAAAACAAAAAAAACAATTCTCTAGAGAGTATTTCTCTTCTGAGAAAAAAATTACTTTTTATTATTAAACTATTATTACAATGGGAAAAACAACAGACAAAAAAACTCTTAACTCGCAAGTAGAAATTGATTTGGTACAAAAAAATAATGAACCAAAAACATGAGAAAAGTATGCCAAAAGACTTTTTACAATGTTTTGCAACGATGAATTTCGCTACAATAATTGATCAGTTGATTTTACTGACGAAAACTGAGATGAAAAGGCTATTTCATGGAATCCTTCTAATGAAGAAAAAAATCATGAGCCGTTCGCAGAAAAACAAAACGAGGAAGATAGTTTAAAACGGGATGTCATCCAACACGAAAATCAATCGTATTTTTATGAAAAAAAACTTGATAATAATGGTAATGATTCTAGAACAATGATTTCCCCATTATACGACAAACATGGCAATCGCACAGATAAAAATCTCATACCTTATTATGGAGTTGCTGACATATCTGTCATCGGCATAAGCAAGGACATACCTAGTACTTGATGGAAGAATATATTTGAATGGATAGAAACTGCGCAAGAAAATGATGAATTACAAATAGTCTTTTTTGCATCATGTTATTCAACAGTTTGTATTTTAGAAAAAGTAGAAAATGGTTTTTTGAAAACATATACACAAAAAGCCACAAATCGTAGAAGTAAGTTAACTTGACCAAAAAAATCTATTACTGAAGAAAACATTGCAGATGGTGAATTTTTTGAAAATGCAACACAATTAAAGGAATCATTAGTCCCTGTATATGAAAGCAATACCGCAAGGCATAGCAAATCATGAAGCTTGCCAAGGTCAGTTATTGGGTACGTAAAAGATATGCCCAATATTTATATTAGCAAGGACTATATCCAGAGAATGTCTCCAGAAAATTATCAGAAAAAGATGTTTGCTCGTGATATGGGAAATAAAGCTCGCGAACATAATATCCCATTTGATTTTTTGATGAAAATGAATGGTAATGTAGAAGCTACAAAACTTCTTATAGCGTCTTTGGACAATATTAAATCTATAGATGAAAAAGATACACATGGATTTTATCTGCCTGCATATTGAGTTGAAACTTTTGATAAATATAAAATTAATTACAATAAGAAATCTGTTGAAGGGATATCTAATTTAAACAAAGAAGAACTTGAAAAATTCACAATATCTGAAATACAAGAAATCAGGAAAAAAATAAGAGAGGAATTGGATAAGCAAATAGAGAAGGGAATGAGTGTTAATATTGATTTCTCAAGTACTTATATTAGCCCATGGGGAAATAGTGATTATATAAATGATATAATGCGTTATATTAATATGACAAATGAAGAAGATGCCAAACAAGCAAAGCTTTTGATGAAATTGATTAGTGGATATTTAGAAGAAAAAAATCTTTTGAGCAAGTCATTAGACACTCTTGCGATCAAAAATTCAAAAGGAGAATCAAGCATTCTATCAAAATCATCATTTTTTAAAACAAAAAATAATGACTTTTTGATTTCTAGAGCATTAGGACACACATCAAGAAGACATCATCAGTGAGGGAACAGTTGGTCATTATTTAATATTGAATGAATAAAAAAATTGGGAGAAGAAAATGAAATGGATGGACAAGATAAGGCACCAAACAAAAAAATGGTAGATTTTGGTACTTATGATGGTAGTGAATGCAACTTATGAATATATGAAGAAGATCTTATCCCTATAAACATCCAAGAACGAGAAGATCTTAGCGGACACAAATTTAGGTATAAAAAAGATTTTTCTTGGTTTAATGGATGAATAGATCGCAAAAGAGATCGACGAGAAGGTAGGGAATATTATTCTAATAGCAAAAATGATAATTTATTGTGTTCTGAAAATGAAAGATTTAATCTAGTAAACAACAATTGAAATTTTGAAGTGCATCAAACAGTAAATGATGAATGATACACTATGCCTATCGCATATGAAAAAATGACTCAGAATGGGGTAGAGCTTATTGTTGCTCAATCTATAGAAAGCGACTATGTCGTAGATCAGAGAAGCATAGTCTTTGCATATATTGTTCCAAATGGTTTTTGTAAGGCTCAATGGATGGGATATGAAATAGATGCAGAAACCATGAAAAATAAGAATTTCTCGCAAGCTATAGAAAATATGCAAATAAAAGTGGCAAATGATTTGGAGTATCAAATAAACGAGACGTTAGGACGCGAAAGAGGATATTACTGAAACAGTCTTTCTCAAAATGAAATAATGTACTTCAATAAATTAGGTAAATTTGAAGCTTGTCCAAAAGATTCTTGAGCTGTTGGTAACTGTGCTGTAGGTACATGGGATTGGATGAAAAAAAACATACCAAATATGCCAGAATTTGAGGGCAAGATTACTTGGAATAATTTTCCTATACCCATTGAGAAACCTATCAGAATGCCATTAAAGGAAGTATTTGAGTTAGCTAAAAAAGATAGTAGATTTAGAGCAGTAGTAAAGCATCTATATAAAAAAGAGAATCCTTCTGGTGTACTAAACAACGATGACGTTAAAAACATATTGTTTTCAGATCCAGATAGTGTTCTGGAAAAGAAAATCATTACAGCACAGGAAGCTAAAGTATTGTGACTGTATGATCAAGGGGCGACTGAAAAATATAACAATCTTACTCCAATAATTGAATCTTATCAAAAAATATATGATATTTTGAACTCAGACGATGCACAAGAAATCAACGAAAATTCTCTTGGTAATTTATATGAAGATGATTTTGATAATGTAAAACAAAAATTCATAGGAAAAGATGATACCAAAAAATTTTCAAAAATCATTTTTGAAAAGATAAATTATCAGATGAATATTGCTCGCTCTAGAATAAATAATAATTTTGACAATATTGAAAATGCAAAAACAAATTATAAAATAGCAAATAGTACTTTGAAGGAAGTAGAAGATAGCATCGAAACGGATTTATTATGAATACAGTTATCGGATATACTTCCAATGCTATCAGATGGTCTAATGAGCAATCTCGTAAAATATTCAGAATCACATGATTCATTATGCTCCTTTCAATTTGATAACGAACATTTTCTATGAAATACTTCAAGAACTTGATATGCTTTTTCATGAAATGTTTCAGAGGAGCGAGAGAAACAATGAAGAATATTCATAGATCATAATTGATACAATTGAAAAAATAATCAATTGCTCATTATCAAAAATCAATTGGATCCAGCACAAAGCACGATTATTACCAAAAAATTTATTAGATCTATAAAAACTGAAGACGTTAAACGATTAGTTGAAAATTTGATTGAAGAAATACGCGAATGAAAGAAACCACAACACATAGCAAGCGAAGCAATAAAAAATACTCAGTCCACAAACACTCTTGGTGATTTTTCCGATAACACATTAGAAGAGCTTAAAAAAAGATTAGAAGATTCTTGAGATTAATATTTTACCTCTAATATTTTATCCCCATGACCGACCTCAACAATCAATTCCTCCAACTTCTCGGAGAGATGAGAGAAGAAATAACTAGCTACAAAAACATCTACGATACTGAGTACTCCTCTGCTCTTTCTCACATTGCTTTCTTGGAAGGGCAATTACATCAAGGAATTGTGAACGAAGAAATCATTGACCACATCTGATCTATCGATGTCGATAGATGGAAAATCTAATACACCTATAATGTACAAAAAATCTCTCCTAATGCCTCGTTTGGTGGGGAGATTTTTGTTATAGCAAAAAACATTTGCTTTTTTGAAAAATATCCTTATGCTTGTTTCTGTAATTTACATTTTTATGTAAACTAAGGAAATGAAATTTACTGAATTTGAACAAAGATATGGTATGCTTCCTGTGGTAGACATGGCCTTTCTCAAGAATGATTTTTCTGATCTCAGATATGTGCAAAGATTATTTTCTGATCGGGTCAAGAAATGATGGCTTTTGCAACTCAAAAGATGACGCTATCTCATCAATAAACCGTATGCCCTCTCGAGAGTAAGTCCTTATTATGTAGCCAATCAGTTATGTTTTCCTAGCTACATCAGTCTGGAATCAGCTTTAAGTTTTTATGGTTTTATCCCTGAGTGAGTACCTACCTATACGAGTATCACAGCCAAGAAAACTCAGGTGTATGCCAATGCGTTTGGGAATTTTTCATATACCAGTATCAAAAAAGAGCTTTTTTGGGGGTTTGATATCAAGACATTTGGAGACAATACGGTCTTTTTTGCAGAAAAAGAAAAGGCATTGTTGGATCTGCTTTATATCCATAACAAAAAAAATCTTGATAATGGTAATATCATAGAATTTTATAGATTGCAGAATCTGCAATCGTTGAATAAAAATAAACTTATCACCTATTGTAAACAATTTGAGAATAAAAAAATGGAAGCTTTGCTGCACCAAGTATTGAATTTATCAGATCCTGACTGGAAAGTTTTATAATCTCTCTATGCACCCATGATCACTATTATCAAAAGGAAAATCGCGCAATGAAAAAATGATATTGAGAAAATTCATATCCTCAGAGAATTTCTTCAGATCGTGCTACTCAAAATTTTGTCTGATATGTGAGCTTTTTCACATCTTGCATTCCTTGGGGGAACATGTCTGAGAATCGCTTTTGGATTGCAAAGATATTCAGAAGATCTAGATTTTTCCTTGTATCAAACTTCATGATATGACTTTGAACATATTCTGAAAAAACTTAAGTATGATCTCGAAAATATGTGATTTACTATCACTATGAAATATAAAATCTGAACAGTACAAAATTGTTTTGTACACTTCAACGCCCTCCTCCATGACCTTGGTCTCACCCGCGTCAAAAATCAGAATTTATCTATCAAATTAGAAATCGATACCAATCCGCCTGTCTGATTTCATACTACAAATCAGGTCGTCAATGATGTTTTTATGTTCCCTATCAAGATTTTTGATCTTCCGAGTCTGATGGCTGGGAAGCTTCATGCTATTTTTTTTAGAGGATATGATAAGGGAAGAGATCGATATGATCTGGCATGGTATCTGAGCAAATCCATTGAACCTAATCAGTTACTTTTGAAAAACGCCATTTTGCAGACGCAAAAAGATGCTACATTGGCACAGACGCAATGGAAAATTCTTTTGAAAGATAAGGTCCAGCACGCTGATTTTGGGAAAATAAGGCAAGATGTAAAACAATTTCTCATGCATCCAGAAGAGATAGTACTCCTCTCTCAAGAGCATTTTATGCAGTTGATAGGCTAAATATACGATTTCATCACTAGAGAAATTGCATCCTTTGAATAATAGAATAATTCTATTATTCGGGGGGTGTTTTTTCTTTAGCAAAAAAGTACCGTAAAATTTGACAAAATTGGGCTTTTGGGGTATAATCAAGAGGAGAATATTTTATGAATTTACTCCTTCCTGCTATGACTAATTTTATACCACATACCTCCTCTACTTTACAGCACGATTTCCCTGAGATCTACAAGAACTTTTTTGCAAATACAGATCTCGTGATGAAGACCCATTTTTCATTTAACTGGAATCCAGAAAGCATAGGACATACTTCACAGCTTATGATAGTACAAAGCAAGCTCCCCCTCTGAGCGTATGTAGGACTCAAAAAGACAAATAAAGCAGGAATCACTATCGGTCAGATTCATATTTTTGATCCCAGAACAGACTCATTTTTTTCTAGCACCCTTCAAGAAATCTCTCCTGAACATGAAAAAATCCTTGCTTTTCTTGAAAAACTTATGAGTGAAAAATGACGAAATTTCGGGGTAGAGATACAGATATTATGTGAGATAGGAAGATGATATGGAGTATGATTTACATGAACTCTTTTTTCTGGACTAATCAGTGGCTTACATATTTTGGCGTGAGAATTGCCGAAAAAACAATTGGAGCATTATGATGATTTCTTGCAGACTCCTGTTTTTGAAGATATCATCCAAGAAACCAGATCCATAGAATATATCAACAAATATGGCAATCTCGCGGCTTGAGCTTTTTCTGCCTTGTATAACAAACCATCCCCATTTGGTATCATCTATGAAAAAATCTCTCCTGATGCTTCCCTGGAACAGCTCAAAGACAATGCCTATGAGGTCTTTTCTTTCAAGGAAAAATTTGCCGATCAAGTAGAACATACCTTTTTGCCCCTCGATATAGCAGTTGTACATACCGGGAAGCTCCACGATACGCAAAAGACAAATTTACTTTTGAAAACAGATAAAAAATCATTTGAACACTACCAAGAATTTTTTCATAATTATTTTGATAAAAAGAAAGATTATCATCTCAATCACCTTTTCAAACAAAAAGATGCCTACGATACTGTGGCGGATCTTATGTCTTTGCTATCGCTCAAAACGGTATACTTGATGACAAAACTTTTTGCATCAGGAGAAGAGCCAGAATTTATTAATGCATTTATAGATCACATTAATACGCTAGATGATGTGTCGAGAGTGGTAGAAAAAACCTCGCATTTTGGTGAAGATTTTAGGCATTATTTTAGATTGCATGGCGAAATGCGCGCAGAAAAAGTCTGAATAAGTACCGTGTATACAGGTAAATGAGGAGGCACCTATATCATCGTCATGAAACAAGGAAGCGCAAGAGATATTTTTGAAAAATCTTTGCATGATCTCAAAAAATTATATCCGGACCTCAATATGCTCTACTCCTCGTGGATCTGAGAAAAGTCTCCTACCCAGTGAGTCTCGATAGAACAATTTATTTCACAAGGGGTGTATTCTGAAAACACAGGAGAAGAAAATATCGTTTATATCGATAATCAAGGACATACTTATATTGGCGATTATTCAGCAATCTGTGAAAAAGAAAAAGATGGGATCCTCCTTGATACTATTAATGGCAGAATTTATCTCAAAGGCGAAAAACTTAGTGCCAATGAAATCAAATCACAATCTACAACGATAGAACTTTTTACACGACTCTTGGATCATCCAGGTGAAGAATTGTGGAATAACAAACTCCCTGCATCTAGCTATGCTTCACAACAGAATCAAATGTTGGGGAAAATCATTCTTCCTCTCATCAAATTATGCGAAGAAAAATTTGGCAAAAAATTGCCACTGATCTGCAAATGATCATTGAGAGAATTTTACGTCAAACTGGAAAAAACTCCTATCAAGATAGGAATCGTAAAAAAGATTTAAATCTCATATATGCATATGCAAAATAGTTTAAAACAATCATACGATCAACAACACATAAATATCAGGAGGAGTACTCGTGAACTCTTTTCTGATCTCAATACTATTTCAAACGCACCAAAAGTGAAACCATACACAACCGAAGCTGTGCTTTGTTTTCTTCGTCATGGAATGACTGATATCAATAAGGATAAAGATAGTCTCAAACATGACAATACACCGCTCAGCAAAGAAGAGTTTGATTATAAACATCAAGATGAATCTGAATACCAACCAGGCACTGTGGCTTATCAAGCGCTCCAAATAAAAAAGGCGATCTTATGACACATTGATCAGATAAGAATATCTGTTCCTTTCAGCATTACTCGTGATGTACAGACTGCACACATACTTGCAGACGTACTTGACTTACCTTTCCCTACAGACCTCAAGGCTCCTTTGCCCTCATGGTTGTGTGATGAAGAAGACCTTAGAACAAGTCGCAAAGATTTGGAAAAAATTGAAGAGATACAAAAATGACCAACAAAATATCTCATTTCTGATGAGCTTCAAGAATCTAAACTAGAGGTGCTCTGAAGACATGCACGTGTTTTCAAGAAACTGCTTTCTACAGATGATACATCAGACATAAAATATAAAATTGCTATAGGCCATAGGACATGATCAGCTTTTCTTGATTCTCTGAAGCACGGCAAAAATACCCTTGATTTTGAGGCCAAAAAATATGGTCCTGCTACCTTATTGATGGGATCATTGGACAAGGAGTGAAAATTTGTTAATGGTTTACAGAAAAGATTTTTTGAATTTGACGTCAGCAATTATGCTCAGCAATTGCAGGAACTTTGACAGATACAAGATATTTGAGTGACAGAAGAAAAATCATTGATAGAAAATCAAAATATCGTAAACGACTATCTCCAAGGTAAACTCCTCAGTCAGCTTTTTGTAGTAAAATCAGAAGAAGGAAGAGAAAAGCGAGATATCATCGTAGAAAATATGAGGAAATATCTTTATTCCGATCATGAACTTATCAGAAATTATACACTCTATCATATTTTTGATAATATGAAACATCTCGATACTCCGCAGTCGGGATTACAAATCCAAGCACTCTTGATGGAATTTATAGAACATACATTCGGCTCTGAGAGCAAAGATAATGAGGAGAAGAAAATCGCACTTTTCAAGGAATTTTATACGCAGAAAGGTCATTCTGATCTATGGAAGTATGCGCTCAAAAAACTTCATGATCAGGATCCTTTTTTGATTGCGAAGCTAGGCGAATATAGCAAACATCCTGACATTGAAAGAGAATGCAAATATATAGAATATGCAGACCTAGGAAAACAAATAGAACCTGCATACAAAATGTATATGAAATCTGGAAGAATGGGAAAGGAATGATATCGACATTTATGAAATAAAGACGCTAGAACACAGTGGAAAACGTCACCGGAAAATTTTGGAAAATTTGCCCAAGATATACTAAAGATAGATAAACACACATTGAAAAAGGCAGCATTGGGAAGATTGAAGACCGTGCTAGAAGATACGGGGCTTGATACATATTTCTACACCAAAGCTAATGGTCTTATGTCTTTTTTGCAAGGGCAAAATCAAGATGGCACATTTGCCATCAAATTGCCCATCAAAGAACAACAAAGAAATGAAATTGTTCTTTTGTTAAAAATCTTGGATTTTACTATGAAGGGTGAAGACTTAGATAGAATAATTCATTTGCTAATCTGACCAGAAAAAAAAGATCATATACAGGAAATAATAAAATCGCTGGAAGAAAAAAGTGATCAAAAGATCGACAATGTAGTCGATCTGATATTCATTTGAACAGCTCAGATTCAACATCTACTCTGAAGAAAATCAAGATTGGATATTTTAGATTTTTTAGTAAAAAATGGCATATGAGAAGCAAAACAACACCTAGATAAACAATACGAAGGCAAACAAACAATCATGATTAATAATAATTTACTTATGCAGTTGAGTAAAATTTTACGATGACCGATTATAGATCAGGTCAGAACATTCATTCAAAGACAATTACATGTATCTAATGTTTTGGATTGTTTGGATATATGATGAGATGGAGTAAAAAGCGCACTCTGAGGCCCACGTAAATTGGGAAACATTCGGAATTTAGCTCTGCACGAAAATATGATATATGGAGAATGAGATACGTTTGCACACACCCGTTTCACAAGCGAGCATATTATGCAATTGAGTGAAAAATTACGAGGAAGTTCTAGTACACAGCTAAAGACACTATTATCTAAAAAAAACATAGATATAAAAAACTTGGCAAACATAACTCCAGAAAATTTTTACTATCTCTTAGCCCCGCATAAAAAATTTTCAATACATAAATTGATAGGAAATATTTTGTGAAGAAACATTTCTAATATCACTCCGCTAGAGTTGCAAAATTTATCTTCACATATACAATAGACAATTTTTCTAATGTTGTTCTACTTATTTATGGATCAACTCCATAATCTCCTCTGTGCATTTCTTGTTGAAAAGTTGTGAAAAATGCTTACAAACAACTTAGTTGCATAAGTTTTTTGTTATTGTTGAAAATATTCCCAGATTGCCTCACTCCGTTCGCAACCACTGCTGAAGCCGGGCTAGTGACGGGGCAAGAAAAAATAACACTTTATTTTTTAAGTTCAATCGTTTTGGTCAAAAGAAGAAAATCCAAGAGATGAAAAGGTATCTTACTCAACAAATATAAGGTAGGGCTCGGGCTTTCTATCCTGGGAGGATTGTTTTTTTTCTCCTTTTCCCTTGCTCAGAACTCCCCTATTTTTGATTTTTTGAGAAGCTATGCGAGTATCGCCTTTGGTGATATCGGACTAAATATATTTTTCTGACTGTGTATCTTGGTAGGAATTCTCATCATGATGAAATGATATCTGATGAAATTACTTATCAAACAATTTATGATTGTGATGGTCATCGTTTCTGGAATTTTGAATTTCCCTATCATAGACGGAGAAATTATCAAATATGAAAAACTGGGTGGATATGTTTCTCGGCCAGTGATTTTTATTCTTGATGCCTTGTTTGGTGGAAAAGCTCTCGCAGTCAAGGTGTTCATCATCATCGCACTGATCGTGGCAGTGATCTGGATTTTGTATTCTTTAAACTTTTCTTTGCCTAAGTTGAATATTCATTTGCATCAAGACGAGAGACCCAAAGACAAACAAAAACGCGAAACGGGTAACGGAAAACGCAATAATGATGAGGAAGAAGAGGAAGAAGAAGAAAAGGCGCCTCAGACGATTGATCAGGGATTTATTAGGACATTGATCAAGGATAAATTTAAGAAAGAAATCACTCAGAAGATAGACGCAAAAGAGGCTGAGAAAAGAATGAGGTCTGAAGAGTCAACTGATAGCAAAAAAGAAAAAAAAACCAGAAACGCAATTAGTTATTCATCTGAAAAACCTACGTATAGCATTTCACTGCTTGATACCAACCCAGGTGAAGCGGTCACTATCGACGAGGCATTCTTGATGGAAAAGGCAAAGGCATTGCAGGATAAGCTCTTGGAATTTAATGTGCCGATCACTATCGAAGGATTTGATATCGGTCCGTCTATCGTACAAATAAGAATCAAACCTGATTCCGGAATCAGAATTGCTACTCTTGAAGGACTGACTCATGATATCGCGCTTTCCTTGAAATCCAAATCACTAAGAATAGTAGCGCCCATCCCAGGAACGGATTGTGTAGGTATCCAGCTTCCAAATCCCAAACCGATGATGGTAAGACTGGGAGATATCCTCAGTGCGCCAGACTTTGCTGCTGATATGAAAAAATCTGATAATAATCTCTCTCTAGGAAAAGCTATCGATGGATCTATCGTGACAAAAACCTTGGAATCTATGCCTCACCTCCTTGTGGCTGGTGCGACTGGCTCAGGTAAATCGGTCGGAGTAAATGACTTTATCCTTTCCTTGATGTATCAGAATACGCCGTCAGAATTGAAATTTTTGATGGTCGATCCTAAGCAAGTAGAATTGGAATTGTATTCGGGATTGCCGTATATGCTCGCGCCCATCGTCTTTGAATCTGACAAAGCACTGAAACTCCTCAAATGGACCGTGCAAGAAATGGAAAATAGATATGGCCTCTTGAGAGAAAAGAGAGTAAAAAATATCACTGAATATAATGATAAGATCATCTGAGAAAAAATGTTCCGTATCGTATTTGTGATCGATGAGTTAGCAGATATGATGATGGGAGGAAACAAGAAAGACGTAGAAATCTGTATTACGCGTATCGCGCAGAAAGCTCGTGCCGTAGGTATTCATCTTATCGTTGCAACACAAAGACCGTCCGTCAATGTCATTACCGGTCTGATCAAGGCAAACATCCCTACGAGAATAGCATTCTGAGTGGTGTCTGAGATAGATAGTAGAACCATCCTTGGAAGACAGGGCGCAGAGACTTTGCTCTGAAAATGAGATATGCTCTACATCGACCCATCGACCAAATATCCAAATAGAATCCAGGCACCGTTTGTCTCTACAGAAGAAATCGAAAGAGTAGTTCAGACGCTTAAAAATAAATACATGGAAGGACTCAATGAAGAAGATATCTACAATCAGGACATCGTACAAATGCTCGAAAATAAGATGGAAACTGGCGAAGCGTTGTTTTCTGATGGCTGAGCAGGGAATGATGAAGATCTCGTCCAGCAAGCGATCAATGTCGTTGCTCAGACGAGAAAAGCATCCGCTACCCTCCTCCAAAGAAAATTGAATGTAGGATTTGCTCGTGCGGCAAGAATCATGGATATCATGGAAGAAAGAGGCCTTATCGGCCCACAAGATGGCGCAAAGCCAAGGGACATATTTTTGTAAAGGAAGGAGAACGGGTAACGGATAACGAGCAATGTGTTGCACCTACCGTTTACCATTCGCCGTTTACCATTAAACGTTTCTTCATGCTCGAAATAGAAAGAAAGTTCCTCGTCAAAAAACTGCCCTATAGTCTGGAAGATTTTCCTGAACGAAAAATCAAGCAGGGGTACTTGATGGACGAAGAGGGAAAACGAATCAGAATCAGACAGAAATGAGACACTTATTACAAGACCTACAAAATCGGACAATGACTGGTGAGAGAAGAAATCGAAAAAGAAATAGAAAAGTCTGAATTTGACAAGAAGTGGAAATCGGTAGGCAAGAACTACCTGAGAAAGGTGCGTTATGAGATTCCTCATGAAAGATATAAAATAGAGCTTGATATATTTCAGGGTAAATTGAAATGACTGATGTGTGCGGAGATAGAATTCCCTAGCGAAGAAGAGGCCAAGGTTTTTGTGATCCCCAAATGGTTTGACGTAGAACTGACGGATGTAAAAGAAGCAGGAAATTCGTATCTTGCGAAGCATGGCATTTCTGATGAGATCAAAGCTTTGATGAAGTAATTTTTGTCCTCCTTTTCGAAGGAGGATGTCCGAAGGACAGGAGGATTTTAATTTTTAAAAAAAGGACCACCGAAAATGGTTGCCCTTTGTCTGCTAAGCAATCTGCTTGGCAGTTTTTTTTAGTTGTGGCCTTCAATGCTTTGATAGGAGCACGGATTTTGTTCCATCCATTCTAGCGCCTTATCAAGAGATCTCTGTTTAAACCATTTGGTTAATCCAAATACACAGAGAAATACCACTGCGGCTACGACAATAATAATTAGTTCCATATCACGATTTTTTTGGTTTGGTCTAGCTTATACATATTTCCTATCAAATGTCAATACATTTTTGCCAGATAGAAAAAACCCCTGTGAGGGGGTCTATAAGGTCCACAACCCCGCAACTTCGTGCGGGGCTCGGCCTTGCCTCGAGTCTGAGGTCCGAGGTCTGAGTTCTGAGTTCTTTTTAGTCGTTGAGGTCGCTTTTGCCATTTTGGTCCTTCATGACGTTTGCTAGGTCGCCTTTACATGCTTTGACTTCTGTTCTAAACGCAGATCGTGTAGCCTGAATTGCTGTTTTCTTAGCTTTTTTGGCAGTATCTATGGCTTTTTTGAAGGTCTTCCATGTCGCGTCTGTCGCCTTTTTGATGTCTTTCTTGGTAGTAAGGAATAGCGCATCAGTAAATGCCACTCCTCTTGCAGTAAAGGCTGTTGCCCAACTTGCGTCGTATGCTTCCATAGCTGTTTTTACTGCAGACTCTCTCTTGTCGAGCGCTGTTTTTACGCAAGCAATAGCGTCTGTACTGACCACGCTTGTTGTCACTGCTGTGGTTGTTACTGTCACGTCGCCTGTAGATTCAGATTCATGAGTGTCTTCTTCTGCAAATGCAAATACTCATACCAGAAGTACTGAAGCAAAAAGAAATAGTAATGTTTTTTTCATTAAGTTTTTTGTAAGAAATTAAAAAACATATCGTTGGCAAGCATAGGCATCTGATTATGATTTGCAATTTGATTTTCATTTGTTACATATATATGCGATATTTATTTCTTATTTTTTATACATGAAAAAAATTATTGCTATAGGTATGCTCGCAAGTCTTGCTCTTTTGACAGGATGTACAAAAACTCCTACCACTACTACTAATTCAAGTCTTGATGATTTTGCAAAATGTGTCACTGCCGCTGGGACCAAAATGTATGGAACGGAAACTTGCCCTCATTGTCAGAATCAGAAAGCGCTTTTTGGAGATAGCTTCCAATATATCAATTTCACAGACTGTATGAAAACTCCTGATGCTTGCCAAGGAATAGATAAGGTTCCTACTTGGGAATTTGCTGATGGTGTGAAAGAAATTGGAGAAAAGACATTTGCAGAATTGGCCGAAAAGACGAAGTGTAAACTACCTAAATAATTACTAGTGGTTGTCATTGCGACCCCGACTATTCGGGGGAAGCAATCTAACCACTGGTCTGATTGCCACGTCGCTATGCTCCTCGCAATGACGGACCAGCCTTTTTACTCCGTAAAAAATCCATGAAACAATCACTCAAAACCTGATTGGCATTTTGAATAACTTCAGGAATCATTACTACCCTCGGATTGATGATCGGATTGAGTGTGGGAACAAATTTGAAGATTGCCGTCATAGGATGAATCTTGACAATCGCTATCGCCGATGCTTGCTCTGATGCTTTGTGAATTCATATCTCGCAAGAATCTGATCGCGCGAATAATGCAAAAGAAGTCTGGGAATCTACGATAGCTACCTTTTTGGCAAAATTTTTGGTAGCGATTACTTTCATCATTCCTGTGCTTATTTTTTCTAATCTTATCGTCGCCACTATTGTAAGTGCTATATGGGGATTGGCACTTTTGTGAATCTTGAGCTGGTATATCGCCAAAAGTCAGAAAGAAAAACCACGACATGTCATCAGAGAACATATAGGTATCGCGGTCCTCGTCATCATCATTACTTACTTTGTAGGAGTGTTTATTTCCAATACCTTTGGCAGCTAATGTTCTATCAAAAGCCCATCAAGAGCATCTTTCATGAACTTGAATCTCGCAAGGAGGGACTTTCTCCTGCGGAGGCTAAAAAAAAATTGGCCGTTTATGGCCTCAATGAATTGAAACAAGAAAAGCATTTCACTATCCTCAAAATATTTTTTTCTCAATTTACGGATCCGATTGTCATCGTACTGATCTGCGCTACCCTGCTCAGTCTTTTTCTCAAAGAATTTACTGATGCGTATGTGATAGGCGCTATCATCATCCTCAACGCTCTGCTTGGATTTTTCCAGGAATATAGAGCGGAAAGGTCTATCCAGATGTTGAGTAAACTTAGCTCGCCGACTGCTAAAGTTCTAAGAAACAACATTCAACAAATCATCCCTGCCAATCAACTAGTGCCTGGAGATATCATTCTCCTAGAATCATGAGATAAGGTGTGTGCGGATATTAGAATCATAGAAAGTTTTGTCCTCGCAGCAGATGAATCAATTCTCACCTGAGAAAGCGTAGCAACAACTAAAAATGCAAAAGATATTGTCTGAACCATTCCTCTTGGCGAAAGACACAATATGCTCTTTTCCTGAACGACTATCACAACAGGGAAGGCTACGGGAATCGTGACCGCTACAGGCATGCAGACCGAGCTAGGAAAGATCGCTACTATGGTACAAAATACCGATGATGGCGCTACCCCACTTCAAAAAAAGCTCAAAACACTGGGTATTCAGTTATGAATTATCATTCTGATTATTTGTGTTATTATTTTTGTGGTAGGTACGCTAAGACATATTCCACGACTAGAAATGCTTTTGACTTCTATCAGTCTTGCGGTGTCTGCCATCCCAGAATGATTACCTGCAGTAGTAACAATCACACTTGCCCTGGGCGTACAGACAATGTACAAAAAAAATGTGCTGGTGAGAAAAATGAAGGCCATCGAAACACTAGGAAGCACGACCGTTATCTGTTCGGACAAAACAGGAACACTGACACAAAATCAAATGACCGTTACGGATATGTTTGTCAATGACCATCATGTCAAAGCTCATCATATCGAAGAGAGGTGATATTTTTCACTCAATGATGATCTTAGTTCTGATAAGGATAAAATCAATCATGAAGAATTAAAATTATTGTTTGATATCGCAAGTAATTGCAATAACGCTGTCCTCCCAAATATCTGAGACCCGACAGAAATCGCCCTTCTGGATGTCAGTATGCACGGCAATGTCCATGGCGGAAAGAAAAAAATCGGCGAGGTGCCATTTGATTCGGAAACAAAATTTATGATCACTCAACATCCCGGGACTGCGACCTGAGCGAATCATATTGAATATCTCAAATGATCACCGGAGATTGTGCTGAATATGTGCACGCACATCCATATTCACGATAAAATCATCAAACTCACTCCCGCAGAAAAAAAGAAACTCCTAGAAAAAAATACTGAAATGGCATCCAAGGCGCTCAGAGTGTTGTGATTTGCCTACAAGACTTATACCAAAGATTTTGTCTTTGTGGGACTGATGGGGATGATTGACCCTCCGAGAAAGGAGGTCTACGAAGCACTCGCTACCTGTCAGAAGGCATGAATCAGAGTGGTGATGATCACTGGAGATCAGAAAGACACTGCCAGCGCGATAGCAAAAGAAGTAGGCATCCACTGAGAAGTGATGGAAGGAAAAGATCTTGATCAATTGGAAAATCGAGACCAAACCATCGAACATGTGAATATCTTTTGTAGAGTCAATCCAGAACATAAGGTAAGAATCTTGGCAGAATTGCAAGCGAGAGGAGAAATCGTAGCGATGACCTGAGACGGTGTGAATGATGCGCCAGCCATCAAGAAAGCAGATATATGAATTTCTATGTCCCGCAAGGGAACAGATGTCGCGAGAGAGGCAGCCGATATGGTGCTCGTGGACGATAATTTTGCATCGATCGTCAACGCCGTGCATTATGGAAGAATCATGTATGATAATATCAAAAAGTTTGTGAAATATATGCTGTCAGTAAATTTTGTAGAAATATTTGTCATCATGGGAAGTGTATTTCTGTGACTTCCACTTGCTATGTTGCCTATCCAGATCCTACGGATCAATCTCGTCACTGATAGCCTTCCTGCTATCGCATTGGGCTTGGATCCAGGTGAACAAGGCGTCATGCAAAGAAAACCCAGAGACAAAAAAGAACATATCCTGAGTCATTCACTCGCATTTATTCTCGTCATCAGTCTGATTGAATTTGTCGTCTTGTTTAGTTTGTTTTTTCAATGGCAAAGCGTCGATCTGGAAAAAGCAAGAACACTCGTCATCACTACCTCCATCGTCTTTCAGTTTTTTGTGTCTTTCTCTGTGAGAAGTGAGAAATTTAATTTTTGGGAGTTGAAGATGAATCGGTATCTCTTGTGATCTATCTTGCTCGCCTTGGTTTTGCATCTCCTCTTGTTGTATAGTCCGGCAAGCGCATGGTTCAAATTTTCGGCTCTAAGTGCCAGCGATCGACTGATGGTCGTAGGACTAGGAAGCATCGGATTTGTCTTGTATGAAGGAAAGAAATACATAAAAAAACTAACAACTAATACCTAACAGCTAACAGTTAACAGCTAACAATTCTCTTTACCTTATACAAATAGCATATGTCAATTCTTTGAACAATCACGCATTATGAAATGATTACTCCACATGTTTTGGAGATGATTTTGGAAGTGCCACAGATTTTACCGTTTGTTTCTGGGCAATGGATATTGCTAGGGTATGAAGATGAGCAGGGAGTATTCAAAAGGGCCTATTCTATTGTGAACTACGAAGCACAAGACGAAAAAATGTATATCACTCTCTGCGTCAAACTTCTCGAACTAGGCAGAGGAAGTGCTGTATTGAAAAACAAAAAAGTCTGAGATACTATCGAGGTCAGTGGAATTTTTGGACATTTCAAATTGCAAGATACGGATAGTCCCAAAGTGTTCATCGGAACAGGAACGGGATTGGTGCCGGTCTACAATATGGCCAAAAGCACGACTGCGACCAACAAAACTTTGATCTTCTCTGTGCCGTACAAATCAGAATTATTTTATGAAGATAAGATAAAAAACATTCCCGATCTGAAACATGAAATCTATATTACTCGTGAAGAAGCGCCTGGCTATCATTTTTGAAGATTTGATTTGAGTACATTTGATTTTACCAAAGAGACAGAATTTTACCTCTGCGGTAATCCAGATATGGTGAAAGCGAATACGGAGAAATTGAAGGAATTGGGATTTGAAAAGATTTATAGTGAACAGTTCTAGTGCTATTTTCTTAGCTATTGACTTTCTTTGTTTAAAGTATATATTCTTTTTGCGAATGTTAATAAAAATTTAAATTACTTTATATGAAAAACGATGATTATCCAAATGTGTCACAGATGCCGATTTGTTTAGGGCAGACGATAAAAGCGTTACGGCTCACAAAAGGTATCACACAAAAAGAATTTGCGAAAAAAACAGAAATGAGTCAGGGATTTCTCTCTCTCATAGAAAAGGGAGAGCGGTCAATATCTATTGATCTTTTCAGAAAAATGGCCGTAGCATTTGACCTTTCTATGATAGTTCTTCTGTATCTTGCGCTCAAGCGCGAGAAAAAACTCCGTGAATTCACCAGTCAAGAAGAAGCTGAATTTGAGGTGTTTGAAAAATTTTCAATCCCTCTTCTCAAAGAAAAGCTTAATCTTGACGAACTGCTATTTATATAACATAATGACCCAAGAGCTGCATATGCAGCTCTTTTTTTAATCTTGAATAAAGTGTGGATTATCTTTTCTCGTCTGCTAATGCTCTTACGGTATTTATATTTCTTATGGTCATACATTTATACATTTTGTGAGTGATAAGTTTATTGAGTTGGCTTTTGTTATAATTCTTTCTGTCGATATTTCGAAAAATAGCACCAGGAACATAGCGAATATCCACATATTCTTTTTTGATCGGTAATTCGTCAATGATCTTTGGGAAATCACTTTCTGGAAAGAGAAAAGCAATATCTGATCTCTGTCTTTTGTCATTTTGCCGACTTTCAGGGATGGATTGTGCTATAGTGCATATTTCTTTCTTGGTTTTTACCAAAGTTTTGATCTTATATCAAAACTCTCTTTCCAACAATGATTCAATCTCTTTTTGGATAACCAATGACTTCTTTGTTGATTCGAAGAATACATTCCCTGAGTTGAGGTACGTGAATACGTTACTATATCATGCCAGTTGGAAAAACTCCCTGACTTTTTTCATTTCAACTTTTTTATTTCCACCAACGTTGATTCACCTCAAAAGTGCGATGTATTTCATGCTATATTTTTTATGATATAAGAAGCCCTCTTATTCCTGCACGAAGTGCGGGAATGCCTGAATCTTTCCCAGTTCTGCTGGACCATGGTCTGGAGAAATATGGTAGGATTTGTGGATGATGTCGACCATAAATTCTGATGGAACAAGATGGAGATCTATGCGTTTTTTGAGTTGATTTTTGATAAGTGCTATGGAGCAATACTTGAAAAGTACTGCGAGTAATTTGAGCGGATTCCTAGTATTTGCAGACTGGAGGAAATGTCTCAGCGCAAAGGGCGTTTTGATCTGATGTACATGGGTAAGTGCATGCGGAAATGGATGCACATAGCCAAAGTCATGATACATCATCCGTTTTTTGGCATTGGAATATCTACTTACCCATAGGGATTCTCGCCCTAGATATCTGAGTACGCTATGATATCGAATCAGGTCAGGTTTGAATTTTCTGATCGTAAAAAACAATCTCCATGCCTGTCGATCGTTGCAGAGAGCAATAAACATTCCTACGTATTTCATGAGTTTTCATCGAGTCCCAGAAGAGATATTTTTGCCAAACATCTTTACCTCGTAGCCCATGGACTCGAGGATTATTTTGACATCGTGGATGTAGGTTTCGATACCACCAATTTTATTTTTAAAATCAGACACCAATAGTATCCTTTTCACGGTTGGTCCTGCGAGTGTTTGGAATGTTGATTTTCGTGTTTCGAGTGAGTACTCGGATACGTTGAACGGTAAACGGCTAACGGCGAACGAAGGATCTGATATTTTTTTGATGAGGGAGTGAATTTTTTGCGCGGTGCTGTGACCATATTCTAGGGTCAGATCAAGTTCTGGTACGATGAATGGTGCTAGTCCGCCTTTGGCAAATCCGATGACCGGCAATCCTCGCGAAAGTGCTGTGAGCGCAGTCAGTCAGAATGTTTCCAGGAATGTTGACGGCATGAGGCAGTACTGACAATTTGGCAGATATCTTTTGATCGTTTCTAGATTTTGTCGACCAAAGTAGTGAATTTCTTTATGTTTCATAGTTAAATTTTTTAATGCATCAGCGTAGCTTCAGTCTCCGAAGACGAAGAGCTCAAATGGTAATGCTTTATCATACATTTCTATCATTTCCAAAATTGCGTCGAATCATTTTTCGCGCTCTAGTCTTCAAAAATAGAGAAGTCAGATTTTTTGCATGGAGAGTATGATAATAAAATTTAATCGAATTTAAGTACTTGATGACTCATCAGATCAATGCCATATCTTTCGTAGGTTTCGATTACTCAGATATCTCATACATCTTTTCCAGTGAGTCAGAGAAGCTCCAATCCTTGATGTACCTTTTCTTCGCTTGATCATTCGATTTCTAGATAGGTCGGAATTTTTGGCCGAGTGTCGATGCAAAATTCTATATCACCTAGCACATATACCTTTCTTTTATTTTCCTGATATGCTGTAGTTTGCCATTCGAGCTTTTGCAAAATCTTTGCCATCGCATCGAAATCACTGACCTTCACTTCCAATTCTTGAGTGGATCAAATGTCATTACCGCCCCTTTCTTTGTAGGTCAAAGTTGCTTTCTCGCCTTTTTGGCGAAGACGTAATCGTTTTCCTTTCCCGTCATTGTTGTGGGGCTGAATGTCAAATACTCGCCTTTTCATCAAGGTCGTATCGGACTCGACGGTGGCTCAGATTTCTTGAAGTTTTTTTTCTATCTCTGAGACGTCGATATCCAAAACCGTGGTTTCAAATTCTTGTTGCATGAGCAGTTTTTAAAAAATAAATTATCTTACTTTCTTCATTTTCTTTTTTCTCCGGGTGTCGATGTTTTTGTGATGACCGGTGAATAGGATTTCTGGGACCTTGTAGCCATAAACCTCTTCGGGTCTGGTGTATTGGGGATATTCTATATTTTTCATATCGTACTGCAAGCTGTAGCTTTCGTCCTGCCGACTCTGTGCTTCCTTGATCACGCCAGGAACCAATCTCACGATGGCTTCGGTGATGGTCATCGCTGGTGCTTCACCACCGAGCGTTATGAATTTCCCAAGCGATAGTGTTTCAAAATTTTCTGGATATTTGTCCTGCATATATTCTACGAAACGATGATCAATCCCTTCATACCTTCCACAGACAAAAATAATATGCTGAGCTTCTGCGTAGGTGTGGGCTAGCTTTTGCGTAAAGATTTGCTTGGACGGAGAGAGATAGATGATACGAAAAGATTCAGGCGGAACGGTTAACGTCGAACGGGTAACGGATTTTTTACGTTTACCGTTTACCGTTATACGTTTCACGAATGATTCGACTGCGTCGATGACCGGTTTTGCCTTCATCAACATCCCAGCTCCCCCGCCGTAAATCTCATCATCCACATATTGGCCTTTGCCTGGAACAAAAGATCTCGGATCGAGCACATGGATCTTTATGAGTTTTTTATCGATGGCTTTTTTGATCAGTGAAGTCTGGAGAAAACTATCGAAGATGGATGGGAATATGGAAACGAAGTGGATGTGCATAAATGATAAATTTTAAATGTTAAATATTATTCCCTCACCCTCCATCTCCCTCTCCTTCAGAGAGGGAGTGACTTGGCGCAGGTTCCCCTTCTCTGCAGGACCTCGGTACCCGTCAAGGGTGGAAGGGGTTAGGGGATGAGGGAATACTTCACATCAGTTCATTCAATTTCTTTGAAGGTATAATTTTTTAATTCGTAGTTTCAAACTTTTGTCCTGCGGAGAGCTGTAAGAATTCCGCCGAGACCAAATTGCTCTCCGAGTCGATGTGCGATGGAGCGGATGTATGTCCCTGAACCCACATCCAATTCTAGCTCAAGCAGCGGGAATTCATATTTCAAAATCTTGTAGGAATAAATTTTCATTTCTTTGGATTCCTCGACTGCCTTTCCTTTTCTCGCAAGGTCGTAGGATCTTTGGCCGTCTTTTTTCTTGGCAGAGAAGGTGGGTATAGGCAACATTCCCGAAGGGACTATGGTGTCGAGTTTTTGTTTGATTTGGTCTAGACTTGGGGACGGAATAAATCCCCCCGGCTTCGCCACCCCCCTTTGCCCAGCTTTGCTGGACCTAGGTCAAGGGGGACCATCGACTTCGTATTTTTTGATTCGATCCCGATATTGCAAATCTCGCGTATCAGAATCTTGAGAAAAATCGATGGTCGCGATATAGGATTTGTCGAGTCAGGTGAGTTCAGTGAGTTTTTTGGTATCAGCTCAGACGCCGATAAGCATCAGTCCCGTCGCAAAGGGATCCAGCGTGCCGGAGTGTCAGATTTTGATTTTTTCGCTTGTGTCTTCTTGTTTGTTTTTGAGAAAATATTTGAGCTTGTTGATAGCTCAAAAACTTGTTATTCCATGTGGTTTGTCGACGACGAAGAGCATATAAATGCGTTGAAAAATAAATACGCTCACCGTCATTGCGAGGAACATAGTGACGAAGTAATCTGAGCATGAATATTGCGACTAGATTGCCACACTTCGTTCGCAATGACAGTCGCTATTTTCTTTGATATAATCCAATCAATTCGACAGAGGCGAGTATTTTTCATTTCATGGCCGCGAGCAATTCTCCTTTTGAGAAGCCTTGATTGAGGTCCAATGATGCATCAAGTGCAAAGAGTTTGAAGAAATATCTGTGCACGCCGTTTGGCGGACATGGTCAGCCTCGCGCTGTTTTGCCTCGTGAATTTTTCCCTATCGTCGCTTGGGTTTGTGTCGCTTGGGTGATTTTTGCATTTTCTCAGGAAGGAGGAATATCGGCCAAGAGATAATGGTCTCGAGTCCCGCCTGGTGCGTCTGGATCATCGATAATGAGTGCCAAACTTTTTGTGTCAGCAGGAATATTGTGAATAGTGAGTGGAGGAAATTCTTCATTGGCATCGCAGGTATATCTAGCAGGGATATATCCATTGTCTACTCGATCGGCGATGATTTGGAGATTTGCTGGCATGGCTGTCGTTTGAGAAAATAAAACGCATCCGCTAGCTGGTGCCGGCTGAGACGGGTTGCCGTGCTTGATCCAGCCCCCCGAAGCGTCGGGGTCAAAGTTGCAGATTCGTGAATCTTCGTTTCATCAAAAAAATAATCTGATGGCCACAAGAGCGGTCAGCGTGAAGATAAGGATGATTGCAACGTGAATGTAGGTTTTGCGCATACGGGAGTTGTACTGAATCCGATGGCAAAAAGCAAAGAAAAAAAAGTCCTGCAATGTGCAGGACTCAATCTAATTCATTGGATGATTTATACACCCAACTCTTTGAGGAATTTTTTTTTGAAAGACTCAACAAGGAATTTATATTCTTGTGAGCCATCGTTTTTTACGATAAAAAAGATACCATGAAGATTATCCTTTCCCAGGCCTTCCCATGTACCAAGAATTTGTTCACATCCTTTGTATAGAGGTTCCAAGAGCGATTCTTCTGATACTGACTCTTTACAATACTGGATATAGCATTCACCTTGTGTGTCTTCACAGGCGCTTCCATATTGATCATACGTCTGATGGAAAGAATCTGCCAGCGGTTCTCCAGACAAAAAAGGATCTGTAAATTCCGCTAAACCAAGCAGATCTACACTTATGTAGGTACGTTCAGATGACATACTGTATGGCATAGGCATCGCACTTAAATAGCCGAACATATACGATTGGTTGATTTCTACCCCTTCTTTGAAGCAAGGGAAAATGCACCCGGTATCACCCTTCCAGATTCCGAAAAAATCAGGTAATTGGGCCTCAAACTGGAGCCATTGTAAGGCAATTTTCAGATTTAACAGTCTTTGGCTGTTTGAAATTTTTTTCATAGTAATATTTTTGGTTGTTTTATTTTTTTCTTTTCTTTTCGTACTGATTTTTATGTATTTGCGAGTAAAAGTCAATGGTACTCGAATTTTCTTGTGAAAAAAAATCCCGCTCGCCCCGTCTTTAGCGGCGGTCACTGGTATGGTGACGGGAAGAATATCGTAAGAATTTATTTCTGTTCCTGCTCTTTACCAAAAAGCATTTCTGGTAATTTTGATCGACCGATATTCTTGGGATCACTTTCTGTTTCAGGAAGTGAAGGTTTTTCTTTCTTCATCGTCTTCATCTGTTGCTTTACCCATCTCTTCTCGGCAGCAGTTTGTGCTTCTGCTTTTGATGTATTTTTTACCAATTTTGCTTGTTTTTTCCAAAATTTTTGTGCTTCTTTATTCTCTGTATCATTAGCAAGTTGGACACCTATTACGTCCGCGATACCGCCTTTTTCAAAAGCCTGCTTAGTATTCTCATATTTCTGGTTTTGCTTTTCTTGTATATTATTGTTTTCTTCAATCATAAGAGGTTTTTGTTTTGGCATCATACCCATTATTGGATTGGAATAATAGATATTTTTCTTGTCTTGGAATGTGCCATTTTCTGCATCAGCTACATGGAAAGATTCTGCATCTGCTCACACCACTTCTTTGTCACTTATTCTCGCAGCGCTACCTGTTTCGTAATAGATTTTGTCATCGATCCTCACAAATCACCCCAAACCCTCTTCTCCAAAAAATGCAATCTTTGAAGCAACACTTTCTCCATCAAGATAGGTATTTTTGCTGTCTTTGTAATACATCGTTGCACTAGAAAAAGATGGATCTATGGCATAGCCATCGTGGTAAATCATCCCGGAAAATGCAAAATTTTTGGCGTCTTCTGATATTACCTTACCTTTGTAATAGACCCTATTGGCGTCTTTTCGATATTCATTTCTCCGTCCTGGTCCCTCGACTTTTTTGAAAGTCGAAACATCAAAATCAGCAGGAGATAGTCATTCAATTTTTTGACCATAATAGTACACATTTTTTGTGTCTTTTGCATATCATCAGTCCGCTACTTCCATTTTTTCCCCTCATCCTATGATTTCTTTTCATTTGTAATATACCTTATTTTTATCTTCTGCATATGCATAAGGTAGTGGCTTGAATGTGCGTGCATGAGCATCTTTCAATTCTTCGTATTGTTTTGTATCAAAATTATAGAACGATATTTTCTTTCATTCTCTTTTGTATCCATTACTTTCCCAATCTTTTCAATTCAATTCTTCATCTAATGCATTCTTTGAAAACATTCCTGCCTCAAGTTTTTGCTCAGCTTTTGCCTCAAAATTTTCACTCATCGATATTATTGTAAATAAATAAAATACATACTCATAAGTTAATTATAACCAAATTTTCAATTTTGTCAAATTCTCAGAAATGCAGTGGAAAGTGCAAAGTAAAAAGTTAAAAACATAGGCAATCAGCCCCATCTCATTTAGAATTTAAAATTTAGAATTTAAAATTATTTATTTAATGCTTCTTATCTGAGACCTTCATATCACTTCACGCTACAAGGATAAAATCCTCGCCGAGCTCCAAAGCTTCGTGGATACTTATCCTGATGAACAAAATATCATATTCCTAGGAGATTATGTATACCATTTTTCGTATGATAGAAATGCCTTGATGAGCTTATATCATTTTTTCTTGGAACTCTTTAAGGCCGGGAAACATGTGTATATTCTCGCAGGAAATCATGACTGGCTGGGCAATACCTTCGTCTTCGAAGAAGCGAAGAAGGCCTTTGCATTGTTTGAATCAAATATCCACTTCATCACCGAACCGATGCTGAAAGAAATTGAAGGAGAAAAGATTTTCTTTCTTCCTTATTTCATCGACACGGAAAACGCGAAACGAGAAATGGGAAACGTTATCCGCTCACCGTTATCCGTTTTACCTTCTTTGTTGGACTCTCCTAATAAAAACGAAAAACTTTCGTGAATTGCTAATCAGATTCTTCAGGAGATCGTAGAAAAAGAAAAAAATCTCACCATTATCCATCATCATTATATCAATAACACGAAATTCCCAGGACAGAAATCCATCTTTCATTACAAGGACGTAGCGCTGAATGAATCCTTCCTCGATATGCCAGATATCAAAATGGTTTCTGGACATCTGCATCAAGCATTCACACACAAAAATTACCTCTGCACAGGAAGTGTACGATCCACTAGCTCGCTAGAAAGTAATCAAATGAAATATCTTTTTGTGTATAAAAATGGACAGATGCAGGCACATGAATTGAATATCAATCCTTACATAAGTATCGATGAGCAAGGTGTGATAGATGAAAAAGTCCTGCTCGACCACATAGAAAAAATTCGTAAAGAGAATAGAAAAAACATCACTAATAGCGAAGCACGAAAACTCAAATTTATGGACAAAAAAAACATCAATCTGAATTCGCTCTATCTTTCCCTCAAGGTGGATAACGTAGATTACGAACATATAGAAAAATTTGTAAACGAAGATCTTCGTATGAAAATCAAAGACATCAAACTCAAAAAAAATATCCAAGATATCGAAGATATCAGAGAAAATTTTGAGACTTCAGGAAAAAATTTGTCAGAAAGTTTCGCTGACTGGAAGGAGATTTTGAAAGATTATTTGAAATCCAAATATCCAAATGATTTTCAAAAATATGAAGAAACGCTCCATGAGATGAAATTGTTGTAACCCCCTAAATCCCCCTCCAAGGGAGACTTCAAACCTCCCGACCGCCCCCACGCTGTTGGGGTCGGCCACCCTCCTTATCAGGAGGGACAATCAAATAATTGGTGGTGTCTCCTGATAAGGAGAAGGGTTCCCTTTCAGGGTAGAGGTTTGGTCCCTCCCCTCGAAGGGGAGGCTAGGTGGGGTCTTTAAATCATAAATTTTGACGAATGCTCTACTCCTTCAAACAGAAATCCCAAGATTTTATCGTAGAAGAAATCCTGCCTTTCAAGCTCTCTGGAGAAGGCGATGCTTTTTTTGTGTACTTTGAAAAAAGAAATCTGAATACCATGGACGTGGTCAATCATCTCTGCAAGGAATTTTGAATCTCTAGGCTAACTCTGTGAATCGCCGGGCTCAAAGATAAGAATGCAATTACCAGACAATGGATCAGCATCTACAAAAGTGCATTGAAAAAGATTTGAGGTGAAAGGGCATTTTTGAATGCTCTGTCAGAAGTTGCAAGAGTGCTCAAGACCGACTGGCATGAAAAACCGATATGAATGACTGACAAAATCAACAATATGTTTTACATCAGACTGAGAGCCAACCAAGCTATCGGACAGAAAGATAAAGAAAATATCCAAAAGCGCGTCACTGAACTTCTCGCAAAAGGATTCCCTAATTTTTTTGGTGATCAAAGGTTTGGGATTAATTTTCAAAATATCAATATGTGAAGAGACCTTATCGAAGGCAAACTTAAGATCAGAGACCTTGGCCCAGCGCAGTCGGGAAACTTTGAAGCAAAATTTAAATTGCAAGCATATGCTAGTAACTTATTTAATGAATATCTCAAGGCGAGGATGAAAGAATGAGCTATCGCCGAATGAGAAACCGGACCAATCTTCGGCTATGATAATAAACTCAGT
>Ga0172379_10001878_pt1 | contig 39647 bp, 35 predicted proteins | sample GrowelOW334metaG_FD_119756 | JGI IMG/M metagenome (GOLD analysis project Ga0172379, IMG submission 119756) | Groundwater microbial communities from an aquifer near a municipal landfill in Southern Ontario, Canada - Groundwater well OW334 metaG | ecosystem: Environmental > Aquatic > Deep... | reverse complement strand
TATTGTAATCGTACAACGACAGAAAGACATCGCTCAGCACCTGTTCAGCATCATCTTTTTGGTATGACAAAAGATGTAGAAGATACAGATACAACGGTTTCTTCCATCTAAGATATATCGCTTCAAAAGCCTGATTATTTCATTGTTTTGTCTGCTCCAACAATTGTTCATCGGTCAACGACGCGCACATACCACATATACAAAGATAAAGATACTCAGTTTACTAATTTTACTCAGTTTACTAAGTTGACCTCATTCTATTTATTAGACGAACTAAGTAAAAGAAAATTTGAGATTTTTATCCACTTCTTGTCATTGCGAGGAACGAAGCAATCTAAGGAATGTATACCACTATATACCACAAAAAAAATCTGACCCCAGACATAACGAATGAGATCAGACATTCAAAGCAATTATCTCGTTCTTCATTTTCCTGAACCATCTCTTGGTCTGGCAGGATAATTATCGCATACCCCGTCACCATTTGCATCTACAAAAGTAGCAGAAGCAGTGTTAGTTCCATGAGACGAACTCGTAGAATTTCATCTACCTCATCCATTATTGCCTCATCTATTTCCGCCATAAGCGAAAGTCGTAGCTGCACCAGCAAACAATACCAAAGCCAAAGCTCATACCAACAATGTTCTGTTCATAAGATAAGAATAAAGAATAAAAAATCGCATGCATACTCGACCACCAATAGATTTTTAATGTTAAAAATATATCGGATGCGAGAGTTATACTGGCCGTCTGCGGAAACATAAAGCATGAACGAAGTAAAATACTTTATGATTTCCAAAGCGGTTCAGTGCACACTATCAGACGGACAAAAAAGAAAAAAATTTGGAAATTTAAGATTTGTCTCCCTTTCGTAAGGGGAGATGTCCGAAGGACAGAGGGATTTTTTGTACAAAAACAAGTTTTTTTCCACTTGAAAAGAAAGTCGAATACCGTAGAGATGTTTCGACAAAACATCTCGTAGAGATGCGATTCATCACATCTAATATTTGGAAGGTTGGCAGAGCGGTCGATCGCGCACCGTTGGAAACGGTGTGTCCGGGAAACCGGACCGGGGGTTCGAATCCCCCATCTTCCGAATTAAAACAATCAACCCATCACCTATAATCAGGGTGATTTTTCTTTACTCGCAAATCATTTGACATTTTGTAGGAAATTGTTATAAAATATATATTTATATATTCAACACTTTCATTATGATGTCAAATCTAAAACCTACCATTGAGGATTCAAAAGAATATGAATTTATTAAAATCATAGATAAATGTTTAAATAATTTAGAAACAAGTATTTGAGATACAATTTCTGGTGGAATAATAATCCAAAGGATAATAAATAATGTTTATTTGGGTACTTCTGATATTTGAATTAGATTAAATACTTTAGATAAAGTATATGAAAAAAGAGCAATAATTATCTATTTAACAGATAAATGAATACAAACCGCAACCAGCACATTACTAGATGCCTATAAATATTTATTGAAAGATATGACTGATCCGAAAAAGATAAACGAGGTAGAGGAGAAAATTAAAATTTTGTCTGAAGAAGATAAAAAACACAGTAAAGAAGGAAAAAACGTTTTAGATACACAGGAAAATATAATGAAAGCAATTGGATAAGAGCTTTAGAGATTTCTTATTCCTTTGTCTCATAAACTTACCATCCTTACCACGAATTATACAATAATCAGACACGGGCTTCCAAGCTTTTCATTTATACTCTCCAAAGTCTAAATACTCTAAATTGAGCAGTTGAGACAAATCATAGTCGGGAACTGTACTAAAAAAAGTTCGCAACTCCGTCGCTGTGCCCCGAAGTATGGGAATCAGAGTTATTTAATCATCATAAAGTCGCATAGAAAGCAGACAAATTAGGGGCTGTAATCCATAATTTTTTTATATCAGAGTTTCTCATATTAGGTATTTAAAAAAGGGTTGATATAAGAAAAGATAATGGTAAAGTTTATTTGTATGTCTATTGATACGGCATGCGGTTTTATTTCTCTAACCGTAAAGAAATGACAGACGAAACAACAACACCAGAAGTGGCAACACCAGAAACTGCTACTCCTGAAACTACAGAATCTGTTGCTCCTGAAGCTCCAGCTGCTGAATAATTCAGCGCCCCAAACAAATAAATTTTTTGTTTACAAAAAAGGACACCTCTCGGTGTCCTTTTTTGTAAAAACAAACAATACTTAATCCAACTGCAAAACATTTGATAATTCCAGTGCCTCCAATTCCTCTTCCAATTTCTCCGCCATATACGCATACATAGTTTTTAATCTTGAAGATTTGATTGCGCTAACACTAGCGATAGTTTTCTCCAATTGTGCAATTTTTTGAACATCAGTAGTGTATTTAGCATTGAGTTTTGTCATATAATTTTCTATCATTTTATCAACTACTGCTTTTTTTGAAACACTCAATACAGAAGTATTTTTCTTTTCTTTCTCTTTTTGGACGGTCTCTTTAACTGTCTCCTTATCATCAGAACTTGTCGAAGAAGTGACTTTTATCATCTTAACGTTTGAGCAGTATCTATGCCTATTTTCTTTTCATTGAGTAATAGCGCATACTCTATAATAATTAGTGCCAACAGAAGGATTAGTATCTGTATAAGAAGAGGTAGACAATTCTCCTCCATAGTAAATATATCCATCGTCCGGATAGACAGGATTAGCATTTGTTGAAGATCTTACAACCTTCCGGTACTGCCAAGACTGTCCAGTAGGAACAGCAAAGTTTCATCGACTAGTAGATACTTTTCCATCTGCATATGTAGCAGAAAAATTTAGACTAGAAGTACTGTGGGTGACGTACTCTGAATTTGCTGTATTAGTGGCATGGACTAATCATAAAGAAGACACGATAGCAAACAGACCGAGAAAGGATAATCTTGTTTTCATAGATTAAGGATACAAAATATAAAAATTATAAACAAAAGTAATATAAGGAATAACTCAAAAAACACAATTCATTTATTATGTAAATAAATGTGAAGAATGATCTATTAATATATCTTTACATCTCTGTTCAAAAAAATATATTTTCTCACATGAACAAAATCAACCGCCTCCTCAACACGGCCTATCTCCTCTACCTATGAGCACTTCCTACCCTAGCGACATTTTTTTTGATACAAAAAATCTGATGAGGATCAGAAGCTTTTTTTCGACTCATCTTTATACTAGGGATCGCTATCGTTGCAACCTACTTAGCGATAGTAATCAGCTATAGCAAACCCATCAAAAGCACAGCACGACTATCACTCATCTTTTTGGATGGACCAGTGCGAGCGATCATGGCCAGCATACGAGGGATGGACATTCCCCACATCATCATCACAACATTTTTTATAGAAAATATCGCCATCCGGATAGCCATCGGCATAGCATCGATGCGCTTTGAAGAACCCACAAAAGGACAAATAACAGCATCTATCATACTTTCACTAGTGTGTATAGGATGACTATGAGGACTCTATTATGGGATAGGATTTTTTGAGAAAACACGATACACCTACCTCCCGATTCTCTTGGGAATAGCCGAAACCGTGTGGATAAAATATAAGGTACTAGAAGACGATAATGTAAATACCGAGGTCAATGATACAGGATTCATCTTATGATTTCTTACTTCCTGGATTATTGTGTTGTTTGTGAGTATAGGTATGATGAAATAAGAAAAATCACCCCCACTGAGGGTGATTTTTTATAAAAAATCAGTCCATACAAATATGGACTGAAAGATTTTTTTTCTTTTGCCATTTCCGATAAAACGACAATATTCTGGATGTCCACATACCAAGAGGACCAAAGCGATAAAACACATTCGCAAGAGATTCCATCTTATGGCGTGGGATTTCATTCGACGATATTATGTCGAATACGCAATTCTTAAAGGCACCATCCCAACGCTTCATATATTTTATTATTTTATTTATACGATAAGCCTGAGAAGAATTGGTAAATAATCTAAGATAGAGATTGTGGCCAACAGTAATCTGTTCCAATAGCGGACTAATGTCTTTAGAGAAATTAGTAAAGGTATCGTGCGATTTATCACTACTATACACTTGTATAGCAATACCAGACAATCTAATTTTTTCTCGATAATATTGCACTTCATGGGGCAATCCACTTATCAAAAGTAACGGATTGATATCACATGAGCAAGCATAAATACTTTTTTGGAAACATTCATTCATGAAGGGCTCTTTGCCACCCAAAAGAATATAAATAGTTGTAGTCATATTTTGGTTTTTTTATTTGATTTACATTTTTCGTGTATATAAATATGTTACAATATGTCAAGAGTATTGTAAAGATGTCACTTCCTTGAATAGACTCAACTTAAAAATCCCAAAAATAAAAATATTACAGATTTTCTAGTCACGACAAAATCAAGCGCCAACAATATTTTGAAAAAAATATTTTTGAATAAGAGATCTATATCGCAACTAAGCAAATCACAATCGGAGAACGCACTGAAAAAGTTTCTAAAAAGAAATATATAGCTCGGTCGCTATGCTCCAAATTAACAAAAAACCACAGCACAGCGCCATGGTTTTTTGTGTACGCAACGAAATTAATTTTTTCTCCAATGTTCAAATCTCAAACCGATTCCCATAGTGATGATAGCAATACATATACCCAACAACCACACAATCTGACTATATACCACGAGAGCTCACAAAGTCTTGAAGATAATACCTACAAAGGCCCAAATCACAACCAAAGCAAAAACAATATTTGAAGTTCTCCAAAGCGCGATCAGTGCAAGTAGAGTAGCAACAACAATAACTGACATCGTCCAAAAGATAGGATTCATGCCTCGCATACTTCGATTGATATGTACCAACCAAGTAGAGATATTGGCAATAGTAGCCACCGAAATCCACCCCAAATACAAACTAAACGGAACCTGTACAAGCAATTTATCTCACCACGTTCACATTTTTTTTCCAAATTGCAAAGTATTGGCTATCACGATCAAAATAATCAAAAACGCCAACATGATAAGCACAGACAAAAACACCTGTTGATAGTGCCAAGCAAAAATCCACGAGATATTTGCAAGACAAGACAATAAAAATCGAACTCCGACTTTGTTGGTGATTCCAAATGATTTCTTTTTAAAAAGATCAACAAGTTGCCAAATCACAAAACCAAGCAATGCCAAATAAATAACACCCCAGATAGAAAAAGTGAATCCCGCAGGAGTAAAAAGATTGGGATAGAGATCGGCCAATGCACCAGTAGTCATCCCACCGATAGGTAAATTCACCGCGAGATAATTGACCACCAACACAGCAATAAAAGCCACGACATTTGCGATTCACACTACCTGAAGCCAAGAAACCCTAGAAGAACTAGAAGCCTTTGGACTAGGTGAAGATTTTTTGAAAACAGGTTTTTTGAGAGAAATTTTTTTGGAAGATTTCTTTTGCATAGAAAGCTTTTAAAAAATAAAATAAGACGCCAGGACTTCCGAAAGAAGTCCAACGTCGTTTCTATCCAGAGGAATTTCGAAATTCCTATTGGATAAAAAGCACTGCAAGAAATATATGATTTTGGAAACAAAATAGCAAGACAATGTAATGAGAGAGACAATATAAAAACATCTCTCATGCCTCATTAAAAAATTTATACTCAAACACCAAAGAAACAAGTAAAACGCAATTCTTTGGGATGTGAGAGCTATACTGGCCGCCTGCGGTTCAGTGCAAGAAACAAGAGATTATAAAAAAAGTCCCGATAAAAATCGGAACTCTATATTACCTATTTCTCATCAAACAATTTGAATTTACATTAGAATAACCAATGTAAATCTTTGTTGGTGAGGTATAACAGGGTCGGCGGAACATCTGAACATAGTAGCGTACCAGCATCAATCTTCTCTTCAACATTTTGTGTAAAGATTGGAGATAGTTTTTTAACCAAATCACAATCTGGGTATTGTGCGAGTACAGTTAGGGTTTTTCTCACATGTTCATATCTTTCCTCAGCAATATTCGTTGATATTGTGATGATGATTTTTGATAGCTCTTCCACACGAGTATCTTTGTTTAAAATTTCCACAAGTTCATCAGGTTCATGTCTGTATTGTCCAAAAAGTTCCTGCATCTCATTTTCAACCTCTTTTTTCCGTTTCAATTCTTCAACACCAGGAATGATTGGAATCTCATATTCATCCAAACCAGCCAATCCCTTAAATTTCTCATATACTTCGGGATAATCAACTTTGAATTTCTCCGCAAAAACCTTTGATACATGTTCTTTGTTCGTTATCCTCACTGCAAATTCAAGTGCAGCCTGATACCATTTTTCCCCATGATCTCCGGATAAATTGTACGATTTATTTTCTTCGTATTCTTTCCATATCGTCATTGCATCAGTGATTGTTTCTTCTTTTCTACTGAACTCTAATTTTTCGAACCAGGGGAAAAAACTGAGCGGGTCACGATATTCGTCAAGCGACGGATCAAGAATTAGTTCGAAACCCTTTTTTACAAATGAATCAACGAGTCTTTTCAAACCGGAATCAACTGATTCTTTTTTCTGGATGCGGATTATCAGTTGCAGCCAAGCATCATATTCAAACGGCGTAAACGGTTCGAAGTCAGCATATCTTTCCATTCCTGAGTCTGTGAATCTTGAAAATCCATGTAATAATCCCGTAATCAATTTTATGTCTCTTGGATCATCTTCATGTGATGATATTAATGAGTCAAAGAAATGGCTCATTTGTTGCGTTGAAAATACCTCATCAATCCTATGATCGGGAAACTCATTATACCTCTGCATATCCAGAACTATTGTGGACAGTACATAGATGCATACGGTGCGATTTTTGAGGTCTTCTGGCAAATCAGCATTTTCTTTAAAAAATTTGCCAAATGTTGGAATGCCGGCATAAGCCAACAAATACAACTTTTCTTGGATGTTTAATTTTTTTTTCATAATTGAATATTTTGTATTTATTAATAATTTATTTTTCTGCTCTCAGCATATAAATATATGAAACAAAAAGTCAATGAGATTGTAAAATATACATATATCATTCCAAAAACTTCAAAAACTCGATAAAAAAACATCTTCCAATTCCTACTAATAAAAATATAACCCTATCCCGATATCTTTACCCAAACATACCCATCATGCGCAGACAAAAACGAATTGCACTCATGTCACTTTTCATAGATACGGTCTGATTTATCATCATCATACCAGTCCTTCCCAATCTCCTCAATTTCTATCACACCACCTATTTTATGATGGCATTGGGATTGACGCTCTACTCTATTTTTGCGATTTTTTCTGCACCTCTACTAGGCGCTCGATCAGACAAATATGGAAGAAAGCCCGTGTTACTTATCTCCGTCTTCACGAGTTTTCTCTCATCGCTCATCATGGGATTGGGGAATACGGTAACTATTTACATCATCTGAAGAGTGGTCAATGGGATTGCAGCAGGAAATATCAGCACCATCCAATCCATTCTTACCGACATCTCTCCAGACAAAAAAGAACGTACCAATAGTTTCGCACTTTTTGGAATGATTTTTGGCCTCGGATTTATTATAGGTCCAGCATTGGGCGCATGGTTTCTCCAATGGGGCATCAGGATGCCATTTTTTGCTAGTGCGGGAATCTCGTTTATCAATATGCTTTTCATTATCCGATGATTGCCAGAGACCAAAAAAGTCCTCAATAAGGCCAAAAAAGTAAGTATCAATCTCGCACATATTTTCACGGATATGTTTGTATCCAGAGAAAGAAAATACTATCTGACCTTGATGATTATCACGCTTGCTATCATGATTTATCAGACATCATTTACCCTGTTTCTGCATCAAAAATTTAATGTAGGGGGAGAATTTAGTGGATATGTCTTGGCATTTTTTGGTATCATCATGATCATCAATCAGGGAGTGCTTTTCAAAAACTTTTGGCTCAAATATTTTTCCAATAAAAATCTAATTCTGATCGGAATTCTCGGATCGTTTGTGTGTTTCTTGGGGGCTTACCTCATCAACAATATGCGAGTCATCATCTGACTGATAGGACTGAGTAATATTTTTCAGAGCGTCTTTCGCCCCGTATTTCAGACCATCATCATCGGAGAAAGGCATGAAGATATCTGACTTATCAATGGTAATATGTCCAACATCATGAATATAGGAAATATCGTTTGACCACTCATCGGAGGCGCGATGATCCAGCAAGGCATTTCTCCTTTTGGACTTGTAGCAGTATTGATACTCATCGCCTACGTCTATGCCAAAGCAAATAAATTACATGAAGTAGAATAAATTTTTATCTACTACAAGTCGCAATATGCAAGAGAAAAAAATGTCATCATGGCAAATTGTGAAAAAGTTTCTCAGCCCGCTAGCAATACACCCACGAGGTACTTTTTGGGCCTGCTTCAATGATGTATTAATTGCATTATTTGTCACCTACAGTGTAGTATTTTTGCAATACATAAGCAAAGCAGTTGAGCAGCAAAATATGGAGATATTTTGGAAGCGGGGTATCATTTGGATTGTAGTAGTAACCATAAGAACCATATTTGGAATTTTTTACAAAGCGGCACCATTAAGCGTATTGAGAAATTCGTATTCATATCTATACGATCTGTATATGAAGAAGATATTTCTTGGGGATAACACAAAAATAGAAAAATTATGAACAGGAAGAACCATTTCTTTACTGCAAAAATGATTACAATCTCATGTCAATCTTCTCTCAGAATTGATTTGGTGAGGAGTGGAAAAATGCAGTACGCTACTATTTGCATTGATGATTATATGAAACAAAAGCACCAATTTTTTAATGGTATGAATTGGGGTCATAATTATTTGAGTAATCCGAATCGTAGCTTTTTACCCCAAAGCCAGTCGCTGGAGAATCAAAAGTAAAAAAATAGATACTGAAATCGATAGAATCGCAGTCATGCATGTCATGAGCAAATTTGAAATCATGCAACATGGAAAACTTCAAGAAGAAACAGATAAGATAAAAAATAAACACTCTGAACGATACATCTACAAAATAAAAGAAAAATTATGGCAAGGAATCAGTTATGAATGAAGTGCGTTCTTATTCTACCTATTCACTATAAGCGTAGCAGTATATGTAGGGCTAGGCGTATTCCAATGAACCTATGCTTTTTCAGACTTTATACTTTTGACGGGATTATCGTGATTGTTAGCTAGTCAAGTGAGAAGATCTGTAGAAACTGCTAAGACATTTAGCGATGGATGGATACATGTAGAGAAATTACGAGATCTACTTGAAGATATCAAGCCGACTCGCCACATTCAGTCAGGAGAAGATTTTATCTATCGCGAAGGGGCTGTGAAAGTAAACAAATTACATTTTTCGTATGGTCGTATGAAAGTGTTTAAGGATTTTAGTGTGCAAATTCAGTGAGGAAAAAAGACAGCAATAGTCTGACCTTCGGGTGGCGGGAAAACGACATTGATCAAACTGATTGCGTGATATATCAATCCAGACAAATGAACTATCTCGATAGATAAGCAAGAGTTATCCAAAACAAAATTGTCTGACTACTATCATCATATCGGCTACCTGACACAAGAACCATCGGTATTTGACGGTACAATCTATGAAAATCTCGTCTATGCAGTAACTCAAACACCCGACAAAAAAACACTAGAAAAGGCCATCATCGATGCACAGTGCCAATTCATTTACGACTTCAAAGATGGACTAGAAACAGAGATCGGAGAGAGATGAATCAGACTGTCAGGAGGACAAAGACAAAGACTCGCCATAGCAAAAATATTTCTCAAAAATCCCGAAATCATCCTCCTAGATGAGCCAACATCAGCACTAGATAGTTTTTCGGAGGAAGAAGTAAGCAAAGCTTTCATCAATCTTTTCAAGGGAAGAACAGTCATTGTGGTCGCACATAGATTACAGACCGTAAAAAGAGCTGACGATATTATCGTGATAGATAAGGGAGAAATCATAGAAAGAGGAACCCATCACGAACTGATAAAACTCGGATGATATTACAAAAAAATGCTAGATCTCCAATCTGGATTTTAAAAATTCACTTACAAAAAAACCCATCCGGTAGAGATGTTTCGACAAAACATCTCTACTCTACGGATGGGTTTCCTAACGTTTTACTTACCCAGCTTGGCTGGATAAATGCGACGACAAACTTTTTGCACCTATTCTCGGCACAAAAAAACTTTGCACGTCTTACTTACATTTGCAGCAGCATCCTTTTTTAGCAGGAGCTTTTTTAGCTACTACTTTTTTAGTAGCAGGCTTTTTTACTGTTTTTTTTGCAACCATTGTAGGTATACATTAAAAAATAAAAATACATTCAAAGAAAATATAGACCATCGCTATACAATTTCAAGAGGAATTGTAAACGAGAACGAATAATGTAGAATGGATAACGTAAAATGTACTTTTACCGTTTACCATTTACCGTTTACCATTTACCGTTTATCATTTACCGTTTATCATTTACCGTTTATCATTTACCGTTTATCATGGACATCATCTCACACGGACTTCGAGGCTGAATCTCAGTAGGTAGAAAAAATAAGAAACAATTCTGGCTTTCTTTTGTGTTTGGAATTTTACCAGATCTTGTGGCCTTTGGAATTCCTTTTGCGATGACGATAGGATATACGATCATATCATGAACGGGGTTTCCCTGACGACAAGCATCGCATCACAATTTGGATGGAGCAATCATCCACAACATATACAACATGGGGCATAGTGTCATAGTATGGACAGCAGTATTTGGCATTTTGCGACTGATTTTCAAAAAACCAGTCGTAGCGGCATATGCACGATTGTTTCATATTCTTTTGGATATCCCGACACACTCGCTTGCATTTTATGCAACGCCATTTTTATGGCCGATTTCAAGCTATAAATTTGACGGAATACCACGAAGCACGCCATGGATCTTCTTTACCAACCTAACCATCTTAGCTATCGTCTATGGAATATATGCACGAAAAAAATATAAAACCCATCCGTAGAGACGTTTCGACAAAACGTCTCTATCACGGATGGGTTTTTTATTTAATCCACATGACTTGGTAAAGTAGTCTCATATGCTCTATATAATAATATGCCCGCATCTCCTCTATTGATACTTTCATCCTTGTTGAGATAATTATCTGCATCAAGATGCTCCAAGAGATAATTTTCTTGTGCCTTACTATAATAATCTGCTTGCACTCAATAGATTAATTTCCCTATCGCATTCACAAATACTTCATGAGTGATTTTACCCGTAGGGAGAAATTTTCATTTCACTCCGCCCAGCAATCCGAGTTGACAAGCCTCTACGATGAATGGTCTCATAGTTTTATCTGCCTTGGTCAGATCGGTGAATTTACAGACAGTTTTTTTGTTGGGAACTTTTTTAAAGATTTTTTTGGCAAGGATACTGAGGTATTTTGCGGCATGTTGTCTTTGAAGATCATCATATGCATTAAAATCATCAATAGTATCGACAACAGTCATAGCATTGCTGTACATTCGATCTAGCGCATAGCTCAATTGATTTACATAATCAAGATTATCATTGGCGACAGCAAGTTCATAATCGATGGCCAATGCCTGCTCATAATAGCCCTTTCCTTGATTCATTTTTCCCAAACTATCCAAGGCCGCGCCCTTATTGTTGAGTGCAATAGATTTGGAACTTGGTCGATACTCTACTCCAAGCTTCAAGATTTTATTTGACGTATTCAACGCTTCTTGATATTGTGTATTCTTGATATAATAATACGAGAGATCTAGCAAAATATTGACCAAGCCATTTTTATCACTACCCGTAAGTTCCACTCCATCATATTCTTTCTGAGCCAAAAGAATATATTCGATAGCTTTTGCATAATTATTTTTGTCTCCCATAGTAAGTCATTTCTGATATCGGAAATCAGCATCACTAGTAATATACGTAATTTCCAAATCTTGCCACGTGCCATCAGCCTGACATACAGAACCATCCAGAGCCACTTCACCAAGCTCAGCATAATTACCATTTTCATAGACACATCAAGTGCCATCAGCCAATAGTACCATCGGCACACCGCAAAGAGCAGACAACAAAAACACCAGAAGCAGATTTTTTTTCATAGAGAAAAATTAGGCGATAAAATTGAAAATGAATATAGAGAAATAACAAAAACAATCAAGGTATTTGCGATTGAAAAGCCAAGATAAAACCTTATAAGTAAGTTTCCCTTTACCTCATTAATTTTGTCGTATGAAAAAACTTGCACTCATCATACTCGACGGCATTGGCATTAATACCAAAGCTCCAAAAGAAAATGCACTCACTCAAGGAAAAACACCAAACTTGGATAAGCTTTTCAAATCAGACTACGCTTCATTGCTAGCCTCAGGGAAAGCGGTAGGTGTTCCAGAAGATCAGATGGGAAACTCAGAAATCGGACACATGACGATAGGAAGTGGAAGAATCATCAAGCAAAGTATAGTAGAAATCGATGATATGCTCGATGAGGGAAGTTTCAAAAAACTCGCTGAATTTCAAGCAGGTATCACTCACTGCAAAAAAAATAATTCCAATCTACATCTGCTTCAGATTTTTGGACCAGGTGGCGTACACGGCTATGATTCACATCTCAAAAAAATCCTCAAAATCATTCCAAGCGACATCAGTGTCAACTTACATCTTTTTACTGATGGAAGAGATCTCGCACCACAATCTGCACACAAGTTGATGATCACATTTGAAAAATTTCTAGAAAAATTCCCCAACATCAAAATCGCTTCTCTAGCAGGGAGATACTTTGGTATGGATAGAGACAACAACCGAGATAGGATCCAGAAAGCCTATGACGAAATCTTCTTTGGGCAGATCCAAACAAGCGATACGCCAAGCGAATATATCGCAAAATCATATGAAAAACTCATCAACGACGAATTTATCGTACCAGTGTGTTTCACCGAAGGCGAACAAGTAGAAGATGGTGACGCAATCTTCCATCTCAATTTCAGATCAGATAGAGCAAGACAGATGACGCAAGCGATCATGGCCTCTATTCATCCAGACGACGGAAAACACACCAAACGAAGCAAATGATTTCTCACCAAAAAACTCAGAAACGTCTATTTTGCAACCATGACACTCTACTATCCAGAATACAATGGCCCCGTCTTTATCAAAAGCATGGATATCAAAAATACACTCTGAGAAGTCATTGCTCAAAACGAAATGAGACAACTCCATCTCGCAGAAACAGAAAAATTTGCTCATGTGACGAAGTTTTTCAATGGAGACAAACAAGTCGTCTATGATGGAGAAAAAGATATCCTGGTCCCTAGTCACAAGGTAGCTACCTATGATCTCGACCCAGAAATGTCTGCACAAGAGATCTACAATGAATTTATCAAACACGCAAAGGACTTTGACTTTATAGTCGTAAACTTTGCCAATGGTGATATGGTAGGACATACCTGAATGATGCCTGCCGCTATTAAGGCCATAGAAAAATTAGATAAAATAATCTGAGAACTCATGACCTTTTGTCAAAAAAATAAGATAGAACTCCTCATTGCCGCTGATCATGGAAACTGCGAAGAGATGGGAACACCACAAGCACCTATGACAGCACATAGCATGAATCCAGTGCCATGTCGATATATCAAAGATGCCAAAGTCCAAAAAATCGCAAAGAAGTGATGACTCTCTGACATCGCCCCTACCGTACTAAAAATTATGGGCATCAAAGCACCAAAGGAGATGACGGGAAAAAGTCTGGTGTAGAGTCGGTCATTATATTTTTGCCCTATAGCACGATTTTTAATAGTTAATGGCAGAATATGAATGAAGTCTATAAAGAATCAGAAGATCCTGAAATATTAAAAGATATAGAAAAGAAAAAAATCTCGATTGATTGAATGAATATAGACGTGTGCAATTCCTGGGGTGAATTTGATCCGAAAGTCCCCCAAGATAAAATTGTTTTGGCTGCAAAACGAGATACTTTTGTACATTGAGATTTTGGCGTCATCGACCAATTGCAAAACACTGAAAGTAAATTGCAGTACCTTGAATTAGATCAAAAACTACGTGGTTTGGTTCTAGAACAAGCCCTTGATAAGGGGCTTCTTTTATCAAAACTTTCTCCAAAAGATGCAATAAGAATCGCTGTGGACATTGTCAATCGTGAAATTACCTACGACTATAAGTTAAGTAATTTGATGAGAAAGGACGACAGTACTATAAAGGAAGAAATGCATGCAAAAAAGAAACTGGATATATCACTTTATGATCTCTTATTTAAAAAAAATGGATGAATATGCTTGAACTACTCCAATGCAGTAAAAGCTGTTTTCGACAAGATAAAATCTTTCCAACGCAGTCCATCATGCCTTGACAATGTCTATTGTATAGAAACACTTGGTGGTAACCACATACGGAATAGTTTCTATTGTTTTTCTGATAAAAAGAATTGTCAAATGATATCCATAGATCCCACATGAATAGACGCGACTATAGAACAAGAATTATTAAACAGAACAACGAAAAAGGTCAAAAATAAGGCAGATATTATCAAAGCAGAAGATAAGCTTTATAAATATTTTACTTTAAATGGGACTAGGAATACCAATGATCGATCATTGCTGCAATTATATCAAAATTGATTAATGAATGCTAGAGAAGCAGTCAAACTCTGCAATGATTTAAACTTAAAATCAGAAGCACCATTTGGACTAGAATCACCATTTGCTGTCGAAATAGCTGACGTTAAAAAAATATTGGATGAATTTGATATGCTAAAAAAATATAATGAAAATGATAAAAACGAAAAAATAATAAGTTTAGTAACTAGAATGGATCGCCCTCGAATTTTGACAAAATTTTCACCAGATGACATGAATTATATTATAGATAACCGGAGTGATATACTTGATAAAGAAACTATTGATACAGTGTTAATGTATAAACACTCAGTAGAGCTTAGGAAATAAGTCATATTAGCTCTAATCAATCCTGCCACTCGGTAGCAGAGGCTGCACAGGTTGTACACACAAGCCGATGATTTTGTCAAAAATATCTGCATGATTGACTCAGATGATCGCCTAATCGTTGCTATCATAAAAGGTGAAGATAGTGCGAGCACTTCAAAAGTAGGAAGCGCCTTGGGGATCGAAAGGCCAAGAACTGCCACTCCTGATGAGCTCTTACAAAGAGTAGACTATCCATGTGGTGGCACGCCTTCATTTGGCTATGAGGCAATTTTTCTGATTGATCCGAAAGTAATGGAAAAAGAAATCGTCTATACCGGCAGTGGATCAGGAACTTCGCTTCTCAAAATTTCTACAAAAGAATTGCAGAGAGCGAATAATGGCAAAATTGTGAGAATCAGGAGATAGGAGATGATGGAGAAACCACTCATATAAATAAAATTCGCAGGGTTTTTTGATTTCTTCCAATTTCCATAAACAATAAAACACTTGAAAATCAATTGACATTATGTAGTATGCAAACGTTTTATTTGCTAATTTTATATAATGGGTATAGATGCTGATATCGCAGAGGGAATTCAAGAATATCATGAATACAAACACCCGGAATTTGATAAAGAATATTGATGGAGACTCACAAACACTTTGTTTGATATATGAGCAAGTAAAAAAGAGAAATTGGAAGATTTTGAAGACAATACTCCTTTGGACGAAGAAGGGAATTTATGTGTAGATCGATTTTGGGATCGAAAAACTGGTCAATTTAAGAAAGATGCATTTTTCATATTAAAAAAACATCCAGTTAATAATAAGACATATACAGAAATTTCCATCCCCTGAACAAATAAAACATTTATTGTAGATTTTGAAAATAAAATAAATTTTCCATGATTTGAAAAATGATCATCAAAATGTATCCATCACATAGATTCCTTTTGAGACAAAGAGATAATAATTTGCTGAGGTTTTGATGATGTAGAGTGTATAGATAGTGAGGGAAAACAGATCGGATATACCTGTATAGGTATCAAAAAAATAAAACATGGCAATATAGATATATTGGAATTTAGGTCATGGGTAAATCCGAATTATGGAGTTAATGACATGAGAACAAAGACCTCATATTTAGGATCTGATGGAAAACGATACAGACCAAAATTTTCACCATCAGGTGATCTATGAACTATATCATTTGAAGAAATATCTGAGGTTCCTTCAACATAATAGATAAATTTCTTATCTCAACGATAGGTAGAAAAATGAGTTTGATATATCCAAAGATATAAATATTTATAGTTCTTAACTATTACATCCACTTCTGTCAAAATTTCTCTTGATATCCATACAGAGATACATATACAACATCAATGTTTTTTAGATGTTAATCTAACAAGATGACAGATATTATCGCTTTTATGCAAAAGACCTTTGAGGGTTCTAGGCATATACAAGATAATTTTGAGTTTTGGATTGCAAGAGAATTGATGCCTTTGCTTGGATATACCAAACGAGAAAGATTTTTGGACGCTATACACAGATCGCAAGAATCCTGTAAATCCTCTTGAAAGATAGTTGCAGAGCACTTTTTCCCGGCACCGGGAAAAACCTCCATCACATGAGGAAGACCAAAAGAAGATTTTTATTTGACAAGATATGCTTGTTATCTTATAGCGATGAATTGAGATACTCGCAAACCAGAAATAGCTTACGCTCAAAACTATTTTGCATTACAGACAAGAACCCAAGAACTTTATCAACAGAGAATGGAAGAAGACAAGAGACTTTCAGCAAGAGGTAAATTAAAAGATACGGAAACAAAAATAGAAGAAACTGTATATTTTAGAGGCATTACAACGCAGGTTGAATTTGCAACATTCAAGGATGCTAAAATACAAATGATGTACGGGATGTCGACTCAAAATCTTAAAAAACAAAGAAATATTCCAGAAAATAGAGCTTTGGCTGATTTTGATAATGAAGTAGAACTCAAAGCGAAAGATTTTGTTTACGCAATGACGGATCATAATATCAAAACAAAAAACATTAGATGAAAACACAATCTGACGCACGAATTGGTAACCAGCGCAAAAGCCACAAGACAAGCCCTTCTACAAAAAGGTATTATTCCAGAGTCATTGTCGCCAGCAGAAGATTTAAAAGTTATATCCAAAAGAAGAGAAGAAGAGAAAAAAATACTAGAAAAGAATGATGCGATTTACCTCAACGATACGTAGAAAAATACGATGTTCAAAATCGCTAAGATGCAAAACACGACCGTCTTGTAATCAAGTCTGATTCTCTTGTTTTTGATATCTGAAAACATGGTGATCAAAAAGGTGATAGATGAGATAGAAACGATGCTATACACCGGGATGTTGGCGTAGGAGAAGCCCTCAGGAAGCGAGGCGATAAATCGAAACAAGGGAATAGCCAGAGCGATATATCTATTTTTTTTGATGATCGCAATCTCACTTTGGGGGATTTTTTTGGCGTAAGAAAAAATGTTCATCATGATTGATGTGATGAGAATATATATCGAAATAATAAATAAAATCTTGTCATCAAACGTCGTGAGGAACTCCCTATAAAACGAGCCATCTACCGCGTGCGCCACCGTCACCATCACGACAAAAAGAATGATGATAGGTAATGAATATTTGAGTGTGCTTCTTTTATTTTCTGTATGCTGGGTAGGTCTAAAAAAGATCGCCGCCAAAAGAAAAAGCAAAGAAAGAATCACATAGGGATTGGGGATATCTATGTTGACGAGTATGCCAAAAACGATCAAGATCGGAACATTGATGACCTCTTCGATGATATAGAGGAAGGAAAGTGAATAGGTGGCATTGAGCAAAACAAAACCTACATATTGCCCTACGATCCGAAATCACATAATCCCTAGCAGCATAAGGAACATTTTGGGGTCTGAGACGATACTCATCGCCGTAGCATGATTGTACTGGAAAGCAAAAAACACCAAAGCTGGCAGTATCGCGAATCTCTGACAAAACACCACTCCCCTAGCAGAAACGCCTTTCTCTTGGAGTTTTCTGGAATTGAGATGGAATATTTTGAAAAAAATGGATTGGAGAAAGGTGATGACAATAATGGTCGGAAGCATAGGGGTGAGAGAGAGTAAATTACAAACAGTGAAATCTATAACTAATTGAGCGGATTTATCAAGCTATGTCTCGTATAATACAGGTGATAATATATATTGCTTTTGAGCAGAAAAATACATATAGTCTCAGGTGAAATTTACTATTATCACTTCATGGCTATATGAAAAGAAAACTAACAAACGTCACTCTTCTGGGAGTGGATCATAAACTAGAAAGATCGAAGAAGGCTTTTGACATCTGTGAATACTATTTTGATTTTGCAGATACAAAACTCATCAATGCGGATATTAATTCCAAGGAAGAATATTCTCATTTTATGATAAAGGAATTAAATAAATATGTACAGACTGACTATGTACTCGTCATCCAGTATGATGGATTTATTTTAAATCCCGATGCTTGGACAGATGAATTTTTGCAGTATGATTATGTAGGTGCGCCTTGGCGATATAACGATGGTAATAATGTAGGGAATGGATGATTTAGTCTGAGGAGTAAAAAACTATTGGACATCCTAGCACACGATCCGCACATCGTCGAAACACATCCGGAAGATGATTGCATTTGTAGGGTCTATGGTGATTACCTGAGATCTAAATGAATCAAATTTGCTCCTGAGGAAGTAGCAAAAAAATTTAGTATTGAATGATCACTGGAAGTTCCCTCTCTACCGGTAAAATTTTGAAGTACATGGACTGATGAATTTTGATTCCACTGATTACAAAAAACTGATATTTCTCACCGGAAAGATCGGGATCGCTTTTTTGATAAAAAGTATGACATAAAAGATTATCTCAAACAGAAGTAGGAGCTGCATCGTCTTTACTTATTACCTGATTTCTCTATATTTCTCGTCGAATAATTTTACCTGTATAGTCTCATCTATGCTAGCAAGTATTCTCGCAGCTACAAATAGCCTCATACGGACAAGCGTCGCGATAGGACGTAAAGCACTAAGACACAGAAACGCAAGTTCCATGTGAATTTTCACGACACTTATTTTTGCGATTCCGCTATGGTTGATCAGCCTCTTGTTTTTTGCACACACGTATCAATTCATTTTTTCCACACCATATCTATTGTACGTAATAGCACGATCAGTACTGGTCATCATAGGCAATCTCTGAGGAATCTTTTTTTATAAGTTTCAAGCCTTATCGGAATATAGCATATATGGACTAATGTTTTGAACACTAGTCGGATGATTGGTAGATCGTTTTTATTTTCATACGACCTTTGGCGTGCGGACTACTATGGGTATTGTTTTGCTTTTTGTAGCATGAATACTCATATCTTCCAGCAAAAAAAGTCCCCCTCCCGAGCACAAAAAACCTATGAAATTGTGGCAGATTCTGTGATGTATCTGTCTATTGAGCATCTTGGGAGTTGTCCAGACTACCTTGTATAAGATAGGGGTGAACATGCAAAATCCTGCCGTACATGGAATGTTTTCACAACTCATAACATTTTCTATCGTGACCGTGATAGGGCGAAAACGGTTGCGCAAAGACATACAAAACAAATCAATCTGAACAAAAGATATCGCTTTACAGAGCTGAACGGTGTTTATCTACACACTCATAGAGCCGTTTGTCATCAAGTGACTTCCCATCATCATCATCAATTTATTGTGATCACTGCAATTGATATTGTACACGCTCTATGACCTCCGCAAAAAAGAATTTAAAAAAAGATGGAAAGTCATTTCTGCCTTGCTATTGGCGATCTGAGCACTTATTTTGATAAATTTTTAAAAAATGAAATCCGAACTCAAACCATAAATACACCGCTGCCAATGTCACAAAAAGCCCGGCCCAACCGCAGGGTTTTTTACGAAAAAGAAAAACAAAAAAAACAACAAACCCTCCCCAACCCTCCTGCGCATAAGAAAAAAACAAATCCCCCGGCCTTCGGCCACCCCCTTTCACAAGGGGGCTAATTTCCTATTCTTTGTGAGATAAATCCATCATCAACAAAAAATTCCGCTTTCTAGGCCAGTGCACTTGTCCGAGCTAACCAAGCAACAGACAATATAATCAGAATACAAGCTGAGGTGGGGACCCTCTGGGGTCCGAAGCAAATGGACCACTGTTAATAGTAAGACTATACGCAGATAACTAGTCTGTAAAAGAGAGACTGCGAGTTTGCACTGGCCGAGGGGTTTTGGGTACTTTTGACCTGGAAGCAAAAGTACCACGCCGTAGGCATAGCGAAGCGCCATAAACTAACAGAACGCATAAGCAGAGAGAAAAAAAAAAGAAACAAATCCACCCTCATTGCCTTTACTTATCACCCCATTTGTCTATACTATCCGGCGATAAATTTTGGGGTTTACGACACACGCTCAAATTTACTTTTCTAAATTTCTCACCTATGAAAAAAATCCTTTGGATCCTCACCGTTCTTGTCCTTGCAGGCGTGTGATTTTTTTTCCTTTTCAGGACCGAGGTCTATCGCAATGGTATGCAAGACATCGCGCAAGTCTTTAAGAGCGCAGGATTGTATGTCTTGGGGAATGACCAAGGCGTAGTCCAAAAAAAACTCCCTGCGGACGCAGGATACGTGGATATCGCATTGTCAGAAAAACTCGACGCCGCGACAGTCACCAAAAAAACGGTGAAAATCGCACCGCTCATCGATGGTGATGTAAGCGTCGTCAGCGACAATACTATCAGATATACCTTCAATGAGAAACCAAGCATCGGTAGCCAATATACTATCACGCTCGCTTCCGATATCCAATCCAGCAATGGCTCCAAGATGGACAAAGACTATCTCGTCGAAATGGAAATTTCCGCAGCGCCAAGAGTCATCAAGATCACTCCCGAAGGATCGCTCGAAGATCTCAGTCAGCATCTTGTGGTTTTTTTTAATGTGCCTCTCGTACCGGTAGAGAGCCTCACAAGCAAAGATACGCTTCCTTGTCCATTGACTATCCAACCCAAGCTAGCAGGAACCTGTCATCGAATAACTAGCTCCGCACTTGAATTTGTACCAGATACGCATTTTGTAGGATCGACAGTCTACACGGCAACAGTGGCCGACCCCGACGCTTCGGGGGGTCTACTCTATCCGATCAAAGAAAGCAAAAGCGTAACGATCACTACTCCATTACTTAGCCTCTATACAGCAAATAGATTTGACCCACAACAAGGCATCCCACTTTCATTCAACTTCTCCGTAGATCAGAAACAATTGGAACAGCGCCTTACCTTATCAGAAAACGGGGTGAAACTGCCTGCCAAGATTTCTAGCGTCAGTGGATCAAAATCTCAATTTCTCATCACGACAAGTAGCAAATTTTTTTATGATCACAGCTACCAGATCGATATCAGCGAAGGACTTTCATCCATAGAAGGGAATGTGTCGATGAAGGCATTTATGCAGATAGTTTCCGCATACAATTTTCTTCAAAATATTTCTGTCCACAAAAACATCTACGATGACAGCGGAGCGATACTTGAAACAAGAGGCTATCGACAGGCAAATGAAGAAGGAATTGTGATCCCAAACAAAGAAGTATTTTTCAACCTCTCCTTCGAACAAGAAGCGCCGCTCAACAAAGCATATTTCAGTTTTGTATCTAGCAATGGAAAGAAGGCAGATTTTGACATCATCTACAACCAGAAAGAGATTGTAGAAACAGATGGATCTACACACACAGGCGTAGACAAAAAATCTATCAGACTCAGCATCAAGGGAGAACTTGCCAGCGACACGGCATACACGCTCACGGTCAATACATCCATTTCACCAGCAATGGATAGGGACATCACCTATCAATATCGTACAGCACCACAGCTCAAAATCGTAGATTTCAAATTCTTGGCATACAACAAATCATGTCTCTATGTAAATAACGAATTACCATATACGGTCTATGAAAACGCACGCAAAGAAATCACCGCTTCACCTACCGCGCACATCGTGACTATCACCCCAGGAAATCAAGAATATTACGACAACAACGGAAACAGAGTCAAAGAGACGGATTGTCCGGAAGCCAAGGACAAGAGCCTGCTCTACACCGTCAGCACCAGACTCAATCCAAATAGCAAATACACACTCTCCGTCAATGAAACACTCAAAGATATCTTTGATACTCCACTCGCAAAAGCAACAAGGTACGAGGTCAAAACCAAGTGAATACAAGCCAAAGATCAGTACCTCTACACCTCACTCAACAAATATAGAAACATCATCCCCGACAATGTACCTATCGTGATCAATATGCAGACCATCAATCTCGACAAGGTACCCGTAGAAATGTGTCAGATGGGATTGGACGGATATCTCGCATTTGCGGCAAATATGCAAGCAGGATTTCCAACGCCAGAACTATGCACAAACCATGTCGTGAAAAATCTTGCCGTCAAAAATAATCATCGAGCGATGACCAACAACAGATTTGATGTAGACGAAGATATCTCACAAGAAAAGGTCAAAGACCGCTTCGTTTATGTCAGAGGAACAGCAACTTCATTTGATCAATTCAATAGACAAGAAGGCTCCAAAGAATTTTCATCTCTCTATATCAAAACCAATCTTTCCCTCGCACGAGAAAGAGGAGAAAACAAAAATCTTCTGTTTGCTACAAGCCTGGACGGACTAACCAAGATGAAAGACCTCACACTCTCCTTTTATCGCCTCAATTACGAATCTCGCACCTATGAACCGATAAGCGTATCCTATACCGTAGACAAAAATGGCGTGTATAGTTTTGCAAATGAGAACATACAACTCATCGTCGCACAAAACGACAACTACTTTGGTATCATAGATACCAGCACTGACGAACTTTCAAATTATCAATTTAATTATATCGCAGGACAAGATACGAGCGAACAAGAATACCTGTATCTCTATACCGATAGACCACTCTACAAGCCAGGCGATACCTTATATTTCAAATGACTCCTCAGACACTTCTCATTTGATGGATACAAAAAATCAAGCATCACCAAGGGCACATTGAAGATCAAAGATATAAATGGAGAAGTAATCAAATCCATCAGTATCACCTTAGATAAAAATGCAAATTTTGATGGTAGTGTCATCTTACCCAAAGAAATGCCTTTGGGAGAATTCTCATTTTTCTTGGTACCCAAACTAGGAAATCAAGCCGCAGAAGAAACAGCGGAAATACCAACAAACGCGGTCTTCTACATCGAAGAATACAAAAAACCTACCTTCAAGATCAATCTCGATGTCGACAAAAAAGATGCGCTCATAGGAGAAAAAGCGACAGTAAACATTCAGCCTGTCTATTATTTTGGAGGGATGATGACCAATACCAAAGGGACATATAATGTCGTATCGCAAAATTATTTCTTCAATGCCAAGGACTACGGAGATTATCAATTTGGTAATGGATCAGACTACTTTGACTGCTTGTATCGAGACGCATGCAACTACTACGACTCGCCAATGTATGCAGGAACATTCAAGGTAGATGAACAAGGAAAAGCAAAATTTGAATATACGTTCCCTGTCCAAGACATGAGCCCACTTCCTATGGGAGAAAAAATATATTCCTTTGATGTAAGCGTGACAGATCCTGATACACAAAGAACAGTCAACAAAACCGTCTCTACCCTCGTGCATACTACCGACGCCTATGTAGGCCTCAAAGTACCGTATCGAAGCACGAAAAAAGATGGAATCAAATTCCAATGAATTGCGCTCGATCGAAATGCCAAGCCAAAAGCAGGACTCAAAGCACTCGTACAAATCATCAAACAAGAACGACAAAGTGTGAAACAACAAGGATTGAATGGAGTATTTTACGACAACTATACGCTCAAAGAAACATTGGAAAATTCGTATGTACTCAATAGTGACAACAAATGAGCATTTGATAAACAGATCAAAACCGCATGAGCAGGCGAATATATGATCAAGGTCATCTATACAGGAGCAAACGGTCAGAGCTTTGTTTCTTCACAAAACGTCTACGTAGAATCTGATGAATACGTAATGCGAAACAATGGAAACAATTCCATCACCGATCTTATCGCAGACAAACTCATCACCAAAGTCGGAGAAACCCAAAGTTATGTTTTGAAATCACCCGTGAAAGCATGATCCATCTTTATCGTGATAGAAAAAGATGATGGAATCTTAGATTACTTTGTCCGCCCACTGACCTCATTTGCAGAAAAAATTGATATCCCTGTCAAAGACAGCTACTATCCAAACTTCTATGTCAAAGTTTACCTTATCGGCTCCGAAGACAAAAATCCTCTCCCTATCTACAAGAGAGCGTTGGCAGTCACCAAGGTCGATACCGAATACAAGAGAATCAATGTCGCTATCACCACGGACAAGAAAAATTATCTCCCAGGAGAAAAAATCTGACTCACCATCTCCGTGACAGATACCGCAGGAAAGTGAGTGGCCAAGGCCAATGGTAGCGTTGCTATCGTCGACGAAAGTCTTCTAGCACTCAAAGGAAATCCACAAAAAAATCCATATGCATTCTTCTATGACATGAAAAGATATCTCGGAGTCTTCTCCTTTGGATCACTCGCAAACCTTATCGAGAAGCTCGAAATCAAAGACGCTTCCAATGGAAGCAAATGAGGAGATGGACCATTACTCAAAGGAGGAAATGCAAAAAAGAAAAGAGGAACATTCAAAGACACAGCATTCCGATTGGCAAATTTCACTACTGATGCCAATGGGAAAGTCAGCATCACAAGTGACGCACTCCCTGACAATCTCACGACATGGAATATTGAAGTCCTTGCCAATACACCTATCAGCAACAAACTTGGAGTAGGTTCCACGACCGTCATCACCAACAAAGAATTGATGATCAGTGAAAATCTTCCCTCATTCTTTGTATCCAAAGATCAGATCACGCTCAATCCAAGCATCTTCAATAAGACAGATAAGGACTGAACATTTACCATTACCCTTGCAGCAACAAACGCAGAAGTGACGACTACTACTCAGAAGCTCACGATCAAAAAATGAGAATCACAAACTACTCCTTTTGTACTTACCCTTCACGACATAGGACTCAATCCTGAGCAAAAAAACATCGTTTCCAAGATCACTATCAAGGCAGTTTCCTCAGATGGCAAGTACCAAGATGAGATAGAAAAATTCGTACCGATCAAGGCATCATCACTCCTTGAATACACCACGACCGCAGGCAAAACAGACGCGGTATCTTTTGACGAACACATCAACATCGGCGATGTACGCAACAATGGATGATTGCTCAAAATCAATTATGGAGCGACCTTATTCAGCTCATTGTTGGATGGAATGAATTATCTTTCTGAATATCCATACGGATGCCTCGAACAGAAAACATCAGCAATACACCCATACGCACTGACCAAACTCCTCTACACCGCTATGGGCAAAGAATACAATCTCAAAAAAATTATGATCAAAGAACGAGTAGATGCAGATGAAGGATATCAAGATATTTCTGTCGATGAATATATCAAAAATTATCTCACTGATCTCCAAACCTTCCAAAAAAATGATGGATGATTTGTATTCCGACCAGAAAACAAAGAAAATAGATATGCTGATTTCTGGTTGACGGTCACCTTGCTAGATGCACTTGCCGACTTCCAAAACGCAGGATACACACCAAACAATAAAATGCTCAAACAAGCAATCGCCTACACCCAGAAGCGTTTCTATCTCAACAAATACGAAGATTGCAGCATGGGAATATATGAAGATTGCAGTTATCCTGATGCACTCAGATTGCAAGCAATACATGCCCTTACGCGCATAGACCCCAACAATTACGAATCCTACAAGATGCGAACCACTATGAAATTTAAAGAAGAAAATAGCGCACTCGATCTCATGAAACTGAAAACTATCGCAGGATTGTTGCAGATACCAAGTATTGGCGGATCCGCATCATCATTGCAAAGCGATGCAAAAAAATTGACCGACAATATTCTCAATCAACAAGTCGTCATCACACCAAAAGAAGCCTACCTAGGCAGATCTGCATACGCATCGAGAATAAGCCAGAGCGCAGATTTCATCTATGCACTCAGCATCCTCGGCAAACAAAATACCGCCGACACTGCGCCGATCATTGACAATATGAATAGACGACTTATCACTCAGAAGAAACAAGGAAGCTTCTGATCTACCCAAGAAAATATCGCCGTCATCAAAGCAATCACTGCCTATCTCAAAGATTCATGAGAAGTGAAAAATGCAAACATGAAAGCAAATCTCAAAGTAAACAGCATGCAGATAGCAGAACAAAAAATCACCAGCGACAACGCATTGGACACATTCAGTATTACGCTTCCTTTCTCTAAGCTCCAAAGCGAGAACATCTTCAATATCGTCAAAGAAGGCAAAGGAACGATCTATTACGATCTCAATCTCGGATATTATTTGCCTACGGCAAGTATTCCATCCAGAGATGAAGGCTTTGCAGTCCAGAGAATTTACTACAAATACGATGATTACAAAAAAATCCAAGGTCTCAAAGCACAAGAAACGCAAGATTATCGAAATTACAAAATCTCTTACGACCAGCTCAAATATCCCAAATCGACATTCGCATATCTCACACCAGCAAAAGACATAAAAGTCGGCGATGTCCTCATCGCATACAATCAGATCATTACTTCTGAGGCGAGAGACAAGGTCGCATTTGAGGGATTCATCCCATGAGGTACAGAACTTATCAATCCAAATCTTTCCACCTCGATCAAAACCACCAACAATATCGAAGACCTCAACAATCAAAACATGGAAGGCTACGGATACGGATATGATGGATGATACGGTGAAAACGGTGAATACCAATCATCTCGTGTATATAGCGAAGCCATCAAAATCGGCGGAGAAAATATCTTCAGCAAAATCGAATACAGAACAGACAGATTTTTTGCATACACCGACCTCTTACAACCAGGCGTGCATGAATTCAGCTATCTGCTCAAAGTCACCTATGCAGGAACATTCAACCTCAGACCAAGCAACATGTCACAGTTTTACACCCCAGAAGTATTTGGAAGAACTGCTGGCGAGGTGATAACGATAAAATAAATGAGATCCCCCTCACTCACTCGCTTCACCAAAATACAAAAAATCCTGATACGAATCGTCGCTTCGTTCCTCTTTTTCTATTACCTTCTTCCTTATGCGATACCTCTCGGGCTGAGAGATTTGCCACATTCGACTATCATTTACGATACCCACGGACAAGAAATCGGAGAGATCGTAAACAATAAAGCATACAGACACGTCTCACTAAAATATGAAGAATTCCCGGAATTTCTCAAAACCATCGTCGTCGCCATCGAAGACAAACGCTTCCGAAAACATGATGGGATCGATCGACTCGCACTTGCGAGAGCATTCCAAACCAATCGAAACAACAAAAAAATAGTCCAGTGATGATCGACGATTTCAGCACAGCTGATGAGAAATACCTATCGATTAAATTCACGCAGAACGATACGAAAAAAAATTGCAGAATTCTATCTCGCAAGAGTCATCAACAAACATAAGAGCAAAGAAGCAATCCTGACACAATATCTCAATACCATCGCATTTGGCTATCTCAACTACGGATTTGAGTCTGCATCGAGATATTTTTTTGGCAAACCACTGGTGCAATTGACCAAGGCAGAACTCCTCGCTCTGCTCGTCATCCCCAGAAATCCCGCCCTCTACGACCCCTACAAACAGCAAAATGCTTTTACGCAAAGATACACATTACTTCTCGATTATCTGCTAGAAAATAAGGTCATCGACCAAGAAGAATACACACAGATAAAAAACGAAAAACTCATCTTCACCACCACACACGAAAACAAACTCCCCTACATCATAGATCTGATGAATAAGCAAATCAACCATTCCCAAGCCACAAATCTCTTCCTCAGCGGATATGTGTCTCCCCTGACAAGGGGAGGTGCCCAAAGGGCGGAGGGGTTTGTTGACCAATCCCTCTCCACCACCCTCGACTACAACCTCTCCCAAGAAATCTACGAAATGGCGCGCGAGACCATCATGAAACTCATGCGAAAAAATGTGGGAGATTTCTGAGTACTCATCGCAGACAAAAAAACTGGTGAAGTGAAAGTGCTCTTGGGAGGCTTAGATTACACCAGTAGCAATGGTCAGGTCAATAGCGTATTTGCACTCAATCAAGCATGATCAGCCATGAAACCATTCACTTATCTACTTGCATTCCAAAATCTTTGACTGACACCCAATGATACCATCCTCGATCTTCCCGTACAATTCAAGACACAGCAAGGCTACGGCTATACGCCCAAAAATTATAGTCTAGATTACAAAGGAGAAGTAACCTTAACCGAAGCATTATCACAAAGTCTAAACATCCCCGCAGTCAAAATCGCCGAAAAAGTGGGCACTCAGCATCTCTTGGATTTCTTGAAAAAGGTAGGTATCACCTCGCTCAACAAAGAAGCCGACTACTACGGATTGGCACTTACGCTAGGCGTAGGCGAAGTAAGTTTGCGAGAACTCACGAGAGCATATAGCATTTTTGCACACGAAGGAAAATTATGTGACATCACACTTTTCTCAGGGCAGGTGCCGTCATGCACACAAGTGGCAAACAAAAAAAATATCGACGAGGTACTTGGAATATTGAGCAATAGATATTTCAAACTCCAAGAATTTCCTATGTATTCCAATCTCGATTTCCCAGATAGATTTGTCTTTCTCAAGAGTTGAACATCCAGAAATTTCTCCGATAGCCGAGTGCTAGGATTCACCGACAAATATCTCATCGGCGTATGGATGGGAAACAAAGATGGATCAGCAATGAAATGAGTCTGTGGTGCCTGCGGCGCAGGAGACCTCTTCAACAAAATTGTCTACGCGCTCGAAACGAGAGACTATACACCCCAAGCCATCAATCTCGACGCCAACACACAAAACTTCGTCACCATCATCTCGCCACTAGACAAATCCGTACTCAAATACGACCCTGCTCTCCCTAGTACGGTACAAAACATCAAGCTGGATGTTTCCAGTAATATCGACTACGACAAAGCTCAGCGGACACTCAACGGAAAAATAATTTCATGACAATTCTGGAACATCACACCAGGCAATTACACGCTCCGCGTAAGCCTTTTCCACGAGGAAAAAGAAATAGGAAGTGATGAAAGCAAAGTTGAGGTTGTGAAATAACTATCGCCCCACCAGCTCCGCGTCATTGCGAGCAAAGCGTGGCACAATCCTTTAGGGCAATCTGCGGGAAAAATAGTACCTTCAAATTTAGCATTTAGCATTTAAAATTTAAAATTTATTTATGACCTTCACCGCACAAAAAATCACCCAAACCGTACAGCAAATACTTCACTACGGCGAATACGATGAAATGCACGATCGATCACCATCCTACACGCTAGAAGATAGGTGCAATTTTCTAGACAAGATGCTGCAAAATCGAGACGATACAGAACCTGCAGGACAAAAAGTCATCCTGCAATTCATCAGAACGTTTCTTCAAGAACATAAACACGACCCACAATCAATCACCCAAATACTTAGCTCCCACACCCACATCCCAGAAGTGAAGAAATTTTTGTAAAAAATAACAACCCCCCACGCCCTTTTCCACATAAAAAAAACAGCAAATCCACCCTATCCCTCCTTTAACAAGGAGGAGAAGTTTGACGCAAAAAAAATATCTCGAAATGAATCCGCAGGATTCTAATTTGTAACAGTGTCGACATCACTATTGTTTGAAGCCACCACTTACACGATAACAAGAAGCATCGTAGCGAAGGGTCTGATCCCTGAGCGGAATATGGACTGCACCAAACTACAACATAAACATAAATTCAGAGGCAAGAAAAATAAGACGGCGAGGTTTGATGTCGACTAGACTTTTCTTTGCTTACTTTCTTTGGGGCAATGCCAAAGAAAGTAAGAAGGCGCAAGGCGCATAAGCAATACCAAAATAGCATTGACTTTAACAATTAAATAGTTATAGATGATAACACAAACCTAAAACAGAAAGAAATGAAAACAAAATTGTTAGTATTCACAATGGTGCTTGCATTCATCTCAGTAGATGGAAAGCCGAGCACAAAAGATTCAACAACTTTGACGGTAAAAATTTCGGTGTATGAGCAGGTTCAGAAGCTGACAGAAGTAAAACCGAACTACAAAGTAATGTGGATTGAGGCAGTGAACGGAGACGAAGTAATTGGAATCTCCGTGGAAATGGATATCAAAACTCCGGACTTCGATATCAGCTCATCTGCAAAATATGTGGTGGGGCTTGAAGCAGATGTGTTCAAAAAAATGTCTGCAATAATCGAAAAAAAAATGAAATCAAAATTGCAAAAACAAAAAGTTTGGGAGAAAGTGAGGGGAATTCTTGATACCGCATCCTTTCCAAAAAATTTCTTTATTAAAGAAAGTTTTGGTATATTACTATATACGCCGGGAAATGGAGGAAATAGATTCTATTACAGTCCAAATTATAAAACTATGCAAAAAGAATACACACAAAGATTGCTGTATGCATATAAAATGTGTGATATTTGGAATGAAACATACAAAAAGGAGCGTAATATAAGCGGATATCAAATGTATGAAGTTAGCGATATGATCTATTTCGATGACATACCAATCCGCATAGAAAACCCACCAACAGGAAAGCTGAAATCATGGCTCCTATCGGGGTCAATGGTTAAGGAATAATGTCATAGAGGTCACTGCGCATTGCATACCTCTTTTTTTTATTGCAACAATCATCACAATACATATAGTATCTTCATTAGTTTGTCTCCCTTTCGTAAAGGGAGAAGTCCGAAGGACAGAGGGATTTCTGAGGAAAATAAAATCCTCCACCACTTCGTGGTCCCCCTCCTTTAAAAAAGGAGGACAAAAAAATTCTCAATTATGCATTTACCTTTTTAATCTCATCCATGGTTTCTCATCACAATCTTCCACGCAAAAAAACTAAAATGTGAAGACGAATTCTTCTGATTCTCATCATCATCGCTATCAAAATCTTCTTCACAGGAAGCTCGCTCAATCTCCACGAAACCGTAGTCATCCAGAAGGGTGATAGTTTTCAGAAATTTACCACAGAGCTTTCTTCGCTCAAAAAATTAAAATTGAAAATATATCTTTTCACACACAAAGATATCGATCTCAACAAGATTCAAGAAGGATCCTATGTATTTAGCGGAGACTATTCTTTCGCAACATTTTTGGGACAAATCAAAGAATGACCTACCCAGAGTTATATTCGCTACACGGTGCTTGAAGGGCGATCTATCTACGATATCGATCAAGACTTAGCCAAAAAATGATACGCGCAAAGCGGTGAATTTATCCAATACGTCTCTGACTATGGTACGATCTCAGACCTTTACCAACAATTCGAATTTCTCCGCCAGTTCAATCTCAAAACACTGGAAGGATTCCTCTATCCAGACACCTATCACATAGATATCAATACGCCTTTTGTGAGACAACTCGTGATCCAACAACTCAGAAACTTTGAAAAGAAAATACGAAACAGCATGAGCAGTCAGATTGTTTCTTTCAAAGCAAAACTAGATCTGAATGGAATTCGCTTCGGCATGGACATGACTCCGTACCAGCTTCTTACCTTGGCTAGCGTGATGGAAAAAGAAGAGAGAAGTAGCAAAAACAAACCTACCGTCGCAGGGATTTTTCTCAAAAGACTATCGCTAGGAATGAGAATAGACGCAGACATCACCTTGTGTTATGGCCTCAAGACAGGATATGAAACATGTACCCCATCTCTTATCGCAAGAAGCGTAGACGATACCAAAAATCCATACAATACTAGACAGCAAAAGGGATTGCCACCTACACCGATATGTAGCCCTACGAGCAGCAGCGTAGAATCATTACTCAATTTCACAGCTTCCGACTACCTTTTCTATCTGCACGATATGCAAGGGCAGATTCATTATGGAAGAACAGTCGCAGAACACAACGCCAACAAAAATCAATATCTGAAATAAACCACGATCGTTGTGACCCGGATTGTCATTGCGAACAAAGTGAAGCAATCTAGTCCGGATTACCACGCTATGCTCGTAATGACGAACTATTGAATTCGATTTGATTTCGATACCTATTTGGCTATATATTTTGTGTATATTTCAGGCATTTTTTATATAAGAAAAATAACTCCACATGAAGGGATTTTTCAAGAGACTATTCACAGATCTCAAGATACTGGTTTTAGCGCTTATCATAGCGATAGTCGCTTTCGTTGTAGTCAAAAATCCTGAACTTTTTCAAGCAAGCGTATTGCAAGTACAAGATCGTGAGACCATGCAAGCCAATCAACGAGATATAGGATACAAAACAACAAGCGGAGTACTCGACGTCTTTATAGCAGAAAATATCAAAAATTTTACCGAGATAACATTTCAGATCACTTTAGATCCACAAAACATCACACCAGATTTCACCAAGATAGAATCGCAAATGCCGTATGAAATAATTGACCAAAGTGAAAACGGTTTTGACATCAGGCTTACGAGTGCTACGCTCTCCGGATTAGACTACAATCAAAGCTTGTTTATGATTCCATTTAGCGGAAATAATACTCACATCCTTCTCAGTGAAGGAATCATCACCTTCAACAATGGCGATATGCCAGCATTGGCTATCGGCAATCTCAATGAAGGGAAAACAACACATCAAAACTAATATTTTTTTTACTCGTCTATGCTCTACCCTCTCATGAAACATTTGCATAAATTTCTTCTTGCTAGCCTCATTGTCATAGCTATGATATGTTCATACGTCAGCATTCATGCGGCAGAACCAGAAGCATTTATTGTAGAAATACAACCAAGCTCTTTTGATCCCAATACACCCGTAGATATGACTATCAAGGCAGTGAAGGGTGACGGAACCGTCATCAAAGAATATGAAGGAGACGTATATATCGATGTGATAGGAAATATTGATGAAAACGATTATGTGGTACCCGCAGCCCACCTCTATACTTTTACGCCACAAGATCAGGGAGTAAAATTATTTTCCAAAGGACTCATCATCAAAAAAGAAGGAACCTATACGGTACAAGTATCAGATATCGTAGCCGATAGCATCAAGGGAGAGAAAACAATCATCGTAGGTAATCAAGCAAGCTCCACAGCAAAAGGTGTTGTCATCGACTCACCTGTACAATCAGGAACAGAAAAAAATGAAATAGTAAGCGTCTTTGGATCAAACAGTGAATTACCAAACTCCCCCTACGAAATTCGACTCAACAATATATCTGTAGCACAAGGGATCACTGATGCGCTATGAGGAATAAACAATTTTGTAACCTGAGTACTTCAAGGAACAAATACACTTCAGATCAAAATATTGGATGTAAGTGATACCGTGATTGGCGAATCGCCAGTGGTTTCTTTCACCTATGCGCCTATTGCAGATGGGGTATTCAATAGTATTCAAGTACTTCCAAGTACCAAGATGAAACAAGGTACCAAGGCAACATTTATTGTCAGCACCAACGACTCTGTATCATCCGCAGAATTACAACTCAGTAATGGAACACCAGTCGTGCCTATGGAAAAATCAGCACCAGGAACATTCAAAAAAGAATTGATGATGGATACTGCAGGCAGTATAGACGCTATCGTGCACCTTATGCTCAATGGCAAAAAAACATCCTACTCTGGCATTGCAAATCTTATTATAGAAAAGGGAACATCTATCGGAAAGGTTAGACTCTTTTCTGATCCAGTCACCAAAAGCAAGCTCAACGTGACACGAGAAGTCATAGGACAAGCATCCAAATACAAGGTCTTTTATGGAACAGGTGAAGGCAATCTTATTCAGAGCGTCACCGTCAATACCAACGAAATGGCCCTAGAAAATCTCCTTACAGGAACGACCTATTTCTTCAAGATCATACCATTGGACGAGGCAGGGGCAGAATTAGGTTCTGCTTCAGAAGTAGTGTCTGCATTGATCGGAGATCTTTCTCCAAGCGGAGCAAATTGCGTAGTCAAAGGCATTGTGGTATCAGATATCACAATAGGAGAAAAACACTTCCTTACACGATCAGGAGTTGTCAATGCAAGCAAATACGTCATCTATAGATCAGAGTTTGAAACATCTGACGTGACCAAAATGGATAAAATTGCCGAAGTAGATCAGAATAGATTTGAATATCCGTTCAACAAAGCAGCCAAAAAAGAAAAATATGCCTACTATGTAGTAGAGGCAGTATGTACGGACGGAAGCACCGTTATCGTAGACAATGTAAAAAAAGTAAAAACCTGACCAGTAGAAAACATACTTCTTTTCATCGTCATCACTCTCCTCGTGTATTCTAGTTACAGACTCTACGTCTACGCACAAAACGAATAATGATAAATGGATAATGTCCGCCGTTTACCGTTCGCCGTTTACCGTTTACCGTTTTACCACTTCTCAAACAAAAAATTATGAGTGATTTTCCAAAAAAATATCAAACCACTGCGGTAGAAAATGAAATTACTGCGCTCTGGCAAGAAGAAGATTTCTCATCAACAAGCAAAGACGTCAAAACGTTTATATCTTTGCCGCTTCCGACCTCGACTAATTTACATCTAGGACATGCAGAAAATGTTGTCCTACAAGATGTGCTTGCAAGATATTATCATATGACAAATCAGAAAGCAGAATTCTGGCCGTCACGATATTATGGCTCATTTTTGGCCAACGAACACATTCAGAAACAACTCAAAAAAATAGGAACTACCAAAGAGAAAATCTCCAAATCGCAATTTTGGGATGTAATGCAAAATCATATCAAGAAACAGCAAAAACACAACAAACAACAACTACAAAAACTCTGAATTTCAATGGATTTCAAACATTCACCGGCAACATTCAGTCTTGAATTTTCACGCTTCCTCAGAAAATTGTTTTATCAATTGGTGCAAGATGATGTCATCTACGAAGCAGAAGATATCGTCTATCGAAATACCAAATACCAGACCTCACTTGGCAAAGATGAAGTACTTTTCCAGAAACAAAAGGGGAAGAAATACACCATCAAATATTTTATTAGCACCAAGAATAATTCAGTAGACGTCATTACAACAGATCCAGAAACTATATTTGGTGATGTGGCATTAGCAGTCCATCCGGACAACAAAAGATATCACAATCTTGTAGGACAACAGGCGATTATTCCTATCGTAAATAGGACTATTCCTATTATTGCCGACAAGAGAGTGGATATGTTTACCAACAATGGAATCATCAGGATTACGCCAGCTCACGACTTATTTTCTTTGCAGATAGCAAAAGATCATAATTTACCAGTAGATCACTTCGCCATAGATCAAGACTGATGTTTCACAAAATACGCAGGCGATTTTGGCGGGAAAAAGGTAGAAGAATTTATGGAAAATATTCTACAAAACCTTGATGATATCGACAATATGGTACATGTAGAAGATTGTGAATATGAAGTACCTATGTGCAGAAAAACAGGAGAGAAGTTGCAAGTCATGTGTCTTGTCCAACGATTCTTACATGTAGAAAAAGCTAAAGAAAAATTCTTATCTTTGATCGACACAGAAGCAATAAAAACATACCCAGCCAGATACACCACATTACTTAAAGAGCAATTGGATAGCGTTTCCAAACGATGTATTTCAAAAAATTATTTGTTTGGACAAAGCTTGCCTATATGGATCAGTGAAAACAAATGAATGATTTATGTGTTAGATGAAGACGATGTATTAGAGTGATATAAGAGAGACAAAAACAAAGCAAAACTCAAAGTAATTCTCTCACTTATTATCTTCAATCTGATTGCCGATGGGCGTCTCAATGCTACCTTTGAAATGGATCATCTGATGACCGTCTTATTTACGACAGACATCGGATCAGAAAAAACTATACTACAAACCTATATAGACATCATAGAAAAAGATTTGGGAGTGTATATGCCACAGATCAGAGAACTCAAAGAAGTAGCGCAATATGCAAGCAAAGAAAGAGGCGTAAACCCAGAAGACTTTGCCGCATCTTTTATCAAAATATTAGACACATCTTTTGGAGTACAACAAGTCTCTGACCAGAAATATCAATTTGATATTGATAAATTAATCCAAAGAGACAAGGGACTTAGACAGGAAAAAAGTAAATTTGATATTTCATTTGTAAATGCAGCACTTACATTGTATAGCATATGAATTTTTGACGAAAAAAAGACCAAAACAAAGCAGAAGCCAGCATTGATGATATGAGGAGAAAATACGCTTCTGGAGATGAGTAAAATACTTCTTTTGTCGTTAGGACTAAAGGACACCTTGGCGTATGACACCATTTTTATCAATAAGACATTTTGCGATCACAAGAAAAAAAAGATGGGAGCCTTGTGCCAAAATAATGTAGATCCTGCACAATTGATAAAAGAATTTGGCACAGATACAACCAGACTATATCTTATGATCGAATGAGAAGACGAGGCATATTTTGATCATGAAAAAATAAATAGCTATCAGGAATTCATCAACAAATTTTGGAACGCATGTAGATTTATCAGCATCAAAGGCGAGGAAGTTCAGGGAAAGAAAAAAATCAATCTAAGTGTTCTAGAAAAAGAATTGGAAAAAAACATCCTCAATCTCGAAGATTTTGATTTGTGGATCTTAAACAAAATAAGAAATCTCTATCAGGACGTAGACACATATATTTCTGGCAACAATATTTCAGCATTTGGTAAAAAACTTATCCATGTTATCAAAAATGATTTTTGCGATAAATATCTAGAAATCAGCAAAAATAGTAAATCAGCTTTTACACAAAAAGCTATGCTCTTACTGATAAGTAAAATGCTGAAACTTCTCTGGCCTTTTGCGCCATTTATAAGCGAAAAATTGCGGATGTTAATGGGATTTCAAGGATATGTAGGCGGACAAAGAATTCAGTGAGATTTTCTTGAAGCTATCAATAAAAATTACAAGATTCAGCTTTTTATGGATATCATTGATACGTTCATTGAGCTCAAGGAGAGGCTGGCATGCAAAAAACATACGCCTGTTGATACTTTCATCAAGGCAAACCCAGACTTCTTGAGATTTACCAAGACCAATGAAGCTACAATCAAAAAAATCGTAAACATCGACAAGATGGAATATCTCAATATCAATGAAGATCATGATGAATGATATACGACAGAAAATATCATAGATATGACAGTAGGACTCAAGACCAATCATGTAGAGCACAAAGAAGAAAAGCCAAAGGGCATCACTGATCTCACAAAAGAACTCGAACAGGCAAATGACTATCTTCAATATCTCAAAAATACGGTCTCAGCTATGATGCTCAACAAGAGCAAAGAAGACGAAATCGAGCAAAAGAAAAAAGAAATCGCTAAGGTCAAAAAGACCATTCTCGAAATCGAATATGAAATCAATAAATTAAAAATTAAATAAAAAAACACATAATGAAAAGCCCCACCATACGGCGGGGCTTTTCTTATATTTGATTTTGTTTCATGACGGTTTTGTACTTTGTACTAAGTACTACTTACTATTAAGTATTCCATCAATCACTTTAACAAATTCTTCTACCGGATATGCTCCAGCGATGAGCGTATATGTTCCTTTCTCATTATCGATAATAACATTTCCTGGAGTGCCATTTACACCAAACAATGTTCTTCCTTCATTAGTACTATTTTCGATAGTAGTAAGATGTTTGTCACCTTGCAAACAAGCAGTGAATTTAGCTTCATTGATACCTATTCTCTTTGCCAATCCGATAAGATTAGTTTCTGATTTATCATCAAGAGCAAATACCATAGGAACCATTCTTGTATATGCATCTACTCATCCAAGCTCACCAGCACATTCAACTGCCTCAGCAGGAACTTTTGCAGGATCACCATGAACGATATAATTTCTAAACAAAGTGTTTACATCATTTGGATATTTAGCCACAACTTGTTCTATAGTCTTACTATCGCTTTGTCTCTTGCAGTAAGGACAAAGAAATTCTGAATATTCAAGGATGGTGATTCTTGCATTTGCCTTTCCTTTTACATATCCAGATTTCTTAATACCATCAATCTTTGCCTTGTCGATAGTAGTTGCAGATGGCGTAGCATCATTTGCAGTATCTTGTGTGGGAGTGTTAAGACTTGCTAATGCTTGTTGGATGCCTTGTGCTTGAGCTGTTTTGTATTGCTCAGAATTCCAGATTTTTTGGATGTTGGCAAAATTTTCTGCTCCTCCTGATTTCATAGTTTCCAACCCTACAGCGCTCATTTTAACAAATGCCACATAGACAGTCAACAACACAGTAACAACAGAAAGCACCATCAATACCATACTCATATCTTTTTTGTGTTCGTTATGCATAAGTAATATACGATAAGAATAAAAAATTATTTAGCAGCTGGAGCAGTTTCAGTAGTAGCTTGTGCGGCAGCTGGAGCAGTTTCAGTAGTAGGCTGTGCCAATGGATTAGCTTGTTGTTCGATAGAAGCCAAAGCTTGTTGGATGCCTTGTGCTTGAGTTGTTTTGAACATTTCAGAATTCCAGATCTTTTGTGCGTTTGCAAAATTTCCTTTTCATCCTGACTTCATAGTTTCCAACCATAATGCATCATGTTTGAAAAATGATACATATACGAGAAGCAATAAATTAAGTCCCAAAAGTACTACCATGATTGTAGACATGTCCATTTTTTTAGTTTCGTGTGTCATGAGAATAATATAGTGTAAAAGATAAAAAAACAAATACGATGTTATGAGTTTATTTTACTGGTATTGCGCCAGCAGCATCTGATACGTCTGTAGCTGGTACCTGATACAATTGCATTGCTTGTTGGATTTGCTGTCTTTGTTGTGCCTGAAATCCTTCTGATTCGAATACTTGTTGCAACATTCTATAGTTATCATTTCCACCCACTCTCATAGATTCGATGCGAGATTGACGAATCAAAACAATAGAGGTCAAAACAACATTTACAATAAGCAACAGCACCAAAAACATTTTTCCAAAACAATAATGCGCTTGCATACCACAACACTCTTTGTTAGACATTTTATTAGAAGATACGCAACAGTCGTCAGACATTTTTTTAGTCTGCACAGTCACTGTTGGCTTTTTGATTGATGTAAAAGTTTTTTTGAGTGGCATAAGCAAAACACTTAAAAATATAAAAAACACTGAATTCGTTATCTGTATAAATACTGATTTGTAGAAACGAAACAAGTTCACTAGCCAGCAATAGACAAGTTTGAATTGACATTTCACACATTTCAAAATACTATATAAGGACAAATGAATGAAAAATGTATGCTTGCAAAAAGAGCGTAGAACGGTAAATGTAGAACATAAAATGGATAACGGATAATGTACATTCACCGTTTACCATTCACCGTTTACCATTCACCGTTTACCATTCACCGTTTACCATTCACCGTTTACCATTCACCGTTTACCATTCACCGTTTACCATTCACCGTTTACCATTCACCG
>Ga0172379_10001877_pt1 | contig 39653 bp, 35 predicted proteins | sample GrowelOW334metaG_FD_119756 | JGI IMG/M metagenome (GOLD analysis project Ga0172379, IMG submission 119756) | Groundwater microbial communities from an aquifer near a municipal landfill in Southern Ontario, Canada - Groundwater well OW334 metaG | ecosystem: Environmental > Aquatic > Deep... | reverse complement strand
CACAAGTGAAGACAACTCATTCAACTTCACCGCTAAGCTTTTCAAAGCAAACTTTTCATTTTGAAAGTGATATCCCTTCAAATTCAGTAGTATCGTCTTCTACCAACTCCGCTCCATCTGGTTCAACTCTCTTCAGTGGTTTTGGAAATAACATTGTTAATAGTTTTAAAGGGAATAATCTCTATCTTCATTTAGCAGGCGTTGCTTCAACATTTGTGCTGGTAACAACCAATACCGACTATGAAGTCCATAAGTTTTTCAACGAAAACGAGCAATACAGCAATGCTGCCCGTCCGGTTATTCATTGGGCAATATATGTTCCATTTGCTGTTGGAGGATCTCTTTATGCTTACGGGAAAGTTAAGCATGATGATGAAGCAATGGGAGCATCTTTTGCGGTTTTTCAAGCCAGTTTGATTGCTTTCTAGTATAATTCACTTTTAAAAGCAGTAACGGGCAGACCAAATCCCGATTGGCGAAACAATAAAGACATGGATGAACTAAGCAAGACATTCAGGTTTGGTTTTTTGCGGGGAGGAATATTCTGGGGCTGGCCTTCAGGTCATACTTCATCTACCATGGCGGTTGTTTCAGCGTTAACTAATTTTTATCCGGATAAAACATGGTTAAAAATTGCAGGCTACGGATATGTTGGATATATGATCTTTGCAGTTTCTTCGCTTGGTAGAGGAGGTATGCATTGGTTCTCTGATGCGGTGGCAGCGGCATTTATGTCTTATGCAATTGGTTCCACAACCGGGAAATTCTATAGAAACAAATTTAAGAAAACAACGGTCTTACAAACTACTACTCAAGAAGTAATACCAAATATTCCGGTGTTTGGATTCACTTATAATTTTTAATCGTTAGATTGTCATGTATTGTTAAAAGAATAACAATAAACCACTAAGTAAGTAGAGAAACGATGAGAAAACTTTTTCTCTCCCCTACGTCACCTGCAGTTAGAATGGAAGCAATAAACAAATCATTTGGGAAAATTTTATGATTTTTATTCGCACATAATAATCCTATATTTTCACATGAAAAAGTTCATCTTATTACAAATAATTATAGTAACACTTATTCATTTTACTGCTGATGCCAAACAGTTAGTAGAGCCGCAATCAAAATGCCCCGGACTTGAATTACAAAGTCAAGAGAACAATGATGAAGATTCCGCTATAATAATTGAACACCAAGATTTTAATAGTCATTTCTTTCTAACGAAATTTATTTTGCCAATCATTAACAAATCAAACTACAAAATTCAAATTCTTAAACCCCCTCAAAATCTTTCAGATTTCCTTTCGTAAATTTTAAAATCAAGTAGATATTCATGTCAGGTTTTTCGATTTCATAAAAGAAATCTGAGTGAGTTATGTTTCCTATTAAAAACCTCAACAAGTTTAAATGCTTAAAGGAGTAGTTATGAAAAAGTGTCCAAATTGTGAAATTATTATGAATGAAGTAATTAAAATAAATGTAACTATTGATGTCTGTCCAAAATGTATGGGTATCTGGCTCGATAAAGGTGAATTGGAAAGAATAATAGCGAATGAAAATAATGAGAGCAATCGCAATTATCGATTAGATGACAAGAACCAAAATTATCAAAAATATGATCATGACGATCACAAAAAAGATCATTACAGCCACCACGACGATCATCATTCAAGGGAAATTCAATATGATAAATATGGAAAGTCTTATAAAAAACGGGGCGGTTTTAGTGAGATATTAGGTGGTATATTTGATTAACGGATTATTGAAATTTAAGGCAAAAGATGAAATATTTTGATCTAAGTGAATTCAGCGGTCTCACACAAAACGACGCAACGGAAAAGTTAAAAAAAGAAGGATATAACGAATTGCCCTCCTCAAAAAAAAGAGGACTTTTAACTATTGCCTATGAAGTTGTAAAGGAACCGATGTTCTTGTTACTTGTTGGCTGCGGTGTGCTCTATTTATTATTGGGGGATATTAAAGAAGCATTATTGCTCTTAGGTTTTGTCTTTGTAATTATGGGGATAACCTTTGCTCAAGGAAGAAAAACTGAGAGAGCTTTAGAAGCATTAAAAGATCTTTCAAGTCCGCGAGCATTGGTTATGAGAGATGGTCAAGAAAAAAGAATTGCCGGAAGAGAAGTTGTAAAGGGCGACATAATCATTTTAAATGAAGGTGACAGAGTCCCTGCCGATGCAGTTGTTCTTCAAGTGATCAACTTAAGCGCCGATGAATCATTGTTGACGGGAGAATCAGTTCCCGTTAGAAAAAGCAGTGCAGAAGGTGAAGAGAAAAACTTATCCATCACAAATACGCCTGGAGGTGATGATCTTCCTTTTGTTTATTCCGGCAGTATGATCGTGCAAGGTCAGGGTATTTGCAGAGTGCTTGCAACCGGCCAAAATACAGAGATTGGCAAAATCGGTAAAGCATTGCAAAATGTAGAAGTGGAAGATACTCTCTTAAAAAAGCAAACGGGAGTTTTGGTTAAAAGAATTGCTATTATTGGAGCAATTCTTTGTTTGACCGTCATCCTTGTATTCGGTATAATAAGACACGACTGGATACATGGATTACTTGCCGGATTAACATTGGCCATGGCTATTCTGCCGGAAGAATTTCCGGTAGTGCTAACTATTTTTCTTGCGTTAGGCGCCTGGAGAATTTCAAAACGAAATGTGCTCACAAGACGTATCCCGGTTATTGAAACCCTTGGAGCTGCAACTGTATTGTGTGTAGATAAGACCGGAACCCTAACCATGAATCAGATGGGGATAGAGAAGATATATGCAAATAATGAATACTTAGCTTCGAACCAGATAGGAAGTAATCCGATACCTGAAAACTTTCACCGGTTGATAGAATATGGAATTTTAGCCGGCAGAAAAGATCCATTCGATCCGATGGAAAAAGCACTTAAAAAGATGGGTGAATTAAAATTAGACGGAACCGAACATCTGCATTCTGATTGGGAATTAGTAGAAGAATATCCGTTGTCCAAAGAGTTACTGGCGATGTCTAATGTTTGGAAATCGGAAAGTAAACACCAACTGACAATGTCGGCAAAGGGAGCGCCGGAAGCAATAATTGATCTCTGCCACTTACCCTCTCCGGAGAAAGAAAAACTTTTAGGAGTTGTAGAAAAGATGAGTGGGGAAGGACTCAGAGTCCTTGGCGTAGCCGATGCGACTTATGACATAAAAGAATTGCCAGATAATCAACATGATTTTGATTTTGATTTCATCGGATTTATTGGTTTTGAAGATCCCGTAAGACCAACCGTACCTCAAGCTATTAAGGAATGCTATCAAGCAGGAATAAAAGTAATTATGATCACGGGCGATCATCCAGGTACCGCAAAAAGTATTGGAAAACAAATTGGTTTGAAGAATTATGATAAATTCATAACCGGACAAGAACTTAACCAATTCAGCGATGCTATGATGATCGAGAGGATAAAGGATGTTAATATTTTTTGCAGGGTAGTACCGGAGCAAAAACTTAAAATTGTAAATGCTTTAAAAGCATCGGGAGAAATTGTTGCAATGACCGGAGATGGAGTAAATGACGCGCCTGCTCTTAAATCTGCAAATATTGGAATAGCGATGGGAGGAAGAGGAACAGATGTTGCACGTGAATCTGCTTCTTTAGTATTGCTCGATGACGACTTCTCTTCCATTGTCGGCGCGGTAAAAATGGGAAGAAGGATTTACGATAATTTGAAAAAAGCTATGACGTATATTATCTCAATCCACGTTCCTATTGCGGGATTATCTTTACTTCCACTTATGTTTAATAAAGAACTGATCTTATTCCCGATCCACATCGTTTTTCTTGAATTGATCATTGATCCCGCATGCTCTGTGGTTTTTGAAACGGAAAAAGAAGAGCCCGATTTATTGAGCAGACCTCCGAGAAGTGTTAACGAACCTTTATTCGGGAGAAGAAATTTAATAATTAGTTTATTCCAGGGCTTAGCAGTTCTCTTGTCTGTATCAATAGTCTATTTTACGGCATTCGAAATGGGAAAAGGGGATAATGAAGCAAGAGCGCTGGCATTTACAACATTAATTCTTGCCAATCTTGGTTTAATCTTATCGAACAGATCATGGAAAGAAAACATTTTTAAGATTTTACTCATTAAGAATACCGCGTTCTATTTGATCTCCATAGGAGCAATCTTATTTCTCGGAATTGTTTTATACGTCCCTCAGGTAACTAATCTTTTCCGATTCAGTTATTTACACTTTGAGGATATGATGATAGTTCTTTTAGCAGTTCTATTTTGTATCGTCTGTGTAGAATTAATAAAGATCACGAACCGACTTGTTAACTTTTATAAAAAGTGAAATATGGGTTACAGATCGCGATATTTGTGATAGCGTTTTTGTTTTTAAAGTCAATTGAAGTGTAACCGAACAGTATAAAAATCAAAAACAATTATTCAATGGAGCAGTTTTTAATAGTTTATTAAATAAATCAGGAATAGGTGTTCAATGGCAAAATTTCAAAAATTTGTGTTACCTGCATTAGTAGGTGTAACCGTGTTAACCATTTATATTTTTTATTTCTCATCTGCAAAAGGACTCGGATCATTTAAAGATTATGATCCTTACAGTCATGCGCAGAAAGAGATAGTCGTTAAATATTTGAGTGAAAAGGGAATACAAAAAACGGATGATGCGCAAAAAATTCTTTTTTATGTTGAAGATAGGCATGGAACTCAAATGCCTATTCAGACAGAGAAAAGTTTACCCGGCGGAATTGAAAATTCGAAAACCTTAACGCTTACGGGATATATCTGCGGTGGGAGTTATGAATTAGTAGATATAGAAATTGATTGAAATAAATTTCCTTTTTTTTGCTCAAAAGCTCATTCAGAAAGAAAGGAATTTCATTAAGAAGTCATCAATTAAATAACAATCAAAATCAATAAAGGGAGAAATGATGAAAAAGATAATGCTCGCATTTTGTATTAGTTTATTGACACTAACGAGTGTCGCACAAGATGAAAAACACGAAGTAAACTCAGAAGTTAAAGAACTGACGGCTTTTCATACGGTTATTTATAAACTGTGGCATACTGCATGGCCCCAAAAAGATGTAGGCATGCTTCAGTCACTATTACCGGAAATTGAGAAGGGGACTCAAAATATTGTTGCGGCAAATTTACCCGGTATATTAAGAGAGAAAAAAGACAGATGGGATAATGGTATTGCTGAACTTATAAAATGTGTAGATGATTATAAAACTGCATCTGTTAAAAATGATTCTCTAGGGTTGCTTCAGTCTGCAGAAAAACTTCACTCTCAATATGAAAAATTAGTTAGGATAATAAGACCGGTTATAAAAGAAGTTGATCAATTCCATCAAGAACTCTACTTAGTTTATCATTATTACATGCCGGCAAATAATTATGAAAAAATTCTAAACTCTGCTAAGGTTTTAGAAACGAAAGTGGATGAGTTGAAGAAAGCCCGGCTTCCTGGAAAATTATCAAGTAAAAAAAGTGATTTTGATAGAGCCGCTTTGGAATTAGAAGCATCTGTAAAAAAATTAAATGAAGCAGTGACACAGAAAAATGAAAGTAAAATTATTAAAGAGGCAGTTGTTCTTGTTCATACTAAGTATCAGGAATTGGAGAAGATATTTGACTAAAGATTTCTGATTAAACCATCTAACGGATATAATTGTTTAGTTACAATAAAAACTTTTTTTAAGAATAAAGATGCCGGTTGATAAAATTTTTTTATTAGTCATAATACTTGCCATTCAGTTTTTAAATTAGGCATTAATGCTCATTGCATGGTGAAAGCAGTGGAGGAGTTAAATCAGGATTTGTATTCGATCAAAAATCTTTAAAACCAATAGAGTTTGCAACGGTAATCATCCCTAACGACATAGATAAAATGATCAAGTTAAAAATATCAGCATCACTAGATAATATACTTCGACTTTTTTATGTTATTAAAGGTTCCCAAAAGAACGAAATAAATTTATCTAAACCAATAATCCCAAAATTTAAAAGAAAAGGTTTTGTTGTTGCGGAATGGGGTGTAGTATTAAAATAAGCACTCTTCTATTGCTAATAAATAGCTATTGACAAGTGATAGAAATAGTACTATTGTTAGGAAGAAAATAAAAAAAACTTAAGCAGACCCATATGAAAGACTTAATTAGAAAAAACCTAAACGGCAAAAGAATTTTACTTCTCTTTGTTTTAACAAATATCATCTATGCCATCATGTTGACAATAACGATTCCGAAAGTGATGAGTTTTTCTGGCGGAATGAAGTTATTGGATATGATGCCGACGGGTTACAACGCAGAATATGTTAACGCTCTTTTAAGCGCTTTAGGGGAAAAGGGAAGAGATGCTTATTTGTTTAACCAACTTCCGGTTGATATGATCTATCCTTTTTTATTTGGCGTTAGTTATTGCCTAGCGCTTGCATATATTCTTAACAAACTTGGAAAATTTGAAAGCCGCTTATTCTATTTTTGTTTTCTTCCTCTCTTCTCCGGTCTCTTTGATTATCTTGAAAACATCGGGATAATTACAATGTTGAAGAGCTATCCCAATAATCCGGTAATATTATCTCAGATAACCAATGTATTTTCGGTTTTGAAAAGTTCCTTTACTACTTTTTATTTTATTGTCCTTATAATCTTTTTAATTGTATTTTGGATGAAAAAATTGTTTCAGAAATCTAAATGATTCATCTTATATAATCTCACAGTCTCAAAGTCCCATAGTCTCAAATTCTCGATGTCCAATCTCGCGTACTAAAAATATTTTCCCCATCCCTTACAACCTTTTAAATCTTATTTTAGTCTAACTAATAAAAACGGAGTTAAAGTTTTGGAAGACTTATCTTCACTAAGTGACAATGATCTGATAATCGAAGCCCGGAACGGAAACGATTCGGCCTTCACAACTCTCGTCTATCGGCATGATAGGAATGTTCTTTCGATGGTTGCTCATTATGTTCAGTCTTCAGATGATGCAAAAGATATTTATCAGGAAGTTTTTCTAAGAGTTTATAAAGGACTGAACCGCTTTGAGTTCCGGAGCGAATTTAAAACATGGCTTTATAGAATTACCACCAATGTTTGTCTTACGCACCAAGCGCAGTACCGGAAACAGCATAAGGTAAGTATTTCTCCCGATGAGGATGAAGAATTTCCCAAATTGGATTTAAGATCATCTGAAGAGCACGAACCCGATAATCAATTGATTAAAGCGGAGACTAAAGGGAGTATCCAAAAAGCTGTTGACAGCCTGGCTCCAAAACAAAAAATGGCTTTTATGCTTAAGCATATGCACAATTACAAGATAAAAGAAATTGCCAAAATGATGGATTGCAGTGAAGGAACGATTAAAAAATATCTTTTTATTGCGACCGAAAAACTTAGACTGAAATTAAAAACAATATAAAATGTTGAGATTAGTATGGGACACGAAAATTATAAAAAACTGTTGATCCTTTACAGCTATAACGAGCTGAAGAAAGAAGAACGGAATGAATTTGAGCGCCATCTGCTTGGATGCAGTGCCTGTAGAAATGAACTTGAAGAATTAATAAAACTTCATACTCTGGTTAAAACAAATTTGGTAGAAGAGCTTGACGAAGATGCCCTTTTTGAATCGCGGCAGGAACTGCTTGCCGAAATAAGAAATCTTAAACGGAAAAAATTCCGTTGGCAAAAGATTTGGGACTTACTTACTCTACCAACACCCGGCAAGTTAAAGATGGCTTATTCTTTCGCTTCGGTTGTTATCCTAATTACAGCTTCATATTTCTTCTTTTTCAATAGTGCGGGCAATAAGTTTTTATCCGACCAAAATCTTGTTAATAATGATGCGAAGCTTACCAATCTTCAATTTGTTAACAAAGATTTTGAAAAGGGAGAAGTTGAAATTACATATGATAAAATTGTTCCTGTAAAAGTTAAAGGAAATGTAAACGATAGTGAAATTCAAAAAGTGCTTGCAAAATCTTTACTTGATAATGAAAATCCCGGAGTAAGATTGAAAACCGTCAGCGCAATCTTTTCTGAGAAAAGAGAAAACACTACAGGCGTTCTAAAAGACGCGCTTTTAAAAGCAATGATGTACGATAATAATCCAGGCGTACGGAAAGAAGCCATGACCGCATTGTGTAGCATTCCGTTTGATGACAAGATAAGAGACGCAATGATCTTTGTTTTGCAAAATGATAAAAATTCCGGTTTAAGAATTCATGCGATCAACTGCCTCAGTGAAAAGAATGATATTAAAAAACTTACAGACCAGAATACTATAAATGTTCTAAGAGAAAAAATGCGGGAAGATGAAAACAGTTATATAAAACTTCGGGCAAAAACAATTTTAACAAAATTAGAATCATAAGGAGTAAAGCAATGAAAACGAACAAATTATTTAACCTGATCTTGACTGCAATATTAGTAGTCGGTATAACCCAGACCGGAATGTCTCAAGATAGATTCACCAAAAACTTTCAGGTGAAAAAAGGTGATAATCTTTCCGTAAAAGTTTCGGGAGATGTTCGAGTAGAATCTTGGAGTAAAGATGAAGTTCTGGTTGAAGTTTCAGGACTTGACGCAGTGGATCGTGATGACCTGAAAATAACTCAAGACGGAAATACAGTTTCTGTTTTGTTAAGAAACGACCACAATGTTTCTTTTTCGATTAAAACACCAGGACAATTTAACTTTGATATTAAAACAAGCGGCGGAGACTTATCGTGTCTTGGTGAATTCTATGGAAATATTAAGGGAACAACTGCCGGCGGAGATATAAAAGTAGAATCTATCAACGGGAAAGTTGAGTTGGTTACAGCCGGAGGAGATATTAACACTGGGAATATTAATGGCGATTTGAAAGTAACTACTGCCGGTGGTGACATTCACGTTGGAATAGTTAACGGAGAAGGGAAAATGACTACTGCTGGCGGGGATATTGTTGTGACGAGTTCAAGCAAATCGTTAAATGTAAATACAGCCGGTGGTGATATTAAAGTGGGAAATGTTGGAGGAGAAATAAAAGCATCAACTGCCGGAGGAGATATTGAAGTTGGTTTAGTATCAGGAATTGCAAAATTAAATACTTCCGGTGGTGATATTAAATTAGCTGGCGCTAGAGGAAATACTTCTGTAAATACATCCGGCGGAGATATTAAACTTGAAAATATTTATGGTTCAGTAAAAGCAAATACCTCGGGCGGAAGAATTTATGCTGAATTGACTCCCGATGGAAGTGACGAGAGTAAATTATCTTCTTCCGGAGGAACAATAACTTTTTTGATCCCGGAAAATGTCAAAGCAACAATTGAAGCGGTAATCAAAGCAGATAATCTTAAAGGTCCTTGGATTATTACTTCTGAATATAAAACTGATAGTTATGTTACCGATGAAGACAACAAAGAAATTAGAGCAAAGTTTACTTTAAACGGCGGTGGAAAACTGATAAAGTTAACAACTTCAAACTCAAAAATTGAAATTAAGAAGTTGAATAAATAAAGTAAAAAATTAAGTAATAGTAAAAGCCCCGTTACATACGGGGTTTTTTATTTTATAGGATAAAGATAAAAATATGAAAGTAGGGAAAAGAATATCGTTGAGAAAATAACAATTTATTGTGTTGTTTTCCGTATTCGCAGACACGCCAAATAAACTTCATATTGTTTGCTCTTTTACAAAGGATTTTGTATAATCGAAACGCATTTATTCAATCATTTTCATTAAGGAGATTCGATAATGTTCCGCAAAGTTATTGTAGCTTCAGCACTTTTTTTCTTCTCGTTAAGTTTGGCATCAGCTCAGGAAGCAAAGCTGCTGCACGCAGATAAAATTCTGACAGCAGCTTATAAAGAAGCTAAATCATCCCAAAAAAATGTTTTTCTAATCTTCCATGCTTCCTGGTGCAGCTGGTGTAGAAAGTTGGAAAAAGCAATACAGAGCGAAGAACTTAAAAAGATTTTTGAAGAAAACTTTGTCATCACTCACCTTGATGTTTTAGAGCGGGGAGACAAAATTGCTGCTTTAGAGAATCCCGGTGGAAAAGAGATTATGGAAAAACTTGGAGGGGAGAAATCTGGACTGCCTTTTTATGTTTGGATCAATACCAAAGGAGAGAAACTTGCAAACTCCAATGTGATGCCCGGGAATTCAAATATTGGTTATCCCGGAAGCCCGGAAGAAATAGAAGCTTTTGGGAAACTTTTAAAATCCTCATCTAAACATTTGACCGATAAACAACTCGAAACTGTTCTTGATTATTTGAAGAGAAACGCGCCTAAACCTTGATGACTTGTAAATGTGCATGTAGGTGTTAATTTGTATGAAGAGGAAAGCAGATGGACCAGCCCACCTTAAAAGATAAAAATGAATTCCCGACGGAGGAAATCATTTTTTCACATATTGGAAAATCGAAAATATTGTGGATTTCTATCTTCGATTACATTCATAAGAATCATTCGGACTTTTCAGAAGAATGGAGATATTACAATGATGGGAAAAGTTGGTTATTAAAAGTTACAAAAAAATCAAAAACGATATTCTAGCTTTCAGTTATCAAAGATTCTTTCAGAATGACTTTCTATTTTACTGATAAAGCAGAACAGGCAATAATCAATAGTTCTATTTCTAACGAATTAAAAGAACAGTTTAAAAACGGGAAACGATATAATAAAATACGCGGACTTACAATTACTTTTAAGTATAAAAAAGATGTTGAGTATGCTAAATCGTTGATGGCAATTAAACTAAGTATCAAATAGGAGTATCATTTTAGTCTCAAAAGACGAGCAACATAAATTGACTTAGACATGTAAGTAATTAGTGGAATTAATTTTTTTGTTTCACATCTTCCGGTTACGGTAGAAGCTATAAACACCTTTCTAATTTTCTAAAATTTTGCTCAACTGTTCATGAGTAACTTTTAATAAACCATTTGGAATAAGCCGCGGAGTTAAATCTTTCCAATTTTTATCTTTCTTAAAAATTTCTTTGAACATTGGAACGGCTTCTTTCATCATTCCTTTATTTGCCAGTGCAACCGCAGTCCAAAATTTCATTTCAAGATTATCCGGAAACATTTTCATTGCTGAAGAATATTCTTTCATAGCTGAATCCATATCATTTTTTTCAACAGCAAGATCACCGTTGTTCATATGATCATAAGCACGATGAACTTTTAGAAGTCTTCTCAATTCGGGAAGCGGTGCGGGGCTATCTTCAACGCGAAGATCGACTAAGCGGTCTTCCCAAACTTTCCCGGTCGATTTTGCACGAACAACAAGCAGAGCTGCGGATTGTTTACCGCGTACATCTCCACCGGCTTTCTCCGCCGCTTCAAGTGCTGTGAGCATTCTTTCAGCAAGAGGTCCTTTTGATTTTTGAAAAGCTTCAGCCATTGCGGGCCAAATTTTATCATTCGACATTAAATTTGCCTGAACAGAAAAATAATTTCCTACAATATTTCCGGCTGGTTGAATACAATCTTTACCGGTGAAAGATGCGGCATTTCCTTTTGAATCTAACACGGCAAGTTGGCGGAATTCTCGTCCTTCATCACTTTTTAGTAATTCATCAACCGTTTCTTGCGGAGTTTTTCCTTTTCTTAACAAATCTAATCCGCCGGGTCCAAAGGCAGGATTAACAAATGATTGTGTTGCAACAACACCAACTCCGGCTTCTCCCCAGGTAACCATTGTTCCAACTGAAAACCAGTGCGATTGAACCGCAACACCCATATCTCCAGTTTGTTCATCATAAGCAACGATTGAGTAGGTGTGTGCAAAAGGGGAATCCAGCTTATAGATTTGTCCGTGTACAACTGAAAATTGTGAATTGAGAATTGCTAACTGCAATGCTAAAAATAGAATTAAAGAAAATTTTGATTTCATTTTTTACTCCTCATTAAATTTGTGTACAAATTAAAACTTTTTAATTGATTGGACAAATCCACAAGAGAATTAGAAGTGAGTACATACAGATGTAAAAGTAGAAAGTAAACGACTGTAATAAAGATGGCTTAGAATTTTGCTCTATTCCTTGCAAAATATTTTGTGGGTATATATGCACTCATATTCATTTAATCCCAGAAAAGATAAAAAAAATAGTTCAAAAACTTGACAAGTGAACTTCCTTCTGTTATCTTTGCATAAATAAAAAAATGAAAAATCAATCACAACATAGTACAAATAACAATTTTAGTGGTTTTGCCATCACCCCCGGCAATTCCGTTGTTGTGATTCATCCAATAATAACCCCTGCGATTTTTTCTGTCATTATTGGGATTTCTGTTATTATCAGCCTTCTAAGCATTATTATTCTAGGCTAATAATAAGTCAATCCCAAATCAAAAAATAAGACTAACACACACACATACTTAAGATTTCGGGATTGACGAAAGCCGAAAGGTTTTTCTTGTTTATCAATTTGAATAAACTTGAGGTCATCTTGAGATCTGATTTAATAAAAAAAGGTTTTGACAAAGCTCCGCACCGAAGTTTGCTGAAAGCTACCGGAGTGATTAAGAGCGATGAAGATTTTAAAAAACCTTTTATCGGTGTTTGTAATTCGTATATCGATTTAATTCCCGGGCATGTTCATCTTCAAGAATTTGGAAGAATTGTTAAAGAAGCTATCCGTGAAGCAGGCGGCGTTCCGTTTGAGTTTAACACTATTGGTGTTGATGATGGAATTGCTATGGGACATATCGGTATGCGTTACTCGCTGGCAAGCAGAGAATTAATTGCAGACTGCGTTGAAACCGTTGTTGAAGCTCATCGTTTAGATGGAATGGTTTGCATACCGAATTGCGACAAGATCGTTCCGGGAATGTTAATGGCGGCTGTTCGGGTAAACATTCCAACAATATTTATTTCCGGTGGACCGATGAAAGCTGGTAAAACTCCTTCCGGTAAAAAAGTAGATCTCATTTCCGTATTTGAAGGTGTTGGCGAATATCAATCGGGAAAAATAAATGACGAACAATTAACCGAATTAGAAAATTACGGATGTCCATCTTGCGGTTCTTGTTCCGGGATGTTTACCGCCAATTCCATGAACTGCTTGATGGAAGCGCTCGGAATGGCTCTTCCCGGTAACGGTTCTATTCTCGCGCTTGATCCTCTCAGACATGAATTAGCAAAAAAAGCGGCAAAGCAAATTCTTACTTTGGTTGAAAAAGATATTAAGCCGAAAGATATTATTACAAAAGAATCAATAATGAATGCCTTTGTTCTCGATATGGCAATGGGTGGAAGTACAAACACCGTTCTTCATACGCTGGCAATTGCAAACGAAGCGGAAATAGATTTTGATCTTGCTGAACTGAATACGCTTTCGCAAAAAGTCCCCTATATCTGCAAAGTTAGTCCTGCAACAAAAGAAGTACACATGGAAGATGTTGATGCAGCCGGTGGAATTTCAGCTATCTTAAATGAAATTTCTAAAGTTGAAGGAATTCTTGATTTATCAAGACTTACTGTTACTGGAAAAACACTTGGTGAAAACATCGCTCATGCGGAAATAAAAAATTCCACTGTTATTCGTTCTGTTGAAAATCCCTATTCAAAAACCGGCGGTCTTGCAATTCTTTTTGGAAATTTAGCGCCGCTTGGTTCAATTGTAAAAACCGGCGCTGTCGATCCTAAAATGATGAAGCATACAGGTCCCGCAAGAATTTATAATTCGCAAGACGAAGCAATGGAAAATATTTTAGCCGGAAAAGTACAAGCTGGTGATGTTGTAGTAATTCGCTATGAAGGTCCAAAAGGTGGACCGGGAATGCCGGAAATGCTTTCGCCAACTTCAGCAATTATGGGAATGGGTTTAGGCGATAAAGTTGCGTTGATAACCGACGGAAGATTTTCCGGCGGTACACGCGGAGCTTGCATCGGGCATGTTTCTCCCGAAGCTGCCGAACGCGGTCCAATTGCAGCTTTAGTTGAAGGAGATTTGATTACCATTGACATTCACAACAGAATATTAAGCGTAGATTTATCGGAAGAAGAAATTCAAAAACGGTTAGCGAAGCTACCGGCATTCGAACCCAAAATTAAAAAAGGTTATTTAAGCAGATATGCAAGAATGGTTACTTCTGCCAACACCGGTGCGATTTTAAAATAAATATAATATAGAACTGAGAAAGGATACCTTATGAAAGAAAATAAACAAAAGATGAGCGGAGCCGACATCTTTTTTGAATGTTTGCGCAAAGAAAAGGTTGAGTATATTTTTGGATATCCCGGTGGAGCTGTTCTGAAGCTCTATGAAAAACTTTACGATGTTGATTTTCTTGAGCACATTCTAACACGCCATGAGCAAGGGGCAACTCACGCTGCCGAAGGTTATGCAAAAGCTACCGGCAAAGTTGGAGTAGTGCTTGTTACTTCTGGACCCGGTGCAACAAATACAGTTACCGGAATTGCAGACGCTTATATGGATTCAATTCCTATTATCGTTTTCACCGGACAAGTACCGACAAAACTTATAGGTAACGATGCTTTCCAGGAAGCTGATATTATGGGAATAACAAGACCGATTACCAAACATAATTTTCTTGTCCGTGATGTAAAGGAATTAGCAGAGACAATTCGCAAAGCATTTTTTATCGCTTCAACCGGAAGACCGGGACCTGTACTTGTTGATCTTCCGAAAGATGTCATCAATTCGGTTTGTGAATTTGAATATCCTGAAAAAGTTGAGATACGTGGATATAAACCGACATTCCTCGGGCATCAAAATCAAATTAAAAAAGCTGCTGAGATGTTGAAGAAAGCCAAGAGACCTTTGCTCTATGTTGGCGGTGGTGTTATTATGTCCGGCGGCACCCGTGAACTTTATCTTCTTGCAAAAGAAAATAATTTACCTGTTACCATGACTCTTCAAGGTTTGGGAGCGTTCCCCGGAACCGATGATCTTTCACTCGGTATGCTCGGAATGCACGGAACATATTGGGCAAATCAAGCGGTTAATAGCTGCGACTTACTCATCGCATTAGGAGCAAGATTTGATGATCGTGTTACAGGGAAAGTGGAAACCTTCTCATTAAAGTCTTATAAAATTCATGTTGATGTTGATCCAACAGCAATTGATAAAAACATCCTTGTTGATTTGCCTATCGTTGGTGATGTTAAGCATGTTCTCGCAGAGTTGGCTTCTGAAATGGATGAGCATCCTGATATTTCTGATTGGTGGAAGCAAATTGAAAAATGGAAAAAGGAATGTCCGTTTGAACTAGATGCGAATGACGGAAAGTTGAGAACACAGTTTGTGATTGAAAAAATTTCTGAAAAGACGAAAGGTGAAGCGGTTATCGTTTCCGACGTTGGTCAACATCAGATGTGGATAGCGCAGCATTATAAATTTGTTCATCCGCGCTCTCACTTAACCAGCGGTGGATTAGGAACGATGGGCTTTTCCGTACCGGCTTCTATCGGCGCAGCATTTGGAGTTAAAGACCGACCAATAATTTCAATCAGTGGAGACGGCGGATTTCAAATGAATATTCAGGAACTGATCACTGCCGTTGCGCATAAACTGCCGATCAAATTTATGGTGATCAATAATAGTTTCTTAGGAATGGTTCGCCAGTGGCAGGAACTTTTCCATGCTGAAAAATATAGTTTTACAGATCTATCAAAAAGTAATCCCGACTTCAGAAAAGTTGCAGAAGCTTTCGGGCTTGCAGCTTTTTCAACGGATAATCCAAAGGAAGTTGAATCATTGCTTGATGAAGCGTTCGCAATAAACGATCGTCCTGTATTCATAGAATTTAAAGTCGTAAAAGAAGATATGGTTTTCCCGATGGTTCCCGCAGGAGCTTCAATCGGTGAAATGATGACAAAAAGATTAAACCCCAAAACAATGGTATAACAAATGAAACACACAATTTCTGTTTTAGTCGAAAACCGCTTTGGAGCTTTTAACCGTGTAGCAACAATGTTTAGCGGTAGAGGTTTCAACGTTCATAGTATTTCTATAGGAGAAACCGAAGACCCTGAAATTTCCCGGATGACATTAGTAACCTCGGGTGATGATCAAATAATTGAGCAAGTTGTTAAACAGTTAAACCGTTTAATTGATACGATTAAAGTCGTCGATTTAACCGGTCAACCACGGATTGAGCGAGAACTTGCTCTTATTACGGTCTTCTATCAAAAAGGAACCAGACCCGAGTTGACAAACATCTGCGATATTTTTCGCGGGAACATCGTTGATATCAATAACAAAACATTAACGCTTGAGATTACAGGTCCGCCTGATAAAATTGATGCCGCACTGAATGTTCTTGCCCAATACGGAATAAAAGAAATTGCGCGCTCAGGCACAGTTGCACTAAAGCGCGGAGAACAAGCAAAAATTCAACCCAAAATTTCTACAACAAAAGAAAAGGAAAAAGTATAATGAAAGTTTATTATGATAGCGATGCATCGCTTGATTTTTTAAAAGATAAAAAAATTGCTGTGCTTGGCTTCGGAAGCCAGGGACATGCTCATTCACTAAATTTGAAAGACAGCGGAATGAATGTCTGCGTTGGTCTCCGTCAAAGTAGTCCACGCTGGGAAAAAGCCGAAGCTCTTGGTTTGCAAGTAAAAACCGTTTCCGATGCGTCTGCATGGGCTGAAGTTATTATGCTTCTTTTACCGGATCAAAATCAAAAAGATATTTATGATAACGACATCGTTCAACATGTTACTGCCGGTAAAACTTTGGCATTCGGACATGGATTTAACATTCATTACAAACAAATTGTTCCTCCAGCAGATGTGAACGTAATGATGATCGCTCCAAAAGGTCCGGGGCACTTAGTGCGCAGAACATTTACAGAAGGCTCCGGAGTGCCGTGTCTTATTGCAGTTTATCAAGATCCTTCCGGCAAAACAAAAGATTTAGCGCTTGCATGGGCAAAAGGGATTGGCGGAACAAGAGCCGGTGTTATTGAAACAAATTTCAAAAATGAAACTGAAACAGATTTGTTCGGTGAGCAGGCTGTACTTTGCGGCGGTTCGGCTGAATTGATTAAAGCCGGATTTGAAACATTGACCGAAGCCGGTTATCCGCCTGAACTTGCTTATTTCGAATGTATGCACGAAATGAAACTTATCGTTGATCTCTATTATGAAGGAGGATTGTCAAGAATGAATTACTCCGTTAGCGATACTGCCGAATATGGCGGCATGACGCGCGGTCCAAGAATTATTACACAAGAATCTAAAAATGAAATGAAAAAAATTCTTGCCGAAATTCAGTCCGGTAAATTTGCAAACGAATGGTTAGCCGAATACAAAAGCGGCGGACCTGAATTTGAAAAGTTGAGAAAAAGCAATCGCGAACATTCAATTGAAACCGTCGGCGCTAAATTACGTGGAATGATGAGCTGGCTGTTCAATCAAAATAAAAAAGAAGAAGTTGACGCGTAATTAATTAGTAGAGACTTGCCATGGCAAGTCTCTACGATTATGAATAGGAATTAAAATGAAATATAAAATTGCTCTTTTACCCGGTGATGGAATCGGACCGGAGGTAACGGATGCCGCAGTTAAAGTACTACAATTTGTCGCTGAGAAAATAGGACTTGATCTTTCGTACAGCTATCATTTGATGGGCGGCTGTTCTTATGATGCAAATGAAACTCCGCTGACCGATGCAACACTCAGTGCTTGTTATGATTCTGATGCAGTTTTTCTTGGCGCGGTTGGTGGAATTAAATGGGAAACTTTACCGCATCATTTAAAACCGGAAGCGGCTTTGTTGAAGCTTAGAAAATCGCTCGGATTGTTTTCTAATATTCGTCCTGCAAAAGTTTATAACGCTTTACTTGACGCTTCATCATTGCGTCCTGAAGTTCTTTCGGGAACCGACCTGGTAATTTTCAGAGAATTAACCGGCGGAATTTACTTTGGTGAACCCCGCGGTTATGATGAAAATAAAGGATGGAATACGTTAGTCTATACTACTGAAGAAGTCGAAAGAATTGCACGAAAGGCTTTTGAGGTTGCGCGCCAGCGAAGAGGAATGGTTACTTCGGTTGATAAAGCAAACGTGTTGGAAAGTTCACAGTTCTGGCGCAAAGTTGTTCATCAAATTCATAAAGAAGAATTTTCCGATATAAAATTAAATGATATGTACGTTGACAACGCGGCAATGCAGTTGGTGCGTAATCCAAAGCAGTTTGATGTTATTCTCACGCAAAATTTATTTGGTGATATTTTAAGTGATGTCGCCGCAATGATAACCGGTAGTTTGGGAATGCTTCCATCCGCAAGTCTTGGTGAAAAATATGCGTTGTATGAACCGGTTCACGGAAGCGCGCCGGATATTGCCGGACAAAATAAAGCTAATCCGCTTGCATCAATCGCTTCAATCGGATTGATGTTCAGCTACTCATTTAATCTTCCGGAGATTGGTTTAGCTATCGAGAAAGCAATTGAAAAAACGCTGGGAAAGAATTTTAGAACCGCAGATATTTATTCGGATGGAATGACTCTTATTTCTACAACGATAATGCGCGATGAAGTGTTAAAATCGCTTGAAGAAATCTTTGAAGAAAAAAATTCCGCTGTGGCAGTATAATAGAAAAATTAACTTTGAAAGGAAGACGATGGATAAAAATAGAATTTTTATTTTCGATACAACATTACGAGACGGTGAACAATCTCCCGGCGCTTCGCTGAGCATCACGGAGAAAGTTGAAATTGCAAGACAGCTTGAAAAACTAAATGTTGATATTATCGAAGCAGGGTTCCCGGTTTCTTCTCCCGCGCAGTTTGAGGCTGTTCAACTAATTGCAAATGAAGTGAATGTAGTTGTCGCCGGACTTTCGCGTGCAATAGAAAAGGATATTAAATCTGCTTACGATGCTCTGAAACACGGAAAGAAACCGAGGATCCATACCTTTACCAGTACTTCGGATATTCATATTCTTGGAAAATTTAGCGATGACCGGTATGGGAAAACTTTGGAAGAAAAAAGAAAAACCATTTTAAAAATGACTTATGATTCCGTTGCCTATGCAAAATCTTTTGTGAAAGATGTTGAATATTCTGCTGAAGATGCGGGAAGAACTGATATCGGTTATTTAGTTGATATTGTTGAAGCCGCTATTGAAGCGGGTGCAACGACTGTGAACATTCCCGATACAACCGGTTACACTTTCCCTTCGGAATTCGGTGCAAAGATTGCAGAGTTGAAGAGACGCGTGAAAAATATTGATAAAGCGATTATCAGCGTGCACTGCCATAACGATTTAGGTTTAGCAGTTGCAAATTCTTTAGCGGGAATCGAGAACGGCGCACGGCAGATTGAATGTACCATCAACGGTATTGGTGAGCGCGCAGGCAACGCTTCGCTTGAAGAAGTTGTGATGGCTTTAAAAGTTAGGAAAGACTTAGTTAAATTTTTCACAAAAATTAAAACCGAAGAAATCTTTAACTCCAGCAGAATGGTCTCATCATTTAGCGGAATAGTTGTTCAGCCGAACAAAGCGATTGTTGGCGATAACGCGTTTGCGCATGAGTCAGGTATTCATCAAGATGGAATGTTAAAGAACAGACAAACTTACGAAATAATGAAACCTGAAACCGTCGGCGTTCCCAAAACAAAAATTGTTCTCGGGCGTCATTCCGGCAAGCACGGATTAAAATCTCGTTTAACCGAACTTGGTTACCATCTTCAAGTTAAAGAACTGCAAGAAATTTACGAGAAATTTTTATTGTTAGCCGATAAAAAGAAAGAAATTTATGATGATGACTTGCGCATTTTGATGGAAGAAAGTTCAATCAAATTTGCATCATCATTTTATGAACTTGATTATTTGCAAATCCATTCGGGAACAAACTCAATCCCGACGGCAACGGTTCGCATTAAGAAAGAAAATGAAACGGTGCAAGAATCTGCAACCGGCGATGGAGTGGTTGACGCCACATTTAATGCTATTGAACGCGCATTGAATACAAAAGTATCGCTAGAATCTTATTTCGTTCGTTCCGTTACATCTGGAAGACAAGCACTCGGCGAAGTTATCGTTAAAATAAAAAAGGATGATGTTACTTTTACAGGAAGAGGAATTTCAACTGATATTATTGAAGCAAGCGCAAAAGGATTTCTCCAGGCGTTAAATCATCAAGAACAATATTTTAAATCGAAAGAAGAACTTTCTACTACTTATTTATCTGAAATATCACAAGCCGTGTAAGGAAAATTTTAATGAAGATGACAATAACGGAAAAAATATTAGCTAAATCAGCCGGAAAAACTTTTGTGGAACCGGGACAAAATATTTGGCTGAATGTTGACGTACTAATGACGCACGATGTCTGCGGTCCGCCGACAATTGAAATATGGAAAAGAGAATTCGGCGAAGCCGCAAAAATTTGGGATAAAAATAAATTAGTAATTTTTCCAGACCATTATATTTTTACTAAAAATCCGCAAGCAAACAGGAACGTTTCGCTGCTTCGTGAATTTGCAAATGAATATGGAATTGAAAACTATTACGATGTCGGCACCGATAGATACAAAGGTGTATGCCATCTTGCATTAGCCGAAGAAGGATATAATCTTCCGGGAACAGTTTTATTCGGAACGGATTCACACACGTGTACTTCAGGTGCGTTCGGAATGTTTTCTACTGGAGTAGGAAATACCGATGCCGCGTTTATTCTCGGCACCGGAAAAATTTGGGAGAAAGTTCCCGAATCAATGAAATTTATTTTTGAAGGCGAGCTTCCTCCATATTTGATGGCGAAAGATTTAATCCTTCGCATCCTCGGCGATATTACTACCGATGGCGCAACATACCGCGCATTGGAGTTTGACGGTGAAGGCGTTTTTTCTTTACCGATGACCGAAAGAATGACCTTGACAAACATGGCTATTGAAGCGGGTGGAATGAATGGAATCATTGCCGCCGATGTGATAACCGAAGCTTATGTAAAAGAACGAACTGATAAAGAATATGAAATATTTCACAGCGATGCGGATGCGAAATATCATTCAATTAGAAAATACAAAACACCGGAGTTAGAACCTGTCGTGGCAAAACCACATAGTCCCGATAATGTTTCTACGGTTCGCAGTGTAGCGGGAACAAAACTTACAAAATGTTATATCGGTTCATGCACCGGAGGAAAACTTTCAGATTTTCAAGCTGCTGCAAAAATTCTTTTTGGAAATCAAGTTAAGACATCCACGTTCATTGTTCCTGCTTCAACGGAAGTGCAGAGAGCGTTGGATGAAGAAACTATAAGCGGAATTTCTTTAAAAGATATTTTTGAAAAAGCGGGATGCATTATTGCAGAATCAAGCTGCGCCGCTTGTCTTGGCGGTCCGATGGATACCATTGGCAGAGCGCAGGATAACGAAGTTGTAATATCAACTACGAACAGAAATTTCCCGGGAAGAATGGGAAGCAGAAAATCTGAAGTTTATTTAGCTTCGCCGTTAACGGTTGCAGCATCTGCAATTAAAGGCGTTATCACAGACCCCAGAGAATTTTTATAATTGAAAAACGGAAATTGAAAAAGGAAAAGCGAATGGAAAAAATAGTAAATGGAAAGGCTTTCGTTTTAGGAAATAATATTGATACCGACCAAATTATTCCTGCGGAACATTTGGTTTATAGTTTATCTGATCCGGAAGAATCTAAAATGTACGGTAAGTATGCGTTGTCTTCAGTGCCGATGGAGAAATCCGGTTTGCCAAACGGAGGCATAAAATATATCGCGGCAGATAAGTTTGAAACTGAATTCTCGATCATCATCGGTGGTGCAAATTTCGGCTGTGGTTCTTCGCGCGAGCACGCTCCGTTTGCGTTACAGAAAGCCGGAACAAAAGTTGTTGTCGCCGAGTCCTATGCGCGCATCTTTTTTAGAAATGCCGTTGACGGCGGATTTGTTATTCCGTATGAATCAGTTGAAAAATTAAATGATAAAATAAAAACCGGTGATGAAATTAAAATCGATCTTGAAAAAAATGTTCTAGAAAATCTGACGATGAATGAAGAATATAAATTGAAACCGTTAGGTGATATTCTTCCGATTCTTGAAGCCGGAAATCTTTTTGAATACGCGCGGCAAACGGACATGATCGCTTAAAATGAGGAATGTAAATGAAACATGTAATTGAATTATTCGACACAACATTACGCGACGGTACACAAGGCGAAGGCGTTAATCTTTCCATACAAGATAAACTTGTAATTGCACAACGTTTGGATGAGTTCGGTATTGATTTTATTGAAGGCGGCTGGCCCGGCAGCAATCCGCGCGATGAAGAATTTTTTGCAAAAGTAAAATCTCTTCATTTAAAAAATGCGGTTGTTTGTGCATTTGGTTCAACAGCGCGTTCATTAAAAAATCTTGAAGGAGACGCAAACTTAAATGCACTGCTTAAATCGGAAACTGAAGCCGTTTCTATTTTCGGTAAATCGTGGAAGCTGCATTCTAAAGTCGGTTTAGGTTTAAGCGATGAAGAAAATGAAGAACTCATTTTCCGTTCGGTTGAATTTTTGAAAAATGCCGGAAGAAACGTTGTCTATGATGCTGAACATTTTTTTGATGGCTATAAAGATGATGCTGAGTTTGCATTAAAAATGTTGTTGGCTGCGGAAAAAGGTGGCGCTTCCGTTTTGGTTCTATGCGATACAAACGGTGGAACTCTACCGCATGAAATTTCTTCAATAATAAAAGAACTTAAAAAAGTTGTTACTACACCGTTCGGGATTCATACGCATAACGATGGAGAACTTGCCGTTGCAAATACTCTTGCTGCCGTTGAAGCGGGCGCTGTGCATGTGCAAGGGACGATCAACGGTGTTGGCGAACGATGCGGCAATGCAAATTTATCGAGCATAATTCCAAATCTTCTTTTAAAATTGAAATGCAAAACGAAACAAGAAATCAATTTGAATCATCTCACTTCACTTTCAAATTTTGTTTATGAAGTGATGAATCTTAATCCGAACATGCGTGCGGCTTTTGTCGGTAAATCCGCTTTCGCACACAAAGGCGGAGTGCATGTTAGCGCGGTGATTAAAGACAGCAGAATGTATGAACACATTGATCCGCAAACGGTTGGGAATAAACAACGTGTATTGGTTTCCGATCTTTCAGGACAAAGTAATGTAAAATATAAAGCTAAAGAATTCGGCATCGATCTGTTTAACGAAAAAGAGATCAGCAAAAAAGTTGTAAGCAATATTAAGAATTTGGAGTACGACGGTTATCAATACGATGGTGCCGAAGCTTCATTTGAACTTCTTTTAAGAAATGAATTAAATGAGTTTTCCCCTTTCTATAAAGTACTTAACTCAAAAGTTGTTGTTACCAACGATCATACGGGAAAAGATAGAACCGAGGCAGTGTTGAAGGTTGAAGTGAACGGCGAAATAGAACACACTGCCGCAGATGGAAACGGACCGGTGAATGCGCTTGATAATGCTTTGCGTAAAGCGTTAATAAGATTTTATCCGGAAATCAAAATGATAAAATTAATTGATTATAAAGTCCGTGTGTTAAATGAAAAACACGGAACCGCAGCGAAAGTAAGAGTAATGATAACTTCGCGCGATGGAGATGAGAGTTGGTCAACCGTTGGAGTTTCCGAAAATATAATTGAAGCAAGCTTTCAGGCTTTGAATGACAGCCTAAACTTCAGGTTGTACAAATTATTCCCGGCTGAAAAACATCAAGAAACGGTTGACTGTTAAATCTAATTTTTAATCATAATCTTATTCTTAATCATTTTTACTTTTTGAGTTGATGAAGATTAGGATTATGATTAAGATTATGACGAAGAACAAGATCACGAACAGATGAAATAAAAAACTACTAAATCAAATATCTCGATGTATTATTAATTCCTCCTGGAAAAGAAGGAAGATGAATTATGAAAATGCAAACACTTTACGGAACAAATTTATTCGACACAGAAAAAGATAACTGTGCAATTATTGCCCGCGTTCGAAAAGACGGTGTTGCTACTCACGGTAACGTTAAGCGAACGCTTCTTGCGCTGGAAAATATGGGGCACCGCACAGGTGAGATCGATCTTGAAGGAGACGGCGCCGGTTTACAAACCGATATCCCGCGTCAAATATGGATGGAACGGCTTGAGTCTATCGGTTTAAATTCGCGTATCCCATTTTTATCTGACTTCATAGTCGCACACATTATGATCCGTCCGGTTGCTCACCCAAATGTTCAAGAAACAGTTGAGTTAATAATTTCTATTTTAAAGAAGCACGGTCTTGAAGCAATTTATAGCGCACCGCTGCCGGTTCGAAGTGAAGTGCTCGGGCAGCGCGCTAAAAGAATTGAACCGGCAATTTATGCGATGGGAATTGTACCGATCGGAAGAATTACTATTACCGATAAAGTTATTCACGAAGCGCATTTGGAAATTGAAAATGATTATCAGCATGTGCACTTTGCTTCCTTCAGTCCTAACAGCGTAATTTATAAAGTGCGCGGCGATGTGAAAGCGCTTATCAATTATTATCCGGATTTGAAAAACCCCGAATACAAAAGCGCTATCTCGCTTGCACATGGAAGGTATTCTACAAACACCGATTCCAACTATGAACGCGCGCAAATGTTTTCTACACTGGGACATAACGGTGAAATAAATACAATACTCCGTTTGCGCCGCGAAGCTGAAATGATGGGGCTTCCCGTAGTCTGCCGCGGTTCTGATAGCCAGGATGTTGATCGCTTAATTGAAGGCTTAATGTTTTATCATAACCTTTCGTTAATGGAAGCTATGGAATTAGTGTTCCCGCCGATTTGGTCTGAGATAAAAAGTTTTCCTGAAGAATTGCAAAATATGTACATCTTTAATCGCCGGATGATGGGAATGATCGCGCAAGGTCCTGCGGCAATTATTGCACGGCAGGGAGATGAAATTGTTTTCTCGGTTGATGCACTTGGTCTGCGTCCGCTTTGGTTCGGCGAAACAGATAAAGAATATTTTGCTTCATCAGAAAAAGGTGTAATTGAACTTGAAGAAATGCACACCGATCCCGTTCCGCTTGCGCCCGGTGAAAAGAGAGGATTTCTCCTTCGCCGTCCAATCACTCAACTCGACGCTTCAAACTCCTTGATATTAAAGGGGGGAACGGAAGTGTTTGATTATCCACAATTACAGAAACAAGTTTTAAAGGAATTTAATTATCGCAGAACGAAAATACATAAAGTTTTAAAACCGCATAAAATTGATTCGAACATTTTAGTATCATGGAATTTACCCGAACCTTCAATTGCAAATTTAAAAAGTCTTGGTTGGTTCCGCGAAGATATGGACAATCTTGAATCAATGTCGAAGCAGGGGAAAGACCCGGTTGCTTCAACCGGATATGACGGACCGCTTGCAATTCTTCGCGATGATATTGTGAACATTCCGGAATTTCTAAAAGAAACTGTTGCCGTCGTTACTAATCCGGCAATAGATAGAGAAAGGGAACAGTCCCATTTTTCATTGCGTGTTTTTCTCGGTGCGCGTCCTAATCTCGGTGAAAAAAATTCTTTACCTCAAATTCAATTAGATCATCCGGTTTTGTTAGATGGAAAGATTGATCCTTCTCTTGGAACACGGCTTGAAGATTTGTTTACACAAAACGGTCCGATGGTTATCCTTGAAGAACTACATACGTCAGCCGGAACGATGAAAGATCGACTGGATGAATTTGTTTCTTCGGTAATTTCGAAAGTACAAAATCTTGAATCGACCATAATAATATTATCCGATGTAAATTCATTTAAAAAAGAAAATGCAATTGATCCGTTTTTAGCTTTAGGAAAATTGAATGAAGAATTAAGAAAGTTAAAAGATAAAAACAGTATTTCTTTAAGAAGAAAAACCAGCTTGGTTCTACATAGCGGACAATTAAGAAATGTTCACGATTGCTGCGTAGCTATTGGACTTGGCGCAGATGCAATCTCTCCGTATATGATATGGAACCAATTAGCGAATAACGCTGCCGAAGAAAATCAATTTAAGAATACGTTGGTAAGTCTTGTTAACGGAATTGAAAAAGTTATTTCAACGATGGGAATTCACGAGATCAGCGGTTACGGACCGATCTTTGCCTCAATCGGTTTGGCTGAAGAAATTACAAGTCAAATTGGAATTACTTCCGTGTTAAGTTACGATACTGCCCTCGGCTTTAATCAATTAGAAAATCAATATGAAAAAAGAAGAGCGGCATTAGTTTCAAAGGATTCTAAACTTCCGGCAGACAATCGTCTGTATGTAAAACTTTGGAAATCTCTCGGCGATGTTTCTCAAAATAAAAACGAATATAAAGATTTTGAAGAACGGTACAAAAAACTAACTGACAAGCAGCCGGTCTCTCTGCGACATATTATTTCGATGAAAAAAGGAAATCCTCCGGTTGAAGTTTGCGATATCAAAACCGGACCTTTCGATGCGCCGTTTTATATCTCGGCAATGTCATTCGGCTCGCAAGGTGAGGTCTCTTATCGCGCTTATGCCGAAGGAGCTTTTCGTTCAAATATTTTATGTATGAACGGCGAAGGAGGCGAACTGCTTGATTTGATGGGAAAATATTATCACCATCGAGGGCAACAAATTGCATCCGCTCGTTTTGGTGTGAATGCGTTACTTTTAAATTCTTCAAAATATCTTGAAATAAAAGTTGGGCAGGGAGCAAAACCGGGAGAAGGCGGACTCTTACCCGGATTCAAAGTTACTGCACAAATTGCAGAAGCGCGCCACGCAACAAAAGGAATCGATTTAATTTCGCCGTCGAACAATCACGATATTTATTCAATTGAAGATTTAGCGCAATTAATTGAAGAATTAAAAACCGTAAATCAAGATGCAAAAGTGAGCGTAAAAATTCCCGCCATTCCGAACATTGGTCCTATTGCGTGCGGAGTTGCAAAAGCAAATGCTGATATTATTACTATTTCCGGTTATGACGGCGGCACCGGTGCAGCGCGTGTGCATTCGTTAAAGTATGTCGGGTTTCCCGTAGAGCTTGCCGTCTTTGAAGCGCATGAATCTTTGCTTTCAGCAGGCTTGCGCAGCAAGGTTGATCTCTGGGCAGACGGCGGCGCTAAATCAACTGATGATATTTTAATATTGATGGCGCTTGGTGCAAACCGTGTTGGCTTTGGTACGCTTGCAATGGTTGCTATCGGTTGTACAATTTGCCGCGATTGCCACACAGGAACTTGCCATACCGGAATTACTGCGCATTTCCCAACACAGGAACTTGCTTTCGCTTCCGGTTTAAAAGAATATGAACCGAGAAACCCGGAACAATCGGTAAACAGACTCGTTCATCTTTTTGATCAAATGAAAGTTAGTTTAAAAGAAAAAGGCGCTTCGCTTGGTTATCAAAAACTCTCGGACATTGTTGGTAAGCGGCAGTTGTTAGAGCAATCTGCATTTGCCGATAAAGTAAGTCTTTCTTCGATGTTTATTCCTTCGCTTTATGAGTATAAACAAAATGATCACGCAAGTGAAAGAGTGATCATTCATCGTCCGAGGACTTCTCTTTCGAGAATTATTGCTCAAAAGGTAAACGAGCAAATTGATGCGGGCGCAAAGTTTATTAAGTATCAAGATGATCTTATCGGAAACGGAGACCGTGCATTAGGAGCAGCAACGGCGGGCTCGTTAGCTAAATATCAATTGAACAAAAATCCTTTTGAAGGTGAATTGGAATTGGATTTTAGCGGCACTACAATTCCCGGGAACGGACTTGGAGCTTTTATTACCGATGGTATGATTATCCGCGTGCAAGGCGGCGGACAAGACGGCGTTGCAAAAAGCGCTTCGGGCGGAAAGATTGTTATTCTCAAAGGATATAATCACGATGGATTATTGGTTGACGGCTCTGTAGGAAAATGTTTTGCCTACGGCGCTCAGAATGGGAAATTTTTTGTTCAAGGAACTGCTGATTCACGCGCTTGCATTCGATTATCGGGAGCTAATGTAGTTTTCGGTGCAAGATTAAAAGAGCAGATTCAAGATCATTTGCCAAACCTTGCTTCACGCGCTCATCTAAAAGGTTTTGCTTTTGAATATATGACCGGCGGAACCGTTGTTGTGCTTGGCGATCCGGGTCCCTGGATTTGCGCAGGCTTTTCCGGCGGAGTTATTTATGCATACATCGATCTTGAAAAAGGAATGACGGTTGACGCGTTGAAAAATCGTTTGGCTCCCGGCGCTAAAGTGAAATTCTTAAAACCAAGTATGGCGGATTTACAATCAATTAAAAATTTATTAGTTGAATATACCGATGAATTAAAAGCTACCGGTCAGAAAGAACAAACTGAAGAAGCCGAAGTAATTTTAAAAATAGCGGAAAATGCACATAAACATTTTTCTGCAATTCGTTATACACAAGACCCAATATTTGCAAATGTAAAACGGCTGGATTTGTTAGAGATGGTTGCGTAAAAAAGTTGAAGGGTTGAACTGTTGAACGGGAGGTGTGATTATTAACTTGAATCTTTTTTTGTTCTTTTCTTGGACAAAAGAAAAAATTGCCTTAGGTTTACCTATAATAATTATTGAGAGATGAGGCGACTTTATTTCTTCATTAGTTTTACATAGAAAAAAATTACCAAGTAAGGTAAATAATCCGTTACCTTCTTCCCTATTATATTCTGAATATGATAAGCCCGAATATACAACTGCACCAAAATTAAAATTAATTGACCATTTAAAAATAATTCTAAGCTCGAATGTTAATTGTCTAACATACTTTAATATCCAGGGAGTTATACAGAATTTTTAAATGATAAAATTGATAAATGGATTAAAAACAAATATTATTCAGAAATCTATCATGCTTACTGTCGGTATGATAAGCGGAATTTTGGCAGTATAATTAATAGTTAGGTGCGGTTTTAGTTAAAATTAAATAAAGTGAGGTAATGTGAGATCTATTTTTCGAATTATTATACTTGTTTTAATGCTAATCACAAGCTTTAATTCGTTAGTTGCACAATGGGTGCAAACAAACGGACCATTTGGTACAAATTCATCTACCAATACAGGGTATGCACGATTAAATACTTTTACAGAGTTTGATGGAATTCTTTTTGCTGGTACTTTTGAAGCAGGAGTTTTTTGTTCAAGTGATAATGGCAACAATTGGTCACAATTAAATTCTGGGTTGGCTTATCCATGGGCGATGGATATTCGCTCATTTATAACTTATAACAATATTCTATTTGTAGGCACCGCAGGTGGTATATATTTTTCCACGAATAATGGTTTTAACTGGTCCAAAACAGATTCTGGATTAACAAATGCAGATATTCGTTCGTTTTCTGTTATTGGATCAAATCTCTTCGTTGGGACTTTCGGTGGTGGAGTATTTGTTTCATCAAATAATGGTTTGAACTGGAGGGATATAAACACGGGTCTATCAAATAAACAAATTACAACACTAATTGCTGTAGGTACAAATCTATATGCAGGGACTGCAAACGGTAATGGCGTATACTTGTCTACAAATAATGGTGCAAATTGGATCCCTAAAATTACAGGATTAAAAAACACAACCGTATGGGCACTTTCCTCTGTAGGATTAAATCTTTTTGCCGGAACTGATAGGGGAGTGTTTCTTAGTATCGACAATGGGGATAACTGGAATCCGATTAATACTGGTTTCACAGGAGGAACTGTCATGTCTTTTACTGTCGATAAAAACAATCTATTTCTTAGCTCTTGGAGTGGTGTTTTTATGTCAATTAATAATGGTTCAAATTGGACTGAAGTTAACACAGGTCTATCAGAAACTGGAAAGTATGTTCTTTCTGTTTTTGCTAACGGTGCTAATCTGTTAGCAGGTACAATGTATGATGGAGCATGGAAACGACCTTTATCAGAAATGATAACTGATGTTGAAGAAGAACATAATATTTTACCGGCAAAGTTTTCCCTTGAGCAAAATTATCCCAACCCATTTAATCCTTCAACATTAATAAAATTTTCAATTCCTACCTCATTAGTCGTTACTCTTAAAGTTTATGATTTACTTGGACGAGACGTCACTTCCCTCGTAGATGAAGAAAAACAAGCAGGCAATTATATTATAAAATTTGATGGCAGTTCTTTATCGAGTGGAATATATTTCTATAGATTACAATCAGGAAATTTTGTAGAAACCAAAAAGTTTATCATTATGAGATAATATAAAAATGCACCTAACAAGTTTTCCAAGCCGACCGCTTTAAACAGTTCGGCATTTGTTCTGTTTTTAAGTTTGGTTGTAAAAGTTAATTGCTCTTTATGGTAGTCTGTAATAAAAAGATTTTATAAAATTATTGGTGTTTGTTTTTCAAAGTTGCATTGCTGTTATGGGCGGCTAATAAAAAGGTCGTTAACTACCAAGTAAACACAAAGGTATATCCAATGTTATTCTCAGAAAGAAAAGGATTAAAAACTTCAAAACTAATCCAACTAGATTATGTTGATGACGATTTAAGGTTTGCTCTATGGGATTCAGTGTATACTCAAATTTTTCTTAAAGTAGAATATTATCAGGATTACAACTCTATGTTTGCAAGAATACCAAGATTAAGCAATTCAAATTTAGGAAAGCTATTCGAAGAATACTGGCATAGCTTATTAAAACGTCCAATTGACAATCTTCCAGATAGAATGGATTCAGCAGTTAAAATTATAAGAGAATATTTTTTTGAATGTACTTGGAATAATGTGTATGACTTTATAGAATTTACAGCTTGTAACTGCCCTGATAGTTTTTTAAGTAATTTTTTAAAATATTGCAACAAAGTTTTAGAACGAGAAAATTCTGCTTATAGATTTGTTAATTACCATATAACAGAGGTTACTTCTCAAGTCGAGATTGACTCAATTGAAGAGGCACTGAAAAAATCATCACACTACTATGGAGTTCAAACGCATTTAAATTCAGCTCTTACATTACTTTCTGATAGAAAAAATCCTGATTATCGAAATTCAATTAAAGAATCGATAAGTGCTGTTGAATCACTAGCAAAGAAAATAGTTGGAAACGATAAAACAACATTAGGGGATGCACTGAAAATATTTGAAGATAAAAATCAAATGCATCCAGCATTTAAAAAAAGTCTTTCCACTTTATATGGTTATACTAGTGATGCTAATGGGATAAGGCACGCTATATTAGAAGAGTCAAATCTTTCTGTATCAGATGCAAAATTTATGCTTATCGCTTGCTCAGCTTTTATAAATTATATAATTGGAAAATCTTCTGAAGTTTGAATAAAACTAAAAAGTACTAACATCTTTAATCCACCAGAGGCGGACAGGTAAGTAAAGAGTCCCTGCAATAGCAGGGTAAACAAGAGAAAAATATACGCCAGAGGCGTATCCACCTTTGGCGGAAATTCTGCAGACAATCCGCAAACGCTGGTGCTTAGATAAAATGTTCTTTATTCTTTTTATTAAAAGAAGTTTATAAATCCTCTACGAGGATTAAGGTTGTGAGAGAGTTGTTTTTACAAAAATATGACCTCTACGAGGTCATAAGTAATACTATAGAGTAAGTACATGAGAAGTAAGAGACAAATAAGAATTATGGAAAAAGAATAAAAACATCGTAGATGTTTTATTATTGTAGAAAAATATAAACCCCAAAAACGATCCTCGTAGAGGATCAATAAAAGGAGCGGAATATGAAACCAGGCGCATTTACACAATTATATACCCATTTGGTATTTGCAGTAAAATATCGAGAACGATTGTTGAGAGAGGAAATACAAGATGAAGTATATAGTTACATAAGCGGAATTGTAACAAACAGAAAACATAAATCGATAATAATAAACGGAATGCCGGATCATATACATCTGTTAATAGGATTAAATCCCAATGATAAAATATCAGATATTGTCGGGTGTGTTAAAAGAGATTCATCATCATTTATCAATCAAAAGGGGTGGTTTAGAGGAAAATTCCATTGGCAAGATGGGTATGGCGCGTTCTCTTATGGAAGATCTCAATTGGATAAAATCTATAAATACATTGCTAATCAAGAAGTTCATCACCAAAGAAGAACATTCCGGCAAGAATATACTGAGCTGCTTAAAAAGTTTGAAATAGTATATGATGAAAAATATTTGTTTGATTTCTTTGATGAACCGGAGTTATCGAAGTAAAAATATATAAATCCTCTACGAGAATTCAAAAGCGTGTGGGGACAGATTATACAATAATATGCCCTCTACGAACTCAAATGAAAAACATCGTAGATGTTTTATTACTGTAAAAAGATAAACCCCGAAAAGATGATCCTCGTAGAGGATCAATAAAACATTTGACAGAGCGGAAAGTTTATAAATCCTCTACGAGGATTAAGTAATGAGAGAGAGATGTTGTTACAATAATATGACCTCTACGAGGTCATCAAAAAAACAGTATTAATGGTATTTGTAATAATGTAATGCGAAGAATTATTTTGAGCATTAAACATCGTAGATATTTTATTACTGTAAAAAGATAAACCCCGAAAAGATGATTTCCAAGGGGATAAATAAATCAGTAGATGGACATTCACTAAATAATTAATTTGGTAATGCAGTTTTTAACATAATACATAGTTAAGAATTAAATGGAGTAAAGATGAAAAAATTATACGGGTTCTTACTAAACATTAATTTATAATAAAACCCGAGGATAAAAATGAAAAATCTGTTTTTCGCATCTGTTAGTCTGCTCTTGCTTTTGTTCATTGGATGTTCAAAAAATAATCCAGTCGAGGCTTCGTCCCCAACTGATTCCCAATTGAAATCAAGTATTGTAGGCACATGGTCAAATGGTTATATTACTATAATCTATGATGCGAATGGTAATTTCCAAGATTCTGTATATGGAGTTTACGATAGCGGGACTAAGCTAGTAGAACTTATCAAAGGAACGTATGAAATTAAAAGTGGAATCCTAACTTATAATGTTAGCGAATGGAATCTTATTAATAAATCAGATAATCAGACTAAGGCTTTTAGTAAGATTCAAATTGGAATTCCAAATTATAATAGTAAAAATATCTTGACTGTAAAGAGTACGACTACCGGATTTGCAATTGCATCATATATACCAAATTTTAAAATTCAAATCCAAGCTAAAAATATATTGCATATGTTCCCTTTAGACATTTTAACAAGAACCGGAGTAGATAAAGGTGATATATGGGGTGAGTGGACAACATCAGAATGGGGGATTGCATATGATACGCAACTTCAAAATCATGGGGTGTTGGGGAAAGTTCAACTGAAATATGATTTCAATAAAGACTCAATGAATGTAACATATGGAACAAAATTTTCAAAAGATACCAGTGAAACATTTAATTATACAACAGAAAAAATAGAATATAATGCTCCAAATTTGAGTTGGGGTATGTATTATCATAAAACAGTTGAATTTCAAGATGGCAAGATGTATCTGTACGAAAAGTTAGATTCATTGCCCTTCCCATTGAAGAAAATAAGATAATTCTAATTCAACCTGATCTCTTAAATATATAAAGAGTGAAGAGAGAAATATATTCTCTGCGCAATTTGTGGTTTTAGGCGGATGAATTTTCGGTAATAAATAACACATTTTACTGAAGTAAGATGTAAACGGAAATATTTAAATAATTAATACGTTAGTGTTGGATTTTAACAACTTGTCACGATTAACGTGGTGACATACCGTTAGGCACTGGAGAATTATCATCTATGCGAAACTTATTTATTTTAATGCTTGTAATATTTGTGGGTTGTTCTACTTCTTACTTTGATAAAGAGGATGAACCGCAATTAGTAGAAATTCATTTGCACTATGGACATTATGATGATGTGAACACTTTTGAAAAAAGTTTAGTAAAAGATTTAATTCCTGGTACGGTTAAAATATCATTTTGGTTTACAAAGAGGGAACAAGAAATAATTTTATCGAAAGCAGAAAGAATTGGATTTTTTAAGTTCCCGGACACTGTTTTTGCTAAGCCCAATGTAACAATTTCACCGGATTATGGCACTCAAACTCTTCGTATAAGAGTTGGTGATAAAGATAAAACTGTTGTTTGGTTTCTTCCACCCGACGAAGTGAAATTTAAATACTTTGTTATGCTACGTGAATTAGAAAATTTGATTATTGATATTGTTGAATCAAAGCCGGAGTATAAAGTTCTTCCCAAAAGAAAAGGTGGTTATCAATAATTTTTTCGGTGCAATTAGTGGTTTTAGACGAAAGAGTATTTTAAAAGCAAATGAATATATGAACGTTACTGATTATTAAAACAAAAACATGCTAAAGAAAAATCAGTTATTATCCCTCTTAATCATAATCTTCTCTGCCATAGGTTGCAGTCAAAGCATTTCTCTCCGAAATAATGAAAGACAGTTCTCTAGCGACTCCTTAGAATATTATCAAATAAGGACTGATACTCTCTTTAACAGCAAACAAATAATAAGTTTCTTGATCCTTCCCAAAGCTTCGCTTAATAAATTTCACGTTGAATTAGATTATAACAAACCCGATTTGATGACCACAAGCAAATTTGGAGAAATAAACCATGCAGTTGCCGCACTAAACGGCAGTTATTTTGATATGGACAGTATTGCGGGAGTTTGTTATCTGGAAGTGAACGATTCCGTCATCAACAGAACAAGAACCCCAAAATTAAAATGGGCAAAACCGGATAGCATATTAAATGGAGTGGTGGTTATTACAAAAGAGAATAGGGTTTTGGTGATGAAAGCAAGGTCGGAAAAATTCTATGAAGTGTCAAAAGCCGAAAAAGCTGTGTTGGTCTCAGGTCCCTTGCTTTTATACGGTGGAAAGAAGAGAAGTTTACCCGATATGAAGTTTGTAACAAACCGGCATCCGAGAACCTTTTTGTGTACAACAGAGAATGATATTTTATTTATAGCCGTAGATGGAAGGAGCAGCCAAGCAGACGGAATGAATTTAATTGAAGCTCAGGATTTTTTAATCAGCCTTGGTTGTGAAGAGGCAATTAATCTGGATGGAGGCGGTTCAACTACTTTGTGGATCAAAGATAAGGGCGTGATCAATTCCCCAAGTGATCTAAACGGTGAGAGACCGGTTTCAAACGCATTCATAATTATGAAGCAATAAGAGAGGACTAACGAACGGAGAAGGAGGCATCTGTTTTTTCACCACAGAGTCACAGAGGCACTGAGAAATGATCATCTCTTTTCATTCTACATTGGCCCAAATTCCTTATATTTACAGCAAAATTTTTATAAAAAAGGAAACCGGATTCTATGGCTCAATTAGATGTAATGGATAAAATTGTTTCTCTCGCTAAACGGAGAGGATTTGTATTTCAATCAAGTGAAATTTATGGCGGATTAAACGGATGCTGGGATTACGGTCCTCTCGGCGTTGAGCTATTAAGAAATATTAAAGAAGAATGGTGGAAAGCAATGACCTACCGTGATAATATTGAAGGACTTGACGCTTCAATATTGATGCACCCGCGCGTGTGGGAAGCTTCGGGACACGTAGAAAACTTTACCGATCCGATGGTTGATTGCAAGCAGTGTAAATCCCGCTTTCGTTTGGATATTCTTGGTGAAATGATCCAGGAGAAAAAGAAAAAGAAAATATTAGAAACGCTTCAACTTGATGGTGATTTTGACAACTATTTGGAAGATAAAGAAAAATCTACACTGCTTCTTGCCGAAATTAATTGTCCGCAATGCGGCAATAAAGGAACGTTTACTGCGGCGCGTAATTTCAATTTAATGTTTAAAACATTTGTCGGTCCGGTTGAAGACGGCGGTTCTGTAGTTTATTTACGCCCCGAAACCGCTCAAGGTATTTTCGTAAACTTTCTAAATGTGCAAAGTTCCGCAAGACAAAAACTACCTTTCGGTATTGCGCAGATAGGGAAAGCATTCCGTAATGAGATCAACACGAAAAATTTCCTTTTTAGAACCCGCGAGTTTGAGCAAATGGAAATGCAATTTTTTGTAAAACCGGTAAACGATGTTGAATGGTATGAATACTGGAAAGCGGAACGGTTAGCCTGGTACAAATCTCTCGGCATGAATGAAAGTAAATTGCAATATCACGATCATCCGAAACACAAATTAGCGCATTACGCAAAAGATGCAACGGATATAGAATATCAATTTCCGTTCGGCTGGGGAGAAATTGAAGGAATTCATAACAGAACAAATTTTGATTTGAGCCGGCACGAAGAATTTTCCGGTAAATCATTAAAATATTTTGATGAAGAAGCGAAAGAAAAATATATTCCGTTTATTATTGAAACTTCAGCCGGCGCGAGCCGTTCCTATATGGCGTTTTTAGTTGACGCCTATTACGAAGAAGAAGTGAACGGAGAGCAGAGAGCAGTGCTTCGTTTTCATCCGAAACTTGCACCAATAAAAGCTGCAATTCTTCCTTTGGTGAACAAAGATGGAATGCCGGAATACGCACGGAACATTGAAACAGATTTACGGAAAAATTTCAAAGTATTTTATGATGATAAGGGAGCTGTCGGCAGACGCTACCGCAGACAAGATGAAGCCGGAACACCGTTTTCAATAACGGTTGATACCCAAACACTTGCTGATGGAACGGTTACTGTTCGCGACCGCGATACTATGGAGCAAATTCGCATTGCTTCTACTCAATTAAAAAATTATTTGATTGAAAAGATATAATTGAATGAAAAGTTTGAATAAATTGAAGATATTTTACCTTGAAAGTGTTCATCAATTGTTATGAAAATAAAATTAATATTCTTTCTCCTCTTGTTTCCATTTTTTGCGTTTCCTCAAGATGCAAAGTTTGATTCGCTAACAACGAACGGAATAAAACAGATTTATAACATCCAATTTGAAGATGCAGAAAAATCGTTTCGTTCGTTAATATCCGATTATCCGCAGCATCCGGCAGGAAGATTTTTTCTTGCAATGATCGATTGGTGGAAAATTCTTTTAGATGTTGATAACGAATCGTATGATGATATCTTTTATCAAAAGCTTGAAGATGTAATTTTTCAATGTGATGGAATTCTAAAAAAAGATGAAACAAATGTTGATGCTCTTTTCTTTAAAGGCGGAGCGATCGGATTTAGAGGAAGACTACGGGCAATCCGTGAAAGCTGGTTAAAAGCCGCTGATGACGGGCGCGAAGCTCTACCGATTGTTGAACGTGCAGCAAAATTAAATCCTAAAAATCAGGATGTGCAACTTGGATTCGGGATTTACAATTATTACGCTTCGGTAATTCCCGATCAATATCCTCTCGTAAAACCACTCATGATCTTTTTTCCATCGGGCGATAAAGCAAAAGGAATTGAGCAACTGAAAAATACCGCATTCAATGGTAAATATGCTAAGTATGAAGCGCAATATTTTTTAATGACGTTGAATTTTCAATATGAAAATAATCCGTACGAAGCCGACACGTATGCGAAAATGTTAACCGCTCAATTTCCTGCTAATCCAAATTTTGAAAGATGGAGTGGAAGGATTGCCGTGAGAAAAGGGGAGAGTGCAAGATATTTCCAAATATTTTCCGGTGTTCTTGAAAAATGTAAACAGAAAAAAAACGGTTACGGAAAAGTAGCAGAACGCGAGGGGGATTATTATCTCGGGCTTTATTATAAAACAATAAATAAATCTGATTCTGCAATTATTTATTTTGAAAAAAGTTTAGAAGTCTCGTTAGAATTAGACAAAGATGAAACTTCAGGTTTTCAAATAAACTCTGTTTTATATTTAGGGATGATGAACGACGCTATAAATCAACGTGAGAAAGCAGTAAAGTATTACAATCAAGTTCTTGATTTGAAAGAATATGGTTCATCAAAAGAGTTGGCGAAACAATATTTAGAAAAACCTTTTAAAAATTAGTATTCAAACCAATTCTGTGTAAGGCTCCAATTTGTCCCATAGAAGAAAATGCATAACTAAATTGATAATCTTTTATGGTGATGCCCAGACCAACAGCAAAACCGGCTAAGCCCGCAAAATTTCCTACCTTCAGTTCAGTTCTTTTTTCATTATCAAATCCGGCGCGAAGTTTTAGTACTTTGCTGAGAGTAAATTCTCCACCGGCTGAGAAGTTTTTCAACCTGTTGAAAATTTTATTTTGATTTTCATTTAATTTATGGAAATCAACAAAAAATCTTAACGGCAAATGAAGAAGTCTTTTTGAAACTCCCAGTGAAATATCAAGCGGTAGTTCTTCTTTGGAGGAAATATATTTTGAAAGCTGTGTGCCGATATTCGAAACAGCAAATCCTAATGAAAAATTCTCTTCTGGAATAAGATACTGCAGCCCAATATCCATACCAATTGCGGTCGAACTGTATTCTGCGATCCCCGAATAAATAAATTTTACATTTGTTCCGTAAACAAAATTTTCATCTATAAGACCGGCATAAGCAGCGCTAAAAGCAACTTCACCGGCGCCAAATTCACCGTTCTTATTTGCGTATTCATCAGTTCGAGGAAATGTTCCATAATTAATATATTGAACCGAAGCTCCAAATTTTCCGATCCCTTCAATATTTTTCGTAACTGAAAGCGAAGCCAAATTTATATCGAGTAAATGATTAACGTAAGAAAATGAAACAGGAGTTTCCGGCAAAGTATAAATTCCCGCCGGGTTATAAAATATAACATCCGGGTCATCGGTTGCAGCAACAAAACTACCACCTAAAGCGGCGGCGCGCGGCGACATTCCAACTCGCAGAAATTCATATGTATTATTTTGTGCGTTTGCAATTGTAATTGATATAAATGAAATAACAACCAGCTGTGTTAAGTGGTGCAGAAGATCAAAGAAAAACCGTTTCATAAACCTCTCAAATTTCTTATACGATATTATTTAGAAAAAACAATTGGCAAATCCCAAATGACAATTTGCTTTTTGGAATTTGCCTTTTGTGATTTTCTATTTAGTTTAATGTTTTTTGCCCTGGTTTCCAGTTGCAAGGAGTTAATTTACCGGTTTGTAATGCATCCAAAACGCGCAGTACTTCGGGAATATCTCTTCCGACTCCCAAATCGTTTTGACAAACCCAGCGAATTACGCCGGTTGGATCAACGATGTATGTTGCGCGGTAAGCAACTTTTTCCGGATCGGTGAGAATTCCCAATTCTTCTGCAAGTGATTTTGAAGTATCTGCAAGTAACGGAATTCTTAATCCTTTTAATTCAGGATGGCTTACTCTCCAGCCGAGATGTGAAAATTCAGAATCAGTTGAAGCGCCGATCAAGACGGTTTCTTTTTTGGTAAATTCCTCCAAATGATTGTCGAACTCTACAATTTCAGTTGGGCATACAAAGGTGAAATCTTTCGGATACCAAAACATCACCATCCATTTTTTAGCTTTTTTGTGATCTTCCGAAGTTATATCAGCAAATTCTTTTCCTGATTCAATTGAAACAACTGCTTTTTTTGTAAATGTTGGAAAAGCTGAACCAACTGATAATATTCTATTTGACATAGCATCCTCTTTTTTGTGTTTAAATTATTTCTTTGCAAATTTACTTTAAATGACTTTGTTAATCAAATAATTTCAGTGGTATATTTCATACCTAAAAACGGAAAGGTTAAGCAATGGTTGTTTCTAAAGCAAGAATAAATTTTTTTGATGCCGATGCTGCGGGAGT
>Ga0172379_10001876_pt1 | contig 39662 bp, 33 predicted proteins | sample GrowelOW334metaG_FD_119756 | JGI IMG/M metagenome (GOLD analysis project Ga0172379, IMG submission 119756) | Groundwater microbial communities from an aquifer near a municipal landfill in Southern Ontario, Canada - Groundwater well OW334 metaG | ecosystem: Environmental > Aquatic > Deep... | reverse complement strand
GCGGAATATTATTACTCACTATTCTGCAATACTTCTAGCTGTGAAATGTGCTATAGCGATCGGCGGTTTAACAGGCGATGTCACAAGTCAAAATCTACTGATTTTGCTCGCGACCCCGTCTCGTTCCTTACAGGAACAGTACACCTTTCACATCTGATTACAAATGTTCAAGGTCTTGCGAAATGATAACATCATTTCTCACCGTCGTGCTCCGACCTTGCGAAAGCGTAACACGCTTTCTCACTCCACCACTGAGCTACCGCGGAATGTTTTTATCTAATGATTTTTTTCATTAAACTAGTAAGATAATATCAAAAATAGGTAAGAATGCAACGATTTAATCAAAGAGAGGGCTGGACCCCATAGTTGTAAAATTTGTTTTCATTTAAAAAAATAAGTACTATTATCATTAAATAAGAAATCAACTAACGCAAACTAGATCGTCTCACTGTTCAGTTGGACACCACATTTTTCAACATATTTTCCTACCACTTTCTCTAAAAACGTGTAATATAATCTAAGTTATGACAAATAAAAAAATAATAATTTGGACAATAATTATATTATTAATTGGAGCAGGAATACTTTATCTTTCATTGAGTAAAAAAAATAATACAACAACCACTATAGTAAAATTATACACTCTACAAGAGGTGTCCTCCCATAGTTCTGAAAATGACTGTTGGACCGCCATAGATGGAAAGATATACGACATAACTACAGTGATTCCCCTTCACCCTGCCGGAAAAGATAAAATTATGAGAGGTTGCGGTGTTGATGCGACCAACACGTTTAATCGTGTTGGAGCTCATGATATAGAAAAACTTAAGCAAAATTTTGTCGGAAACTTAAAATAAATGTATAGGTTGATACTAATAAAAATTAATAAGAAATAGGATGAAAAAGATATTCTGGAATGCCATATTAATATTAAACTTCTATTTGATACTATATTTTTGGTTTACCAATTCTTCAAACCTAATCCATGGTCAAACAACCGGCCAATTTCTCATTGCTCTTGGACGATTAGTGGGGTTATTGAGTGCTTACTTAATATTAATTCAACTATTTCTCGTTAGTCGTTTCTCTATCATAGAAAAAGAATATGGTTTTGATAAATTAAACAGACTTCACAGATGGATAGGGTTTTTTCTGGGTATATTTCTTATAAGTCACCCCGTTCTCTTGTCTTTTGGCTACTCAAAAATTAATAATATCTCGTACGTCAACCAGTTCTTTAATTTTGTAACGGGGTGGGAAGAAGTTTTTACAGCAACAGTTGCTTTTATTATTATTATTTTTACAGCATTAATATCAATAAAAAAAATCCGTACAAAAATTCCATATGAGTTTTGGTATTTCGCTCATTTACCGCTTTATATAGCCATATTCTTGGCGTTTAGTCATCAGGTACAAACTGGAGACATGGCTTCTGGCGGAGCTTTGTTTTATTGGTATTTAATTTATGTCATTAGTATAGGAGTTCTTGTTCTTTATAGGTTTCTACGACCAGCCTATTTATTTTTCAAACATCATTTTGTAATAGAAAAAATAATAAAAGAAGGAGAAGGTGTTTATTCTGTGTATATTTCAGGCAGAAACATAAGTGAATATAGATTTCAAGCTGGTCAATATGCTAATTTAATTTTTTTACAAAAAAAGATGTGGTTCCACCACCCGTTTTCCTATTCCGATTCCTATAACAGTAAATATCTTAGATTTACAATAAAATCATCCGGTGACTTTACATCTAAAATTGAAAAGCTCAAAATTGATTCTTTGGTCTGGATAGATGGACCATTAGGTACTTTTACTCTTAAACAAGCTATAAAAAAGAAATTTTTGTTTATTGCTGGTGGAATCGGAATTACACCAATTTTATCTATAATAAAATCACTTCCCCCACAAAGTGGTTCCATACTCATCTATTCAAACAAAAACGAGAAAAATTTAATATTTAAAGAAGAACTCAAACAAAGTAATGTAAAAACTTATTTTTTTATCACAAAACAAAACCAGAGAATAGATATTAATAAAATAAATGAATTGTGCCAAGATTATTCTGAAAGAGATGTTTATATTTGTGGACCAACACAGATGATTAAAAATATATCAGAAAATCTAATTAGAGTTGGTGTCTCAACCAACCAGATACATTTTGAAAGATTTAGTTATTAAAGACGTTGTGTGTGTTGTATAAAGTTTATCTATATGGTTTAATACTCTACGGAAGTCAACCTTTTTCCCCCGCTTTATTGCGGGGCCAAACACAAAGGAGCTGGGGATGTGTAAAATTCGGCGCGCGTTGGTAGAAATCGGGAAAGAGCCATGTAAAGATCAAGGTGACTGGGCACAGTTTAATCACGAGGTGTATTTGTTGGTGGCGACCTCGGTGGCCATCAATGGAACAGCCTCAAAGAAGAGCGAAGGCGAAAATGACCTCTGCTAGGGATGCAGCAGCAAGATCGAGCCAGAACGACTCGCCTTCTTCCCAAGAGCACCTTGGTGCATCAAATGCAAGGAAGAGTACGGCATTTGCACCGATTGCGACGAACCAATCGGACTCAAAAGGCTCGAGGCTCTACCTGAAGCAAGTCGCTGTGTGACCTGCGAAGAGAAATTCGAGGAAGACAAACAACAGCACTAGCCTGCCCAAGTACACTTGGGGGTGTTCCGGACCGGATCCCAGCCCGGCTCCGGAGCACTCCACCCCGCACACGCCTCGTCGGCTAACCAAAATCGGCCGATGAGGTTTTTGTTATTTATCCGCAGGCTAACTAGTGATATAATAATCTAAGTTATAAATTAAATTAACTTTATGTATAAAAAATTAATTTTTCTTGTCCTTTTTGCTTTTTTGTCTGCCTACGCAGGCGGACCGTTATCTCTTTTTGCCGCTTCGGCTTCTATTGATTATTTCTATACCAGTACAACCGTCCCCGTCGGCACTCAAATTTTCTTTAGAGTCAACCCCTTAGGCTTTCCTGGTTCTATTGTGTATTCAGTCACTGATTCCCTTTCCGGGTCCAGCGTCTCCAATTCACGTATAGATAGCTATGGGTCATTTGTTTGGACACCAACCTTACAGGACGTCGGCACTCACAATATTATTATCAACTTGTCAGATTCATCCGGAAATACTGCCTCTGTTACTCAACAAATAACAGTGCCTTTTGTACCCACTGTTGTAATCCAAAACCTTTTTCCCAGCACCTCGGTTAACGCCAAACAAACCGTTTTCTTTAACGCTTTTGCAACAGGATTTACAAACCCAACCTATTATGCCAGTGACTCTGTTTATAATTCAAGCATGACCGCAACAAACATGAACGCTTCTGGTGGTTTCAGTTGGACACCCAGAGAATTTGATGCGGGAAGTCATGTTATTACCGTACTAGTAACAGACAGCGCCGGACACAGAGCCACTGCCACACAAACTATTACTGTCGGAGTAGCCACTACGACCATAACGTTACTTTCTCCAGGAAATACAGTCGCCTCCAAACAAAATGTTACTTTTAAAGTTACCCCCACAGGTTTTACAAACCCCACCCATGCAGTATCTGATTCTGTTTCGGGAAGTAGTATTGGTAATGGAAACATAAACGGTCTTGGGATTTTTAGTTGGACCCCCACTATAAATGATTTAGGTACCCATCTAATTACAATAAAAACAAGTGATACCTCTGGAAATACCTCAACTATTTCACAACAAATAACCGTGACCAGTCCAAAAATAGAAATTTTATCTGTAAACCCTGGCACAGCCGTTAATGTTGGAACTATCCTATCTTTCATTGCGACTTCAACTGGATTAACAAACCCAAATTACACAATTACTGATTCATTGAGTGGAACAAGTGTCTCTAATAGCAATATAGCCACAACTGGTGTCTTCACTTGGACTCCAAAAGGTAACGACATTGGGTCGCACACCATAAGAATATTGGCCATGGATAATTATGGTAGTAGTGCAAATGGAGAGGTGTTAGTAACAGTCAAACCGCAAACAAATGCAGTAATTTCTTATCCTGCAGGTAGCGGAATTGTAACCCCCCCAACAAATACTAAGACCACAGTCACAAATTATACCTTTAAAAAATATCTTTCTCTTGGGTCATCCGGTGCTGATGTTTCTGCACTACAGACCATTCTAAAACAAAAAGGATTTTTGTCTGGAGATATTACTGGATATTATGGAAATCTAACGACAAAAGCTGTTAGAGATTTTCAGTTGTCAAAAGGTCTAGAACAAGCTGGAGTTATAGGCCCAAGAACAAGAGTGGCGTTAAATAGCTTGAGTAATACTACAACTACTTCAACTCCCCCAACCACATCAGCGACCCCAGGAGCAGGAACAAACACTGCAAAATACACATTTACTAAACCATTAACGATAGGTTCGGCCGGCACCGAAGTGTTTGAGTTACAAAAAAAATTAACCAGTCTAGGTCTATATTCTGGGCCAATTACTGGAACATATAACTCATTAACCTGGGAGGCAGTTAAAAAATTCCAATCTCAACATAACCTAGAACAAGTTGGGAGTATTGGGCCGGGCACAAGAAACGCCCTAAATAATAACTAATTATACTAATTTTTGTTCAGTGTGACTATGTATATCTCCAACTTTATTTTGGTGACTAAATATTATTCTACGAACTTCTTCTGGATGCCTAACGGTTGTCATATTAAATTCCTGACTATTTTCACTGGCAGTTTGAACTCTAATGTTTCCGAACTTTAAAAAAGTTGGGATAAAACCCTGAACATCTAATGTAACATCCTGTATTCTATCAAAACGCAGATTTGAAACCTCTCTATGAAAAATGTTTTTTTGGTCAATTATAATAATACGTTTTTCCGTTACATACCAAACATCTAAATAGTATTTTGTCCATTCAACAAAAAAGGAAATCCACAGAAAAAGTAACCACAGTGTATAAAAAAATAAAAAAAGAGCATATTTATTTCCATAAAAATTTATATTAAAAAATTCAGGAATAAATATTTCAACTATCTTAAATAAGATAATCGGCAAAAGAGCAGCAAATAGCAAAACTGTGGCATAACCCACAAAAACGATCCAGTGTTTACGAACTTCAAAGACAACATGCTCGTCCGACTCTAGATGTAGTGCTTTGTATAACATGATTAGTAATAATTTAAAGCTATAGTGGAAATCACAAACAAAGTTACCGATACTATTACAAATGTAGTCTCAGCAAGAATAACCTTAGCACTATACATTCCATATTCAGACCAGTGATAGATAAGAGCCGCAGAGACAATCACATATAAAACAAAAAAGAGTCCTAAAACAATAGGAAGAATTGGTGTGGTACTAAAAAAGGATGACATAAAATTTGGAAGTGCTGGAATTATGAATGGTGGTGGTTCCATATAAATATTTATCCGCACACTAATTTTGCCATTGTTTTCAATATTCTGCAACAGAACCCTGTATAAATTCGACTTGAACTGTTTGCGTCAAAAAAATAGAAAGCCATGTTGAAAACCAGAATGATGGCAAATTTAGTGTTCGGATATACCAAATAAAGAAAAACTATTCACTTTTGATAAGATACTTTTTAGCAAGCTTGCTAGATATTATAAACGAAAGAACAACAATAATAATACTTATTACAATAAACCCAATAATATTTAGATACCCGTCTATTTTTATATATGAACTACCAATATAATACCCCAAAAACAACAAAGCAGAAGTTTTTAGAATAGTCATTATTAAATTAATCCAAAGATATTGAAGGAAATTAACTTTAGCAATTCCCGCTGTTATCTGTATTACCGTACCCGTACCATGAAAAAATTTTGCCGCAAGGAGTGTCTTGATTTTGTGCTTTCTAAAGTGATTCTCCAAAAACTCCTCACTATTTTCATCATAGCCAAACCAGGACCCGTGTTTTTTTATCCAGACAGACTTTTGCCAATATCTACCAACAACATAATGTAATACATCTCCCGTTAAATCACCCACAGCCAACAAAATATAAACTATATAAATATTCAACAAACCCAAATAAATAAAAAAGCCAGAAATAACCGTGACGATTGGGCCTTCAAACACTGCGATTGGAAAAATCAGTAAGTATTTATATTGTTCTAAAAAAAACGAAATATCCGATGAGGATAAAAACATACTAAAATAATGACAATTATATAGATAAAAAGCAAGTAGAAAAATTAAATTGACTTATGGAAAAAAATTTGCTTTAATTGGCCTATCAACTGGCTCTGGGGCCTTTTTTAAATTGAACTGTATCTTTTGATTTGAAGATTTGGATGCAGTTCGCGAAAGACGAAAAAAATATGACGAGCTTTACTCGTCGTAAAGTGAGGAATGTTTTTTGAAGTCCGACAAAGAAATGCGCCAAATATACAAATCAAACATATGGAAATTAGAAACATAGCTATCATAGCCCACGTAGATCACGGCAAGACCACACTGACTGATGCTCTTATGCGTCAAACAGGAATGGTCACAGAAGAAAACGTGACAATGGATTCAAATGCACTTGAACTAGAACGAGGTATTACTATTTATGCAAAAAACACATCCATTTATTATCCGTCCCAAAACTCCGGTAGAGAAGTAACAAAAATAAACATTGTAGATACTCCAGGGCACTCTGATTTTGGTTCAGAGGTGGAGCGAGTGCTTCGTTCTATTGATACAGTTTTACTTTTAGTTGATGCTCAGGAAGGACCAATGCCTCAAACAAGATTTGTTTTAAAAAAATCTCTAGAACTAGGATTAAAACCAATTGTTATAATAAACAAAATTGATAAGCCCGCATCCAGACCAGAAGAAGTCCACGAACTTGTTCTTGAACTTTTTATGGAGCTCGGAGCAAATGATGAACAGCTAAACTTCACAACTGTCTACGCAATAGGGCGAGATGGAATAGCTAAGATGAAGTTAGAAGATGAGAGTAAAGATTTGACTCCCCTACTAGAGACAATTCTAGGGGAAGTTCCACCTGCCTCTGGTGACAAAAATCTTCCAGCCAGACTTCAGTCTTTCAATTTATCATATGACAACTTTCTCGGACGACTTGCTGTTTGTCGAGTATACGAAGGCACAATAAAAAACGGCGATGCTGTTTTTGTTAAACAACATGAGGGAGGAAAAATTATTCCAGGAAAATTGACAAAGCTTTTTAGTTTTGAGGGAATAAAAAGAAAAGAAATAGAAGAAGCTGTGGCTGGAGATATTGTTATGATAGCCGGATTGCCTTCGGTCTATATTGGAGACACAATTTGTAAAGATGAAAACGCAGAGATGCTTCCCTCTATTAACATAGACGAACCAACAATCTCTCTCAATTTTTTGGTTAATGACTCCCCCTTTGCCGGAAGAGAAGGAAAATATGTGACAGGAAGACAAATCCGAGAAAGACTAGAAAAAGAACTAGAAATAAATGTTGGTCTGAAAATTGACTGGAATGATAATTCTCCGTCAATTGGTTATACAGTTTACGGCCGTGGCGAATTACATATTGCCATCCTTCTTGAAAACATGCGCCGAGAAGGTTATGAACTTCAAGTGTCACAACCAAAAGTTATCATAAAAGAAAAGGATGGAGTACAACTTGAACCATTTGAGGAAGTAACCATAGATGTTCCCGAGGAATTGGCTAGTTCTGTTATATCAAAACTGACCGAAAGAAGAGGAATTCTCATGAATGTAAAGAAAACCCACGGGCACCAGAGAGTAATTTTTGAAATCCCAACCAGAGGACTTTTGGGTTATAGAGGACAATTTATTGTAGATACAAAGGGTCTGGGAATATTAGCCTCTAGGTTTGTAGAATTTCGTCCATATGTCGGTGAGATAAAACGCACAAGTTATGGCTCTATGGTTTCAATGGAAAGTGGTAAGGTTTTGGCTTTTGCACTAGATAATCTCCAACAAAGAGGCACTCTTTACGTTGAGCCTGGGGTTGAGGTCTATATTGGAATGGTGATAGGAAATGTTTCCAAGGGTGATGACTTGTCAGTCAACCCAACAAAAGGCAAACAACTATCAAACATGCGGGCTTCCGGTTCAGATGATAAAGTCTATCTTGCCGCAACATATAAATTAGATATTGAAAAAGCTATGGAGACAATGAATGCCGATGAGTTTATAGAAATTACTCCAAAATCAGTGCGTCTCAGAAAAAAAATAGTAAAGAAACCACTACCTAAGTAGTAAAATCTAGAATTTCTATTGATTTTTATTAAGAAGATGACCTCACCACACGCCGGAGTGTTGTAGTGCGTGCGATGAGGCCATTTTCTCTACAAGAACTGGGGGCTAGTGCTGACGGACGGCATATCGCCACCGGTGGTTTAATCTCACGGGTGCTTGCCGTGGCCGAGTAAAGACCAAAAGAAACTGCTCGGCCCGCCTTTTCTCATCTTTTTCCAGTCGTTCCACAGCGAAAAGCACGGCGACAATCCTGCCAAGTGGCTCCTGAGGAAACTTGTACGCCTCCCCATGCTCCACATCGCGCACGACTTCTCTTTCCACGTGCGCAAGCTCGGCGAGTTCAACCCGACTGATTGAGGGATACCTCTCTCTCCCACACCGAACAATATGACCAAACGCCCTCACGACCCGAACCATCGCCTTTGACATGCGACCCCCACGATTAGATGCCACACTCCACTTACAATCAAATCATTATCACAAAAACTTTGCAAACACATTTATAAACAGTCATTTATATCAAACTCTCCAATACGTGTTCTTTTTATGTGAAAAGTTGTGGCAATAGCATCAAAAACCCCAGCAAAATCGGAGACAAGTTGTCTAACATAAAAACCACTTGATGCAGACATTGAGATTTGATCTATAACAAAATCTTTTTCCAAATTATTTACCAAAATTTCTACCCATTTGTTTAAAATTTCTTTCTGTCTGAAATCCCCAATAACCAATTTAATTTTTGCTTTAACATCATTTAATAAATCACTACCCTTGATTGTCCTCCTAGAGATATGACCGGCTTCAAATATCTCAACCTCGTGTTTTGGTATCTCTATTTCATGAAGTTTTCCGCTTCTGGCCCAAGTTAAAAGAGGTACTCCGTTTACTGGTTTGGATGAATAGGCCGGATATTTTTGTTCAAATTTACCAACTAGCTCTTCAACGGCTTTCTTGACCTCCACCGTTGTGGGTATACTTAATTCTTTTGTAGAAACAAGACCAAGCAAATCCAAGGTGTCGGTCGAAAATCCCCAAAGTATTTCAAAAACATATGTTTTTTTTAAATCCAAATATTTTTCTTTTTCAAGAATTTCGACACCAGACAAGACCAAAAGAAGCCCCTCGGCAATTGGGTCAAGACGACCAGCATAGGTCATGGGAACATCAAAATATGCCTTATTTTCCATCTTAAATCTCATGACGGCCTGATTCGGTGTCTCCCCCAGTTTCTTGTATAATAAATGTTGACCACTATTTTTTTCCATATACTCTGATACAATTAATCCGAACACTAACTTTAGCATCGTTGCCTAGTGTTTTCGTATATTATTACCCAATTTGATATTTACTATAGAATAATACATAGTTAATACTAAATAACAAGCAACAGTAAAAACACAATGCTAAAGTTAGTGTGCGGATAAATATGAGCAATAAATCAAAATTAAGCACAGAGAGTTATAAGGGGGTTAGGGATTTTTATCCTGAGGATTTATTTATTCAAAATTATATTTTTAACACCTGGCGGAGGGTTGTGGAAAGTTTTGGCTACACAGAATACAGTGCTTCAGTACTGGAACCAGCTGAACTTTACAAAGCTAAAACTGGAGAAGAAATCGTTAACGAACAAACTTACACCTTTACTGACCGTGGAAAACGAGAGGTAACTTTGCGTCCCGAAATGACTCCAACTGTTGCCCGAATGGTTGCCCAAAAACAACATGATTTGGTTTTTCCTCTGCGTTGGTATTCAATACCAAATCTTTTCCGATATGAGAAACCACAAAAGGGGCGCCTGCGAGAACACTGGCAATTAAATGTGGATATTTTTGGAGTTGATTCTAATTATGCTGATATTGAAATAATCACTATCGCCCACCGAATAATGAAAGGCTTTGGAGCAAAGGATGATGACTTCGTAATAAAAATCAATAATAGAAAAATAATAAATGCTTTGTATAAAAAATTTGATTTAGATGAAGAAAAATCCCACAAAGTCTCAAAAATTATAGACAAAAAAAATAAGATTTCTGTTGCCGGCTTTGAAGAAGCCCTGACAGAAATTATGGGTGAAAGAGCCTTAGAGTTTATTACATCCATGGAATCAAACGAAAAACTAATTGAGGCCCTAGGAAGTAATAACAAATATACAAATGAACTGGCTTCCCTCATTGAACAACTTCAGGACTCTGGAGTAACAAACATTACTTTTGACCCAACACTTATGCGTGGCTTTGATTATTATACAGATATGGTTTTTGAGGTTTTTGATTTACACCCAGATAACAACAGGTCGGTTTTTGGGGGTGGCAGATACAATGACCTTTTGGACATCTTTGGGGCACCAAAAGTACCCGCAGTCGGATTTGGAGCTGGAGACGTAACGATAAGAGACTTTATGGAAACACACGGCCTAACACCCAAGTATAAAAAAACTATTGACCTTTATATTTGCACTACCGAAACTAAATATGTAAAAGAGGCAAATAAACTGGCCAATAATTTACGACAAAACGGTTTGAATGTAGCTGTAGATTTTAGTGACAAAAAACTCGGTGACCAGGTCAAGACAGCCCACAAACAAAATATTCCTTATGTTATTTGTGTTGGTGAAGATGAGGTAAAATCTGGTCTGTATAAAGTAAAAAATATGGATACTGGTGAGGAAGTAAAGGCAAGGATAGATGAGATAGTGAATGCTATTAAAAAATAGTCTCAAATTTTAAATAATATTTTAGACACGTATAAATCACTGGTGTGATTTTACTATGCTCGTCAATCAAGAAAACAATCTTCCTCAGTACTGGCCCTCTCGCAAACTCCTCGTTGAGTACAACTTCGTCAAACAGTGCTTCGGGCTGGCGTACTTCGTCGTTGTTTTCTAATTGACTGTGCAATGTCTAAAATATCACTTAAAATTTTGCGAACGGTTAGGTTCACTGTTATACTGACAATATGAAAAAAATTGTTTTTGATATTGAAACAAAAAATATATTTCAGGATGTCGGGTCAAGTGACCCAGTTGATTTAGATATCTCCCTAGTCGGAGTTTATGATTATGAAACAAATAAGTACGACAGTTTCCTGCAAGAGGATTTTGATAAGCTGTGGGACCTAATAAAAAAGACAGATATGTTTATAACCTTCAACGGTGACCATTTTGATATTCCCCTGCTCAATAAATACTATAAAAAAGCCGGTCACGGAGACCTCTCAAAAATTCGTTCGCTGGATTTGCTTAAAGAAATCAGAAACTGCTACGGTCGGAGAATGAAACTAGACCAAATAGCCCAAGGCACTTTCGGAGCTGGAAAAAGCGGAGATGGACTAGAGGCGGTAGCCTGGTGGCGAAACGGAGAAATAGAGAAAATAAGAAAATATTGTCTGGACGACGTCCGTCTGACCAAAGATGTCTACGAGTATGCCCTAAAAAATAAGAAACTAATCTTCAAAGAAGGGCCTTTTACAAAAGAAATCAAATTGGATACCAAACATTGGGAGCCAGTATCAGAAGTTAAAACGCAGAGTTTGTTTTAGGTAAAAATCTTTTTTTCATCACAATCTTTTCAGAGCAACCCTAAGAAATTCCAGCGAATTTCTTAAGGCCAGTCCTCACCCTCTATCTGTCAAGAGCCCTCGCTTTGCTCGGGTCTATGACAGAACCATGCTAGAGGGTTGCGGGGTCTCTGAAAAAATTATGATTCAACAAGATTTTAATTTTTATTTATCCCTAAGGTTGTGCCTTTAAAATTATTGTTTTTATAAACGAAAAAGAGGCGGCGGGGACTCTGCTGGCAGTCCCCACCCCTCTCGTGTTCCTTGGCCAGAGTGCCTCGCTCCCTCGAGAGCTACTGGCCGTCAATCCACACATCTGACCGTGTCGTGTCGCTACTGGCCAGTCGAGGTCGCCGTCGGCGCCATCTTGGTGGTTGTCGCCGCCGCCGTCGTCCTGGTCTTCGCCGTGCGTCGCTTCGTCGCCGTGGTCATTTCCTGCACCTCCTGTGTCCCGGAAAGAGTTGACGTGGATGACGCGACTCCGCGATGCCATCCTCTATTAGCATAACAAAACAGTATTTACTGTGTCAATAGTTATCCACAGCACCCTAAAACACTAGAAATAGAATTATTGCCAAGACTACCCTATACCAAATAAAGAGATTAAGGTTGTGAGTTTTAAGATAATTAATTAAAAAATTTATGGCAAATAGACCAGTAATAAAAGCCGTGATACATCCAAGTAAAAGTGGTAAACCAAAATCCATAGAAAGTAACCCATGGCGAACTTCAAAAAGTTTTTTCAGTCCAGCCCCTAATAAAACCGGAATGGAAAGCAGGAAACTAAATCTCACAGCTTCATCTTTACTAAGACCTGCGATTAATCCACCAGAAATAGTTGAGCCAGAACGAGACATGCCTGGAACCAAAGCCAAACACTGAAACAGACCAATTATTATTCCCCTGACCCATGAGAGTGATTTGTTTTGTTTGGCTGTTTTTTCCGCATACCAAAAAAGAATACTCCCGAGAATTAAAGTCAGGGCCACCAGCTCCACATTACGAAAAATTGTCTCCATCCAGTTTTCAAATATAAGACCAAAAAAAACGGCTGGAATTGTACCAAGCAAAATCGCATAAATTAATGTTTTATTTGCTTGTAATTCCATGTTTTTCCGCCTAATGGTTCGCCAAACATCCTTAATTAATGGCCAAATATCTCCCCAAAAATAGATAATAAGTGCTAAGGTAGCCGATAACTGCAAAATAGCATCAAAAGCCAGACCACTTAAATCATTTGTATCAAAAAGCCTCCTGAATATGATAAGGTGGCCGGAGGACGAAACAGGAATAAATTCTGTTGCTCCTTCTATAAAACCAAGTATTATTGCTACAACGTACGTCATATAGTACAATGTTAGCACAAAATTAAAATTAACTTAAAAAATATGAGTGTAGAAAAATTGTCTGTACCAATAGCCATCGTAATTGCCGGAGGTCTAATAGCTGGGGCTTTATATTATTCAAACACAAAGGCTCCAAGCCAAGTAGTAAACAACAATGTACCACCAACAAACAATAATCTTGAGATGAAACCTGTTTCGTCCGATGACCACATCTTAGGAAACCCAAATGCAGATATAATAATAGTGGAATATTCAGACCCCGAATGTCCATTTTGTAAAACATTTCATACTACATTACAAAGAGTCATGACTGAATATGGCAAGGACGGTAAGGTCGCTTGGGTTTACAGACATTTTCCTATAGACCAATTACATTCAAAAGCACGAAAAGAAGCAGAGGCAACAGAATGTGCTAATGAACTTGGTGGTGACGGAAAATTTTGGGAATATATTAACCTCTTATATCAGACAACAAATTCAAATAACTCTTTAGACCCAGCAGAGTTACCTAAAATAGCAAAAACAGTAGGACTTAATGTTGATGCGTTTAATACCTGCTTATCAAGTGGAAAATATGCTGAAAAAGTGGAAGCTAATTATCAAGATGCAGTAAAAGCCGGTGGACGAGGTACTCCGAACTCAATAATTCTTTCAAAAGATGGCACAAAAACACCCATTGAAGGAGCCATGCCTTATGAGTCTCTCAAGGGTATCATAGACGCCTTACTGAAGTAGTTTGCGATAACCGCAATATTTACATTCCCTATCTGAACAATATTCAGTGGTGATTTTACCACTCCAGACACTTTCTATAACAGATTGAATTTCTTGTTTCACTCGTTTTACATCATCTTCTTCTACTGGAAGTGTTATCGTTGGACACCTGCCTTTGTCATCTGGAGATACAAAAACCAGTGACGTAGAAATCTTTTTTGTTCGCCACTCACGGTTGTTTTGCAAAAGCAATTTGTAAAAAATAAGTTGTCTAAAATAATTACCGTCATCATTTTTTGTCTCTCCTTTAATAGCTTCAACGGACATTTTTTGCCGAGTCTTATAGTCAAAAACAGCAGTCTCATCCCCCGTATCAATAATAACATCAAGTTTGCCGTGAACAGGAATGGTTACTTTCTCTTTTTTATATACTCCATCAAATGGAAACTTTATCCATCTTTCTGTTGACACAATTCCTTTAGTATTAAAGTGTTCAGTTAAAGCAACAGCTACTGCAGGAGTATTTTCAATTAATTCTTTTTTTAGGGCTTCTTTGTCGCCGGGAGAAAGCAGAGATTTATCAATATATTCCGTAATTCTGGTCGCAATAATTTTTTCTATTTTTTTAGGAGAATGTTCTTGCTCTCTCCACACTTCCGATAAGGCATCGTGCATGCTACTTCCCTTCTCGGCTGAAACTGACGGAGCCTGTGGTAATTTTAAAATACTCTCATACATAAACTTGCTTGGACATTCTAAAAAGTGATTTAAGGCCGTGACAGACAAACCATTCTCCAACAGAACTCTCTTTGCTTCACTTATCATTAAATCATTGTACTCACTATTTATAGTTTTGCCTTTTGCGTTCTCTAGGGAGATATCACTTCTAGGCAAAGAAACTGTGACAACATTGTCTTTGTGCAGTTCATCCACAAATCGAAGGGGGGTTAAGGTTTTCCCGTCTGACTCTTCTAAAGAAGACAAAATAACTGCGTGCTTGCGAGCGCGGGTTATGGCCACATAAAACAATCGCCTAATATCTCGAACGTCGTGGTCCCTTAAATTTTTCTCTGGAAGAATAAAAGAGGAGCCGTGAGACCTCCCCACCCAAGTCTCCTCGCTGGTGTATGGCATAAAGATATAATCAAATTCTAATCCCTTTGACCCGTGAGCAGTCATGGCTTTGATTGGAAAATCTGGTGCACCGACAGAAACCTTAACGGTCTTTGATTCAGCTGACTGTCTATGAGCCAACATTATTTTCATTAACTCTGTCGGATTATCTATGTCTCCATCACGAGCCAGTGACTCTGCTAGAGTAATAATAGCTCGCCAGACATGAACAAATGATGGGTCTCTGGAGACCAGAGCGGTAAACCCAGATTCTTCTCCACAATGGATAATTCCTCCTACCGCCCCACTATCTAACATTCTTTTTTTAATATTTAAAATAGCCGGTATCTGTTTGTCTAATTCAGAAACCTGGCCGGACCTCAGTAAACGAATAATCTCTACCGCCTTACCAAAATTCAGACCCCACATACCAATAGCTAAAGTTTTACTGAGGGCATCAATTTTTGATGGGTCTACAACATATTCAATTAAATCAAAGAAGGCCATGCCAATAGGGTGATGAAAAATATCTAAACTTCTTTCCGAAGAAACAGAAATACCATGTGATTCAAGGACCCTTAAAACCCTTTCTAATTCACGATTCCTTCTTGTAATAACCGCCACTGTCGCCTTGGGTTCATCTTTGGAAATTTTTCTAAGCTCATCTACCAAATATTTTTCGGTGGCAGAAGTGTTTTCTCCGATGACTATATCAAGAGGCCTCTTTTTTAAATCACTCCCAGGTTTTAACTGTACTCTGAGGTCTACATACTGCCCCTCATCATAATTATTTTCAATCATAGCAAAACTGGCGTCCAATATTCCTTGATGTGACCGATAATTAGTGTTAAGAGCAATGACTTCCATGGATGGCCATCTTTTTTGCAGAGATAAAAAGTTGTCCACCGAGGCCCCTTGAAAACGATATATAGCCTGCTTTTCATCACCAACTATAAAAATATTTGGGGTCTCAAAAAATTCGGCAATTAAACTAATAATATAATTCTGGGCATCATTTGTGTCCTGATGTTCATCAACTAGTATGTAAAGAAATCTTTCTTGGACCAACCTCAACAACAGCTGGTCGGTACGCAAAGCCACAAGAAATTCTATTATTAAATCATCATAGTCACGTAACTTTGCAGAATTTTTTTCTTCTTCGTATTTTTCGTATAAGTCAGCAAATAAAAAAGTCTTGTCTAATTTTTCTAATTTTTCTAGTGCCTCTGCTTTTAATTTGCCTTTGGTGATTCCTCTGGTAGATATATTTGACTCGTCATTTTTTGTTTTTTTTGTTTCTGCTTTGACATATTCCCGTACCATACTAGGAGTTAGGGCTTCTTTTTTTGAATCAGATATGGCTTTGATTATGGAAGATATGTAGGCGTCTGGCCGACTAAGCGGTCTAAGGGAAGTAAATCTTTGGTCTGTGAGAATGGAGCGGACGATCGATTCCTGTTCAACATCCGTCATTTGTTTAAAATCTCCTATCCTAATAAAGTGGTCAGGATATTCAGCCATCATAGCAGAAGCAAATCCATGAAAGGTGTGAATGTAAACATCGTGAGCCTCACTACCAATTACTTCCCGAAGTTTTTCTCGCATGGCTTTTACTCCAGCATCAGTATAGGTAATGGCTAAAATGCCGTGTGCTGGTGTGTCTGTTTTTCGTAAAATTTGAGCGATTCGTAGAGTCAAAATTGTGGTTTTCCCGGTACCTGGACCAGCCACTACCAAAACCGGACCATCAATAGTATCAACCGCTTTTTTTTGTTCTGCGTTTAGTTTTTTATATTTTTCCTCAAATTCTTTACTAGAGATCATATGTATAGGATAACACGAAAATAGTTCCGTGTTGATTGGGGACATGGTGACCTCAACACGGAACTATTCAGCGACACAAACTGGAACTGGAGGTAAGACAACCGCCTTCCAGACCCCTTCTTGGTGATTGAACTCCATATCCTCAAGAAGTTTCCAGCACTCATCACAGTAGCGATACCCCTGAAAAATGACACGAACTTTCTTTCCGTGGCAGAATGGGCAACGCCTCTCGCCATCCTTGATATACGAAGCTTCAATCATGTGACCTCCAAAAAACAAATATGACCCCATGGTCATTTCGCATTTATAGTAACATTTTATATTTTTTTACACAAACAAAAAAGCCTCGTGCCGGTGGGGATGCCCACATTGGGCACCCCACCTACACGAGACCGCGTCAGAAGTTCAGCCTTAGACCGGCCGAACCCCCAACTTTCTTCCCTTCCTTGACCGGCGCGACCCAGAGGTCGAACGGACCGAACGACCTCTCAATGTACGGCCCGGTTCCGACGAACCGAGTGGAATTGGCCCCGAGCTTCCAGGAGCCGAGACGGACGGTGCCGGTGTACCGATACCAGTATCCGCTCCCGCCGTTCTCATGTGAACTCTCAAGAGTCACTCGACCCTTGCTAATCCACAAGTTGCCTGCGAAGCGAAGTGGCTTCCTGTTGGTCTCCGCACCAACCAAGAAAGCCACCTGGATGGAGTCAACGGGGGCAAACGTCAGACCGACGAGCCCTTCGGCCCATTTCTCGGTTGACCACTGTCCCCCATCCTCTGTCCACTGGTTCGTGCCCCACCCCCACACGGCCCACCCGAACTTGCCCTTGATGGGGCCTTCCAGATAGACCGTAACCGAGGGGCTCGTATGCCCCCCAACGTACTCGTTGTACGATTCGACGAATCGAGTTGGCTCCTGCGCCGACGCCGGCACAAGTGAGGCCACCATCATGACGAGCAAGATGATGACCGTGACACCGAAAGTCCGCGGACGAGTATCCAGTGTGATGTCCATTGAAACCTCTTTGGAATCGGCTGGGGCGACATGCCCCTCTGCTCACAACAATAGCACCAAAATATTAAATTGTCAATATAAAATTTTGATACGAAAAAAGCCCCGTGCCTGCGGAACCCGAGATGGGTTCCGCCGCACGAGACCGCGCACTACTTGGTCGACGCCCAGTGGACACCGACGTAGTACATGTACTGCTTCGCGTTCCCGTTCCGAGAGACGCTCCCGGTAACCGAGAAGTTGTTGTTGACCCTCTGGGTGTACGACACCCCAGGGATCCGGTTCAGCGGGTCGTCGAGGAAGTTGAGAAGCGTGTAAGTCAAGCCGACAGGCCCGATATTGGCGTTGAAGCTCGCCAAGTACCCAATCCACAGCTTCTCGGGGTTAACCCCGGAGCGCCAGTTCCTCGGCTCGACGCCGATGAACAGACACGGCCACTGAAAAGTCCCTACCGAGACCTCCTGCCCGGCAATCTTGCCGACCGGCAGACTCATATTCAGGTAGGGACCGACCCACGGAGAGCCCTGGAAGTGCCCAGCCGAACCGGCGACGGTTCCTGTGAGCTTTCCGAGCTTGAACTCGGGCCCCCAGACAACCCACGCCTGCTCCTGCTGAAATGCCACCTCGAGAAGATGGCCCCGGCCGTTCTTGAAGTCGACGATCCCGGTTATGCCAGAGCTGATCGGATCCTCACCGGCGGACACCGTGGCACCGGACAGCTTGTAGCCGCCGGGGTCCGCAGGCGGAGTCGCCGTCTGTGCCTGCGCCGCGAACGGCGTGAGACAGAGGACAAACAGGATGGATGCGACGAGTGTCTGTCTCTTCACGTTGGTCCTTTCGGTATCTTGGAGGCGACATGCCCCTCTGCTCACAACAATAGCACCAAACATCCATTTTGTCAATATATCTCCTCCCCCCACCTTCACACAATAAAACCTTTAATCTCGTTGAACTAAAATCTTTTTGGAACATCCGCAGGCTTCCAGCATAGTTCTGTCAAGGCATCCCTTCTTGACAGATGGAAGCCGAGGACATGAACAAACCCAAGCGCTGGCTTGGGTTTGTGTTTTCAAAAAGGTTTTGGTGAAAAAGAGATTAAAAATTAATAATAACTTCTCAGTCGATTTATCTTCTCATGCTGTCTTATCTTCTCATGTGCCTTGGCTTCAATCTGTCTGATACGCTCACGAGTAACCCCAAACTCCTTCCCCACTTCTTCTAGGGTATGCGTCACACCATCAACTAACCCGTGTCGAAGCTCTAAAATCTTTCTCTCTTTCTCTGGTAAGTCATTTAGAATTTCCTTGACTTGGTCAGAAATAATTCGTCTAGCCGACTCCTGCTCTGGAGACAATATTTTTTCATCAGCCAAAAAGTCACCGAGTTTGCTTTTACTATCATCTTCATTTTCTCCTATCGGAGCTTCAAGCGAAAGAGTGCTTTGGTCAATTTTTTCAATAGTATAAATTTTATCAACAGGAAGATTCATTTCAATAGCAATCTCTTCTGGTAGTGGGTCACGCCCCAAGTCCTGACTAAGACGCCTGACTACCTGTTTATACTTGGCAATGGTTTCCACCATGTGCACTGGAACACGAATGGTTCGTGACTGGTCCGCTAAAGCCCGAGTGATGGCCTGACGAATCCACCAGGTAGCATAGGTAGAAAACTTGTAACCCTTAGTCCAATCAAACTTACTAACGGCCTTAAAAAGGCCCAGGTTTCCCTCTTGTATGAGGTCAAGAAGCGTAAGGTCAGGACTTCGGTTAGCATATTTCTTGGCAATGGAAACCACCAAGCGTAAGTTAGCACGTGCTAAAAGATTTATAGCCTCAATATCTCCTTTTTCTATACGTTTTGCCAGTTCCTTTTCTTGACCACCGGAGATAAGTTGATATTGGCCAATTTCTTTAAGATACATCTGGATTGAATCGTAGGAAGATTCCCCACCACGACCATATGAATATTTTTTGTTTAAGAGGTCATCACTTAAAGGCGACTCCAATAGTCCGCCCCCCTCCAAAATATCAATACCACTTACTGATAATTTTTCATAGAGTTCATCGAGAAAAATAATATCATCTTCAATTGTTGGAAATTCTTTCAGAATCTCATCATAAGTTACATAACCTCTTTCTTTACCTTTGGCTAAAAGCCTAATTAACCCCTCGCTTTGTTTATCAGCTTTTTTCATCACCACCTCTTTTTTCTTGGGGAGTGTCTTTGAAGCTCTCATAGCTAAAGAAGTTCTGCTCTTTTTCTTTTTGCGAATTTTTGGTACAACAAATTTTTTAGATTTTTGTAACTTACGTTTTATGTGTTTTTTGGATGCCTTTACCTTAGCTTTTACCAATTTTTTAGTATGCTGTCGTGGTTTATGCCCAGTCTCTTTCTTGTTTTTTGTTTTTTTCTTTTTTTTCATTTTATATTATTTTGCTTTTAATTAAATTGATTTGTTGTGACAAAACCTGACACTCTTCTAAATATTTTGATATTTCCTTTTCGTTTTTTGATTGTTCAGCTTTTTGAAGATTTATCATGGCTATAGCAAACTCTTGTTTCAAATATTCTTCCTCCAATCCTAAAAGCAAATAATCAATATCCTTTTTTAAATTATTTTTGCCACCATAGTAACTTTCTATTTCAAACAAAAGTAGGTCCCTTTCTTTCTCGTGTTGACTTACAAGTTGTTCCATTCTGTCTCCAAAAATTTCTTTGGCTTTTTTTTCTATTTCTTCAATATCAATATTATTTTCTGTCGTAGCTTGCGCCTTATATGTTAAAGGGTTCAATCCTTTTTGCCATATAATAATACCCAAGATTCTTCTTTCCATAGCTTCTATACGTTTTCTTGGTATAGAAACCTGCCCCTCATCTTTTAAAATATTTACGGAATCCGTTCCGACCAATTTCAAATCATCCCACAGAGCCTCCTCTTTTATAAAGGTTTTTTGGGCAATGCTTTTTATAAAGTGAGCTTTTTCTATGGTACTAGTTAGTAAAGCAATATAAGGTAAGACATTTTTTCTTATCTCTTGGCCAAGTTTGCGGGGTTCTAGATTACGAGAAAGCAAATTATCTGTGTAAAAATCGATTATGTGTTTAGAATTTTTTAAACACTCTCTCAGTTTTGTTGGGTCATCCTTAGCTAAATCAGCTGGGTCAAACCCTTCTGGTATGGTAGCCAACTTTAATTCCATACCCATAGAAAGTGCTAAACGACTACTTCTATCCGAAGCAGAGAAACCAGCACTGTCGCCATCATATGACATAATAATTCTGTTTGAAAGTCGACGAAGTTTAATGAGATGATTTTCGGTCAGAGCTGTACCAGACGAAGCAACTGTATTTGTAATACCAACCTGATGGAGCATTATTAAGTCCATTTGCCCTTCTACCAAAATTGAATAATCTTTTAGTCGGATGTCTTTTTTGGCTTTATCCAACCCGAACAAAATTTCTGATTTATTAAATAGAGCCGTTTCTGGACTATTGAGATATTTTGGCGATTTGTCATCAGAAATCAGAATCCTTCCCGAAAAACCAACCACTCTTCCTGATGAGTCATTAATTGGAAACATAATTCTCCCACGAAAAGTGTCGTAGTGGGAATCTTCTGTACCCTCTTTTCTTTTTATTAAACCAACAGAAAGCATGTCTTTCGGAGTTACATCTCTATCTAAAAGATATTCGTATAAATCTCGCCACTCTACAGAACTTAAACCCAGACGAAAATCTTTTATTGTTTTATCTGTTATCCCCCTATTATAGAGATAATCCAGGGCTTGTTTGTCTTCTGATAACCTTTTCTCATAAAAGAAAACGGCTTGTTCTAAAATTGAGTGTAGCTTTTGTTTTTCTGTTTTTTCCCCGGCATTATATTGTTCCAATTCTACTCCCGCTTTTTCAGCTAGAACTTTCAAACTACCAATAAAATCCAGCCCTTCAAACTCCTGAACAAAGGTAAATATATCCCCCTTGGCCTGACATCCAAAACAATAATAACTTCCCCTATCTGGAGAAACAAAAAAGGATGGTGTCTTTTCATTATGAAATGGACACTTACCTTTAAAATTACTTCCCGCTTTCTCTAACTTCATATAACTAGAGATAAGTGAGACAATATCTATTTTTGATTTGATTTGGTCTACAGAGGACATGGATTTAAAATGAGTCTACAAAGTCCTTAAAGTCAAAAGTCTTTAAAGTAGATACCCCCATCCTGGATTAGCTTTATGGACTTTATAGACTTTATGAACTTTTGACTGTTATTGATAACGGTTTCGTTCGTCAATGATTTCTGGTCTAGCGGCTCTCATTTCAGCAATCATGTCGTACTTTTTACTACCCTTAAACCCTGTTCCAGCTGGAATAAGCCGTCCAAGAATAACATTCTCCATAAGTCCGGCTAGTTTATCGGCTGTGCCTTTAATGGCACTTGATATAAGCATTCGTGTTGTATGCTGAAAGGCTGCTGCTGCCAAGAAACTCTTTCGCGACAAAGATACATCTGTGATACCCATAACCACACCCTCGGCTTTTGCTTCTTCTAATCCAAGTTCTTTCAATCTTGCATTTTCTTCAGCAAGAAAAGCTAGTTCAACTAAATCCCCCTCCAAAAAGATACTGTCCCCAGGATTTTTTACTCTCTTTCTCGAGAACATTTGTCGCACGATGGTTTCAATGTGTTTTCTGGAAACATTTTCACCCTGAAGTTCATAAGGTTTGTTAATTTCGTGAATAATATAATCAATCGTCTTGTCCTTACCTGCATATCTGAAAAGCTCATCTATATCAGCCGAACCATCTGTAATCATCTCTCCTTTTTTTACCTCATCACCAATCTTGACTAAAATTGTTCGACTAAGAGAAATTGAATACTCAATCTTATCTTTACTCTTTGTTCTATCTTCTAAAATTGGGGTAATAACAATTACCTTTTCTTTGTCGGTCACCCTTATATCAGAAATTGTACCAGACACTGAACAAACAACTGCTGGATTTTTTGGTTTTCTTTTTTCAAACAATTCCTCTACTCTAGGAAGACCAGAAACGATATCTCCAGCAACTGATGCTGTACCTCCTGCGTGGAAAGTTCTCATTGTCAGCTGTGTTCCTGGCTCTCCAATCGCTTGTCCAGCCACTGTACCAACAGCCTCACCAAGTTCAACCACCTTATTTTTACCAAGATCAGCTCCATAACATTTCACACAAATACCATTTAGGGTTTTACATGAAAGTGGAGACCTTACGTTAACAGAAGTAACACCCACCATCTCTATTTCCTGAGCTTCTTTTTTGTTAATCAATTGGTCTTTTTTAAACATGACTTTTCCATTCTTATCTACAACATCAGCAGCCAAAAATCTCCCTTTTATGTGTTTTGCAATAGGAATTTCTATTCCTGATATGGCAAATTTATCTATAACCACACCCTCCTTTGTTCCACAATCCTCTTCTGTGATAATTGTATCTTGAGCTACGACGAACATTTTCCTAGTTAGATATCCAGATTTAGCCGTGTTAAGAGCAGTATCGGTTAGACCTTTTCTAGCTCCGTGGGTGGTAATAAAATATTCAAGTGGAGTAAGACCCTCCTTTGAACAAGAAATTATCGGGAAATCAATAGTCTCCCCCGCTGTGTTTGTAATAAGTCCCTTCATACCAGCCATTTGGGTAATATTTCCCATCGTACCTCGAGCACCCGACGACACCATGTCTATAACCGAACCGTTTTTTGGAAGAGTTGCGGGCATAAGCTTTTCTACTTCAGCTTTTGCGGCATGCCAGATTTCTATAGTTTGTCTTAAGCGTTCTTCTTTAGAAATAAGTCCTGTATTAAAGTGTTCCATTATGGCATCGGCTTTCTTTCTAGATTTATCAATAATATCCTTTTTGCCTTCCGGAATTAAAATATCATCTATTCCCCAAGTTGTACCAGAATGGGTAGCATATTTGAATCCGAAATTTTTAATTTTGTCTATAATAACCGCCACATTTTCAATGCCATATTTTTCTATCAGGTCGTCAACCAAAAAAGTTGTCTTCTTTTTATTTATTTCTCCATTTATGAAAGGATAATCCTTTGGAAGAACCGAATTAAACAGCAAACGCCCCACAGTTGTCTCAAATAACTTCCCGTTAAATTGTCTGTATCTCTCTGATTCAGAAGGCAAGACTTTTATTTTTGCTCTAAACGATACAGCCTCAAGGTCATAGGCGGTAATAGCTGTGTTTGGAGATGAGAAAAATTTTCCTTCTCCCTTTTCACCATCAATTTCTTTTGTCATCCAATAACAACCCAAAACGATATCAAGCATTTTAGCAGACACGGTTGGGTCTCCTGAACCAGGTTTTAAGATGTTTTTATCTGACGCCATTATTTCTCTAGCTTCTAATTGAGCTTCGTCGGATAACGGCACATGAACAGCCATTTGGTCACCGTCGAAATCGGCATTAAATGCTGAACAAACCAAAGGATGAAGTTGAATGGCATTTCCTTCTATCAGAACTGGTTTAAAGGCTTGAATACCGAGACGATGTAAAGTTGGCGCACGGTTTAGAAGAACATATTTACCAGAGATAACTTCCTCAAGAATAGCCCAAACTTCTGGAATACCATCTTCTATAAGCTTACTAGCTCCTCTTATATTGTATGCAAGTTCTTTTTGTATAATTTGTGAAATAATAAAAGGTTTAAAAAGCTCTAAGGCCATGTGTTTTGGTAGACCACATTGATTTAGGTGTAAATCTGGACCAACGACAATCACAGACCTTCCAGAATAATCTACTCTTTTACCCAAAAGATTTTGTCGAAACAAACCTCTTTTTCCCTTAAGATTGTCGGCGATGGATTTTAATGGTCGTCTCTGTGACTGGTTTATGGCACCAGATGCCGAACCATGTCTTATGGTGTTATCTATAAGAGCATCAACTGCTTCTTGAAGAATTCTTTTTTCGTTTCGCAAGATAACATCTGGAGCATGGATTTCCTTTAGCTTTTTTAATCGATTGTTTCTATTTATAACTCGTCTATATAGGTCATTAACATCCGACGTAGCATATCTACCACCATCAAGTGGAACCATTGGTCGAAGAGCAGGTGGCATAACAGGAATGTTTATCAAGAACATCCATTCAGGTCTTATGTTGGAGTTAATCATTGCCCCAATGACATTGATTCTTTTGTTTATCTTTGCAACATCCAAACTATTGGCTTTTTCCAATTCTTTTTTAAGTTGAGATAAGAGTTTATGTAGGTCAATTTTTTTGAAGATATTATAAATTGCCTCAGCTCCTATACCAGCCTCAAAAAGGGTTCCGTATTTCATCCCAAAATTATAATATTCTATCTCGTCTAGCACTCTACCCTCTTGGATAGATTCTATTTCTCGTTTTGCATTAAGAAGCATTTCTTTAACTACTTCTTTTGTTTTTTCATCCTGGAGAGATTTGATTTTCGCTTTGTATTCTGAATCAAGGTCCTTTAATGTCCGAGTCCTGTCTTCTTCTGAAACTTTCGTGATAATATATCCGGCAAAATAAATCACTTTTTCTATATCTGCTGTAGGAATACCCAAAACCAAACTAATGCGACTTGGCATTGATTTCAAAAACCAGATGTGTGAGACAACTGTCGCAAGCTCTATATGTCCCATTCTCTCCCTACGAACAATAGACCTGGTTATTTCCACCCCACATTTTTCACAAACAATTCCCTTGTAACGAATACCACGATATTTTCCACAATAACATTCGTAGTCCTTATCTGGACCAAAGATTTTCTCATCAAAAAGACCATTTTTTTCACTACGCTGTGTCCTATAATTTATTGTTTCCGGTTTAGTTACTTCGCCAAAAGACCATTCCTTTATTCTTTCAGGAGAAGCTACTTTCAAAGCTATTGTTTCAAAATTATTTGGGTCTGTTGTTGTTCTTGTTTTCATCTTTTTTGTTTAGAAATTAGAAATTAAAAATTAGAAATTTATTTATCTTAACTTTCTAATCTTTCCCCATTTATATCTTTCGACCCTTTTTTAATCTGAACATCTAAAGCAAGCCCTCGTAAATTATTTAGAAGAACATTGAAAGATGCTGGCGTGTTGAGCTGAGTAATCGGCAGACCCTTAACAATGGCATCAAAAGCCGCTGACCTACCAATAATGTCATCTGATTTGATAGTTAGAATTTCTTGTAGTGTATGTGCTGCCCCGTGACCCAAAAGTGCCCAGACTTCCATTTCTCCAAATCTCTGTCCTCCATTCTGAGCTTTTCCACCAAGAGGTTGCTGTGTAATAAGAGAGTATGGACCAATAGAACGCATGTGAATCTTGTCTTCCACCATGTGATGCAGTTTAAGAATATACATGTAACCAACAGCAACATCTTGCTCAAAAGCTTCACCAGTTCGGCCGTCAAAAAGTTTCATTTTTCCAGTTTCACTGAATCCTGCTTTTTTTAATTCGTCCTTGATTTCCTCACCAGTTGCTCCAGCAAACGGAGGAACAATTGCTTGGTAACCCAAGGTATGCGCTGCTAATCCTAAGTGAAGCTCTAGGATTTGTCCCAAGTTCATACGAGACGGCACACCAAGCGGAGTCAAAATAACATCAATAGGTGTACCATCCACCATATATGGCATATCTTCCTCTGGAAGGATTCTTGAAATAACACCTTTGTTTCCGTGTCGTCCAGCAAGTTTGTCTCCTACTGAGACATTTCGAAGTTGAGCCACCTCAATATGAATTCTTTTTATAATACCAGAATCTAATTTATCACCATTTTCTCTTGAAAAAATTTGGACCTTTATGATTCGCCCTTTTTTACCACCCTCCATTCTTTTTGATGTATCTTTTACATCATGAGCCTTCTCCCCAAAGAGTGAGCGCAACAATCTTTCTTCTGGAGTAAGTTGGGTTTCTCCTTTTGGAGTAATTTTACCAACGAGAATATCTCCCGGTCTAACTTCTGCTCCGACTTGGACAATACCATCCTCTGCAAGGTTTTTTAATTTTGCCTCACCTACATTAGGAATATCACAAGTAGTAACTTCTGGACCCAATTTTGTATCCCGAACATTAACCACAAATTCTTCTATGTGAATAGATGTGAATTTACTGTCTTTTACCACCCTTTCAGAGAGAATAATAGCGTCTTCATAGTTTGAGCCACTCCAAGACATAAAGGCAACTAACATGTTCTGTCCGATTGCTGATTGTCCATCCTTGCTTGCTGATGTGTCTGCAATTATTTCTCCTTTTTTTATCTTGTCACCAACATTAACCCTTGGTCTCTGATGGAAAGCTGTAAAGTTATTTGTTCGAGAAAATCTTATAAGTTCGTACTCTTTATATTTGTCCTGATTGTTTTTCGTAATGATTTTTATGCCGTCAGAATGAGTAACAACCCCATCTTCAGTTGCTATAACTAGTCTGCCGGTATCTCGTAAGGCATCCGCTTCTATACCTGTAGCAACAAGAGGTACCTCTGAAATAACACAAGGTGTAGCTTGTCTCTGCATATTAGAAGCCATAAGGGCTCGGTTTGCTTCATCATGGTTTAGAAATGGAATCATTGATGTAGAAATAGAGAAAGCTTGGTTGGTTGAAACATCAATAAAATCGACTTTATCTCTTGAAATAATACCGGGGTTCCCTTCTGTACGAATCTCAACATCATCCACTAAAATTTTTCCATTTTCATCTACCGGGGTCGCCGCATGAGCAATGGCATAGCTTTCCTCTTCAGAAGCATTTAGAAATACAATTTCATCAGTTACTACTCCCTTTTTAACTTTTGCATATGGGGTCTCTATCATTCCAAAACTATTAATTCTGGCGTAGATGGCCAAACGTAAAACCAGACCAATGTTTGGACCCTCTGGCGTATTAATCGGACAAAGTCGTCCATAGTGAGAATGATGCACGTCACGAACCTCATATCCTGCTCTTGTACGATTAAGACCTCCGGGACCAAGTGCAGACAACGTTCGCAAATATTCTATTTCAGAAAGAGGATTTGTCTGGTCCATAAAGTGAGAAAGTTGGTTCGTGGTGAAAAATTCTTTAATACGTGCCTGAAGTGGCTTTGGAGATATAAATTGAACAGGTAAGGTAACGTCGGTATCAATAGTAGACATTCTGTTTTGAATGTTTCTTTTGATTTGAGCCATGCCTGTACGGATTTTCTGTTGAAAAAGCTCCCCAACAAATCTCACTCTGCGACTACCAAGATGGTCAATGTCGTCTTCCATAGCATCCGGAGTGTTGTTTAGAAAAGCCACATGAGAAATTATAGTAACTAGATCATCAAGGGAGATGGTCTTTTTCTTGAGTTCCTTGTCGTCCATTTTTTTATTGAATCGCTTATTAAATCGATATCTTCCGACAGGAGAGAGGTCGTATCTTTCCTCTTCAAAAATTGAGTTAACAAACTCACGAGCATTTTCGGCTGTGGCCAAATCACCATCACGTAATCTTTTGTGTATTTCAATGAAAGCATCATCTACACTCTTGTCTCTGTCTTTCAGTAAGGTTTTTTCTATGGTTTGAGTTGCAAACTTGTCATCAGCAAAAAGCTTTTTAATCCCCGCATCATCTTTGGCCCCTAAAACCCTAAGAAGGGTTGTACAGACAAATTTTCTTTTGCGGTCAATACGCACATAAACCACCCCATCTAGGTCAGATTCAATTTCTACCCAAGCCCCACGAGAAGGTATAATCTTGGCCCCAAAAAGTTTGCGCCCTTTTATTTCAGAAGCAGTAAAAAACACTCCATATGAGCGTGCTAACTGAGGAACAATAACTCGTTCAATTCCAGAAATAATAAAGGTACCGTGGGAAGTCATCAAAGGAAAATCAGCCATAAAAATCTCCTGCTCCTTTTCTGTGCCAAGAACATGATTCTTTAATTTTACCTTAACCTTGAGGGGTGCTTCGTAGGAAAGTTTGTTATCTTTTGCAAAATACTCATCATGTTTAGCCTGGGCCAATTCAAAACCAGTAAAATCTAGAGTAAACTTCTTTTCCGAAAAATCTTTTATAGAAGAAAATTCTTCAAAGACTTCTTTTAGTCCCTTTTCTACAAGCCATTTAAAAGAGTCCAGTTGTGGTTCAACAAAGTTCGGCGTCGAAACAAGTGGCTTTTTAAAGCGACTGAAAAACTTCTGTGGACGAGCAGTTGTTGTATTCATATAAAATATGTTTGTAAAAATCTTGCCTTATTAATAAATCCGAACACCAACTTTGACATCGTTACTTCTGTCCCAAGTTTTGCTAACCAGACTTATCTATGTGTCCATCAATACTTAATGGGTCATATCATTAAAGTAACAATGGGACAATGTCAAAGTTGGTGTGCGGATAAAAACGAACACAAACACAAAGAGACCCTTTCCCCAAAGGGCTCTGTTTCTGTTATTAATTTTTTAGCGATTTTGTCGCAAAATAGTGTAAGCGGACCAATTAACCTTGTAATCCCTTCACTTTCCACCAAGACTCAATCGTATGAAGTTAAAACTGAGTATACGTCAAGAGCATATTATCTGTCAAGTAAAGTCAACAGAGTTATCCACAGTTTATCCAGGCACCAAGTAGACAAGAAAAACACACCCTTACTAGCCACTTCTGTACATCGATGAACACAGATTAATTAATACTAATGAGTTATACTTGTCTACTTGGTGCCTGGATGAATTCACAGTGGGTTTGACACCTACATCCAGGCACTAATTGAATGAGTGTAATTCCTTGATATTAATCTATTTATGTTCATCGATGTACAGAAGTGGCTAGTAGAGATATTTTCTTCTCATTCAATTAGTGCCTGGATAAATTAGTCTGGAATTTCAAAAATCTTCCTCTTGGACGTTGCCCCAGAAACCAACCTTACAAGAGATGGAGCAATATCAAAATATTTTGCCAATACTTTAATAATGGCTTCGTTGGCTTTTCCTCCTACAGGCACCTCTTTTACTGAAACTTTGTATTCTACCATCCCCTGTCCACCTTTATCAAAATCAAGTGTTGGCTGTCCGACACGTTCCACCACTTCAATCTTTGCTTTTGGTTTAGCTATAACTACAATCCTCATTTTAATATTTTCGGATTACTCCGCGTACTATCGCTGCTACCTTCAGGTCATACTGTGGATAAATTGGTGAATAGTTTTTATTGGCCGGTTTTAGATAAACTAATCCCCCCTTCTTTTTAAAATACTTCATAGTCCAACCCCCGTCAACTTCTGCAATAACAATATCTCCATCCTTTGGGTCTCCCTTTCTTTCCACCAGAACCAAGTCACCCTCTTTTATACCCTCATCTATCATTGAGTCACCTTTTACTTCTAATAAATAAGTTCCCTCTTTATTACCCACAAGATATTCATCTAAGCTCAAAGAATCAAATATGTTGGCATCAACAGAGGTTGGAATACCCGCCTCAACCAAACCAAGAAGTGGAATCTCTCCAAAAATTTTCATGGGGGTCAGTCTCCCGCTTGAGTCCTTATCAACCACCTCATCCTCAACCAACTTATTGATTAATTTGTAAACAGCATTTTTTGACCTGAATCCAACAAGAGACATTATTTCCTTGTACCCAGGCATTCTCCGATTTTTTTGATAGAAAGAGATAATTTTATTTTTTTGTGAGATGTATTTTTCTTCAGACATACTAGTTTATCCGCACACTAACTCTGGTATCGTTGCCTCGTCTCCAGATTTAGTTGTGGTTATTTTTATTTGCGTTTATAAAAGTAATAAATTTAATATTAATTATGGCAACACTGGAGACAATACCAGAGTTAGTGTTCGGATTAATTAAACTGTACTAAATGCTCTCCCAAACCAATTATTAGCAGACCTATTTTCTTTCTTAACTTCTGCCAATCTGGATAAAATAAATCTATGCCTTTTTGCTTCCCTTGCATACGATAAACCTTTTATGATTTTGTGGTCAATAACATCATTTAAAACTTCCAATTCACTTCTCAATATTTTTTCTAAATTTTGTTTACTCATGATGTTTGTTATTAAAATTTATATATAGATAGTATAGTGAACTACGGTTCACCCGTCAAGTAGGTAGATGTGGATAACTCCACGCATATCCCTTGACAACATAATTACAGGGTATATACTTAGGGTATGAAAACAAACAAATACACAATACAAGACTTAAAAAACCAGTTCCCCACAGACGAGGTTTGTGCGGAATACATCTTTGACTCCCTACATAGCCGTAAATGCTCATGTGGTGGCGAATACAAGCAATTAAAGGGTCGTAGACAGTTTCAATGCTCTAAATGTAGGTATCAGGTAGCCCCGACTGTTAACACCATATTTCACAAATCACCCACCCCACTAACTCTCTGGTTTCATGCTTTGTTTGTTTTCTCTACTTCAAAGTCTGGTCTTTCTGCAAAGAACCTAGAAAGCCAAATTGGTGTAACCTATAAATGTGCTTGGAGGATGTTAAACCAGATTAAGAAGGCACTAAAACAAAGTGGCGATAAATTAAAAGGTGTTGTAGAAACTGACGCTGGATATTTTGGTGGTGTAAAAAACGCAGGTAGAAACAATGAGAACTTAAGTGAATCTATGAGAGCTAAAGCTGTTGTTTTAATAGCAGTAGAAAGAAATGGAAACATTAAAGCTAAAATAAGCGAAAACGCCACAGCAGACAGCCTTGAAAAGTTTGTGAGAGATAGTGTAGAAGAAAAGGCAATATTACTATCTGATAACGCAAGGGGTTTTAACAGATTAAACAAAAACTATAGGCATTTCTCAGTCAATCACAGTAAAGGCGAATATGTGAGATACAAAACTCATGTAAACACAGTAGAGACATTCATTTCTCACCTAAAACGAAGTATCGGGGGGACATTTAAGAGCGTTTCAAAGAAACACCTGCAGTCTTACCTAGACGCTTTTGTCTTTCATTATAACAATCGGCACAACGACAGAGAGAGGTTTTCTTCTTTGCTCGGTGCTGTATTACAGTCTTAAGGGTAAATAGGAAACTTGACTTTTTCATATAAATAGTATAAACATTATAACTTATACACAGGTATTTTGCATCCGTAGGTAATAGTGATATAATTACAAAAGTTCGCAAATTAATGCTTTTTGTCAAGGCAAGATGAGATGAGGGGAATATTTGCGGAGGATACAGGGATTGAACCTGTGTAACGGTATTAAGCGTGTTGTCGGTGTCGTAGACCGATGCATTACCACTCTGCCAATCCTCCTTTTATCTTGTCTTGATAAAGAACATTAGTTTTAACAATTACCGCTTAGGCGGTTTTTGTTTTGTATAAAAAACACTCCCGTCAACAGCCAATAATGGTTAGATTATTAGCTAATGACTGGAGTCTTTAATAAAAACCACACTTTTAACTGATAATGTAACTAAGCTGTTGAACTTCCGAACAGAAAACTTGAAGTTACCCCTAATTATATCAGTTTTACTAGACACGCACAAGGGATTTTGGTCAATTTTACTATTGACATCAACTATTTTCTGTATTTGAAAGTTTTTCTTTCTTAATAGACTTTCTCTTCTCTCTCCAAAGTATAAACCATACTACACCAATAATAACTAGAAGAAATACCCCTTTAGTTTCTAAAGTGATTTCCCAGAAGACTTTTATTAAATCTATTACTAATCTAGATACTGAACCCATATTTTTATATTATATAGAGGTGTTTGAACTATTTAATTTATTTTTTCGGTGTCTCTTTGCCAATGTAAAAGTTTAGTTAAGGAGCATAAATCTCATCGGGAACACATCCATCTGAAGGACTCCCCTGAGAAGGTTCTGAAGGAGAAATTACAGCTTGTACTATGAACCACAATACGAGCACTATAACTAAAACAAATATCCAGTCAGATAGATTTTTCATATATTTTATTTATTTTTTGGTTTGTCTAAATCTTCAGGAGTAAAGCCATTTTCAGATAGTAGTATATCTCTAAAATAAATACCCCCAATCCTTCTTACAGTTTCAAGGCTCATCCCATATTTATAGGAAGTCTCTTTTAGTTTAGATTCAAAATCTCCAAAATCTAGTTTATCAAAACAATCAAAGGCATTCTCTTGAATATCATATTGATTTGTTAAATCTTTTTTAAATCCACACCTAGAAATAAGCATGTTTTTGTTTTTATTAATATATTCTTTTAGTCCACTATTTTCTAATATCTCAACTCCCCTAGGAAGTAGTTTTATTGGTGAAGCTGAACCAAAAGCGTTATCCATCCTACCCTCAAGTTTAGTGATACTTTCTTTAATCCACGTTATTGAGGTTTCAATACCTGTAAAACGTCCTCCAGATTTCCATGCAATAATAATAAGAGAACCTGAGATAGTTACGATTACTCCAATAAATTGAGGCCATCCAATTTGTATAACAAGATTTTCCATTTGATTTAATTATATCATTTTTAACAATAAAGGAATAACGAGACACATTACTCCTAATGGGGAGGAGTGCGGGTATATGACTTTTATTCCTTTATTTCAACGTGTTTCCACCACCCTATAAAGATACTAAGCATAACAGCCGAAAAAACAAACAATGCCCACCATTTTGAGGAAAAAGGTTCAAATTGTAAACCCCTGATAAATAAATCCAAAATGTTAGTAATAAAAAATGTACCTATAAGAAATCCCACCATCCTTACAATTTTATTCATAACATCATTATAGACTAGTTTATTTATATTTGAAAACATGAGTTATGTCGCTATGGGATATGCATGGATAACTCAAAAGAAAAACTGACTGTTTAATTTATTTCAAGATTGTGATAGATTTACGGTAGACACGGGCCAAGAGGCCCAAACAAGGAGCTAGACAATGCGACTGCGAGTACAACTACCAGCTCTTGAGATCCAACCCCCGAACTTCGACGATTTTTCTTCTGGGAGAACTATCCCAGAGACTGTTCCGAAGAGATGGCGACTGCGAGAAGGCGATATCATTCCGTGGAAGTTCAAGATGTTCAACGGAACCGCCATCGTGGTCTCGGCGACAACTATTTCTGGAGAGTGTGTCGCTACTCTCAAGAACGGGCTCTAGTTCGTCGCCCGATAACCCCCCGCCTACACAACCCGTTGTGTGAGGCGGGTTTGTGTTTACACAATGTCACCTATTATTGGATTAACCAAGTCAGCATAGTCAGTTGATTTCATTCCGATAGAAAAACTTTTGTCTCCTGCATTAAAAATAATTTTTTCTTGCTGTAACAATCCCCTATCAACATAAATAGATAGGTTAAACAAGTTCCCAAAGGGCGGAACTCCCCCAAGCAGTACCCCATTTGTGATTTTCAAAACCTCTTCTTCTGTGGCAAATCTGATATCAGACAGACCAAACTGTTCTTTTATTTTTGCTGTATCAAATTTTTTACTGCCTTGTACAACAAACATTACAAAAAGTTTGCCAACGCCAGGCTTTTTTACCCGAGTAATAAGAGCTTTTGCTCCCTGGTCTATTGTGTAGCCAGTACGAACCCTTGAGGCTTCCTCACTTGTCCTCACCGGCTCGTGTTCAAAGGTCTCAAACCAATAACCACTGTTTGTTAAAATTCTCTTTATTATCTCCGTTAGCTGGTGGTAAATCACGAGTAATAAACTATAAGATTTATAAAATTGAAAGCGATTCCTTTCACAAGGAGACTTCTTGAAGAATTAATGAGAAAATCCTCTTTAATCATTAATAAAAGCCCCGTACATAGTAGATAAACCATTACTGAAATAAATACTTCTTATCGCCTTCTTTTTCGGGTTATCATTTATGATTTCATTTTTTAAATAATGTTCACCAAGTTTTCCTTCTGTTCTTACTTCTTCAATTCCACACAAAGGCCTCAATTGTTCTTCAAAATATAAAAAGAGTCTTTTTGGAGCGTTTATATCACTACCCTCTAGAGAAGATGTTGATGTAATACCATTTTTTTTAAGAAGTTCGTAGGCTTTAGTTCTTACTTCTGCTACCATATCATACACCATATCTCGGACCCCAGAATTTACTGGATTTCCACTATCATTAAATGATTCATCAATTTTTGAAATTATTTTATCAACTTCTTTTTCTAATACTTTAATTTCTGCTTTTATTCCCTCATCTCTTATTTCTATTCCACGATCTATTACAGCTTCCCCTTGAATTTCTTCAAAAACAGCAGGCTGGGAAGCTAATAAAGCAAGTCTCTCTTTTTCGGCGTCAAATTGATTCTTGCGTATCCTTATCAATCCTTCAACTTTTTTTAATTCGGCCTCATCAGATCTGGTAAATTCGCCAGTTTCTCTCATACTAACAAACATAGTTCGTAATGTCTCGGCTTCCTGTAATAACTCAAATAACCCTGGAAGGTTACTGGCCAATTCCCTATGTAACTTAACTTTTTCCTCTAGATAAGATTGTTGTCTTTTTTTTAATCTGACTATTGTTTCTCTTAATAGTCTTGTTTGCTCCACAATTCCATCTTCAGTCAAATCAGCATCTTCATTTTTTTCCACTTCTTCTGTTTTAGATCCTTCTTCGCTCATGTTTTTATAAGCTAATTCTAATAACATTATTCTACTCCCCCTAAAAAAGATTACAAGGCCCAAATCCCTAAGGAGTCTCCTTGGGGAATGGTCATCGTTCTAGTAGACAGCAAAATTTTACAATAAAACCCCGCCGTAGAAAATCTACGCGGGGTCCAGAAACACGGGAGGGCTAAGGTCAAAGGGTCCAAGAAGGACACAGTGACCTTAGCCCTAAGTGCTAACTTGCCTGCCCCGTAGTCAGCTTTGCTGTACTACTGGGGCGAGAACGGCAGACATGTTGATGACGTTGAAGTCGCCACCCAGCCAGCGCACGTCCCAACGCCATTTGCCGTCGAGGTTGCCCCAGTAGAGGTACAGGACGCAACGAAGACCACCTGGGTTCCGAAGAACCGTGCCATCAAAGGTGATGAACTGGATGTTCCCGTTCACCCGTTCCTTCCATGTCTCGGGAATGAGGTGCTGATTGCACCAGAAGAACAGAAACACGACCGCGTCGAGGCGGATGTGCCTCAAGGCCACCAGTCGTTTCAGCCTCTTTTCGCCTTTAACCGACAACTCGCCAGTCTTGAGCGTCGACACCAGGCGAACTTGGTCCATATTGATCTCGGTCAGCCCGAGTGAGCGAACGTCCTGTTCCTCACTGCCCGTGAGACCGTTGCCATTGGCTGGACCTTTCCAGATCGTCTAGCCCGTGCCGATGAAGGCGGAGTCGAACGATTTGGGTCGGTCGATAATGACCCTGAACGCACTGACGATAAGGCGAGCACCGTTCTTGAGGAAGGCGGTGAATCTCTTACCGAATTCCTCGGGTGTGAGTTCGATCACTTCATTCTGAAGTGACCCTCCGTCGAGTTCATCCCAGTTGACCTGGGTTCCAACCCGAGCAGAGATTTGCAGAGCTTGACCGCGTGATACGGCTTGACTCATGACATCTCTCCCTTTCTTGCTAGAGGACTCCCGATGTGGTAGTCATAGCCAAAAAATCTCATATCTATAAGACCTTTTGGCTATGACTACTCGCAAGTTAGTGTGTTAAAGAACTTGATCTACTACATTAGACACCTTTTAGGTAACCACGTCAAGATATCGGGGTAATTTCAAAACTACATCCAGCCGGATTTAGACTTTTTAAATACTTCTCACAAAAAACAGTTCTTTCATCACCCACCATAAATTCTGGAGCAAATACTTTTATATTAAATGGAAACAAAGTATAAACACTTTTTGAGTCCTGAAATTCAACTCCCACCCCAAGCCCCACAGTTGTATCTCCAAAATTTTGGTCGAAAACAAAATTACCAAGAGAATAGAAAACCATTTTACCTTTATATATTTCCATCGGCTCTACCACATGTGGATGGTGACCAAATATAACGTCAGCCCCGTTGTCTATAAGCTTATGAGCTATATCAATTTGTGTACTATTGGCTTCTAGTTTGTATTCTTCTCCCCAATGAATATTAACTACGATATAATCATTTTCTGAATCTAGTTTCTTTATTAAAGCATAAGCCTTGTCGGTAAGAGCTGGCGAAATCGTCTGGTCTATTCCTACAAAAGCCATCCTTTTATCATTAACCATAACCAACCTATAACTTTCTTCTAGTTCTTGATCTCCAATATAACTGATCCCAAATTGCTTTAGATACTGTTTGGTGCTTTCATACCCGACAGAAAAACAGTCACGGCTATGGTTGTTGGCAATATTGACCATATTTATACCAATGGTTTTTAATAATTCGGGAGTAGTAGAAGCAAATTGAAAGTTATAAGCCTTTTGCTGACACTCGTTTCTATCCATTTCCACAATAGGACCTTCTAGGTTTGCAATAATAATGTCAAATTTATCTATAAAATCAAAATCTCTCTTGATGTATTCAAATGGGTCACGCCCTCGGTTTTCTATTATATTTCTCACCCCTCTGTCAAACATGACATCACCAAAATTTAAAACGGACGGATAGTTCTTTTGGACAACATCTTGTTTTGTCATATCAACGATACTAGCCTTCATCTTATCCTTCGACATATCAAAAGAGTAATTATAAATATAATAGTTTGTGCCAAAAAAGAGGGTGAGTAGTATACCTAATAATAAACATTGCAAACTATTCATGTTTTGCATTTTAACACAAAATCAGAAATCCAATTTACTACGATATATCGTAGTAAATTGAAATTTTATAAAAACAGCCTAGCCAGACGCAATTTAAGATAACTTGTCTTCTTTTTTTGTTTTGCCATTAAATTATACACCGGAGAAAGGGTTGTGGTTTTGGTCTTTTTGAAAGCCAACAAAATATCATCCAACTCACTCCGCTTCAGTTCCCTTTTTAAATATGTCACATCTGGACATTTTTTCGCTATTATCAAGTCTTCAATATGGGAGACAATGGTTTCTTGTTTTACTCCCCTGGCCTCGGCAATATCTTTTAATGGAACTTCTTGTTCTAAAAATCCAGCTGTTATTTCCTGTGAAGATTTCTTGACCTCCTTATTCTGCTCTTTTTCTTTTCGTCGAATTTTTACTTTTTCTTCCGGCTCAATCTTTTTCATCCATTCTTTTTGTTTCTCCAAAATTTCTTCTCGCGACATACTGTCAAGTCGCGTTCTTGACACCTCAGAATCCTTCTGAAATTTTTGGTCCATCTCTAATACTTCTAAATCCACCTCCAAAGACATGTCGTTAAAACCCAAGAGTTTCATCCCATCTAAAGATCTAACTCTTGAGAGAGCCACATAACCCATTCCTCTTACAAACGACTTGGACAAATCCACTTCCATAGCATCCAGAGACATTCCTTGACTTTTGTGTACCGTTATGGCCCAAGCGAGACGAAGAGGACGCTGTGAAATTTCGGCCTTGACTTTTCCTTCTTCCTCAATTTTCCACGATTGAGGCGTAACAGAAAACTTCATACCATTATTTGTTTCCACAATTGGGTCGCCAAAAGAATTAAAATCTACCACTACTCCCAATGTACCATTTACATACCCACCTTCAGCGTGGTTTTTAGTAAACATAACTCTTGCTCCCTTTTTTAATTCAAGCACTTCTGGTGAAAGACAGTTTTTCTTCAGGGTCTCTGCTAGATTCCGTGCGCCTTTTGATGTCATGTGATAATCTTTTTTTGGAGTACTCAAAAGGTCAAGGTATTTTTTGTTAACCACATCCACATCTATATTGTGAGTGTATAGTCTAGTAGATTCCTTGCCTGACTGCGGGTCCTTATCTAGACGAGATTTTAGAAGTTCAAGTGTCTCAACATCAACTTTATTTTTTCTAATTTTGTTTAATATAGAAAGATAGACATTGTCTTTTTGGCGATGTTGCTCGGATATGTAACAAACTGTTAGTTTCGCATCTTTCCAACAATCAGCTTTGTAAGCAAACTCGGACTCCACAACATTTCCACGAGTAACAGGAGGGAGTTGAAAAAAATCTCCAGACAAAATAACTTGCATTCCGCCAAACGGCCTTTCGTTATGTTTCATTTGCCTGCAAATCCACTCAATGAGGTCTAGTCTAAAATGATGAAGCATGGAAACTTCATCTATTATCAAAACCCTTGTTCTCTCAAATCTTTTATAGAGATAGGCTCTCTGCATCATTTCATCTATATCTCTGTCAGTTAAAACATCTCGCACACCAATTCCCGACCAAGAATGTATAGTCATACCACCAAGATGGGTAGCGGCGATACCAGTAGAGGCGGTTACCGCAACATCCACAGCATGTGATTTTAAATATTGAATGTAAGAATTAAGCACGTGAGTTTTACCGCTCCCCGCAGGACCGGTCAGAAAGACATTTTTACCCATTTTTAATATATCCAGAGCTTCTTGTTGAGTCACTGTGTTATTGTATCAGTTTGAAAGTTCTTTATAACACTTGACAAATACTAATAATGGTTTAATATCTCTTTTGGAAGGAGCCCAATATGACTGAGTACAGGACAGTAGCTGGCCCGACTATTTCAACAATACAGATAGGGGGGGTCAGCAACGCGACAGTGACAGACATGGAGAATCCGTGTCTCAACAAAATGGTCAAAGAAGGGTGGGAGATTCACGCCGTCATCACCCATCACTCCATCAACCCCGACTGCACCGCAATCGCATTCATTATGGAGAGAAAGGTGGAGGAGGAATAACACCGCCGAGAAACCGCCAAACGGTCTCCGGCGGTTTTCTCAATTAAAAATCTCGTTGAGTCATGTCTTGAGAAAGGCCTTTCGCAGGAGTTTAGAAAATAAAGGAAGTATTCTGACTATTATTTTCTTGAACGACGAGAAGTTCGCTAGCTCACCAGAGCTAGATAGATT
>Ga0172379_10001875_pt1 | contig 39693 bp, 29 predicted proteins | sample GrowelOW334metaG_FD_119756 | JGI IMG/M metagenome (GOLD analysis project Ga0172379, IMG submission 119756) | Groundwater microbial communities from an aquifer near a municipal landfill in Southern Ontario, Canada - Groundwater well OW334 metaG | ecosystem: Environmental > Aquatic > Deep... | reverse complement strand
TTAATTCCCCGGTGAGCCGTGTGAATTACCTCAGAGAAGGAGCTGTTTTCAGCGAACTTAAGTACTTTGTTGCCTTCCAGTTCTACCGTCAATGTCCCTTTTAAAACATAGGCAAAAACAGGAATAGCGTGTTCATGCCAACCTGTTGTCTTTCCAGGGGGGATTGTAATTTTCAGCATTGTCACCTCCGCATTAGAGGTTGAAGGATAAATGATTTTTTGTCCCAGTGAGGTGGTATCCGTTTTCAGGATCGGTATGATGATCAGATCATTGTTGTATTGAGCCTTGCTTTGCCAGGTCAAACAGCAGATAAGCAGGACAACTAGGGAGAGATTCTTCATTTTAAGTTGTGTTTGATTCAATTTGTTCCTCCTGTGTCTTCCTCCAGAGACCCTTTGTGGTAAAATTTTAAAGCTTAACCAAGTAGGCCTCATAGGATAATACAAAGGTTTTCACGAAGGTATCACAATGTATTAGTTGTTACGTAATTCTTCGAAGGAGAGATCCATGATCGGGTAATTTTTCCAACCCTTGAAATCATAATGCCACCATTCACTTTCGTAGGGGATAAATCCAAACTTAGACATGGCATCCCGAAGTATCTGTCTGTTTTGCAAAGCTTTTGGGGATAGATCCAGGTAGGAGTGCATTGCCTTTTCAAGATCAACCAACTTGTTGGCAGGATTTGATGAAATTGATTTTTGGTAATCGGCTATGTTAGAGACAATTTCAAGATGAAAGGGATTCTCCTTTTTAGGTTGTTGCCAGGATAGCAGAGACAATACCAATACGAGTGAAACGAAAATGTATACAATCTTCCTCATAATCAGGTATATATTTTATTATTTTGGTTTTGGGATGGCTATCCGCTCAAACAAATCTGTCGGCCAAAGATTGATTCTTTCAAATCCCGCAGGAACCGGTTGCCGAAATTGAACATAGGCCTGAACTTTGCCTTTCACTGTGTAGCTGGTTGCCTCCCCATCCTTCCCTGTAGTAAACACGCTGTAGCCTGCGAGTATGCAATCTTCGAGGTCAACATGCAGTCGTCCGGCCGCATGGTGTCCCTGGGAACAGATGATTCCGGTCGATTTTCCTCCCATCTCGGTCTGGGTAAAGTTCAGCACCACAAAGCGGCACCCCGTGGCACGGACACGTACGCATTTGCTTGCGTATGACATCGCCAGCGCATTGTCGGGGTGTATCAGCGTACAATCTTCCATAATCAGATGTGGCGAATCGGGCATGGTAGTTTCCCAGCCACCAACCAGTACCGCAGCTGCATCGCCCACCCAGTCGAGAGCAAGAAAATAGCATCTTCGAAAAATGCTTGGTTCATTGGGACGAACAATCGGATAGCATAATCCTCCGCCAAAAGCACGGCCAATCCCCACACAATCCTCCACCACAATGGTAAACCCTTCCCCGCTTTTGTCGGTCAGATCCCAGAAAAATCCGGCATCCCCGCCTGAGGTATAGAGGTTCCGGAGAAGCCACCGGTCCCAGCCGATCCCTGAAAAGGTCTTCGCTGTAAATTCGGGCCGCCATCCTTTGGAGGTAGAGCGAATGGTCCCCCACCAGTCGTAACTCTTAAACCCCCTTTCGGGATCACCGGCATCGATGATGACTCTCCCTGTGGCACCTGACCCCAACTTGCCATCCACATCTCCTGTCAACAGATTGTAAGAACCGGGTGCACCTTTGAATACCGGATAGAGATTGGCTTCCACATAAGTGTCAGGTCTGACAATAATCTCGTGACCCCCTTTTTCGTCCGGAATAGCCGACAATGCCGCCTGAATAGAATGGAAAGCGCACTTCCAACTCGATCCATCCGAGTTGTCTCCCAGTTTGGAGACATATAACCGGGATCCTTTTCTACCTTCCGGATTGTTTTCTTCCTTGTCAACCGTTTTGGCAGCAGCTGACACTCCTGCACTTGAAAGGAGAATAAGTATAAGAAAATACCTTACCAGGATACTATACTTAAATGCATTGATTGGGTCCATAATATGGTGATTTGTGGAAGTCGTAGTTAAATTGCATACAAGATAACAGTTAGTATTGGAAATTGAGACTGCGATAGAAGAAATAATCGAAGAACATAGCGTTGTCTATGCAACAGGCAATGGTTGATCCGCTAATCAATGAAATTATGTCGAAAAAATTGCCCCTCTTTTCATCCATTTTAATTATCTTACCCTTCTTTCCAACAAAATCCATCCTGCCATGAAAACCCTTTTAAAATTTGGATTTATTGTTCTTTGTGTTGTTCTTTTGTGTACTGCTTTCACACTAAAGGAGAAGAAGCTGTCATCCTCTGAATTTATTGCCATTTCAGGCCCAAATCTTCTCACTCCTGATGGGCAGAAATTCTTTATTCGTGGCATAAATCTGGGCAATTGGCTGAATCCTGAAGGTTATATGTTCGGTTTCAAGGCCGCGAGTTCAGCGCGTTTAATCGACAATGCTTTCCGCGAACTTGCCGGTCCGGACTTCACTGACCAGTTTTGGAAGAAATTTAAGGACAACTATGTTACCCGCGAGGATATACGTTTCATCAAAAGCACAGGTGTCAATTCTATCCGATTACCCTTTCATTATAAGTTATTTACTGATGAAGATTATATGGGACTTAATATAAAACAGGATGGATTTCAGAGAATTGACAGTCTGCTTAGCTGGTGCCGGGCATCAAATGTGTATGTGATCCTCGATATGCACGATGCACCAGGCGGACAGACAGGCGACAACATTGACGACAGTTATGGTTATCCATGGCTGATGACCAGTGAGAAGAGCCAGGAGATTTTTGTAGCAATCTGGAAGAAAATTGCTGCCTATTACAAGGATGAACCGCTCATTTTGGGGTATGACCTGCTGAATGAACCCATCGCTCCCTACTTTGGGGCAGATATGCCAATGCTGAATACCGCACTCGAACCTCTTTACATGAAAGCGGTGAAAGCGATTCGGGAAGTGGATAAAAATCACATCGTCCTGTTAGGAGGAGCCCAGTGGGATGGGAATTTTAAAGTGTTCAAAAACTCAAAATTCGACAGCAAGATGATGTACACTTGTCACCGCTATTGGTGCGATACGCTACAGGCCAATATTCAGGATTTTGTCCATTTTCGCGACTCGGTCAACCTCCCGATTTACATGGGAGAAACAGGTGAGAACAACGATAAATGGATTGCCGCCTGGACTCGTCTGATGGTCAAAAACAATATAGGGTACCACTATTGGCCCTACAAGAAAATGGGAAAGCAGAGTGCTATGGTCACGATTCCCAAACCGGAAAACTGGCAGATCATTGTGACTTTTACAGAAAGTCCAAGAAATACCTTCGATGATATACGACGCGCCAAGCCTGGTCAGGAATTGGTCCAAAAAATCATGAACGATTTTCTGGAGAATTGCAAGTACTCAAATTGTGCAGAAAACAAAGGTTATATCAAAGCAATGGGGTTGGAATGAGGATATTGATCAATTGGCCTTTATGAATTTCTTCTCCCCGATGATCCGCTGGTCATTGGAGATCCTCAAAACATAGATACCTGAATTCAGGTTCTGGATATTGATGTCTGCATGGCTTGACCCATCATTGGTTATTTGCTCGATGTAAACACTTCGTCCTGAGATATTCTTGATCTCAACTTTCAGGATCCCCTCAGTCGGATTTTTGAAATCTACCCGTATGATCTCTTTTGCAGGATTGGGATAGAGATCAACTTCGGATTTGTTGATGACATCTGTTGTGGCAATGCTCTTCATCACCACTACCTGTTTGGTGCTTTCTGAAGCTCCATTCAAGCCGACAGCTTTTAACTGAACATCGTAAATACCGTCATTTTGGAAGTTGTAACTCACTGATGGACCAATTTTTGTAACTCCATTGCCAAAATTCCATTCGTACTGAACACCATCAAGTGGTGCCACGACTGTGAAATTATTCACTCCGCCAACAGATGTAGATTGCCAGAGAGGTTTGGATAGTAAAGTGAAAGAAGTTGTTTTGCGACAAACATTCTCAATGGTCGCCTGCACGGTATAGAGTTTACCCGGACAGAGGGTTCCCGCTGAACTTCCTGTTCTGCCATCCGACCATAGATATATCACGTTGGGAATCTCTTTCCCAGCTTCATCAAGCAACTTGACCGTCGCACTTCCATTACACAAGTTGGAGGTCGGATCGAAAAGCAGGAGGTTGATTGGTCCCTTGCAATTGGGAAGAGTGGTGACCGAAATTTCCTTGATGGTAAGTATTTTTATATCGGCTCCTTCTTTACATGTCGTAATTTTCTCAGCATACTTCTGATAGGTAAATTCAACATATTGTCCCTCCTTCAAGATGAAGTTTGGGGTGATATTTGCAGGAATAAGCCGCACATTGTTTTCCAGGGTGGTTATCACCAAATTGCAACCTGTAACAGATGAAAGACTAGACACTTTCCCTCTGCCAGTATGTGTGACGAGGGTTGGGGGTAAAGTGCTACCATCAAAAGTTGTTTTCAACTCTCCGGTGCAAGTTTTGTCCCCCGAAACAACCTTAACAACTACCGAATAGGTGCCTGCTTTGCTAAAAGTGTGTGAAGGATTTGGTGAGTCGGATAGGGTATTGTCCCCAAATGTCCAGTAGTATTTGGCTCCAGAAGTTTGAGGATCTGTTTTAAAAGTATAGCTGGCAGGTGTTGTGCTGTTTCTCATACTAACTATTTTAACAGTACATGTGACTACTGGTGGAGTTACTGTGGCAGCTTCTACTTTCAGGTTCAATTCCCCGTAACATACCTTGGCATCGGCTCCCGTTCCGTTGGTAACCTTTACTTTAACAACATAAGTGCCGACTTTACTGTAAATATGTGAGGGCAACCGGGTATCTGATACTGGGGTTTCATCGCCAAAAGTCCAAAAGTATTTGGTTGTGGATGCAGTTGACGACGGATCTGATTTGAAAGAGTAGGAGAGCGGGTTGGTGCTGTTTTTGTTGGCAAGGATAGTGACTTTGCATGGAATAACCGGAGTAACCACAGGAGTAATATTGGCTATTTTGATGATTTTGGCTGAAACACCTAAAGAACAACCTGATGCTACATTGGGATGAAGTTCGTAGGCAAGCTCAACATATTGCCCATCTTTGAATTCGAAATTTTGCAACATTGTTTTGGGAACAAGCACTTTCCCATTTTCCATGGTAATAAGTAGTCCGCAACCATCGGTAGCGGTTGTCTTTTTTACTTTTCCTTTGCCAGTATAAGTGACCACGTTGGTCGTCACAGTACCTCCATCGAAAGAAGATTTCGATTCACCATAGCAAATAGTGCCATCTACCCCTATTACCTTGACCAAAACCGAATAGGTACCTGTCTTGCTGAAAGTATGGGACGGAGTCGGCGAGTCAGATGCGGTATTATCTCCAAATGTCCAGGAATATTTGCCCCCAGTCTTCTGGGGATCGGTTTTAAAGGTATAGCTGGCTGGGGTTGTACTGTTTTTTGATGCAAGGATAGTGACTTTGCATGAAACAACAGGAGATGTTTTTGTTCCACCATCAAACTGTGCAGTCAGCGCGCCGCTACAGGTAACAGGTGCAGCGTCTGTCCCCGATTTGACCTGGACATGTACCACGTAACTGCCTCCCTTGCTGAAAGTGTGGGTTGGCATAGGTGAATCAGAAACAGTGTTATCGCCAAAAGTCCATAAATATTTTGCTCCTGCTGTATGTGGATCTGTTTTAAAGGTATAGCTGGGAGGATTGGTTTTGTTTACGGCAAACAAAATCTTTACCGTACATACGTTTTGTGCAAACAAACCAGTAAGGGAAAAAAGCACAATGAGAAGGGACAAAATACTTTTCATATCTACTTGTTTTAATGTTTGTTAATTGTTTTAACCTCAACAGAGGCACGAATATAGTAAATTATTTTGATATTTCTATTCAAAACTGTTGTACAATAGGCAAAAATTGAAAACAGGTTCAATTCGGGGCTCTTAACTTTTTATTTACAATTCATTGGATAAAGCTAGATGTGAGTTTGGTGTATTCTTGAAATAGCGTTTCCTCATTTTCACCAAATTTGAAATACACATTGTTTTATCTTATATATTTGCATTCAGAACCATGAAACTGATTGTTACTATATTATCCTTTTACATCTTTATGCTGACTGCTCTGCCATGTGCTCACAGTGCAGCGGTTCAGTCTGTGTGTAAGATAGAAAAAGCAAAAGGCAATTCAGACCACCATGGTTCTGAATCCGGGATCGATCATTGTTCCCCCTTCTGTACCTGTAATTGTTGTGCTACGCAGGTGGTCACTACGGAATCCATCATGCAATCTACCTTTGTGAAATATTGCCAGCACAACTATCCTGAATATGTCACCACTTTTACCACCTTATTCTTCGCAACTATCTGGCAACCGCCTCAATTGGTCTGATACCTGAGAATTTCCATCTTATTTGACTCTGAACCGTTGTTGAATGGTTTGGATCATTGGCTCATGTATTAAATTAATTCATTGTCAGTATGATAGAGCGTATCATCCATTTCTCGGTCAGGAATAAATTCATTGTAGGGTTGTTCGTATTGGCGTTAGTAGGTTGGGGTACCTATTCGTTGACCAGACTGCCCATCGATGCCATTCCTGATATCACAAATAACCAGGTGTTAGTTATTTCATCGGCTCCCTCCCTTGCAGTTCAGGAGGTCGAAAGTTTCATCACCGCTCCCATCGAGGTCGCGGTAGCCAATATCCCCGATATTGTTGAACTCCGTTCCATCTCCCGTCTTGGGTTGTCAGTTATCACGGTAGTTTTCAAAGATGATGTTGATGTTTACTGGGCAAGGCAGCAGTTGGGCGAAAGGCTCAAAGAGGCGGAAGAGGTAATCCCTCTGGGGCTTGCGAAGATTTCACTCGCTCCCATCTCCTCCGGTTTGGGAGAGATCTACCAATATAGGCTGGCCGTTGCAAAAGGATTCGAAAAGAGATACAATCCAATGGATCTTCGTACCATTCAGGACTGGACTGTACGAAGGGAGATGCTGGGTACCGCAGGGGTAGCCGACATCAACAGTTACGGAGGTTTGGTCAAGCAGTACGAAATAGCCGTCAATCCGGAGAGGCTCAGGGGAATGAACCTAACCCTGACCGATATTTTTCAGGCCCTTGAGAAAAACAACGAAAATACCGGAAGTGCCTACATCGATAAGAATCCGACGGCATACTTTATTCGCGGCGTTGGATTGGTCAAAAACCTGGAAGACATTGGAAAGATCGTGGTCAAATCCAATAACTCAGGGATTCCTGTCCTGGTAAGGGATGTGGCAACTGTCCAATATGGAAGCGCCACACGCTACGGTGCATTTGTCGTGGATACCACAGAAGCAGTTGGCGGAGTTGTGATGATGCTCAAAGGTGCCAACGCCCACGAAGTGATTGACAACGTGAAGACCCGGATCCAGTCAATTCAAACTTCAATGCCCGAAGGGGTACAGATTGAGCCCTTCCTGAACCGGTCAGATCTGGTTGAAAGAGCCATCCGGACCGTTTCGACCAACCTCATCGAAGGAGCGCTGATTGTCATATTTATTCTGGTGATCCTCTTGGGGAATCTACGTGCCGGACTGGTTGTTGCCTCAGTAATTCCTTTGGCCATGCTCTTTGCTGTATCGATGATGAACCTTTTTGGCGTCTCAGGAAACCTGATGAGCCTGGGGGCCATCGACTTCGGACTGATTGTGGACGGAGCGGTAATCATAGTCGAAAGTGTTGTCCACCGAATTAACATGAGCAAACACCACCACCCTGGGATTGCCATGCTTTCTCAGGAGCAGATGGACGAAAACGTGTTTGACTCGGCCAAGAGGATGATGAGTTCGGCCACATTCGGGCAAATCATTATCCTGATCGTCTACCTGCCTATTATGGCATTGGTCGGCATCGAAGGAAAGATGTTCCGCCCCATGGCACAGGTGGTCTCCTTCGCTTTGCTTGGCGCTGCCATCCTGTCGCTTACCTATGTTCCCATGGTTTCGGCATTGTTCCTCAGCAAGAGGACAGAACACAGGCGCAATTTCTCCGACCGGCTGATGGATTGGTTTCACAAGGCCTTCCGACCAATCATAAATTTTGCCTTACGGCGGAAGTTGTTGGTATCGACATTTGCTATTCTCCTGTTTGTCTTCAGCCTCTTCCAATTCAGCAGATTGGGCGGCGAATTTATTCCGCAACTCGAGGAGGGTGACCTTGCAGCCGGTGTGATCACCTTACAGGGAGGATCACTCAGCAATACCGTCCAAATGGTTGAAAAGGCAAATAAAATCCTCCTCAGCAATTTCCCCGAAATCAAACACGCCGTATGTAAAATCGGGGCCGGAGAAATTCCTGCAGACCCAACACCCATGGAGACAGGTGATTACATTATTACCCTCAAAGACAAAAGTGAGTGGACAAGCGCTAAAACACGTGAAGAGTTGGTCGGAAAAATGGAAGAGATACTGGTGGTGCTTGCCGGTGTCAAATTTGAATTTCAGCAGCCCATCCAGATGCGGTTCAATGAACTGCTCTCCGGTTCTAAGCAGGATATTGCCGTTAAAATTTTTGGTGACGACCTGAATACGCTTTCGGCGAAAGCCGCATCGATTGAGAAAATCATTCAGCAAATTGAAGGCGTTGCGGATATCAATGTGGAGAAAGTTACCGGATTGGCCCAGGTCCAGGTTGACTACAACCGTGACCGACTGGCGCAATACGGTCTCTCGGTCCAGGAGGTGAACCGGGTACTTCGTGCAGCCTTTGCAGGTAGTCAGGCAGGAGTAGTGTTCGATGAAGAGAAACGTTTCGGATTGGTGGTCCGTTTGGATCAGGATTACCGCAAGAGCATGGACGATGTAAGAAATCTCTCGGTTGCGCTTCCGAATGGTGGACAAATCCCCTTCGATCAGGTTGCCGATATCCGGATAAAATCCGGTCCGGCCCAGGTTTCAAGGGAAAACACCAAACGCAGGATCACGGTAGGATTCAATGTCCGTAACCGGGATGTGCAGAATGTGATTAACGAAGTAACCAGGCAAATCAACCAAAAAATCAAATTGCCAACAGGATATTACATCTCGTACGGTGGTCAGTTTCAAAATCTTCAGGCTGCAAAAGCACGGTTATCCATTGCCGTTCCTGTTGCCTTGCTGTTGATTTTTGTACTGCTCTTTTTTACCTTTCATTCGGTCAAACAGACACTGCTTATCTTTTCAGCGGTACCCATGTCGGCCATTGGCGGCGTGTTCGCACTCTGGTCGCGTGGAATGAATTTCTCTATCTCGGCAGGTGTTGGGTTTATTGCACTCTTTGGCGTGGCAGTGCTCAACGGTATTGTATTGATAGCCGAATTTAACCGTCTCGAAAAGGAGGGAATATCGGATATCACGGAAAGGGTACTGAAAGGTTTGAACACCCGGTTACGGCCGGTTATCATGACTGCCGCTGTTGCTTCTTTGGGATTTTTGCCGATGGCCTTGTCAAATTCGGCAGGGGCCGAGGTTCAAAAACCGTTGGCAACTGTGGTTATTGGTGGTCTCATTTCAGCCACTTTCCTCACATTGGTCATCCTGCCGGTCTTCTACATTTTGTTTTCATCAGGCAAGCTGAGATCTTCAATTCGTCGGAAGTCCGTTAAAGTAATCTCCATACTTTTGTTTTTGCTTGTCGGCTCCTCTATGTTCAACACCACTTTTGGACAGCAGTCGAAGCGTCTCAATTTGCACGAAGCCATTCAGATGGCGCTAGACAGTAACCTGGCCATACGTTCATCCGCCTATTCCGTTCAGGTACAAAAGGCCTTGAAAGGAGCTTCCCTCGATCTGCCCAAGACAGCCATCGACGGTCAGTACGGACAGATCAACAGCTATGGCAAAGATAACAGCTACACCGTGTCACAATCCTTCGCTTTCCCGACAGTCTACATTAACCAGGGCAAATTGGCCAATGCCGGAGTCAGGAGCAGCGAATGGCAGTTAAAAGCATCACAACTTGGAATTGCCACTGAGGTCAAGCAGGTTTACCGGCAACTGGCCTATTTTCGTGCAAAACAGAAGTTGTTTGCTTACCAGGATAGCCTCTTTTCCGGATTTCTCAGGGCGGCCGATCATCGGGCCCGGCTCGGTGAAACCAACCGGCTCGAAATGATTACAGCACGGTCCCAAAGCATGGAGGTGAAAAACCAGTTGCAACAGGTCACGGCAGATTTGACCATCGCGGAACAGAAATTGCAGACACTACTGAACAGTTCATTGGCAGTGACGCCATTAGATACCTTGTTGACAAGGGCTGAATTTTTTCCGGTTTCAGATAGTCTTGCTTTAACAGGAAATCCCAATGTCGGGTATGTGAAACAGCAGGTTGAAATCTCACAATTCGAAAGAAATCTGGAGCGGAGCCGGATGCTGCCTGACTTTACCATTGGCTATTTCAGTCAGACGATGCAGGGAATCCAGGAAGTGAACGGTGTACCGCGGACTTTTGGCGCAGGGGACAGGTTCACCGGTATTCAGGCTGGAATCACGATCCCGCTGTGGCTTGTGCCCTATACTGCCAGAACAAGGGCAGCAAATCTAAAGACGGAGGTTGCACGTACAAATGCCGATTATTATTCAGTATCGCTCCTTGGCAGTTATCGTTCCCTTTTGGGGGAATATGCCAAATTCAACAACAGCGTGAACTATTACGAGAAGCAGGCCATTCCGGAAGCCAACATCATCATTGCGCAGGCCACCCTCAGCTACAAGGCCGGGGCGATGGATTACCTTGAATACATCCTGAACCTGAGCCGTGCTTTAACAATTAAGCTGAACTATCTGGATGTGCTTAATAATTACAATCAAACCATTGTATCCATTGATTTTATAACGGGAAAAACCTTTTAATAGTGTATAATTATGAAGAAATATAGAATACTGATAACCATTATTGTATCAGCATTTGTCATCACTTTGATTTCGTGTTCGGAAGGAAAGAAACCGGCTGCCGAAGTCAAAGCTACAGAAGTTCTCCCCGAGGATATTGTTGAGCTCAGGGGTGACCAGATCCAGCTTGCCGGCATTCAAACCGGGGCGATTGAGACCCGTGCATTGAGCGGCACGCTTAAAGTAAGCGGTACTGTTTCAGCGGCTCCACAGAACCTGGCAACGGTGAGTATGCCGTTGGGCGGTTTTGTCAAGAGTACCTCCCTGATGCCAGGCAATTCGGTACAAAAAGGCCAGGCGTTGGCCATTTTGGAGAACCAGGAGTTTGTCGATATTCAGCAAAATTTCCTGGAGGCAAGAAATAAATTGGAATATGCAGAGGCAGAATTTATTCGTCACACAGAACTCTACAAAGACGACGTATATTCACAGAAAAATTTGCAGCAGGTTACCATAGAGTACAAAAACCTGAAGGCCCAGGTGAAGGCACTCGGGCAGAAATTGGCGCTGATCGGGATCAATCCGGCTAACTTTCGCGAGGAAGATATCAATCGGGCAGTAGCAGTGACCTCACCGATTTCAGGATACGTAAAAACAGTCAACATCAATCTGGGCAAATATGTTGCCCCTTCGGATGTGCTTTTTGAAATTGTCAACAGCGACAAGCTGTTTCTTGAACTTACCCTTTTCGAAAAAGACGCCGACAAAGTAACAACCGGGCAAAAAATCCGGTTTTTCATCAATAATGAAATGGAAGAGCATGAAGCAGTGCTTTACCAGACCGGCAAATCCATCAATACCGATCGGACATACAAAGTATATGCAAGTGTTACAGGTGTTTGTAAAAATGTCATTCCGGGAATGTATGTCAATGCCATTATCGAATCTTCCTCCAACAAGGTTACGGCATTACCTTCCGAGGCCATTGTCAGTTTCGAAGACAAGGATTATATCTTCATTTTCGATAAAAATAAAGAGGAGGGGGGCAAACCTTTTACCGAATACAGAATGGTTGAGGTCCATAAAGGTGTTACCGATGGCGGTTATACAGAAATAGTCCTGCCGGAAGGTTTGGATTTGCAAACGGCCAGGGTCGTTTTGAAAGGCGCTTATAACCTTCTTTCTGCAAAGAAAAATGCCGGTGAGATGAGTTGCTGATTGATTCAATCCGGAAACGGGGAAATGAATTTTGTAGCATCCTAAAAAGGCCCAAACAAGTCTGGCCTATCCTGAAATCCCAACATTAGCCGCACTTCATTTCTTTAGAAAGAGTTCATGCGTTTTCTTCAAACATTTTGAATGATTAATTGTTCTTCAAGAGTCAAACAATCAGAGCAAGGAAAGGATGAACGCATTGATGGATTTAAGCAAAAATCAGTACATTATTATTGTTATATTTAACATTATTCCGGATAAGCGAAGGTAATGGAAAACAAGCAAAAATACCTTTCAAATTTAATTTCAAGGGCTGCAGCGTTGATGGTTGGGTTCGTTGGAATAGTTGTCATTATTGGATGGATATTTAAAATACCAATTTTTAAGAGCATTTTGCCGGATTATATATCCATGAAATTCAATACTGCATTGTGCTTTGTATTTTCTGCAATCGCCATGTGGTCCCTGAATCGCAAGAACTTATCGCGTAAGACATGGTTTTTAATAATTTTTAGTATTGCATTCGTTTTGGTCATTAGCGCGATAAATGGATTGGAGTTACTTTTTAACATCAATATTGGTATAGACGAACTTTTTATTAAGGATGATATACATGCTGTTGCGACAACTTACTTAGGTAGGATGGCACCTACAACAGCTGTAGCTTTTATAATAACGGGCATAACACTCGTGATTTTACTTTTCGATCCCAATGAAGTCAAAACTTCAACAACTTTGTCTATCATACTTTTTGCCTTATCACTTTTTTCGTTTATCGGGTATATCCTGGGAATTGAGGCCTACTCCGGATTATTCTTTAATGTTACCAAGATGGCCTTGCATACTTCGCTTTCATTCCTGGTACTTTCCGTTGGATTGATTGTCAAGAATCAGGAAGTTGGAATAAAATCATTCTTTACATCGGATACCATTGTCTGGAAATTTGTTCGTCGATTGGTCCCACTGTTGATTATTCTGGAATTATCCTTGTCATGGCTTCATATATATGGTAGTGGCAGGGAATGGTTCAGTCAGGGGTTTGGGATAGGCTTATTTAGTGTAATAAACTTATTTGTAATTATATTAATTATTTTTTGGAATGCACTGAAATTGGTAGATGTGGAAAACAGGATAAAAGAGAAAGAAATTGAACTTATAAAAGCCAAGGAGAAAGCAGAAGAGAGCGATCTCCTTAAATCGGCATTTCTTGCCAACATGAGTCACGAGATTCGGACACCCATGAATGGATTACTTGGTTTTACTGAGCTCTTAAAGGAACCAAAGCTTTCAAGGGAGGAACAGCAGCAGTATGTTGGAATCATCGAAAAAAGCGGTATCCGATTGCTTAATATCATCAATGACATTATAGATATCTCGAAAATAGAGTCCGGACAAATGAAAGTCATTTTGAGGATATCTAATTTGAACAGTCAAATTGATTATATCTATACCTTCTTCAAACCCGAACTAGAAGGTAAAAAAATGAATTTTTTCAAAAGGTGTACCTTACCTTCTGACGAGGCAAATATCATAACAGATCAAGAGAAAATTTATGCGATATTCACCAATCTGGTAAAGAATGCAATCAAGTACAGTGATTTGGGTTCAATTGAAATTGGGTATGATAAAAAGGGCAAATACCTGGAATGCTATGTGAAGGACACTGGCCTTGGAATTCCAAAGGATAGGCAAAGTGCTATATTTGAACGCTTTATTCAGGCGGATATTAAGGATTTAAAAGCAAGACAAGGCGCTGGTCTTGGGTTATCGATTGCAAAAGCTTATGTGGAAATTCTGGGAGGGGAAATCTGGGTAGAAAGTGAATTGGGGCAAGGTTCAACATTTTATTTTACTATCCCATATGAAATTAAAACAATTGAAGGGGCGGAATTAAATGGATCATCCATCAAACATGAAGGTTTCGATCAAGCCAAACCACTGAAAATCCTTATCGTTGAAGACGATGAAATATCCGGGATCTTAATTTCCAAAACTGTCAACAATAACGGTAACAAGATCTTGCAAGCTGTCAATGGCATGGAGGCAGTCAAAATATGCCGGAAAAATCAGGACATTGATTTAATTTTAATGGATGTCAAATTGCCGGAACTGGATGGTTATGAAACAACAAAACAAATCCGTCAATTTAATAAGAAGGTGGTCATTATCGCACAAACAGCTTATGGTTTGGTTGGGGAATGGGAGAAAGCGATAAGTGCAGGTTGTAATGATTATATAGCAAAACCGTTAAACAAACGTGATTTACTGGGTCTAATTGAAAAACACTGTTATAAATAATTTTTTATTTAACATTCACAAAAAAGTGCCCCCGGATGGGCTCGAACCCTCGCCCCGTTGATTCTGAGTCAACTGCTCTGCCAACTGAACGATAGGGTCTTTTTGTAAGGTGCAAATGGAACAATTATTTGACCTATTCTTACGAGCAATAGAACTTCTCAACCTAAAGAGTTTTCAACCATTCATTCAATGAATCATATTTCCCGGAGAAGGATATCCTTCCTTTCAGAGGAGACACCCCAGCTAAAATTTTTGTCTCTTGAAATGGGATATATAGATTAAATGCCTGAGTACGAAATTTTATCCTGTTAATGTGTAGTGTAAGATCTATGCAAATAACAGATTAATAGACAGTAAGCGTTAATTGTTATTTAGACTGGATTGGTATTGGCCATAAATGAATGGAAATATTTTGATATCTAATTATATGCATTTAATATTGCATTCTATAGATTCTATTGTATCTGTAGAATGTAATGAAAATTAATACAAAGGTTAGATATGGACTTCGGGCGATGACTGAGATTAGAGACAGTCACCCATCAGGGATTCTTCAAAAGCAGATTGCAGAATCGCAGGGCATTCCACTTTACTACCTCGATTCGATTATCACAGGTCTAAGAAACGCTAACCTAATCTCCAATTTTGCCGGGAAAAGTAGTGGATATGTTATGGTCCGTCCGGCAAATGAAATTTCAGTCTATGATATATACCGTGCTTTTGAACCTGAAATGGCTTTGGTAAATTGTAGTTGCCCTGGCAATGAATGCAAACGTTCAAATCTTTGCCCGACCAAAGATTACTGGTTTGAACTCAACAAGAATATAATACAGTTGATGAAGAGTTCCTATTTGGATGGATTGACTGTAAATATAAATAGTGAATCTAATATTTAAACTTAATCTTATGAAAATGATTAGACTTTTGTTTATGTTTCCACTCGTTGTATTGTTTTTAAGTTGTGCAAAGGATGAAGTTGCTGGTCCTTCTGATCCTGTAGCTTATACCAATGCTAAAGCTTCCAAGGGTGGAATGATGTTTGACAAATTTTGGGCGCCAGAAGCTGGTTATGACCAAAGCAGCAGTAAACTTGCTACATTGAATGCCAAATCTGACTTCTTTAGGTGCAAACAGTGCCATGGTTGGGATTTGAAAGGGAGAGCAGGATCTTACATTGGCCGCGCTCCGAAAACAAGCCGTCCAAATGTCGCGGCAGTTGATCTTGCAACCTATCTCAAAACTAAGTCAGCGCAGGAATTATTTGATGCGATGAAGAAAACAGCTGGCAGGCGAAGTTTTAGTGCAGACTTATCCGGCTACAATCCAACAACCCCTGCGTCAATGACAGAAGGAGATAAAATGCCGAACTACAATGAACTAATGTCTGATGCGCAGATTTGGGATGTAGTAAAATACTTGAAAGAAGGAGCCCTGGATGTTACCTTGCTGTACGATGCTACCTATTCAGGTATTTATCCTTCAGGTACTGTAGCATTTACCAATGTTGGTAAAGATGGGAATGCAACGAATGGCGATGCCCATTTCAATTCAAAATGTGCAGTTTGTCACGGGAATGATGGAAAATTAATTCCGAATCTTGATGCGACAACTGGCATGACCGTTGGTAAATTTATTCGTACAAAGCCAAATGAATTACAGCACAAAATTAAATTTGGTCAGCTTGGAACTTCCATGGCAGGAGATTTTACAATAACTGCTACCCAGATGAAAGATTTGTATAAAGCGGGGACCAATGTTACCAAATATCCTGATTGACCGGGTTGAAGGAAATTTTCAGTAAAGTATTGGATCGAAAGAAAATGTCCCAGAGCTGTTTAGGTTTTGGGCATTTTTTTAACAACAGGGGCATTCCCAATTAGTTATGGTGATTGCCATAGATTCCATCTGTGACCCTTCAATAACAAATTTCGCCAGGATTTTTTGAAGTTGGGGTCCAAAGTCAGGTAAATGACTGATTTATTGAGTGATATTGTAGTTTAAAAAAGTGACCCATATGGTACAAAACTCGAACCATCTTCTGAAAGATTTAAAGCTATTGAGTGATGTTTTGGCGGCATAACATATAGAAAACAACATGCTGGGAAAGAAATACAGCATATCTAAAAGTTTCTTTAATTTTTTGTGCGTTTAAATTTTATAAATCGCAAAGATAACATTATTAAAGGAATTCAATGACAGTTCAGTCACAAATCCAAACCAAAAATACGAACAAAAAAAGGCCGAAGCCTTTTTTTAAAGCAATCCTTCGTCGGCAAATGACAGATAGGATTCTGAAGTAATGATCAGATGATCCAATACGGGAATATCGAGAACTTTGCCAGCTTCGCGGATATTCTTGGTTAGATTTTTGTCTGCCTCACTGGGTTGCAGGTTCCCCGACGGATGGTTGTGGCTTAAAATTATAGAACAGCTGTTCGATTTCAAAGCTGCCTGCATGATAATCTTCACATCGGCAACAGTTCCGGAAACTCCACCCACCGAAATCTGGCAGTATCCCAATACTTTGTTATTCCGGTTCAGGCAAAGGATGTAAAAATATTCCCGGTAATCGAGACTTGGGAAAACATCCTTTAAAATTCCATAAGCATCTCCTGACTTTACCACTTTGGGCAATTCGGATGCTTTGTACTTTGGGTTATAACTAATTTCGATTTCGGCCAAAGTTGAGTTTAACAGTTCGCGTGAAGTAAATAAATCTTTTTGCATTGTTTTGTACCACTGCCCTGTGGATTTTTGTAGGCTGGCTCTCCAATTAATTTTGAGCCAATTGCACATTGAGCAGACCGGATTCTTGTCAAGGGCGAATGTCATATTTTCCAACCCATTTCGATAGGCTCAGGAATCGGTTGGAAAATATGAACTAGCACGGAGTGTGGCTTCGACCACTTCGGCAAATTTAGTGAACGTCGCTCCCTGAGCCGCGAAGCGTGTCGAAGGGAGTACTCATATAGAAGTGATTGATGCCACCCTTGACTTTTCCGGGATGCGTAAATAACTTCGGGGCAAAATTGAGTGAGAGTAGAATCTCTCTGTTTGGAAACTTTAAGTATTAAAAAATGGGATCATCTCAATTGTCGTGACAGTTTAACGACAATCTCTTTATCGGTAAGCTGTTCTACAACCTGGAGCATTTTGCGTAGATTTTTCTCTTCGAAATTTCTGTTGTATTTCTCGGTTAATTCTCGTGACAGCGTAACAGCCAATTTGCTTGCTGTAATCTACCTGCTCATTTGTGCCTAAGAATGCCCAATTAATTTACCTATTTCTACAACTATTGAACGCCCTCTTGTACACAATTTGGACATTTCCGAACAATTACAATATTGCCAATTGGTGGCCAATATGGCCAATTAGGGGCCAATTATCTTTTTAGTCCATATCTGCTTCCTCTGCCTTTAGAACCTGACTGAATAATTAATTCTTTAACGTATTAGTGTTTTATTTTCCATTTCCTCATTCTCTCTTCAATTATATTCAAGCTAACCATTTGCCTTTCATCTGCATTTTACATAAATTTGGGGAAACGTAAAATAAAATGCTAATACGTTGTATGCAAGGCTAAAAAACCGAACATTTACAGACAGATTTGAAATTTGAAAAAATGGACTGATAAAATATACTCATTGATTGAATTATGGTGCAAGAAAAAATTAGTTTTTGTCCGCCCGCTTCTGCCCTTCGGGACAGTTGGGGAAGCCAATGCACATTGCACACATTTGCAAATCGCACAAGTCGACCGACAATCCGAAATTTGCAAAAGAGTGCAATTTTTGCCGGTTCACGCTTTTTAGTAACTTATATTACATTATTAAGATAACCTTATGTGGAAAGACTGCGAAACTAACATAGACCTTTTAGACTTTGACTACTTAGTTGATGTTACAAAGAAAATTATTTTGAATAATGATTTAACACCCTCCACTGTTGGTATATACGGTGATTGGGGAAGTGGAAAATCCAGTTTGATGGATATGGTCATGGTAGATTTATCCAAAGACAAAGATATTTTATGTTTAAAGTTTAATGGTTGGTTATTTGAAGGTTATGAAGATGCCAAAGTGGCTCTTATTGGTTCTATCCTTGATGAAATAAGCAAAAAAGGTACGTTTACTGCAAAAACAAAAAGAATCATAAAACGATTATATGACAACACCAATTTCTTTAAACTTTCAAGTAAAGCAGTTAAATATGGACTTGATTTCTTTTTAACAGGAGGGATATTAACTGCAACAGATATAACTGCAGAAGCAATAAAAAAAGCACTATCATCCAAAGGAACTCAAATTGAAGAAAAAGAAATCGGAAATATTCTTAAGACATTCAAAGGTAAAGATATAAGGAAAAATATAAAATCTTTTCATTGCGATTTTGCTTCTTTGTTGGAACAAACAAACATTAAAAGATTAGTAGTATTTATAGACGAGTTAGACCGTTGTAAACACGAAACTATTTTAGAGACCTTGGAGGCTATTCGATTATTCTTATTTGCAAAAGGAACTTCCTTTGTAATTGGGGCAGACGAACGGCAGATTAGATATGCCGTGCAAATGAAGTATCCTGATGTTGAAGGAAATCAAATAGACATTGGAAAAGAATATTTGGAAAAGTTGATTCAATATCCTATTCGTATCCCTCAATTGGGTCCTAAGGAAGTTGAGTTTTACATTATGTATCTGTTATTTGAAAAAGATTTTAGTGATGACCTAACATTAATACGGGATATTATTAAGGAAGAAAAAGAAAAAAACTTTCTTGATTTTGAATTAACATATGAACTAATTAAAGAAAAAACAAATGATTTGGCGGAAAAACTGAAAGACACAATTTCACTGTCCAAACAAATATCATCAGTGCTTGCGAAAGGATTAAACGGAAATCCAAGACACTGTAAGCGGTTTCTCAATGCAATGGAATTGAGAATTATGATGGCAAACTTCCGAAAAATACCACTAGATCGGAAGATATTGGCCAAATTAATGCTTGTTGAGTATTTTAAAGACCCATTTTATAAAAGATTGGCACAACTTCAAGCCAATGAAAACGGAAAACCAACAGAAGTAATTAATATTGAACAAGGGAAATGGGATGAGGCTATTTTACTAAATATATGGAAGGATGATAATTGGATTGCTGATTGGCTAACGGATATTGAACCGCCTTTGGCCAATGTGGATTTAAGACCTTACTTCTACTTTTCAAGAGAAAGTCAAAAAAATATCTCATTTGCTAAATCTCAAAATCTTAGTCGGGATGCGGTTAAAATTATTCAGCACTTGTTAAGTGGAACAGATACTTTACGAAATGAAGCAATTAAACTTGTTTCGAATATATCTGATTTTGAGGCTTCATCTATTCTAAATGAGTTAGGGTCCAAAATAGAATCATCAACTGAAATAGAAAAGTCATTATTTCAATCTTTTATTGAGTGGGGTAGTTCTCGAACTGAACTTCATGTTGATACAATTGCTATTTTAGAACGTCTTCCAGTAGATAAAATTAAGGCCTCATTTATACCACTAATTCCACCTTTTGCAAATAAGTTAACAGATAAAGCAAAAGTTATAGAATTGTTGACAAAATGGGAATCTCAAAAATCTTTAAAAAGTGCGATTGCTGATGAAATGAAAAATATAAAATAAGAATACTATGGGAACTTCAAGTATGTATGGTGGACCAAACAGGTCCCCATTATTGCCACCTGATTTTAATAATGGGGATGGAAATCCTGACAGTCCTAGTTCACAAGATAAGCCGGAACAAAAACCAGAGGAAAGTAAGCCTGATGGAGAAAATAAGTCTGCGGAGAAAAATTCTTCGGAAAATCCTCTTGAAAATGAATCAGTACCGCAGGAATCATCTTCAAATAATCCTCAATATACTTCTTGGAGACCTGCAAAAAATTCTATGTCTAAATATGCTTCGGGACATGGTGGCCGAAATGGGAAAAAGAACGCAGTTTCAAATTATGTAAAAAGTTATGGAGGTTCTCGCAATGCTGCCAAATCTGCCAAATCTGCAATAAGGACAACTATTAGTATTGGAGATTTCTTTGGCGGAGTATCACAGAAAGGAATCACCCAAGTTTTAAAAGATTACCAGATTCCTACAGAAGGGAGAAAACCAAAGGAAATTCTGAACGATATTGTAAATGTCCTTGCCCCAACACCGGATTTGAATGATGATTCGGTGGCTCGAAAAGCATTAGTAAATACGATGTCTATTATTTACGAGAAATTTGATAACGAAAAGAAGGACATTTCATTGTTGGATTCTCTTGACCCTGATATCTCAAAAATTCTTATCACAAAATATATCGAAACTTTTATATATGAAAGGTTGATACATGATGTCGGAAGTAGAATTGAGAAAAAGGCAGAAAATTCTAATGCTGCTGCCAAGATTGAAAAAGAGTTGAAAGATTATATTGAAACAAAAGTATCAACAACATTAAAAGACAAACCTCTTTCCATTATTAATTCTGGAACAAAGAATGTGCATTTATTAGTTGAAGGCTTGTATCAGCAATGTTATAAAGTTTTGGAGGACCAATTATGAAAGAAATAGTATGTCGAATACACGACGATGATAAGTTCCTAAAAGAAAACGCAGACTTTACAGTTGATATGTTTTCAAAAGAACAGTATCACTATACATTTTGGGACAAAAATAAACGACGTCTATATCAAGGTGGATATTTTTCTAAATCAGCAATTGATTTACTTTACATTTCTTTGATGGTATATTATGCAGATAGGCGAGTGATTCGGAAAAAAGAGAATGATGCTTGGACTCGAAATATAAAATTATACATTCCTGTTCTTGAATTAGAAAAATGGAATGAAAACAAAGCTCTTCTTGAAAAAATGCTTTCCTTTTTAAGCGGAGATATATGGAATCTTGAGTTCAGAAAAAGAGAACTTAATTCGAAAGAAGAAAGAGCAATCAAAGGTATAGAGCGCAAAAAGAAAAAACACCAACCCAACGCATTATGTATGTTGTCGGGCGGCTTAGATTCCTTCATTGGTGCAATAGATATCATTAGCGAAGAAAAGGACATCTGGTTTGTAGGACATTATGGTGGAGGGAAAGGAGTAATACAGTATCAAAAAAATGTAATAGAAAAATTGATTACTCAATATAAGGTGTCCACCGAACAATTCTTCAATTTCTATGCTTCGCCTGTTAAGCCGAATAAGCATGTACTAATGGAAGATACTACCAGAACGCGTTCGTTTATGTTTTTTGCGCATGCTATCATCTTAGGTTCTGCAATAAATAAAGACATCACATTATATATCCCTGAAAACGGATTAATTTCACTTAATATTCCTCTTACAAATACCCGATTAGGAAGCAGTAGTACAAGGACTACGCATCCATATTATATGGGTTTATTGCAGCAATTACTTATAAATATTGGCTTAAAAATCAAGTTGTATAATCCATACCAATTCCAAACAAAAGGAGAAATGATATCGGAATGCAAGGACCCCGGATTCCTAAAAGCAAATATTGCACAAACAATGTCATGTTCTCATCCTGATTTAGGCAGATATACAGGCGATGCCCGTCCTTCTCATTGCGGAAATTGTTTGCCTTGTATTATCCGCAGGGCAGCAATTGAATATGCTTACCAAAACGATGATTCTAAATATAGAGATAAGGATTTTCAAAGAACGGGAGCATCGGAAAATCTTCGTTCCTTTAAGTTAGGAATCAGAGATTATATAAACAGCAAGATTGACATAGCTCTTTCTGTTCAAATATCCGGGCCAATAGTTGACAACATTGACAACTACAGTGGTGTTTATGATAGGGGCATGAATGAATTGAAATCCTTTCTTGATAAATACAATGGCTAATCTTTACGACACTCATTTCCATTTAGACCTTTTTAAGTCGAGAGATGAGATTATTAAAGAAATTGATGAGAATCAGATCTATACAATAGCCGTAACAAATTTGCCTATCCTTTTCACAAAACTTAAAAATAGTTTATCAAACAAATTTATTAGACCTGCTTTGGGATTTCATCCTGAATTATTAAGTCAATATAATCATCAAATACCTCTAATGTGGTCGCAGTTAAATGAGACCAAATACATAGGTGAGGTAGGTTTGGATTTTAAAACGGGCAAAGACTTTAAAGAACTTCAAATTTCATTTTTCACCGAACTCATAGAACGATGTAATATTTTAGGAAACAAAATATTGACTGTTCACTCAAGACAGAGTGCAAGTGAAGTTATATCAATTATTGGAGCAAGGTTTAACGGCAAAATTATTTTACACTGGTTTTCAGGGAATAAAGCAACACTTATAAAGGCCATCTATAATGGTTATTACTTTTCAATTAACTACTCAATGGTCAATTCTAACTCCGGTAAAGAATTAATAAAATTAATCCCGTTAGAAAGATTACTATTAGAAACTGATGCTCCATTTGTTAAGTTCAATAACAAACCATTTACACCGACTAACATTAAAGTTATTGTTAAGGAATTGGCTATTATATTAAACCTTGACCAATTGAAAATGTCATCAATACTTTGGTCTAACTTTAAAACACTGATAAAATGAATTTCCAAACCGTACATTTAAGCACATTTACAGTTTGCACAAGCCAACATGCAACCAAAAATTGCAAAAGAGGCAAAATACCCTTATGGTTTTGAGTTCAACTTTGGTAAGCGTGATTGTACTACCGCCAAACCGTTAGTAGCGTAGGACAACTGCCAATTAGTGGCCAATACGGCCAATTAGCGGCCAATTATCTTTTTAGTTCGTATCTGCTTCCTCTGCCTTTGGAACCTGACTGAATTATCAATTCTTTATCTATTAAATATCGCAATTCTTCAGTAGCTAATGTTTTACCCACAGTGTTTATTTCCTGATATTTTGTATTCGTTATTTTTCTATGCTCTTTTATATAAAGAATAGCTTTTACCTGTCGTTCATTAATATCAAGCGTTCGTAAATATTCCTCCGTATAAATATCTTTCAGAAAAGTGACACTAATACCATCTTGTTCTTCAACAATAACCGGTTCGGGAATGCCGTACTGCCTGCACCCCTCCATCATAATATCAATCCCCCTTCCCCAGGATTCAATATAGCCTGCCATGAAGAAAACACGAGCGATTAATCCATTTCGTGGCTCCGATCCATGCTTCTTTTTAAGCATTTCAATACTCAGAGATGCCGGCAGTCCTCCAGGATTCCATATAATCAACCGATCATTATAGACGCTTAGAAAGATATTTGTACGGGAATAATTTTTATGTATAATCGAGTTTAATATAGCCTCTCTTAACGCCTGTTCAGGATATTCCAATGGTTCCATTCTTTCCAGCCCTTTATACGATATGGGACGGATAAGATAACGGTCATTTAGCTTTCGCATAACTTTATCGGCCATGTTGAGAATATTACCCTCTACAATATCCTGAAACCTTAGATCACTATCAGAATTTACAAAGCGGCCAATCTTAAAATAACATCCAAGTGCATACTTGTCCGGCTCTTTTCCAAACAACAATAAAGCGGCCAGCAAAAACTCTCCCTGTTCATTAATCAGTTTAAGGTTTTTAAGAATAGTAAGGGTATCTGCATTGACCGCACTTTCTGAAATACGCTGCATGGACACCGCCTTTTGCACAAAATTTTTAACAGTTTCTTCATCAATATCTTTTAATGATGCTTCCGGAACGGGTTGCTGCTCCCAAGAAATACCCATCTTCTTTAATATAAATTGATTGAGCGCATTCCCTTTTAGCTCCTGTTTCGTGCTGCCACTTCTATAATGGTATGCACCATGATAAGAAATGGGTACAGTGCTTACCGGTACATCAATTTCTATATAATATTTTTCTCCCTTTTTACGCAGGTTTACATCTACTACAAGCCCCAGATGATTGACAATTTTGTTCGGAATGTCATCCATCAGTTTTTTATAATCATCCAGGCCGGTTACCTCTTCTTTATCATCTATCCCTATAAATATCTTTCCACCCTGCGCATTGGCAAAGCCACAGATCCATTTTATATATTCGTCTCTCCAGGACTGTTTGTACTCAATATTTTGTTGTTCCGGCATCGTCTGTACCATTTTAAGCCACACTCATTTATTAAGTAGCAAAGTTAATTTTAATATTTGTCTATTCAGCAGGTTCCCCTCCAAATGATCCACATTTTGTGAAACTGATAAGCCCTGAAAAATGGGTATTATCTTCATTCAAAGGATAAAGATTTATGGTTTGTTTCCCATTTCGGAATTTCCAAAGTTCCCATGCATGCATAAGATATACGTATATGAACACCATTTACCCTTTTCTCACCACCAAATGATTTAGCCCCGGATCGTTCAGCAATCGTTCCATTTCTGACTGGATAATATCCTGCACATCCTGTTTTATCTGAAGATAGTTACGTTGTACCATCGTATTGTCCAGCTTGCGGATAACCTGAATATCCTTGTACCCGTCCTGTTCTTTCTGCAGCGCTTCATGGTCATTCAATATCTCGCATTGGAAAGTTTTCAGGTCAATTTTACAGTCCGGGTCATCAGCTACCATACCCACAAACTCTCCGGAACTTAGCCCCGATATTTTGGATGGTGGTACGGCCGATTCCAGTTGTTTGGAGCGGCTGATGGAAGTATCGGCGCTGTTAATTGAAAGACTTTCCCGGTCCTGCATAATCTTGCCGAAACGCTCTGACAACTGCTTGGCCGTATCACCGGTTACCTGTCCGGCAACGATATTACCGGTAATGTTCATAATCACATCTGCCTGCTCCCGACCATAGTCTTTTCGAAGCTGACTGAAATCCTGAATACCCAGGCAGGTAGCCACCTTGTTACCTCTTGCCGTGGCGATCAGGCTATCCATATTATTCAGGTAAATGGTCGGAAACTCATCAAAAATAAGACTGCTTTTCTGTTTCCCTTTTTTGTTCACCAGCTTCACCAAACGGGTTACATAAAGAGATAATACTGCTCCATAAATTTGTATTTTTTGCGGGTTATTACCCATGCAGACAATCTTTGGATTATCAGGATTATTGATATCCAGCGTAAAGTCATTGCCGGATAAAACGTAGTACAATTGCGGTGAAGAAAGCCTGGCCATGGCCACTTTGGCGGAAGCAATCTGGCCTTCCAGTTGCTCCATCACATCATTCAGGTAAGCATTCACAAAAGGATTGATCAATACCTCAATTTCTTTCTCCGTCCGGAGTAGTGTAAACAGGCTGTCATAGTCGACTTGCATCAGTTCAATAACGTGTGGCAGAGTGCAAAATTCACCGTCCTTATACTTTCTTAAATACCATATCACAGCGGTAAGGAAGTTGATGGGCGATTCGACAAAGAAGTCACCCTGGCGTTTGATCCATTCCCGGTTCAATCCCATCAGTATAGTACGCGCAGATTCAGCCGCATCGGTAATGTCGGTCATGGCCGAAGGTTCCAGGGGATTACAGCGGTGGCTTCTGGTCAGGTCATCAAAATTGATCACATAAAATGCAGGTGGTCTGGGATACCTATGCTTGTTTTTCAGCCATGTATTGTAGGCAATTCTGGAAAGGTCATCAAACTTAAAATCGTACACGAACATGGTAAAGCCTTTGCGGATATGTTGTGTAATGATGTGGCGTATCACGAAGTAAGATTTACCGGAACCGGGCGTCCCCAATACCATCACTGCCCGGAAAGGATTAATAATGTTGATCCAACTATCACGAACCTTATCTTTAAGCTGGTAACGGGCAGGAAGGTTAATGGAATATTCGTTTTCCAGCAGGCGTTCTTCCTGTGGAAACGTCTCGTTCTCTTTGTTAAAAATATCCTTGTTGTTCAACTTTTTCTTAATGATTCTTGACAATAAAGTACCTCCCGATAGCACGAATAAAAAACCAATGGAAGTAATGCCGATATACACCATTGACAGTTCCGTTGTCTTTATTTTCACCAGCAAGGCCAGATAACTTGTAAAGTAAATCAGCAGCCCGGTGATGATATAAGCAAAGGCCGATTTATGGTTCAGCTTTTCATTTTTCCTGCCTCTTGACCCCAGCAGGGAGATAAACAGAAAGCCCAAAGCGATGAGCTTGGATTTATGGAAATTTCCAAACAATCCCGTTCTGTAAATATTGCCCAACAAACGGTCACTCAGTGCGCTACTCAATCCCCACTCCTGGAAAGCAGCGTAACAGTAATAATAAAAATGGATCACTAAAATCACAATGCTGATCAGCCTGGTCATATCCAGGATTTTCCTCAGTGCCTGTTCATTCTCTCCTGTTTGTATAGACATCACGTTAAGATTTTATTGATTGTTCTTCAGGTTCTTTCTTCTCCTCTTTATCTTCTTCTTTTTCAATTGGTACGGCAGGTAATTTGATGTCTGCTCCGTTTGCACCAGGGTATCCAGTATGTTTTCAATTTCTTTGAAAGGTGCAGCGATCTGCATAGCGTTTTGATGCGCCTTGGTTTCTGCCTCAACGGCGTTAGCCTGAGGCTGTAACCCAATCGGTTCCTGAGCTGAATGCGGAGGCAACTTCTGCTCAGAAACTGTTTTTTGTTGGCAACGTTCCTGAATGGCTTTTGCACTGTACTGTTTACCCAATACACTCCCGTTGAATACGCATTTGGTCTGGTGGTCAATATAGGTGATACCGTAAATTAAACCCGTATCATTTTGGCGCAGGGCAATATGAATACCCTGCTTTTCCAATGCTTTTATCAAATCCTGAAGCGTTACCTTTTTCCCCGCTAAGATCATATCAATGGCGTTCCTAATTCGCGCTTTGTTTGGCATCCGCTTCGCTTCATTTTCCTTAAACTTCTCTTCCAAAAATTTTAGGGTTGGTTGGTTGTAAAACATGCTTGCCTTGATAGGTACGCCAATTGGATTTCCGTCAGCATCCAGTATCCGGTATAGTAACCCGTTGTGCTGGTAAACTCTCGAATTTTCACTACCCCGCTCTGCAATTACATTGTATTGTTTGAGCACAGCATTCAGTTCAGGCAAGCTGGCATAACGATACTGGTTTAACACAGCTTCTAATACATTTTGTATGGCCATTTTGGTCTGCGATTTACCGTACAATGCCTTTGCCGCAGACACTGGTTTTAGCTGGTATTGTTCCTGCTTTTTTTGTGTTTCTGCATTGACCAGGCGGAACTCTTTTTCGATGGTTTTCCTTGCCTGTTCGGATTGGTTGCGGCCTATGTTATTCATGTCGATCCGGCTGCCATCCGGACGCACTTTTATGGAGACAATATGGATATGGGGGTGCCCTGCATCGTGATGCTGGTAAACCAGATATGGTTGTTTTCCGAACCCGATTTTTCCCATGTATGTATCTGCAATAGACAGTAACTTTTCTTCGGAAAAATGGCTTTCGGAAGCATGAAAATTCAGGGAAATATGCACGCTGTTGCGCTTTACATTTTCATTTAGCTCCAACTGTTTCAACAAACGGTTCAGCTTCATCGAAAGGCTCATTTTATCAGGGTCAACTGGATAATTTCCGGCCCCGATGCACTCTGCCACGCCTTCCTTAACCTTATTCTCGTTGTAATTAAAAATGCGGTGAATGGAGTGCCCCGTTTTGATTACTGCAACCATGATTCTGCTATTTTTTGAACATGTTTTTTTATCTCGTCCACTTTGTTGAAGAGTGTCTTTTTCTCCACTTCAGAAGCGATCAGCCAGCTTCTGAATTCGGCAATCTGGCTAAGTGTATGTAGTCGTTTTACTGCCTGATTGAAGTTGTTCCCGATATGGTTCAGTTCATTTCTAAGCAGTACCATTTCTGCCATAAAATCATCCAGGGATTGGTTCCGGTAGTAACTGGTTACAGGCTTCTCAAAAAGGTTACGACGCACATAATCGCTTAACTTCCGGCAGGTGCTCGCTTTCCATTTTTTTTCTATTTTCGCATACTCCCCGGGTGTCAGGCGCAGCCCGATGATACGTGTCCTTTTTGAATTTTCTCTTCCCATTACAGCTCATTTAAACATTTTCAAACTCATTTTATCGTATTTGTGTCCCCCGCCCACGAGTTCCGAGTGTGGGGCGGCAAGATTCGGTTGTTTAACAACCGGACATCTTGCCGATTGCAGGAACGTGGCAATCTTCCAGCCTTTTAAAAGACTCAAGGACCTTGTAACCATCTTTCGGCTACTTTCATCCGCCTTATAGTCGTTTATTCCGTCTGCCGTCCTTATTTCTGTATCTGCCATACGTTATCCTTGCTTCTGTCCTAACTGTTTTTTCTGCGGCTTGTCAAAACTTACCATCCAATCATTAAGGTACTTATGATTTTTGTACAGCTTGCTTTCATCGGTATATTTAGTACTCATTGAAAGTGCACGCTGGCTGTAATTTTGTCCGGTAGCATCCCTGTCCAGGTAAAGCCGGATTGCCTGGTGCTGTTCCATAAAGGGGCGTGCTCTTTCAAAGAAAGAAACTGAATTTAAAACCACAAAATCCTGACTGTTTTCAGGAAGGTTTTTGTGGAGAGTCTTGAAGGATAAAAAATCTATAAAACCTTCAAATACGACAGCTTCATCTGAACCATTTTTAAAGGTGGTAATACCCTTTGGCGAACTGCTCCCTTTGAAGTAAGGATTGCGAATTTCAAAGCCACCGGAATCGTTCTTAAAACCGATGCCATAATAAGTTTTAGCGTTCAATTCATAGCTTACTTCACGGCAATATTTTTCGGCTATTCCTATAGGGATACGCCTTTGTCCCATGTAGCTTAATAAGGGATAAGAAGTAAGGGCAAAATCCCCCAAAACTTTAATCTTGTGTTCCGGTTCATTTGTATTTTTCAAAGGCTGGGCAAGCGGCTTTTGAAAGGAAAAATTACCACTTAGTTTAACCAGTAATTCAGCGACAGTACAGTGGTGATATTCGATACCAAAATCAATCAGGTTGCCGCCTTTACCCAAACCATGGTCGTACCACCGGTTAAGGTTCCTGTTAATTTTAAAGGAAGGTGTTTTTTCTTCCCGGAGCGGGGACAAATACCAATAATCATTGTTCCTGATTTTTGTTGGCTCGTGGCCTAACGCGGACAGATAGTCCACCATGTCCATTTCTTTGGCCTCACTGATGGAATACTCTTGATTTCTGAGATCCATAACCGCACATTTTCAAGTTCTCTATTCATTTTCAATGATGCGAAGGTAAACAGTCGGTATGGGTTTTACCTATCCTCACCATATTTTGACGGGGATGGTTTGAAAACGGCTCACTACTTTTATAGCGTAAATTTCGAATAATTTAAAACGTATGATTATGATGACAACAAATGATGTGGCCAGGGTTTATGATACCATTTTGAGTATCCCTGGCATGAATGAAACGGTGAAGATTGATTTGAAGATTTCACGTAAAAATATATTGCTGCTAAACAGCGTTATTGAGCGGGGGCTGACAGCAAAGGATGACGATAAATCATCCAATCTGCTGAACAGTGTTCCCGAAGAAAGTTTGCAGGAATTAAAGGCGTTTGCCAGTGGCTGCTTACAAAAAGCCGGGCTTGTCGAGTTAAGCGAAAAGCTAAATATGCTGGGCAACGGTAAATGATGAAAAGTATGATACCTGTTCAGTCCGTTACCCAGCCGTTTTCGGCTCTTATATTTTAGCCATCATTTATCCACAGCCATTTCTTGAAATCATCCTCGTTTTTCGAAGTATATTTTATATAATATACACATAACTCGGTGTGTTCACACTTTTGTCAGCAAAAAATGTGAAAGTAAACAAATTCTTTATATTCGAATTTTTCCAAAAATTAATTTCATTGGCCACCCCAGAAACCGAAATCCCTGTTCGTTTGAGATGCATGGGATGCAATATTTTTTCTATTATTCTCCTTGAAAATACCATTCAAAAATCGAGATAACCTATTAAAATCAGAATATAATATCACTACAGCATCGCCAGTCTTCATGATCAAAAACTCTTTATGCATGCATTTTGTAATGTACAATTTTCTAGTATGTTGGTGAAAATGAAAAAGAGCAATTAAAGATTATTGTTTTGACTCTTTTATTATTTATTACATATTTGCTGAATATTCACAAAAGAGGGATGTGTCTGAGAGCCTAAAAAACCATATTATTTGGGATGATTTCAGGAAAGGGAGTAAAGTAGCCCTGGAAACAATTTATGAAGACAATTATGCTTCATTGTATCATTATGGACTGAAGTTTACTAGGGACGATGATCTGGTCAAAGATCTCATTCACGAATTATTTATTGAACTTATTGATTCAGGTCTTAGATTGTCTATGACTGATAATATTCGGTTTTATCTGTTAAAAGCATTGAGAAACAAACTATTAAAGCAACTTTCAGAAAATCTTAAGTATGCAAATAAGATTGGGGATTCTGCAGAATTCAATATTATAGTTTCAATCGAAAGGCAATTGATCATTAAAGAAGTAGAAGAAGAAGCACAAAAACGGGTCATTGCCGCTATTAAAAAACTCTCAGTCAAACAACAGGAGATTATTTATCTTCGATTTTACAGAGATCTCTCCTATCAAGAAATTTCCGCTTTATTTGATGTGAATATTCAAACTGTTCGGAATTTAATGAACCGGGCAATTAATTCTTTGAAAGACGACTTCCAAAGTAACAAGCTAAATAAAAACCTGATCCTATTTGTTTTAAGCCTTTCTATTTGATCTTAACCTGAGTAAATACCCCAGTTTTATTTTTTTCTAACATGTTTTACAACATGTTATTTGGATAGTATATATTTCATTTTTTCATCATTATCTTAAAAACACATCTGAAAATGTGTAATAATATAAAGGATGAAAATAGATTCGAAATACAAAAATTATACTGTTGACGATTTTGTACAGGATAAAGACTTTCGTTGTTGGATCAATTCCCCTAACGAAATTTTAAGTTCTTTTTGGTTGAATTTCCAAAGAGATTACCCTGAAAAATCAGAATTGGTTGAGCTGGCAAGTCAAATAGTAAAGGCATTATTTATAGAGGAAAGAGCCATTTCCAAGGATGAATACCAGGGATCAATTGACCAACTAAAGACATACCTCGACAAAAGAAAATATAAAGCCTTCCGGCTTTCTGTTAATTGGCGAAATGTGGCAGCCGTACTACTTTTACCTGTAATGGCCCTTAGCATTTATCTTTACACAAGCAGGACCCTGAATCAAGCTTCCGGAAGGGTTGTGCAATATATTGTCCCGGACGGACAAAAAAGTAAAGTAATATTAGCTGATGGGACTCAGGTATGGTTGAATTCAGGTTCCACCCTTTCCGTTTCGATGGACAATGATAACCAGAGAAAAGTTCAGCTGTCGGGTGAAGCATTCTTCAATGTGACTAAAGATAGGAAAGTACCTTTCCTTGTTGAAACCAAAGAATATTCGGTTAAGGTGTATGGAACCCAATTCGATGTTCGTGTATACAAGGATCAAATTGAGAGTGAAACCATTTTGAAGGAAGGATTGATTTCAATTCTCACTAATTCTAAAAAAGAAATTAAAATGTCTCCCGGACAGCGTTTTTTTCTTGACAGCGAGAAAAAATATACCCTATCTGAAGTCAATCCGGATATTTACATGAGCTGGAAGGACAATGTCCTGAAAATCAATAATGAAAAATTGCAGGATCTTCTGGTGCGCTTGGAACATTGGTATGGAGTCAAGATAAAGGTTGATAACTATGACCGGGTTAAAGATTTAAAATACACATTAACCATTAAGACCGAAAGCTTAAAAGAAATGCTCGATCTGATGAACTATGTTACTCCCTTAAACTATAAAATTGATGGAGAGAGTGTTATTTTGAAATATAACTTTAATTAATTGCCTATGGATTAGTAGTTTGATGAAAAAGCAGGAATATGCTTCAACATATCCCTGCCCGTAAATTTAAAAAATTTACCATTGTCATATTTGGTAAACCAGTATTAAACTTCAAAACAAAATTATGAAAAAAAACAAAGTAATCTCTTCGAAAGAGAAGAGATTTATGCCTGTAGGCAAAATTATGAAAATTATGAAAGTATTGACATTTGTAATGTTTGTGTGTATCGTTCATGTTTCTGCCCGCTCGTATTCGCAGATCACAAAACTGAGCATGAATATGCAGAATGTATCTATCAAACAGGTACTATCCAAAATCGAAGATCAATCGGAGTTTCGATTTTTGTATAGCGATTCAAAAATTAACGTTGAAAAAATAGTAGATGTTGATTTTAACAATAAACCTATCGAGGATATTCTCCGGAATGTGTTCGAAGGAAGTAATATCCTGTTTAAAGTGGTTGGAAAACAGATTCTATTATCAAATTCTACAGAGAGTGCAGAAAATACGCAGCAACAAAAATCCATCTCAGGAAAAGTCACCGACTCATCCGGCTCCCCGCTTCCCGGAGTTACCGTGGCTGTTAAAGGCACAACTAACGGCACGATCACCAATACCAACGGGAACTATTCCTTGTCGAATCTCCCGGCGAATGCAACTTTGCAGTTTTCTTTTATCGGGATGAAAAGCCAGGAAATTGTGGCAGGAAACAAAACAACAATCAACATGATGCTTTCAGAGGAGACCATTGGCATAGAAGAGGTGGTCGCCGTTGGATATGGAACACAGAAAAAAATAAACCTGACTGGCGCCGTATCATCTGTTGATTCAAAGGTTCTGGAAAGCAGGCCGATCACGAACCTCGGACAAGGTCTCCAAGGTATCACACCAAACCTTAATATCACTCAGTATAATGGAGCCCCTGGTCAAGGCGCCTCATTTAATATTCGCGGTAATACTTCAATTAACGGTGGAAGTCCGTTAATATTGGTAAATGGTATCCCGATAGATCCCAATTTGCTTAATCCGAATGATATAGCGAGTGTTACTGTTTTGAAAGATGCAGCTTCTGCCGCAATTTATGGTGCGCGGGCAGCTTACGGGGTGATTCTGATTACGACCAAAGGCGGGAAAAAGAACGACAAACCGGTGGTCTCTTTGTCCATGAATTATTCGATGAATTCACCTGTTGTTAAATTCGAAACGATGGATGCAGTGGAACGCATGAATTATATGAATGAGGGCAGTATTCGCGCGACAGGCAGGCCTTGGGAACAGTTTGACAAATATTATGCAGAAAAAATAATTGCCCATTATAATGACCCTTCCCAACCCGAAACCTTTCAACATCCAAATGAGTCTCCCAATGAATATGCTTTTAGCGCTAATATCAATTGGCCAAGGGAGTTGTTGAGAAGCAGTTTTCCAATGCAACAATATACTTCCAGCGTATCTGGCGGCTCCGACAAATTCGATTATTATACATCCTTTTCTTATTTCAACCAGAAAGGTATGGCAAGACATTTCGATGAGAATTACGATCGTTACAATTTTATGACGAATCTAAACTATAATATCACCAAATGGTTTACAGTAGGTACTAAGATTTCCGTAAACAACAGTAAAAAAAGATATCCCATTAATACAGGTATTGGTGAACAAGCCATAGGCTTTTACAAATATCAATGGGCAAATTGGCCTATTTATCTTCCCGATGGCCACTTTGCAACACTTGGCTCTGTTCCAAACCAGGTTCAGCAGCAGGAAGAAGGAGGCTACAATGCCTACAATATTAGCGATTCATGGTTGACAGGCCTTGTCAAACTTACTCCTGTTAAAAATATGACATTTAATATGGATTATTCGTCCAATGTTTATAACAGAAATGACGTGTCTTATAAAAGACTGCTTCCTATGTACAATAGATTGGGCTTAGCCGGGTATTACCCATTTACTAATCCCAGTTCAGTAACCAGGGCTAATACCAATAACAGTTACTATGTATTTAACGCTTATGCCGATTATGAAAATACATTTAGCAAAAAACATTATGTTAAGGCAATGGCAGGGTTCAACCAGGAAAATACTTCAAATAGTCAGTTTTGGGCAATGCGCCAGAAATTAATTGTCGAAACGATACCCTATATGAACTTAGCGACCGGTGACCGGTTTGTCGGCGATGGTGGATCGGAAACTGCTGTGAGGGGTGCATTTGCCCGTTTGAACTACAGTTATGCCGACAGGTACCTGGTTGAGTTTAATGGCCGTTACGACGGTACTTCAAAATTCTCTAAAAAAGACCGTTTTGCATTTTTCCCATCAGGATCATTGGCATGGAGAGTTGATAACGAAGCATTCTTTACAGGCTTGAAAAATTCAATTAGCATGTTGAAATTAAGGGGTTCTTATGGTAGTTTAGGAAATCAGAATGTTTCAGGTAATTATCCATATATTGCAACATCTGGTGCAGTAGCAGCCAATTACCTTATTAATGGAGATCGGCCCATGACGGTTTTAGCCCCCGGCTTGGTAAGCGCAACTTTGACATGGGAGACAGTCACACAGAGAAATCTGGGTGTTGATTTTGCGCTTCTGGACGGCAGATTAACGGGAACTTTTGATATTTACAGAAGAGATACCAAAAACATGCTTACCAGGTCGCAAACATTGCCTGCTGTTTTAGCCGTAAATGAGCCACAGGCAAATGCAGCTGATATGAAAACTTCAGGGTTCGATTTAACACTCGATTGGAAACATAACATACGTGATTTTAGGTATGGAATAACATTCTTGTTATCTGATTATACTTCAGAGATTACAAAATTTAGCAATCCCTCCGGAAATATTTATGATTACTATGTAGGTCAGAAGTTGGGTGATATCTGGGGTCTTGTAACAGGAGGCTTTTTCAATACCGATGCCGAGGCAGCCGCTTTAGACCAGACGCAAATCACTGGACGGGTACGCCAGGCAGGTGATATATGGTTTAAAGACCTGGATGGGGACGGTAAGATTACCAGAGGGCAACAGACATTGACTAACCATGGTGATATGAAGATTATTGGGAACAATACCCCACGTTACAGTTTTGGCTTTAAAACAAATGCATCATGGAAAGGTTTTGACTTGGATCTATTCCTGCAAGGGGTTGCGAAACGCGATATTGAGTTGGATAATCAATACTTCACTCGCCAATATATTGATGAATGGTCGGCGCAAACTAAAATTGGTGTTGATTATTGGACCCCGGCAAATCCTAACGCTTATTTCCCGAGACCCCTGATTAATGGTGGTTATGATGTAACTACTACTCAGACTCATTTTTTGCAAAATGCCGCCTACCTAAGACTGAAGCAATTAACATTTGGATATACAATTCCAGAGAAATTGACTCAAAAATTGAAGATAGAAAGAATGAGGGTATATTTCTCCGGGAACAATCTGTGGGAAGCGACTAAAATGATTAAAATCAGCGACCCCGAACAGGTTTCTGTATATTTCTACCCTTTAAACCGGTCGATATCAGTCGGCATGAATATTAGTTTTTAACTTGTTTTAATAAAATGAATTATATGAAAACCATATATGTTATAATAATTATTTCGCTATTTACAGCTATGGCATGTAATGACGATTATTTGGAAAAGTATCCTTTAGACCAAGTTAATGATGGCAGTTTCTGGAAATCTGCTGCTGATTTGGCAATGTATGCCAATCAATTTTATCCGGATTTAAAACCTAACACCGAAAGGTCCTGGGAGTTCGAAGATCCGACCGATAATAATGGCCCTTCAGTCCGAAACGCCTACGCGTGGAATGAATCCATTGTTCCGGCAACGGGAGGTGGATATGGGAAAAGCGACTGGTTGGGAATACGCAGTTGCAATTATGCCCTCGACAAGATCACTACAATGAAAAAAGATGCTGAGGTGTTAATGTACGAGGCTGAGATACGTTTTTTTAAATCGTTTTATTACTTTTCAAAAGTAAAATCTTTTGGTGATGTACCATGGTTTGATCACGCGTTACAAACTGATTCGGAAGATTTAGTAAGGGCAAGGGATTCCAGAAAAACGGTGATTGCCAATCTATTAAAAGATCTGGATTTTGCAATTGCAAACCTCCCTGCTACATCTGCGGCGGATCGTCTGACAAAGTGGGCCGCTCTTGCCTTTAAATCCAGGGTTTGTTTGTTCGAAGGGACCTTCAGAAAATACCATAATCTTGGGGACCATGAGGCATTGTTAAGGGATGCTGTTTCATCCTCTGAAAGCATAATTAACTCGGCATTGTTCTCAGTTTATACTACAGGCAAGCCTAATAGCGATTACTTCGACCTGTTTGTTCAGTATGAACTGAAAGGAAACCCTGAAGGGATCATGGTGCAACGTTATATTGAAGGCAAACGCACGCATGATCATGTTCGTCAGATGTCAGCTGCACATAGTGGTTACACGAAAGACTTTGTGGAGGCTTATCTTTGCAAAGACGGGTTACCTATTGCGCTAAGTACATTATATAAGGGAGATGCAGTATTTGGTGACGAATTTATTGACAGGGATCCGCGCATGCGACAATCCGTCTACAATTCTGACCGGCCTTTTAGGATTTATGATACTGGAGTCATTGAATATAAAAAAATGCCGGAGTTTCTTTACGGCAATGCCTTTACAAGTTACTATATACTGAAAGGTTTTTCCCTTTACGAGAGAGATTGGTTGCAGGGTCATGCTACTATTGATGATTTTGTTTTCCGCTATGGTGAGATATTGATTAACTACGCGGAAGCCAAGGCCGAACTGGGAGAGGGTACGCAGCAGGTATTGGACAAGTCTGTCAACCTTTTGAGGGATAGGGTAGGTATGCCTCATCTCACAGTCAATGTAGGATTTGTTGATCCCAACTGGCCAAATTGGGAAGTTCCGGTAGCGCCGCTTGTTAATGAAATCCGTCGTGAACGCCGCGTTGAATTGGCTGACGAAGGATTCAGGTGGGATGATCTGATGCGTTGGAAAGCCGGTAAATTGCTCGAAAACACCAAGACCTATCTAGGTGCGCGGGATCCATTAACAAGCAATAACTATCGTGTTCTGTACCCTGGGTATACAAGAAAATGGAATGATAAATTATACCTGCACCCAATACCAACACAAGAAATAGCATTGAACCCAAAATTGAAACAAAACCCCGGGTGGTAATAAAGCTAAGGAGCTTGACATAAGCTCAGGCTCCTTTTTTTCACTTTTCACCTTATATTGTAGACATATGATAACACGTAGAAAATTTACGGGGATAAGTACACTTGCCGGTATAGGGACAGTTGCCGGTTGTACTGCACCGGTGCCAAAGACCGGGTTAAAAAGCGTTTCTGCCAATGATATAATAAATGTGGGTTTGATTGGTTGCAGGTCTATGGGAGGGAGCAACCTGAGGGATTTTATCAGGAACCAGGATGTCGAATGCATTGCCTTGTGTGATGTGGACCAGGATGTATTGGATGAAAGGGTGAAGGATGTGTTTGAAAAGACAGGTAAAAAGCCGCTTGTCTTTAAAGACTATCGGAAATTGCTCGATTTAAAAGAAGTTGATGTGGTGATAATTGCCACACCCGACCACTGGCATTGCCTTCCATTTGTAGATGCCTGCAAGGCAGGGAAAGACATATATGTTGAAAAACCTTTGGCCAACAGTATTGCAGAATGTAATATCATGTTGCGGGCAGCAAAAAAATACAACCGTATTGCCACCGTAGGGCAGCAACAACGCTCCGGCGCCGAATGGGCGAAAATTATGGGATTGGTCAAATCAGGAACGCTGGGAGATGTTAAAAGGATCAACTGCTGGGCTAATTTTGATTACGGTGCCGGGGAGCCAAGAGTCCCGGACAGCGCCACTCCCCAAAGTATTGATTACGATCAATGGCTTGGGCCTGCCCCGTTCCGACCGTTTAACAAAAACCGGGTTCATGGTTTATGGCGCATGAATTGGGATTACGGGGGAGGTTTGATGACCGACTGGGGCGTTCATTTGCTGGATATGGCTTTATGGGCCATGGGCGACACCAGGCAATTCCCTGGAACAGTTGTTGCATCCGGAGGCATCATGCGGTTCCCGGGAAACGAAATCCAGACCCCGGATACTTTAAATGTGGTTTTTAACTATGGCGACTGGGTGTTGAGCTGGGAGCACAGCGGAGGAATCCAGACGGGCCCCTGGAACCGCAATTATGGTGTGTCTTTTGTTGGTTCAAAGGGTACCATCGTTGCAGACCGCGCATCATGGGAGATGATACCGGAGGGGAAAAACGATAAAGTATTAGCAGAAGGGATTCCGCTACAGACGAACAAACAGAACGAACATCAGGCGCATGTCCGTCATTTTCTTGATGCGGTAAAAAACAGGAAGCAGCCGGACTGTACTATTGAAACCGGCCATGCCGCCGCTGTTACCGCACTTTTAGGAAATCTTGCTTACAGAACTGGTGAGATACTAAGGTATGACCCCCAAAAGCAGGGTTTTATGGATAGCAGCAAAGCGAATGGTATGATGGCCCCCGTTTATCGCTCACCATTGGTTTTTCCTTTATTGGATTAAATAAATTATTTTAATAAAACGCTTTAAATTTTCTGAATATGAAAATTACGAAAGAGTACCTGTTAGTATTGCTTACAAGTACATTATTAATCAGCTCAATAAATTTGTTCGCTCAAAAGCCGGATAAGGAACAACAAAATCCGGCCACAACTGAAACCTGGGAGCCATTCCCTGAAAAAGTTTTCCCTGAAGGTACAGGTTCGCTTCCTTCCGATGCAATTGTCCTGTTCAATGGCCCCAACCTGAATGCATGGGAAGACGCCAAAGGAGGAAAAGCGCGATGGCCTATCATTGATGGGATTGCGGTGGTTGCATCAGATTCAGGATCTATCGTCACAAAAAGGGCATTCGGGGATTGTCAGTTGCATGTAGAATGGAGAATTGCCCCTGATATCACAGGGGAAGGTCAATTCCGGGGAAACAGTGGAATTATTTTACAGGGCCGCTACGAGATACAAGTGCTTGAAAGTTTTGAAAGCCAAACATACTCAAACGGGCAGGCCGGCGCTATTTACAAGCAACACCCGCCAATGGTCAATGCCAGTAAAAAACCAGGGGAATGGCAAACTTACGATATCAATTTTATAGCGCCACGGTTTAATGAGAAAGGTAATGTTGTTATTCCTGCCCGTGTGACTGTACTTTACAATGGTGTATTTATTCATAATAATGCCGAAATATGGGGAACTGAAGCGTTTGTTGGAATGCCTCAATATGGCATGCATAATCTTAAGGAGCCACTATTCATCCAAAACCACTCGAATAATCATAAAAATCCGGTTCAATACAAAAATATCTG
>Ga0172379_10001874_pt1 | contig 39721 bp, 37 predicted proteins | sample GrowelOW334metaG_FD_119756 | JGI IMG/M metagenome (GOLD analysis project Ga0172379, IMG submission 119756) | Groundwater microbial communities from an aquifer near a municipal landfill in Southern Ontario, Canada - Groundwater well OW334 metaG | ecosystem: Environmental > Aquatic > Deep... | reverse complement strand
TTGTTTTATTAGCGGCTATGTTATTCATATTTTGGCTACAATTAGAGTAAATTATACCTTTATTGTAGCATATTTTTGGTTGTTATTTAAGTGGATAAGTGGATTCATTTGGCGACATGGCCATTTAGTACCGCTGAAGCGGACAAAATAGAGCCGTCATCTTTTGATAATTTAATAGGGTATTTGTATGTAGCACGGTTGCACAAAGAGATTGATAAAAAAATTGATTCAAAAGATTTGAGTGCGGAAGCTGAGGAAATAAAAAGCTGGAAAGATTTCGCAGATAAGGCAATAGCAATTGATCCGCAAAACTTTTCTTTTTTGAATACCAAACATCGGTTGGGTTTGTTGTTGAGGGATAAAGAAATGATTGATGATACCGCACGACAGTGTTTGGCCACCACAAAAGGTGTGGCCGATAGTGATTATAATTTTTTCAAATATCAAGAAACCGGAGATAAAAAATATTTGGATTTGGCGTTGGCAGATTTTGAACATCCCAAAGATGGGAAGGAAAAGCAGATGAAAAATTTGCGCGCATTTTTTGAAAAGTATGTCGTATTAAATCAAGATGTAAAAAAAGCGCGTCGAAATTTTGCGATTACGGCATCTTGTATGTATTATACCAGAATGAGTTTGTCTAATTTTTATGAAAACAGAAGAGACGAGTTGGAGAGGGTATTGGGTAAAGAAAAGGCAAGTAAATTATTGAAGAAAGTGAAAGGTTTGGGATGATGAGGCCGATGTTGACAAATGGGTAAAATTGTGTTATTATCAAATGTTTCCTCGTGTAATAAGTGTTTGACAATTCACCACCCCACTAAGGAGGGGCCATGGCAGATCCGCCAAAGAAAAAGAAGTCGTTTTCCACCTCGTATCCGCCCATGGCGGTACGTGCTTCTTGGCCTCCACCTACTAAGGAGTCTCGAGGCCAGTCCATGCGGTTGGAAATGTCAGGGAGGATGGAAATGCAACAAAAGCTCGTGCTGACGTCCGATCTGGGCGTCTCGCGGGCCGAGCTCAAGGCACGTCTCGGTCGAGACACGCCAAAGGAGGTGAAACATGAAGAAGAGCCCTAACGGGGCTCAACACGCGGGAACACGGGTCGTCGATGCTTGCGTCGACGACCCATTCCCTTATTAAAAAACACCAGTGTATTTTGCACTGGTGTTTTGTTTTTGTGATATTTTATACCTCGATAATCACCGGCAAAACCATCGGACGTTTTTCGGTTTTGGTGTAAAGAAATTGTCCGACATAGTCACGGATTTTATTGCGAATATAATTGGTATCGGCCCAAGAAAGTGGGTCGCTGTCGATCACTACTTTTTTCACTCGGTGGCGCAAATCTTCGATGAGCTCCTTGTGTTCTTTGAGGAAAACAAAACCGCGAGAAATAATATCCGGATTCTGAATTAGTTTGCCGGTTTTGGAATCTACGGTAGCGATAATCACCACCATGCCATCCTCCGCCAACAATTGTCGATCACGCATTACTATATTGGTTTCATCAGATACTCCCAAACCGTCCACGAATACATAGTCAGCTGGAATTTTTTCTTTGGTTAAAGTGCCAACATTGTTTTTGAATTCCATCACTTGACCATTGTCTGCAATAAAGACATTTTCTTTGGCGAAGCCCATAGACAAGGCTACTTTGGCATTGTAATGCAATAAGAAATGATTGCCTTCAATTGGTACAAAATATTTTGGATTCAAAAGACGAATCATCAGTTTGACATCATCGGCTTTGGCATGACCGCCGGCGTGCACGTCCATCATTTGGTAGTGTACTACCTCGGCACCTTTGCGGAAAAGTGTATCTTTTAATCTTTGTACCGTGCGTTCATTGCCCGGAACAATTGAAGAAGAAAATACGACAGTGTCGCCTTGAACAAGTTGTATAAAACGATGTTCGCCGTTGGCAATACGCATCAGCGAAGCATTTTTTTCTCCTTGCGCGCCGGTACAGACGATAACAACTTTGTTGTCAGGATAATTTTTGGTATTTTTTAGATCGATTAAAAGTTTTGAACTAAATTTCATATAGCCCAATTCTTTGGCAATTTCTACATTGCTTTTCATACTAAAACCATCCAAAGCCACAACTTTCCCCAATTTTTCTGAGATCTCAATAATTTGTTTGATACGAGAAAGAAGAGAAGCGAAAGTGCCGAGAATAATACGACCTGGCGCTTTTTCTATTAAGTCTACCAAGTTGGTGCTGATTTCTGATTCAGACATTTGGTGTCCCGGTTGCAGAGCATTGGTGGAGTCAGTCAAAAGAGCAGTCACTCCTTTGGCGCCAATACTAGCGATATGTTGTAAATCGGCTGGAGCTTCGCCAACTGGTTGGTAGTCAAATTTCCAATCGCCAGTATGTACGATGGTAGCGTCCGGAGTGCGAACTACGATACCCATAGTGTCTGGAATGTTGTGATTGAGGTGGAAAAATTCCAATTCAAAAGCACCCAAATGTAGTTTGTCTTCAAGTTTTACATTATGAATATTCAAAGGTCGGAGATTTTTATAATCTTCCTGACGTTTTTTGATAATCGCATTGGTAAGTGGAAGAGCATAAATTGGCGGATAGCCAAGAGCGGGAATCACATGTGGTATAGCACCGATATGATCCATGTGGGCATGAGTAATAATTACCCCGCGGATATTTTTTTCTTTACCCTTGAGATAATTGATATTGGGAATAATATAATCAATACCCGGCATGTCTTCCTCTGGAAATTGCAGGCCCATGTCGATAATAATAATATCATTGCCGTACTCCATGAAAGTACAATTGCGGCCGACTTCTTCGAGACCGCCAACTACCATCACGCGTAGTTTGTTTCCATAAGTAGTTTCACGCAAACGAGGAAATGAAGGGCGTAAATTTGGAGTGGGAGCGCGAAAAACACGAGGTTGGTTATTGCGTTGGTTACCACTCATCGGTGGACGCGCGACAAAAGGTCGTCGCGGTGGCATTGACGTTGCCGGCGTATTTGGTTTTTGTTGTGTTATCATAATTAAATTTAGATTAAATAATAAAATAGAAGAGGCTTCTGCAGTGGTGCAGAAAAAATAAGAGTTGAATTAAATTTGTGGGCGAGAGAGGACTTGAACCTCCACGGGATCGCTCCCACAGGCTTCTGAGACCTGTGCGTCTACCAGTTCCGCCACTCGCCCAGGGCTTTATTTGATTTGTCGTTTTGTTTTGATGTACCAGTCGTTGATTGTGCTGAAACGATCGGAAGGGTTCACTATATTTTTGAGATCGATGCCGTGAATATCTTTGCTAACTGCCATGATGTAGGTTGGAGAATATAAAAATATTGCCGGTAAATCTTTGGCTAAAATATCTTGAAATTTTTGATAAAGTTTCGCGCGTAAATCGGAGTCGAGAGTAGTGCGAGCATCTTCCAATAGTTTGTCCGCATCGCGATCAGAAAATTTGGCCAAGTTTAATCCCGGATATTCACTTTGGGATGAATGCCAGAAAGAATACAAATCCGGATCAGCGCCAATCATTTCACCGTAAATCAAAACTTGGTAGGTTCTATCTTTGAGGGTATCGCGGACTATTTGACGACTGCCAACTGTCACAATATTGGTTTGGATGCCGACAGCTTGCCACATTTTGGCAATCTGTTGGGCGGTTTTTACATATTCCGGAGTATCAGCCGTGGTAATGGTCAATCTCAAAATATCAGTTTTTCCAAGTTTGCGATAAAAACTTTGGCCGGAGGTCATTTCGGCGCGAATCATGTCGCCGATTTTTTGTTCGTCCTCAGCCGATACGGTTGGGGTTTCGGTTTTGGTTGTTTGAGTATTTGTATTCAAACTTTTTAAAATTTGTTCATGACGAATTTTAAAATATTCTTCCGGTTGTAATCTCGGCCAGCCTTTGTCCAGCAATTGGTTGGCGCCGGCACTGTTGAATGGAATTCTTTTGATGTCGTTGTAATATCCCAGGTTGCCAGCTAAAATCGGCCCATCAATTGTTGTACCATCACCATCGAGAGCTTCTTTTACAAGAATATTTTTATCAATAGCTTGTGCTAACGCGAGTCTCAGATCCGAGTCTTTTAATTCGGTCATCGCGCCTTTGTTAAAAAACAAAGCGGTATATTGAGGGAGTTGCAGATTGAAAATATTTAGATTTTTGCCACTGACTTTATCTTTTAGGTCGTGTGGTACAAAACTCAACGCTGATACATTTTGACCGCGCAGTGCCGCGACTGCTTCGGTTTGGTTGTTAAAAAATTTGAAAGTTAAATTTTTTAAGTATGGTTTTTTATTATAAAAATTTTCATTGTTGATCAGGCTGTAACTTTGAATATTGCCGGTATTGTCTTTGACCATTTTTTCAAATTTCCAAGCACCGGATCCGACTGGTTGGATATTGAATTTGGCCAATCGAATATTGGCTGGTGGAATTTCCGCCCAAACATGTTCCGGTAAAATTCCTAGTGTTAAAGCATCCAAAAATGGAGCGTAAGGAGTTTTCAGAGTAAAACGGATCGTGTTGTCGTCGGTTTTTTCAACCCGCACACCTTGAAACGAAGTAATCAAAGGACTGCCGGTTTCAGCGTTTTGTAAAGTTTCAAAAGTGAACAAAATATCGTCGGTAGTGATCGGTTCGCCATCGGACCATTTTAAATTTTTCTTTAATTCGATGTCGTAAGTCTTTTGATCAGAGGCAATCGTAAATTTTTCTGCCAAATCGGGAACTATTTTTTTGTTGTCACTATATTTGAATAAACCGGAATACATCAGTGAAGATAAATCCGCGTCAATGTCGTTGGTGGAAGCAAAAAGAGGATTGATGTACTTTGGTTGTCCGATTAGAGCTTCTGAATATTCACCACCGGATTTTGGAGTGAGTAAAGAATGCATCGAGATGGCGTAAACTGACCAGCTGACAAGAGTTAAAAGAAGAATTCCGATAGCGGACCAGATAACTCTTTTTTCAGTTGAGTTTAAAAAACTCCCCAAATATTTTAGCTGGGAAAAGCTAGGAAAAGTGTTTGATTTGATTTGCCTGAGAAGTTTGATGTCCAAATGACTGCTCGGGCCGGACTTTTTTGAGCGTTTGAAACGCGCAAACAAAGAGGAAAAATTCCAGCTCATGAAGAAAAAATTAAAATTTGGTTGTGAAGTTGCGTGGTTTTTAGATGACTAAACGCACGATAGAAATAGCCAAAAAGATGACTACTGTGCCAATTGTAATATAATGTAGGATTTTGTCCAGACCGCGTTTGGTGCTATACACATTGCCAGAACCACCAAATACACCACTTAAGCCGGTGCCTTTTTGCTGTAAGAGTACCGCAATGATCAGAACAATGGCTAAGATTAGCTGAATTGAGTTTAAGATTATTTCTTTCATAACAAATTAATTGGAAGTAATTTACGGAAATATGATTCAGTATACCATTAAAATACTAAAAATGTCAATGGCGGTATTGATTTATATTAAGTTGTGGTATAATATGGTTACTTAATAATTTTTTATGGCGAATAATAACTTGGGGCAACCTTTGCGTTGGTATCAGCGTTTTAGTGGTGTTATATTGGTGGGTATTTTCGCGGCGGTAATTGTTTTAATTTTATCAATAGCCGGTACCACAGGATATTACTATTGGCAAATTCGACAAGGAAACGGACAAGCTCTTTTTGATAAATTTTATGGCGGTTTTAGTGCCGATGTAAAAAATAGCAATACTGCCGGTAAAATAAATCGAGCTGAGTTGGAGATACCAAGCGCCCCGTTTTTGGGAAGTAATAATCCCAAAGTGACTATTGTGGAGTTTGTGGATTTTAAATGTTCAAACTGTAAAGCAGAAGCGCCGATTTTACGTCAGGTGATGCAGAAGTATGGCAACAAGGTAAAATTGATCATTCGTAATTTTCCAGCCGAAAGTACCCATCCGGGCGCAAACCAGCTGGCCGATATCGCGATGTGCGCCTATGAGCAGGGATATTATTGGCCATTTTATGATTGGGCGTATGAGCAACAGGACAATTTGGCTGAAAATTTGAGTGATGAAGAAATAGATTCTCTGGCCGGTCAATTTGGTTGGGAGGCAGGTAAAATGAAAACTTGTTTGGCCAATCCCAATGTCAAAGTGACGGTCAACAAAGATTTTGCGGATGGTTATCGGTTTGGGGTAGGTGGTACGCCGACATTTTTTATCAACGGTGAAAAGATAGAAGGGGTTGTGCCGTTTAGCGCCTGGGAATTGTTTTTAAATAATGTAAAATAATTTTTCAAACTCATTTTTAGTAATAAAATTTTATGAGGGCAAAAATTTTAGTTGGGTTGATGTTTTTTTCTTTGTTGGTGCCAAAGGTGTCTTTGGCGGCGGGTGGTGATGTGTTGCCGGAGCTCAATCCGCTTTGCTGGCGACAGAAAGATTGTATTGAGGCAAGAACGAAACTCAATGTTTCCCCAGGAGACGGTGGTTGGTTGCAAGAGGATCCTTGTACCGGTGATTGGGGTAAATGTTTGCCAGCTGGAAAAACTAATACCGAGATTGCTTTTGGTGGTAAAAAAGAATTTTCTAATATTGGTGATTTTTTAAAAACTAATTTTAATTTAGCGCTCACCATAGCGGGTATTTTGGCTGTAATAATGATCATAGTGGCTGGTGTACAATGGACGACATCTGGTGGTAATAGCGAGATGATTACGAGTTCCAAAAAAAGAATCAGTGGGGCGTTGATTGGTTTACTGATTGCTTATCTGTCTTATACTATTTTAAACACAATTAATCCGGCTTTGGTAAATTTGCGACTGCCACAGACATTTATGATTCGACCAAATAATTTAGTTATAGGTAATTATTGTGTGGATTTGGAAAAGCTTATCAAAGTGGCGCCTGTAGCCAAGGAAACTGATACACCAAAAGAAGGGGATTTTATTGATCCGTTTAAAGAAATAGAACCGGAAAAATTATGTTCAGATGAGGCGAGTACTTTTAAATCTTTAAATCCGCTCAGGGAAGACAAAACCAAATGTGGTCAAAAATATTTAGTAAAAGATGGTGGTGGGGCGACGTGTATGGGAAGTGTATGTGATGAGGGTTATGTATGCGACAACAAATGTGTGTTGTTTGGTGCCGGTAAAGAGGGTGGAATTGGTGGAACGATTGTCTGGTCCAATAATCAATGGACAGAAAATATTTATTTGTATGCCACCTGTGGTCCAAATAATTATGAATTGGAAAAAATTAATACAGAGCATGATACAAAGGATTATATGTTTTCTCCGGAAACAATTCAGAAAGCTGTTGCTTCTTGTGGTTCAGAGAGTGCTGTTGACGGTTTCTTTTTTGCTGTAGAAATTAAAGATAATTGGGGCGGGTTTAATGATATTTGGTATGGGGGAACATCGTTATGTCAAAATATTACCGGTGCCCCTAGTTGTGGTTTTATTGGGGCAAATCATTACAATCAGTCGTATGTTGATTTGTCTACTTTGGCCCTTGCACAAAATGGTCAACTAATACCATATGTTAATGCCAAAAAAGGGTTTTTGTGTAATTTAAATGTAGGAACCTCCGCAATGCCTCAAGTTGGCAAAGGAGTGTTACAGACTATTGCAGCTGGTGTAATAGAAGTGCACTTTCCAAAATTAAAAAAAGCAGCTGAAAATACTTTTCTTAGTGGCGAACAATTAGTATCCGGTTTTGGAGGAAATTATAGTTGTCCGGCTTATGATCGTGCGGACGGTGCGTTTGCCGCAAAATTAAATAAGGTAAAATGTAAATGTCATCCAGAAAAATGTAAATAAATTATTATGATAGACAAGCTCAAAATCCGTGGCGCGCGTGTCCACAATCTAAAAAATGTCAGTCTGGAAATTCCCAAAAATAAATTGGTGGTGATCACCGGTTTGTCCGGTTCGGGAAAATCTTCGCTGGCTTTTGATACTATTTATGCCGAGGGGCAACGTCGCTACGCGGAATCATTGTCCGCCTATGCGCGACAATTTATGGATGTGCAGGACAAACCGGATGTCGATGCTATCGAAGGTTTATCGCCGACTATCGCGATTGATCAAAAAATTTCCACTCAAAATCCGCGTTCCACGGTTGGTACGGTCACAGAAATTTATGATTATCTGCGCTTGCTTTTTGCGCGAGTGGGCACCCAAAATTGTCCGGAGTGTCATGTGCCGGCATTTTCCAGTTCGTCGGGAGAAATTGTCGAACAAGTTCGAAAATTGGCGCGTAAAAGTGTTCCGGTTTTGATTTTATCTCCCTTGATTCATCAGGATGTTATCAAATTGGAAGACATATTGGAGACCATCGAGCGTAGTGGTTATGATACCATTCGACTCGATGGTAAACTCATGAAAATTCATGATTTGGTAAAATGTCATTTTGAACCGGCAGAAAAGCACGATTTGGAAATCATGATTGGTAAAATTAATGATATTAAAAAAGATGATCCGTTTAAAGCGGTCAATATTGCCTTGGAATTGAGCAACGGTGCTTGTGTGATTGCATCAAATTCTGAAGATTTTTATTTGACCACTTTTTCTTATTGTAAAAAATGTGGTCGTAAAATGCCTGAATTGGATGTGCGTAGTTTTAGTTTCAATAGTCCATTTGGCGCTTGTCCTCGTTGTACCGGTCTGGGAGTGACTATGGAAGTGGATGCGGAAATGGTGATGCCAAACACTCGCTTGTCATTGTCTGAAGGGGCGATTCAACCGTGGATGCGCATTACCGGTAACCAGACATGGTACCAAAAATTATTGCAGGCTGTCGCGGAACACAACAATTTTTCATTGGATATTCCGGTGGCGGATTTGCCGTCTCGGGTTTTGGATTTGGTGTTGTATGGTACCGGTAGTGATATATATGAAGTAGAAAATAAAAAAGTAACTTTTAGCGGGGTGGTGTCGGATTTGCTCAAACGTCATCTGGAAACCAACTCAGAATATGTGCGCAAAGAGATCGAACAATATATGCGCGAAAAAACTTGTCCGGTTTGTGAGGGCAAGCGTTTGCGTCAAGAATCTTTGTGGGTGAAATTGAATGATTTTAATATTGCCGATATCGCCGGTATGAGCGTGGAAGAAAGTTTGGATTTTTTTAAAAAAATCGATATTACGGTCGAAAAAAATTCCAAGGACGTCAAAGCCAAAGTGACTGATACGATTTTGAAAGAATTAAAACCACGCTTACAAAATTTATCACAAGTTGGTTTGAATTATTTAAGTCTGGATCGTTCGATGAATACCTTGTCCGGCGGTGAAGTGACGCGTGTTCGTTTGGCAACTCAACTGTCATCAGGTTTGACTGGAGTAATTTATATTTTGGATGAGCCGTCAGTCGGTTTGCATTCGCGTGATAATGATAAATTGATTTCTACTTTGAAATATTTGCGTGATTTGGGAAATAGTGTTTTGGTAGTTGAACATGACAGCGCGATGATGGAAGCGGCGGATTATCTGATTGATGTCGGTCCTGGTGCCGGTATTTATGGTGGTCATATTGTGGCCGCCGGTACTTACGAGGAGATTAAGAAAAATAAAGACTCTATTACGGGAGCATATTTGAGCGGACGGGAAAGTATTTATGAAAAACCAAAAAAAGAAATTAAAAAAGAAAAAAAGAAAAATAACATTTTATCTTTAATTGGTGCCAGTGCTTTTAATTTAAAAAACGTTTCAGTGGATATCCCACTCAACAAAATGGTGTGTGTTACCGGTGTGTCCGGTTCCGGAAAATCCGCTTTGGTTATTCATATTTTGGCAACTGCGCTAAGTAAACATTTCTTTCGATCCAAAGAAGAACCGGGAGCTTATAAGGAAATAACCGGATTAGAAAATTTGGACAAAGTTATTTCTATCAATCAATCTCCGATTGGTCGTACGCCACGTAGTAATCCGGCGACCTATACGGGTATATTTACTTTGATTCGTGATTTGTTTTCCGGTCTGCCGGAATCTAGAATGCGCTTGTATGATGCCGGCAAATTTAGTTTCAACGTGAAAGGTGGCGGGCGTTGTGAAGCCTGTGCCGGTGAAGGTTATGTGCGTATCCCGATGCAATTTTTGGCGGATGTGTTTGTGACTTGTAATGAATGTAATGGTACTAGATACAATCAAGAAGTTTTGGAGGTACATTATTTGGACAAGAATATTGCTGAGGTTTTGAATATGACAGTGGAAGAGGCATACAAATTTTTTAGTAATGTGCCTACACTGTCGGAAAAATTAAATGTTTTGCGTAATGTTGGTTTGGGCTATCTTACTTTGGGACAACCGGCTACGACACTGTCCGGCGGTGAGGCGCAACGTATCAAACTTGCGACTGAATTGGCGCGTGTTTCTACCGGAAATACTTTGTATATTTTGGATGAGCCGACAACCGGTTTGCATTTTGAAGATATCAAAAGATTATTGGTGGTATTAAAACAATTGGTGGAAAAAGGGAATACCGTGTTGGTGATTGAACACAATTTGGATGTGATAAAATCTTGTGATTGGGTGGTGGAACTTGGTCCGGAGGGTGGCAAGGGCGGGGGAGAGATTGTCTTTACGGGAATACCGGAAGATTTGGCCAAGAATAAAAAGAGTTGGACTGGAAAATATTTATAGACAAAAAAAGACTCTCTATACGAGAGTCTTTTTGATTTATTTTTTTACTTCTTTTTTTGTGTCCTTCATCTTGCGTTTGAAATCTTTGTTGCGCAAGTAAGTCAATTTGGAACGGCGTACTTCAAGTTGTTTGACAATTTCTATTTTGTCTACCACCGGTGAATAGATTGGGAAGATTTTTTCTACACCCACACCCTCGGAAATTTTACGAACGGTGATGGTAGCGCCGGCTTCTTTGCCGTGTTTGGCGGCGATAACAGTGCCCTCATAGATCTGAATACGTTCTTTTTCTTCGCCTTTGGTATTCATTTCTTTAATTTTTTGGTGCACTTTTACTATCATGCCCGGCTTGTAAAGGATTGCTTGTTTGGTATCTTCGGTCATAAAAATTTATTATCTTTTTAAACAATGGGCTTATTTTAGCCGATTTCGTTGGTTTTGTCAATATCTCCGGTTTTGAGTTTAGGTGGACAGGTGTTTGGTAATAATTTTGGCTACGTTATCGATAGTTTCTTCCAGTTTTCCGGTCTTGTTGATTACCTGAAAATCATATTCGTTAGCGCGGGTTATTTCTTGTTTGGCGGTTTCCAGCCGTTGCTCAACTTCGGTTGCGGTTAGTCCTCCCCGGCGACTGATGCGAATTTTGAGGTCTTCCAAGTTTTCCGGCATGAGGAAAATCGAAATATTTTTGATATTGGCCTTGGCCAGATTACGTCTTCCATTTACATCGATATTAGTAAAAACAATATCAAAGTTTTTTATCTTATCGCTTAGTTCGGTTTTGGTAGTGCCGTAATAATTGCCTGTATAAAAATTGTATTCAACGAATTCGTTATTTTTTATTTTTTCCTCAAAATTTTCTTTACTGATAAAATAATAGGTAACGCCGTCTTGGTCTTCGGATCTTGGTGCGCGAGTGGTGGTGGTGATCAGTTTGGCACTGTTGTTAAATTTCTTTAACAAAGCGGAAATGATAACATCTTTGCCACCGCCGGACGGAGAAGAAATAATTATTAAAGCGCCTTCTTTGGGCATATTATTTTAATAATGGTAAGAAGTTTGTTAGTTCCGGTGGCAACTCAGATCGGAATTCTTGGAGCTTGTTGTCTAGATCGACAAAAGCTAGATAAGTACAATGCAAGAATAATCTACCACATACTTTATCCCATTTATTTTTTTGTTTTTTTTGAAAATATAGCGGATCACCAACTACCGGATGATCATAGGCCAGCATATGAACACGAATTTGGTGCATACGGCCGGTATGAATTTTGACACGCAAGAGAGTGAAATTTACAAAACGTTTTTCTACCCAAAATTCAGTCAGGGCAGTTTTTCCTTCCAGAGTAGCTGAACCGCGTAAAGTGGTCGGTAGAGCCGCCATGCGATCTTTGTTGCGCGAACGCTCAATTGGAAATTTGATTTCATCCCAATCTTTGTGAACTTTGCCGTGAACCAAAACCATATATTCCTTGTCCACGGTGTGATTTTTGAATTGATTTTTTAAGTGGTCAAACATTTTTTGAGTGCGAGCGACTACCAACAAGCCGGAAGCTTCTTTGTCTAGACGATGAACTATGCCCGGGCGTTTGTTGGTTGTTTCTTTGCTATCTTGCATGTCGCCAACTTTTTTTAATTCCGGATATTTTTTGGCTAGAATAGATGCCAACGAATCCGTTTCGTTTTTGTCGGTGGAGTGGGTGAGTAGGCCGTTTGGTTTTTCAGTCACGATATAATCTTTGGTTGTGGCCAGTATTTTTATTTTTAGTTTGGCCTTTGTTTTTTTATTTTCTTTTTGAACCTCTATTTTGGTAGGTTTGATGACCGGTTTTGCTTCTATAACAATTTGGTCACCGGTTTTTAGAGGGTGACCGGTTTTGGTCGAGAGTTTGTGGTTGATTAAAATATTATTGCCCTCAATCATTTTTTGAGCTTGCGATCTGGAAATTTTGAATTTTTCAGCAAAAAATATGTCCAACCGTTTGCCGGCCGATTCTTTGAAAGTGATTTTTTTTGAGGTAGTAGTCATGTTATGTATAAAGCTTAAATTAGTGCGCCCAGATGGACTTGAACCATCGACCCCTACGTTATAAGCGTAATGCTCTAACCACTGAGCTATGGGCGCGTTCATCTCATTAGTGACAGTATTGGCATTATACCTGTATCAATTGAAAAATTCAAGGGGACATGTTGACATTTTATAAATTTTGTAGTAGTGTAATTCGTTAGCTCTTTGATAAAAAATAAGGGTAAAAATAACATAAGAAGAAGTTTTTGCGACCAAAATGGTAATAGAAACTTCTTCTTATGGTGTGCCGTGTCGGCGTATCGGAGAAGGAGGGGCATAGCGGCCATGAATAGTGGCCAGTAGGAGGTTGCCATGCCAAGTGGCGACTTGCAGAAAAGTCTGTTTGCGGTGTGGGCGTCGATTTCCGAAATGGTCGGGAGTGGCAGTCGTAAATTGGAGGATGTCTTGCGCTGGTTGCAGGTCATCATCACCAGGAAGGACTTCATCTCCATCCTCGATCGTCCGACGACTGCCAACGTCAATACCTCGCCCGCCGACTGGCGTGCGGAGTGGACGTGTTTCTACTATGAGGTCTTCGGCCTCAAAGAGGATTTCTCTGGAGTGGAGATCAAGGACGATCCTGGTGGTTTCGGCTGGGTTGTCCTCGTTTCGGCTCTCACCACCCTTAATCAAGTGTGGGCCAAGTGCCGCGACCGGTTCCCGTCGTCTGTATGCCACGGTGATGATCTTGACAGGTACGTACTGTGGAACGCCGTGAAGATCGCCTACACCGTTCGTTTTCGTAACCGTGTAGAGGCCGACGAGGAGAATATGAATCTCTCGGCCGACACGCTGGAGAAGCAGAGGGTCCGGGGCATCACCCTGCTCGAACGCATGTTGCTCGAGCTGTGGTATCACTGGCGTACTGGTGGTGGTCATTTGGACATGCTGAACTGGACACTGTGTTCCGGTTCTCGTATTCTCGGCGGCCAGCTGTTGGCCTGCCGCTGGGATAATAGATACTTCCATCTCGACCACTACGGGCCTCACCACGCCCATAACAGTCTGCGTACTCGTTCCGCAGTTTAGCTCTCGCCCCTTCACTCTTCCTTCGTTCGGTTTGTAGGTTCGCGCAGTTTTTCGCGCGACCACAACTATTTACCAATACGCCATCTGCTGGCTATAATCTCGACCAAGTCGAGAAGCAGATCCCTTTTGTTACTATTCGTAAAATGGCAACAGAAGAAAATATGAAATCTTTCCAAAACGGAGAGATTTTTTATTTAGGGTTGCAAGTTAGCAAAAAAATTGGTAGAATTATAGCACTATGAACTTGAACTATGAGTTATTTTTGAAGATAAATGCCAAAACCGGTCAGAACCGCTGGTTGGATGCTTTTGCGCGGGCTGGCGCGGAGTGGGTGGTGCTCGGGATGGCTGGTTGGTATGTGGCGATTAGTCTTATTTTGAATTTTGGCAAAGAGTTTGCTATGTATTTGCCGATAATGACTTTTTTTGTGTGTGGCTGTGTTGGTTTGTTGGTTAGTAATGCCACCGGTTTTTTTGTACAAGAAGTGCGCCCGCGTTTGCGTTTTCCTGAAATTCGAATATTGTTTTCGCCGATGTCCAGTTGGAAATCTTTTCCATCGGACCATACCTTTGGGGCATTTTTAATATTTTTTTTAGCTTTGATTTTTAATTTTCCGACCGCTTGGGGTTTGTTGCCGTTGGCTGTTTGGGTAGGCTGGGGGAGAATTTTTTCTGGAGTGCATTTTCCGCTTGATGTGGTGGGTGGGGTGTTTTTAGCCGGTTTGATGTCTATCGTTAGTTATTTTGTTTTATCTTTTATTCATCTGATATAACTTTTAAAAATTATGAAAGCCATAATTTTAGCGGGAGGACTGGGAACTAGGTTGCGTCCGTTGACCGATGAGATTCCAAAACCATTGCTGACAATTAGTGGAAAACCAATCATCGAACACGCGATTTTGAATTTTAAAAAACATGGCATCGATGAAATAATTTTATCTATTGGGTATCGCGCTGAAAAAATAAAAGAATATTTTGATGACGGAAGTAAATGGGGGGTGAAGATCGAATATTGTATCGAAGATACACCACTCGGTACCGGTGGGGCATTGAAAAAAGCCGCTCAAGGAATAGCGGAAACATTTTTGGCGATCAATGGAGATAATTTGGCTGATTTTGATTGGAGTGAGGCAATAAAAACACATCAGGCAACTGGCGCAAAAATAACTTTACAATTATTTCCAGTGGAAGATGTGACCAAATATGGAATCGCGCGTTTGGATAATGGTAAAATTGTGGAGTTTATTGAAAAACCAACCGTGGAACAGGCGCCCTCAAATTTAAATAATGCCGGTGGGTATATTTTGGAAGTTGAGGTGTTGGATGTTTTGCCGGAAGGTTTTTGTATGATTGAAAGAGATTGTTTTGAAAAAATGGCGGCGCTGGGGGTGGTGTTTGCACATCATCATGGGGGGCAGTGGTATCCGACGGATACGATTGAAAAATATACTCATGCGGATAGGAATTTTAAACCTTTGTTTGAGCTTTAGTTTTCGTTGTGTGGAAGAATAGTAACTTTTCGCTTTTTTTGCCCGCGAGGGCAAAAGGATGAGCCTCGGCTCATAACCCGCTCAATAGTTACTATTCTTCCACCCAACTCTATATTTATGCAAAAATTTTTAATAGCTTTATTTTTTATATTTTTAGTCGTTTTGGGCGGTGCGCTTGGGTATCGGTATTTTGGTCGTTCAAAACATGTGCCGATTCCACCTCGGGCGGAAATGAATATTACTATTATTCCCGGTTGGAATTTGCGTCAGATTGCTTTGGATTGGGTGGATAAAAAAATAATAAAATCGCCGGAAGAATTTTATGATTTGGTTGGTAAGCCGGCGTATAATTATAAGGCGCACGGTGAATTGGCGCCAAAACTCTTTTCTTTTTCTACATCTTCTTGGGATTATTTTTTTAAGGATAAATCAAATTATTTGTCATATGAAGGTTATTTTTTTCCAGATACTTATCGGGTGTATGCCGATGCCAAGCCGGAAGATATTTTTAAAAAAATATTTACCAATTTAGATGAAAAAATAACTCCGGAAATGCGGGTGGAAATTGTTAAACAAAATAAAAGTATCGGCGAGGTTTTGAATATGGCTTCGGTGGTGGAAAAAGAAGCTCCAACATCGGATAGTATGAGTATGGTGGCGGATATTTTTTGGAGGCGGTATCAAAAGGGATGGGCTTTGCAATCTTGCGCTACGGTAAATTATGTTACTGGGAAAAGCGATCCAGGGGTCACCGACAAAGACAGGTCAATCGATTCGTTATTTAATACTTATAAATATCCTGGTTTACCTTTGGGTCCAATTAGCAATCCAAGTATCAATGCAATCAAAGCGGTGGTTTATCCAATCAAAAATGACTATTGGTATTTTATGAGTGGTGCTGACGGGGTGATGCATTATGCGAAAACTTTGGATGAGCATAATCATAATGTGTTGAGATATTTGCGTTAATTGTTTTTTTACGCCAAATAGATATTGATTTTTAAATCAAACTTTTTTTATGAAAACTTCTGAATTTGATTACGATTTGCCTGTTGAATTGATTGCGCAAGTTCCGGCGGAACCGCGGGATTCTTCGCGTTTGATGGTGATTGACAAAACCAACAAAACTTTTAAACATGAGCATTTTTACGATATTTTAAATTACTTGCAAGCGGGTGATGTGTTGGTTTGGAATAATTCGAAAGTGTTTAAGGCGAGATTGCATGGAACGATAATGTTGGATGAAAAAACTGCGGGGATTAAATTACCAAAAGTGGTAACAGATAAAATATTAAATACTTCGGTGGTGGAAATATTTTTGGTGCGACCGATGGAAAATTTGGGAGTTTGGAAAGTGCTGGCTAAGCCGGGTAAAAAATTACGTTTGGGTATGAGGGTGGTTTTCGCGGAAGATTTTTCTGCCGAGGTGATTACCAAAGAAACCGACGGAACATTTTTGATGCAATTTAATAGCAACGATGTCGAGGTGCGTGCCAAAGCTAACAAATATGGCGATGTGCCAACCCCTCCATATATCAAAACAAAAAAATTCGCGGATTTAGAAAATCGTTATCAGACGGTGTATGCCAAAACCGAAGGATCAGTGGCCGCGCCAACCGCCGGTTTTCATTTTACACCGGAACTGATTGAAAAATTAAAAAATAAAGGAGTGGAATTCGCTGAGATTACTTTGCATGTTGGTTTGGGAACTTTTTTACCGGTTAAAACTGAAAATATCGAGGAGCATAAAATGCACAGCGAGTGGGTGGAGTTGTCGGACAAAAATGCCCATATCATAAACAACGCCAAAGCCGAAGGTCGGCGAGTGGTGGCCGTCGGCACTACCACCGTGCGCACACTCGAAGGTATCGCTCAAGGTCTGGAAGGTGGTGTGGTTTGCACGTGGCAAGGAGATGTGAATATTTTTATTGCCCCGGGTTTCAAATTTAAAATAGTTGATGCGCTAATCACAAATTTTCATCTCCCAAAATCTACACTATTAATGTTGGTAAGTGCTTTCGCGGGCGATAAAGAATTTATGTTAAGGTGCTACAAAGAAGCAGTAAAAGAAAAATACCATTTTTTTAGTTTCGGCGATGCCATGTTGATAAAATAAAATGTAATTTGGAATAATAAAAAAACGCCGGTCGTAATAACAATTGAGCGGGTTATGAGCCGAGGCTCATCCTTTCAGCCTCGCGGCTGAAAAAAGCGAAATGTTATTACGACCGGCGTTTTTGTTTTTTAGGCTGTTGTTTGTTGTTGGTTAACCTTCGATAGTCACACCCATTTGTTGAGCAGTCCCTTCAACCAATCTCATGGCCGCTTCCAAACTGTTGGCATTTAAATCCGGCATCTTTTTTTCAGCGATGGATTTCACTTGTGCCTTGGTAAGTTTACCAACTTTTTCTTGTAAAGGTTTGGCTGAACCCTTGGCGATCTTGGCTTCTTTTTTGATCAATTCCGACATTGGAGCGATCTTCATTATGAAGCTGAAACTGTGATCAGCATAGACAGTAATGATTACTGGTACGACCTCACCTTTTCTATCCTGAGTTTTTTCGTTGAATTCTTTACAAAAACCTTGGATGTTCACACCATGTTGACCCAAAGCCGGACCAACTGGAGGTGCTGGGTTAGCAGCGCCACCCGAGATTTGTAATTTGATTTGTGTTAAAACTTTTTTTGCCATATAAATATTAAATTATTTTTAATCGGTGAGAAGCGTTCGCGATGAACCACCGTTTAAATTTATTATATTTTTTTAACTTGTAAAGCGTCGAGCTCAACCGGTGTCTCACGGCCAAACATAGTGACCATCACTTTGATTTTACCGCGTTCGGAATCGACATGAGAAACTTTTCCTTCAAAGTTTTTGAATGGACCATCCACGATGCGAACCACATCGTTTACTTCCACATCAATCTTGTGTTGAGATGCTTCAGCCGAAGTGCGTTTCAAAAGTTTTTCAATTTCTTTTTGATCGATTGGAGTTGGAGTGGTACCGGAGCCAATAAAACCAGTCACATTTGGAGTGTTGCGTACAACATACCAACTGTCATCGGTCACAACCATTTCTACCAACACATAACCCGGAAAGATTTTTTCTTCCAAAGTTGTGCGTTTGCCATTTTTTATTTTAATTTTTTGTTCTTTTGGAACCAAGACATTAAAAATTTTGTCTTGCATCATGAAAGATTCCACGCGTTGTTCCAAATTGCGTTTTACATTTTCTTCGTAACCGCTATAAGTATGTAATACATACCAACGGCGTCCGAGATTAAGGGTTTGTTTTGCCATATGTTCCTCCTAAAATTAACGAGTAATAATTTGGGTAATGCCCCAACTAAAGATGTAGTCTAATACACTAAAAAAAACTGCGATACCAACACTCAAACCGACAACCAACAAGCTATAGTTGATAGTCTGTTGTTTGGTTGGCCAAGTGACCTTTCTCATTTCGGTATAAGAACCGATAAAGTAATTTTTGATTTTTTCAAAAATGTTCATAATTTTTAAAATTAACCAAAGTTAGTATTTTTGGTTTTTAAAACAGCCCTGTGGCTGTTATTTATGATATTAAGATATCAATTTATATGGATTTTGTCAATAGCAGATTATGCACATATCGTTTTGGCTAACTTGGGGCAAAATAGCTTAGGTTAGCGGTTCGGTCATTGACAAGAGCGTGTTTTTGTGGTAATGTGTGCGGTTATTGTAATAATAACAAAAATGTTGTTTTATTTCCGGTTTGCCTTCTAGAGAGGGGTAAATTGGCAGATGTTAAATTATATATTGCGAACTCTCTATAAATGGAGAGTTTTTTATTACAATGATTGTTCTTTACAATATATATCTACGCTAAATAATGGCTCCGCTGTTTGTATTTTTTGTTCGCAGAAAATATGAACAGCGGAGTCAAGGAGACGCCGCGCAGTCATCGTTTCAGAGGAGTACCTACAATGGAAAAGTTCGCGAAAGTCATGCTTGCGCTTTTGGCGCAGGTGGCAAAACTGAGGAAGTTCGCGGCTGTGATCATTGTGGGGGTGGTCCTCATGATGATTGCAATTGCAATTCATTTCTTGGCCGTGCGAGCGGTTGAGAAAGAGTGGAAGGAGAAATTGTCCACCACTCAACGATCCCCCGAAGAGATAGATGGGATCGTTGCCAACATGGTGAAATATCGCGCGATTACCACACCGGCCTTTGTTCCGAAGTCCCTTTGGGACAAGGAATTTTGTTCCGCAACGGTTGTTAATGCGGTGAGTTTCATCAGCGGTGGTGAGTCACTCAAGACCAGCGCCGCGTGGAAGTTTTACGCAACCAACCGGGAGCGGTTGGGGCTGGTCTACGACCGCAGTGCCGACTTCGTCGTTCAGGAGGACAAAATCCTGGAAACGTACGATCGGCCTGTCTGGCTGAGCCGTCTCGGCTTGCAGTCGGACAGAATTTATGTCGTTGGTTACCGCTACCATGAGACGTTGGCGGTACCAAGAATCGTGGAGGGGCTCAAGTCGGGAGGAACAATCAACTCCCACGTTATGCTCCTTCTTGGACGATACGACGGGTCATGGTGGGGCTACCACCTTTTCCATGACCCAGATCGCCCGAACGACAGCCCGTTCAAAGTTGATAATCTTGGAGATGATATCCCCAAGAAGTTCGACATTGTGTACATTTGGGAAGTTCTCGGTGTACGCAAGGGCGGGACTCCAAAAAACTTGCTGATGGTCCAAAATAGCCCGCCATACAAAAATGTGGCGCGTTGGACAGGACTGTTCGGCAACAATTCTCTTGGCAGAGCTGTTGATTCCATTTCTGCATACTTGTTCACTTCGGGGGATAACTTTCCTACGGTAGTGGATTTGGATAAAGAAGTGGTTGAGATAGTGAAACCGGGGGAAAAGGCCAGTCACGGTCAGGTGCTCGGGTTTTTCCGAGGTGTGTCTGTATATCAGCACGCTGGCGCAAGTCAACGTGGTGAGTATGGGCTTGAGTTCCAGTGTGTGGAGCTCGCCAACAGATTCCTCGTGGAAGCTCTTGGACACCGAAACCTGACACGAACAGGCGACGCAGACAGCTATTTCTACCAGGCGCGAGGAAAAGGATTGATGCCGTACTACAACGACGGCGTTGAATCTCCTCGATCTGGTGATGTAGTGGTCTTTGACCCAGAAGGCGACGACAACAATCCGGGCCATGTGGCCATCGTTGCCTCTGTGTCAGAGTCACAGTCACAGATCTGCATCGTACAGCAGAATACTCGTCGGTGGTATGAATGCCTACCGCTGAAAAAGCGAGGAGCCAAGTGGCATGTCGAAAATCCAACAGGCCTGCCCTGCGTAGGGTGGGCACGACGTATCCAAAAGTGAGGAGGTTCCCATGTTTCGTAAATATTTTCGAACGCTGGCCATGTGCTACATCATCGTCTTGTTTCTCACGGGAGGCGGTGGCGGTAGCGACGGTTGTAATTGTTCCCATCAGGATGAGCAGAACATCGCTTGGTTCTGTGACATTCTGTCATGGGTACTATACGGCCTGTCAGTTGCGCTGGCCGTCTCCATGACGTTTGAAGGGAAGTTGGTGCTGAGTACGCCACAGCGTATGATTTCCGGCTGTGCGGCGTTGGCGGGGATTGGTTGCTTGATCGCAGCGGTGAAGTTGGACGGCCTCTTGCCGTCGTTCATCACCCTAGTACTGTGGTTGGTCGCCATGTCTTTGTGGATGGTGAAGATGCCACCACCTCCACCGTCGAAGTCGAATGACGATCGCCCCCCGCAGGTGTAGATAGAGAATCGTTCAGGATACACAGTACCGCATTTTTTCGCGGTATAGTGTCGAAGAAAGGTTCCCGGGTTTATGGACACCCAGTTTGAGAAAAAACGATACCGCCCGGTATCGCTCAAACTAAAGTCCTTCACTTAGTAGCTAAAATAATTTTGGATATTGAGTGAAGAAAATCATTTTATGGTTTTTTTCAAAACAAAAACATCACTCTTCTCTAGGGAGTGATTTTTTGTTTATCTTTTCTTATTGACAAAACAGCCAAAAGTGATGTAATGATAGTAATACTGGCAGTACCACTATCGGTGCGACGGCCAAGCGGTCGTTTTGTGCTGTAGTTTGGTGCTGTGCGTTTCCGTCTTTATGGCGGAGAGGAGAGTGTGATGAAAGGCAAATGGTGGTTGAGGCGCATGGAGGAGAATTTCGCCCTCCTCATGTTGCTAAGTCTCATGGTCTTTGGCATCGTGTTCGACTGGACCGCAAAGCAGTGGAGACGCTTTGTTGGTTCGAAGATCAATCGGGCGATCGCATGGTGTGTGAAGACATGGCGAAGTCTCGGCTTCAACGAACGCCGGGACATCATTCTCGACCTCGAGCTGACACTCAACCGCGAGCACGCCGCACGTGTTCGAGCCGAAGATAGCGCCCTTCAGATCTACAAAGTGCTCCTTGAGCGGAACAAGCAACTCAGAGAGGCACGAGGTCTCGAGGGTGAGCTGTCTGCAATGGGCGGTCGCGTTGAAGCGCTTCAACGGCGCGTTCGCGACTATAAGACAGAACTTTCCGCTGAGTGTCTGGTCTCACAGACTCTGAAGATGGAGAATGGCAGACTTCGAGACGAGGCGAAAAAGACACCTCGTGGCCGAAAGGTCATGCGTGACGCGATGACGGACATCATGGCCGACATGTCTCCGCCTCGCAAGCGCAAGCGCAAGCCGAGAAAGCGTCCATCTCGGCAGAGCCGCGATCGCGTTCGATGATAGTCCCAGAGGGGGTGGGGGTTTTCCGGACTTTTTCCTTAAAAAGTCCAATCCCCCAAGTTTCTATTTTGTATGGAAATTTAGGAAAATAAAAAATCCCGATTAACTTCGGGATTTTTTATTTGAATAATTTTTAGATATCCAGATTTTTTACATACTTCGCTTGTGTCTGAATGAATTTTTTGCGTGGCTCCACTTCGTCGCCCATAAGAATTTCAAAAGTTTCATTGGCCAGCTCAGCATCTTCCACATTTATAACTTTCATGATGCGATTTTTGGGATCCATAGTAGTAGTCCAAAGTTGTTCAGGATTCATTTCACCCAAACCTTTGTAGCGTTGTATGTTGATTTTTACTCCACCAACAGTAAAGGTTTCTACTTCGCTTTCACCCTCAGCACCCTCGCCACCACCTTCGGCCTCAGCCACTACGGCTACAGCTTCTTCTTTTTTCTTTTTACCTTTGGCTTCGGCTTTGTCAGTTTTTTGATTGGTAACTTCGGCGATGAGCTTGTCTCTTTCTTCTTCGTCAAAAGCATAGCGAATTTCTTTACCAACTTTTACGCCATAAAGTGGTGGTTGGGCAATATAAATATGTCCGCCGGCAATAAGCTGTGGAAAATGGCGATAGAAAAAAGTTAATAATAATGTGCGGATATGGGCACCGTCCACGTCGGCATCGGTCATAATAATAATACGATGATAACGAAGTTTGGTGATATCAAACTGCTCGCCGATGTTGGTGCCTATAGCAATGATCAAAGATTTTAATTCATTGTTGCCGAGAATTTTATCGATGCGAGCGCGCTCAACGTTTAATACTTTACCGCGTAAAGGCAAGATAGCCTGAAATTCACGATCACGACCTTGTTTGGCGCTGTTGTGAACAAATATTCCGGAAGCTAAAGCAAAGTTATGGGTGTTTGGCACTTCAATATCATAGACATCAACCCTTTGTGATAATTTTTCTATCTTTTCTATTTTTAAATTTTTGTCATCTTTAATTTTTAATTCTGTTTTGACGTTTAGTTTTTGCGCTTCAATATAAACACCGTCACGTGTCATAAATTTATGATCCGGTGTACAAACTATTTCCTCATTATTATCTAATGTTATTTTTATCACTTCAGCGTTAGTTTTTGTTTTTCTTGGATTTTTTATTAATTCAATACCAATATTTCCATCATCTTTAATTGTATAACAATAATTCTTTTTTCCTTCTTTATCCTCCTTAACCAAATCTATGAAAGACAATTTGCGTCCATCTGCTAAATTTAGCTGGGTTGAGCCAAGAAAACAGCCTCCAGCGGAATCACCCTCTACAATATACAGCTCAGATGATTCAGCATCGCGTGAAGAACAGTCAGCGAGTTTGCCCGGTAGAGTAAACCCTTCGAGGGCGCCTTTGCGCAAGATAGCATCACGAGCGATTTTGGCGGCGTTGCGTGCGCGTGAAGCCAATAGACATTTGTTGATTATTCCTTCGCCATCTTTTGGATTTTCTTCCAAAAAGATTGTAAATTCTTCGCCCATTACAGTTTCAACGGCGGTTTTGGCTTCGGTGTTGCCGAGTTTGGATTTGGTTTGACCTTCAAATTGAGGTTCACGAATTTTGATAGAAATAACCGCATTGAGACCTTCGCGCACATCTTCACCGGTCAAATTCGGATCTTTTTCTTTTAAATAACCTTTGTTGCGGGCATAGGTGTTGAGACAACGTGTTAACGCAGTGCGAAAACCCTGTACATGAGTACCACCATCCGGATTGTGAATATTGTTGGCAAAAGCAAAAAGTGATTCGGTATATTCGTCGCTGTATTGCAAAGCCAATTCTACTTTTACACCTTCAGCTTCTTTTTCTACATAAAAAATATTTTCGTTTCTGATCTCTTTGTGTTGGTTTAAATATCTAACAAAAGAGGCGATACCACCTTCAAAGAAAAATTTGTAGGTTGGTTCAGGAAATGGGATGGAACTTTTGTCTTTGGATTTTTCTTCGGCGCTACGGCGATCTTTTAAAATTAATTTTACACCTTTGGATAAATAAGCATATTGGCGTAAATGATCAACGATAATTTTCCATTCAAAATCTAAAGTTTCGAAAATACTATCATCGGGATGAAAAGTAATAGTAGTGCCAGTGTCTTTACATTTGCCAACGGCTTTGACTTTGCCTTGTGGTTTACCGATTTTGTAATCCTGTACCCAAATTTGACCATCGCGATGTACCTCGGCGTGGAGTAGGGTAGAGAGGGCGTTGACTACGGATACACCTACACCGTGTAAACCACCGGAAATCTTGTATCCGCTATCACCAAATTTTCCACCGGCATGCAAAATGGTAAGTACAACTTCTAAGGCGGAAATTTTTTGGGTAGGATGGATATCTACCGGGATGCCACGACCGTTGTCTTTTACTTCTACTTTGTGATCCGGCAAAAGGGTGATATGAATTTCATTGCAATATCCAGCCATGGCTTCGTCGATGGCGTTGTCCACAACCTCCCAAATCAGGTGGTGTAAACCGGTTGGACCAGTACTGCCGATATACATACCGGGACGACGTCGGACGGCCTCAAGACCCTCGAGAACAGTGATATTTTTGGCGCTGTAACTACTGTCATCTTTGGGTGCTTTGGCCATTTTTTCAGGTTTTGGTAATTTTGGTTTTTCTTCTTCAATCCTCCCGCGTTGTGTGCTTTTTGGCATAAATTAATACTATTTTTTTAACTAAATTTACATATGATATTTTACCATATACATACATTTTCTACAAGGTTTGGAAAAATGTGAAAAATGCGGTATACTATATATGTAGCTTTTAAAATATGCTTAATATTTACAATCAACAAAACAACAATCATAATGGCGATGTAGTCGCCGATGTTGTTGCAACCAAAAAAACCAAAGTTGACGCCGGTCGTTTTGAAGATGTGACAGGGGAGTTTACCACTTCTCAATTTAAGCGCAGTTATTGGTTTGTTACTCACAAAGTTTTGTTATATAAAATCGCGGTTGGAGTGTTGGTTGCTTTGTCGGTTATATTTTGGGCGTTTAGTTTGTGGCGATGGGGTGATTATATTATCAATGGTATTAGTTCAGATGTCGCTTTACACAACAATCTGGTTGTTTTTCCAAACTATACTGGTATTCAAGAACATTATGCTCCGCAACCGATTCAAATTGCCGGTGTCAATGCCTATGCGGGTGGATCCAAAACATATGATTTGGTGGCAGAAGTTGGTAACCCAAACAAAAATTTTATTGTTCATTTTGATTATTATTTTATTACCGGTGATCAAAAAACTCCGACTCAAAAAGGGTTTTTGTTGGCCAACGAAAGTCGTCCATTGGTATATTTTGGTTTCAAAGATGGTTATCCAAACGGAGTAAATTTGATTATGGAAAATGTAGTTTGGAAACGTATTACCGCTCACACCGTGTCGGATCCGGTCGCTTGGCAAAACAATCGTCTAAATTTTAGCGTGAAAGATTTTTCTTTTTCAGCTCCGGAAAACGCCGATAGTATTACAGCCAATGTCGTTAAATTTAATTTGACCAACAATTCGGCTTTTGGTTATCGCGATGGGTTGTTTGTGGTTGGTTTGATGCAAGGTGGGAGTTTGGCCGGGGTTATGCCTTTGATTTTGAAGGATTTTAAATCATTAGAAACACGTTCGGTTGACTTGCGTAATTTTTCTGATAATTTACAAATTTCAGATGTGCAGTTATTTCCGCTGATTGACATTTACAGTCAAGAAGTGTATCTTCCCCCGGAACGATAATTATGATTAGTTTAGCCAAATTTTCTCCTCGCAATTTCGATTGGTTGTTGTTTTTTTCAGCCTTGCTTTTGTGTGCTTTGGGGTTGGCGGCCATTTATAGTGTTGAATTATCTCGCGGTCTCGAAGTTGGTTATGTTCGCAAACAATTGATTGCTTTGGGTATTGGATTGTTTGGATTATTTTTTGCCAGTTTAATGCAGGTTAGTTTTTTCCGAACTTTATCTAAACCGTTGTATTTTTTTTCATTGGTGTTGTTGGTGGTGGTTTTGGTGTTTGGTAATACTATTCGAGGTACTCGTGGTTGGTTTGTACTGAGTGGATTTTCTTTTCAGCCAGTCGAGTTAGCCAAGGCGGCTCTGATTTTAATATTGGCTTATTCCATTTCCAATTTTGGTCGGCGGTTTGAACGCCCGTTGTATTTTTTTGGGACACTCGCTATTACTTTGACGGCGATTGGTCTGACTATGTTGCAACCGGATTTGGGCTCGGCGGTTTTGCTGGGTATTATTTGGTTCTCTTTGATGTTGCTTACCGGAGCTAGGCGGATGTTGGTCATATCTTTTGTGAGTGTGATGATAATATTTTCTATTTTTGCTTGGTTTTTTCTATTGCAGAGTTACCAAAAAGAACGCGTGTTGACGTTTGTAAATCCCACGCGCGATTCACTGGGAGCGGGATACAATACCACTCAGGCGATCATTGCGGTTGGTTCCGGACAATTATTTGGTAAAGGTTTGGGTTTTGGTTCGCAGAGTCAACTGCGTTTTTTACCGGAAGCCCAAACCGACTTTGTGTTTTCGGTGATTGGTGAAGAGCTTGGTTTTGCCGGAGTGTTGGTAATGCTGGTTTTGTTTAGTATAATGGTATGGCGACTAATCGTATTGGCCAGTAACAGTGATGATGATTTTGCCTCGGTGGTAGTAAGTGGTATTACAGTTTTGATTGCGAGTCAAATGTTTATTAATGTCGGTGCCAATTTGGGGTTGTTACCGGTGACTGGAGTAACCCTGCCGTTTGTAAGTTATGGCGGTTCATCTTTGATAATCAATTTGGTTTTGGTTGGGGTGGCGGAAAGTATGGTTGTAAGACGATATTAACTATGAATACGAAAATTACTCAAGAACTTAGAAAAAAATTATCCGGAAATTTTCGCCGAATGTTTTTTATACAAGCGTTTCAAAATATTCGGATGATCAATGTTGTGGTGACATTGTTTTATGTTTTTCGTGGGTTAAATTTGACGCAAGTTTTTTACTTATCGATTATTTGGTCGATCACCAATATTATATTTGAGGTGCCATCCAGTTATTTGGCTGATCGGTGGGGAAGAAAAAAGACGATCATTTTTGGAACATTGTTGTATTTTTTCAGTTGTATTATACCGATTTTTGCTCACTCGTTTTTATTATTTGCAATTAGTATATTTTTGTACGCCTTGTCTTTTGCTTGTTTCAGTGGAACCGATGACGCGATAATCTACGACACCAACCGCGAGCTAGGCCAACACGAAGATAGTCTGCGTCGTTTGGGCCAATATTATTCCAGCCAGCGCGTTTTTAAAATACTCGCTCCATTTGTTGGCGCGTTTTTGGCTCGAGATTTAAACAACGCGCAATTTGTTTTATTATTGATGATTGATGTGGTGTTTGCTTTGGTCGGCGTAGTTTTGTCCTTCAAATTAGTAGAGCCAAAACATCATTATTTGGAAGTAGAAAAAATTGAAGCGGGCGTCATGCGTGATGCGTTGAAATTAATAAAAAATAATCCACATTTAATTCGGGCTATCATAAATCAGTCGTTGATATTTATTGCTTCTTTTATTACTTGGCGCTATCATCAAGTTTTGTTTACAGATTGGGGATTGTCAGTATTAATGCTGGGCATCGGTTGGTCAGTTTATCATTTTTTCGCGTTTATACTCAGCTATTTTTGCAACCGATTTTGGTCGAAGACCAGCACAGAAGCAACTATCAACATTCTTAATTTTTTGCAGGTTTTGTTTGCGATTGTTTTTCTGGTCGATTGGTATTTTAAAACGAATGTTTATTGGTTGTTTGTCATGTTTTTGCTTTATGGTTTGGCTGAAACTGCTCGTTGGCCGTTTTTTTCCCATCTATTCAACAAACATAGCAATTCTTTTAATCGAGCCACTACATTATCTTTGTCCAATTTAACGCAAAATATTTTAAACACCCCCATGTTATTTTTGGCTGGCATATTGGTTGCCAAAGGAATGATCTATCCTTTTTATTTGTCATTATTTTTGGTAGTATTTGTAGGGGTGGTATTTTATCTACCTAGTAGAATCAAAATTGAAAAAATAAAATAATTTTTAAAATATATGCAACTTACAGGCAAAAGACATGACAATATGAGCTCGCATGACGAGAGGGTTAGGGCAAAAGAAAACGAAGCACGGCGCAAAAGGGAGACGTTGGAGAGAATGGGTCCGCATGTGGATTCTAATTCTTTAAGGAAAATGAGACAAGACAAAAAAGCGGCTGACGATGCAAAACGCCGAGCTGTTTGGGAAAGTATAAATAAAAAATAAAAATGAAATTCAAAATAATTTCCAAAATGAAACCGGCTGGCGACCAACCACAAGCGATTGCGAAGTTGGTTGACGGTATCAAAAAAGGTTTGCGCAAACAAACCTTGCTTGGTGTTACCGGTTCGGGGAAAACATTTACCATTGCCAACGCTATTGAAAAAGTTCAACGGCCGACTTTGGTTATCGCGCACAATAAAACTTTGGCGGCGCAACTTTGCAATGAATTTCGTGAATTGTTTCCGGAAAATGCGGTGGAATATTTTGTTTCTTTTTATGACTATTACCAGCCCGAGGCGTACATGCCCCATACGGATACATATATAGAGAAGGAAGCGACGATAAACGAAGAGATAGATCGGTTGCGCCACGCTTGCACGCAGGCGTTGTTGACGCGTAAAGATGTGATTATCGTGGCGTCGGTGTCGGCGATTTACAATTTGGGTTCGCCCAAAGAATATGAGGCGACGGTTTTGCATCTGCGCGTGGGTGAAGATCTGGATCGCCGGGGAATGATGGAAAAATTAATTGAGATGCAATTTGAACGCACCAATTCGGATTTGACACGTGGGACTTTTCGTATGACCGGACCGGTGTTTGAAATTATTCCGGTGAATGAAGAAAAAATTTATCGTTTTGAAATTACCAACAGAATAGAAAAAATTGAGCGACTGGATCCGGTGTCGCGCAAGATGGAAAGAGAGCAGGAATATATTTGGTTATTTCCGGCCAAACATTATGTGGCGAGCCCGATGGTGAAGGAAAGAGCGTTTAAGGAAATTGAATTTGATTTGCAAAAGCGTTTGAAAGAATTTGAAGAACAAGGAAAATTATTGGAAGCCGAGCGTTTGAAACGTCGAGTGAATTATGATTTGGAATTGATAAAAAATTTGGGATATTGCAGTGGGATAGAAAATTATTCGCGCCATTTTGACGGTCGAGAACCGGGGCAACCGGCTTTTACTTTGTTGGATTATTTTTTGCATTGTGATGACAAGTTTTTGACGGTGATAGACGAATCGCATGTCACTATTCCGCAGGTTCGTGGAATGTATTTTGGCGACAAAGCACGCAAAGATACTTTGATTGAACATGGTTTTCGCCTGCCGAGCGCCAGTGATAACCGCCCGCTGAAATACGAAGAATTTGAAGAGCGTACCAAGCAGGTGATATATGTTTCGGCGACCCCGAGTGATTATGAAATAAAAAATAGCGAGCAAGTGGTGGAACAGGTAGTGCGCCCGACCGGTTTGGTGGATCCCGAGGTGATTATTCGCCCGATTGTCGGTAAGGACAAACAAAAATCTCAAATAGAAGATTTGTTAGTGCGCATTGATGAACGCGTGGTAAAAAATGAGCGTGTGTTGGTGACGACGCTAACCAAGAAGATGGCCGAAGATTTGGATGAATATTTGCGCGAGCGCAAAGTAAAGACACGCTATATTCACAGCGATATTGAAACCATAGAACGCATAGAAATAATTACCGCATTGCGCCGGGGAGAGATAGATGTGATTGTCGGTGTGAATTTGCTACGCGAGGGTTTGGATATGCCCGAGGTTTCGCTCGTGGCCATTTTGGATGCGGACAAAGAAGGATTTTTGCGCAATGTTACCAGTTTGGTGCAGACCATCGGACGCGCGGCGAGAAATATTAACGGTCAAGTGATTTTGTACGCGGATAAAATTACCGGTTCCATCAAACAAGCGGTGGCCGAGACCGATCGCCGTCGCAAAATTCAGTTGGCATATAATAAAGAGCACGGCATCACGCCCAAGACGATTGAGAAAACCATTAGAAATATTTTGGAAGAATTTGGTATTAGCGGTTCCAAAAAAACCAAAAAAGCGCGCGGTGAAAAAATGTCCGTGGCGCAGTTGGATACTTTGGGAGATGCGCGACCGCTGGAACAGATAATTTCCGAAAAAGAAAAACAAATGAAAGACGCGGCCAAGAATTTGGAATTTGAGTTGGCGGCGATTTTGAGGGATGAGGTAAGGGAGTTGAAGAGGGGGAAATAATGTAATTTATAAAAATAACCTCGATTTTAATCGAGGTTATTTTTTTAGGTTCATAATTGTTGGTATTCATAAATCGAACGCTCTCCCACACACCTCCTAGTACCAACACTGAAAGACGCGGATCTTTCACGACTGTTTACCAAATTTTTCTTTTTTCTTCTCCTAATTTTGCTTCTTGTAGATAACCTTTATACATATTGACATATTCATCATTTCTACCTTGACTTAATTCTTCACCATCGTAATTTTTCCATGTTTTACCTCCATCTTCGCTAAAAACTCCTCTGCTATTAAGATGGGGACGGCCAGTTTTCTCCTGTATATAAGTTGGTTTAATTTTTTCTCCGGCAGGGAGCAAAGAAAATCTCGTCCATGTATCGCCGTGTGCCAAATTAAGATCTTCAGCCCATAGTATGTTTGGGGTTTCGTGACTCTCTTGGGTGTCATCCATTGGTTGTTGCATATAAATTATACATTTTGAGAAATAAAATTTTCTCTGTATATACATTTTATCAAACTGGGGGGGGGCGTCAAGGGGATCAAATATTTGGCTGTTAATAAGTGTACTATAGAACAAAGAAAGAAAATCTGGGCTAAGACAAGGGATGTGGAGGAAATTATATGCCAGAAAAAATAAAAATTGGCAATATTTTTTGTATGGTATTAATAATGTAAGTAGCTTGTTTTGTTTGTTATTAGCCAAATGTTGGCATAGGTATTGGTCTAAAATAGGTCTAATAATCGGTCTAAATTAGTTGTCGAGGAATCCTTGGATAGTGGTTAGTTGGTTCCATTTTGGAATCAACTGATATGTATTGACAATGTAATGACAGTGTGGTATAATAGGTTTGTTATTATATTTAACTTAATTATATATGAACACTACTTTACAAGTTCGGATTGATAGTAAAACTAAAAACGCGGTTGCCAAGATTTTTGAATCTTCGGGGTTGGATTTGAGTTCAGGAGTGAAGATGTATTTTAGACATATTTTAAAACAAAAGAAGGTAAGCTTTCCGTTGTTGACAGAAAACGGTTTTACATATGAACAGGAAGCGAAACTGTCGGCTATCATAAAGGAAACCGAAGCTTTATATAAAGCCGGAAAGTTAAAAACTTTTGACAGTTGGGATGAAATGAAAAAAGATATTTTAAGTGAGAAGGATTAATATGAAATATCACTTGAGGTCTACTAAAGATTTTAGAAAGCAATATAAAAAGTTAGTAAGATCCGGGAATAAGAGGGCCTTGGAAGAATTAGATGATGTAATATACAGATTATCAATGGGAGAAAATTTGGAAGAAAAATATCGTAATCATAAATTAACAGGAGAGATGCAAGATTGTTTTGAATGTCATATATTATTTGATTGGCTTTTAATATATAAAAAATACGAAGATATTTTGGTGTTAAAGTTAGTTGCCACCGGTTCACATTCAGATTTGTTTGAATGATAAAACAACCCGCCGTCGCAAATGCTATGGTGGGCAAAGAAAAACCGCCTGTCGTCTAAAAGTTCAAATGTTTGAACGCTTAGATATGTGCATGCGGTTTTTATTTTATCCCGCTGTAGTTTTAGCGAAAGCAGGTTTCCTTCATGATTTTCTTTTGGGCCAAATGCCGCGACCGGGGATGAGTGGGTTAATAAGCCAATTTTTGTGGTATAATATATCCGTTATTTATTTAAAATATTATAATTTATGTTGGAGGGGGAAAAATTGCAAAATTTTGTTGACTGGACAAAATTAAAAATAAAGTTGCATCTTTCAGAAGTAAAAAAGTTTTTTAACGAGAGGGATATTTGGTGGGCAAGCTTGGGAGTGAATATTGGTTTTGAACAAGATGGGAAACATCAAAATTTTGAACGACCGGTTTTGATATTGAAAAGATTTAATAATGATGTTTTGCTCATTTTGCCAATTACCAGTAAATATAAGGAAAATAAGTATTATTATGGTTTTGAATATCATGACAAAACATTCGCGGTAATTTTGTCCCAGGTTAGATTGATAAGCAGTAAGCGTCTGTTAAGAAAAATACGCATGTTGTCAGAAAGGGAATTTAATGAGATAAAGAAATTAGTCAAAGATATAATATAAAAAAAAACGACCCAAGTTCTTCAAAGAAGATCAAGGGTCTCGGAGGCCTAAGCCATTTGATGAATATACAATATCATTGATTTGGAATTTTGTCAATTTTTTATCCCCAGTTTTTGGTTAATAGGTTTTGATTGACAAACACATACAATTTTGGTATATTATCTACACAATAATTTTACATACCCCCTAGGAAAGCAGTTCCGAGGGATTTTGTCGTTTTCACCAAAAAATATGCAAGAAAAAATAATAATCAAAGGCGTCCTCCTCCGCTAAAGCTACGGCGGACAAGCGCGTTAAAAAAATAACATGCAGGACAAGATTATAATTAAAGGAGCTCGGGAACACAATCTCAAAAACATTTCTTTGGAATTGCCACGCAACAAGATGATAGTTTTTACCGGACTGTCCGGTTCGGGCAAATCGTCTTTGGCTTTTGATACCATTTTTGCCGAAGGACAACGCAGATATATTGAATCTTTGTCGGCTTATGCTCGCCAGTTTTTGGGCGGAATGCAAAAACCGGATGTGGACGAGATCGAAGGTTTGTCGCCGGCTATTTCCATTGACCAAAAAGCGCACAGCGCCAATCCGCGCTCAACGGTCGCAACCATCACCGAGATTTATGATTATCTCCGTGTTTTGTTCGCGCGCGTGGGGCGACCGCATTGTCCGCTTTGCGGAACCAAGATAGAGAAAATGACGGTGGATGAAATGAAAGAACAGATTTTGAAAAAAATTTCTGCCCAAGGCAGATCCGCCTCGGGCGGAAAACATTCCAAAGGGGAGCTGTTGCTTTTGTCTCCCATTGTACGCGGACGCAAAGGTGAATATTACCAAATGCTCTATGATGTTTACAATTCCGGATTTTTGGAAGTACGCGTGGATGGAGAAATGCATTCGCTCAAAGAACGAATTATTTTGTCTAAAAATAACAAACACACTATTGAGGTGGTGGTAGATAAAATTCCGTTGGCGAATTTGGATGATCAGCGTTTGAGTGAAGCCATCGCCAAAGCGGTGGATTTGAGCAATGGTTTGTGTACAGTAATTTTTGCGGATAAGCACGAGCAGATTTTTTCTACTGAATATTCTTGTCCCAAAGACGGTTTTTCTTTTCCTGAAATTGAACCGCGCCTTTTTAGTTTCAACAGTCCGTATGGATATTGTCCGGCTTGTACCGGTTTGGGAACAAAAGAAGTTTTTTCCACAGAAATTTGTCCCAAGTGCGCGGGCAAACGCCTAAATGATACCGCCCTAAGTATAAAAGTAAACGAAAAAAATATTTGGGAAGTGGTGCAGATGAATATTTCCGATGCGCGTGAATGGTTCGCGGAGTTGGATATGAATTTGGCCGAGCAAGAAAGAGAAATCGCCGGCATGGTGATAAAAGAAATTTGCAACCGTCTGCAATTTATGTTTGATGTCGGTTTGCATTATCTCACTTTGAATCGCACGGCCGGCACGCTTAGTGGCGGTGAAGCCCAGCGCATCCGTTTGGCATCGCAGGTTGGCACGCGTTTGGTGGGTGCCTTGTATGTTTTGGATGAGCCGACGATTGGTTTACACCAAAAAGATAATAAGCAATTGGTAAGTACATTGCGTAATCTTTGTGATGCCGGTAATACGATTATTATTGTGGAGCATGATGAAGATACTATTTTGGAAAGCGACTGGGTGGTAGATATCGGCCCAGCGGCCGGTAAGCATGGCGGTGAAATAGTTTTTTCCGGACCGACCAAAGTTTTGCTTGGAAAAGAAAAAACCGCCAAAGAATTTTTTGGTTGTAAAGTGATCGGCGACCCGGTAAAATCTTTGACTGGAAAATATTTGCGCGGTGAATTGAGTATCAAAGGACCGCAAGACAGGCGCGCGGTAGGCAACGATACGCCAAAATTAAAAATAAAAGGCGCGTTTGAAAATAATTTGAAAAATCTTAATGTAGAATTTCCTTTGCGTCGTTTGGTTTGTTTGACCGGCGTGTCCGGTTCGGGTAAATCCACTTTGATGAACAGTGTTTTGCGCAATGCGGTGGTGAACAGACTATTTCGTTTGGATAAACCGGTAAATTGCAAAGGCGTTTCCGGCACGGAATATTTGGATAATTTAATTACCATTGATCAGGGTTCTATCGGACGCACCAGTCGCAGTAATCCGGCGACCTATACCAAAGCGTTTGATCACATTCGCGATCTGTACGCGGCCACAGCCGAAGCGCGCATCCGCGGTTTTGGTTTGGGTCGGTTCAGTTTTAATGTGCCCGGTGGCAGATGCGAACATTGTGAGGGTAAAGGTGTTTTGGAAATCGAAATGCATTTTTTACCAAGCGTGCAAGTGGTTTGTGATATCTGTAAAGGGCAGAGATTTAATCACGAGACATTGCAAGTATTTTACAAAGAAAAAAATATCGCGGATGTTTTGGCGATGACGATAGAAGAAGCGGAAGAATTTTTCAAAGACATCCCGATGATTTATGATAAATTAAAAATTCTCAATGAAGTTGGTTTGGACTATCTCACTTTGGGGCAGAGCGCGACCACGCTTTCGGGTGGTGAGGCACAGAGAATAAAACTTAGTCGCGAGCTAGCAAAACATGGCACCAGCAAGACCTTGTATTTGTTGGATGAGCCGACCACCGGTTTGCATTATGATGATGTAAAAAAATTATTGGCGGTTTTGCAACGCTTGGTTGGGCAGGGAAATTCGGTGTTGGTGATTGAACACAATTTGGATGTGATAAAATGTGCGGATTGGATTATTGATCTTGGCCCGGAGGGTGGAGACAAAGGCGGTGAGCTGGTTGCCGATGGCACACCGGAGGAAATTGCACGCAAGGGTGCGAGTTTTACTGGGCATTATTTGAAGAGGGTGATGAAATAAAAAACACCCACCATACAAACATTCTATTTATTAAAATATTTGTATGGAGAGTGGGTGTTTTCTTACCACGCCCCCGGTGCAGATGCAACCGAGGGTGCGACGAGAGCAATTAGTCATCGGGCAGTTCATCATAGATGCTGATGGGTACCCCAGCCGAAAGTGCAGTGCGCAGGGCGTTGGTCGCCGCCTTCTCCGTGTCCGTGTGAAATAGTGGTGGAGCCACAAGATCTTTGAGTGGTGTTCCACACTTCCGAACGTAATTTCGAGCGAGATCGCGAAGATGAGCAGGAAGCTGTGAAATGATCGGTTCTGGGTCTCTGCGTGCGCCCAATAGAGCCGACATGATCTCGTTTGGGTTGCTTGTCGTCGCCATGGTATTCTCCTTGCACAAGTGGACATCGCCACCTGTTTAAGGTCATATTATATTAATAAAGAAGAAAAATCAAGGGGTTTTTATAAATTCACTCAAGTTGTATTTTTCTTCAAAATGTGATACAATAACTATATAAACAAGCTTAAATATGATTTTTCGTCCTTCATTATTTTGGGATACGGATGTTAAGAAACTAAAACCAAAAAAACACTCAAAATATATTATTGAGCGAATTTTGGATTTTGGTAACGACACGGAAGTGCGCTGGATGAATAAAAATTTTTCCAAACAAAAAATAAAAAAAGTTGTAAAAACATCGCGTGTTTTACAGCCCAAGACAAAAAATTTATGGCGTATATTATTGTTTGGCCAACCATAAAGAAATTTTTTACATCTGATGCTAAAATATTGTTTAAGTATTCTAGCTTGACATAGACGCCGATTTGTGATATAAAGAACTGTTAAATTACAGTTCTTTTTAAATATATCCCAGTTTTCTTTTTGCCTTAAATTGTCATTCCCGCGCAAGCGGGAGTCTAAAAAAGGCAGAAAGAAGGCTGGGAATTACTCTTAGCCCGTCGCTTGAATGGCAAACCCCAATCCGAAAAGTGTTCGGATAAAGGCGAGCCATATGTGCAAGGAGAAAGGCGATGAACGGCAAGTTCACGTCAGGTCAGGAAAATCAGGTCGGGAAGCTCGCGAAGGACGCGTTCGTTTCCCTTGATCTGAGCAAAGAGGCCGCTCAGCGCCTCGTCACCCACCCGCAAATCGTAGTGCGTCTGAAGGCACTTTTTACGGAGTTGGTGGCCGAGTTTCCGTGCCAGATCCACGCTCCTGAGCTCATCCCCGACAAGTGGGAAGTGCTCGAGGATGTGGAGCCAACGGTCGGCCTCGATGTGAGCCAACTCCGTTTCATGCCAGTCCTCAAGGACGGTGACCCTGGTTGGATCAACGGCGACACGATGCGCGGTCGCGCGGTTGAGTTCAAGGGAAACTTCGGACTCTCCGACGTGCCGGCCTTCCTCGCACAGCAGGACACCATCCCCGTCGATTTGCAGGGTAAGTACATCTTGCTCCCGGGGACGAAGTTGCGCGACTCGGGCGGCGGCCTCTACATCGCGTGCCTCGGCTTCCGCGGTGGTCGCTGGGTGCTGGACTTCTGCTACCTCGGCAACGACTTCTTCCGCTACGATCGGTTCGCGTGCAGCGAGTAGACCTTGGTCACTCGGACTCTCGGCACTTCGGTGTCGGTTGTCCGGTCCTCGGTCACTTAGACCCTCATCGGTGTTTATCACTGGCGGGGGTCTTCTGTTTTTAAAAAATATTTGGTATAATTTATTCAGATTTTACAGACACTGCTCCGATTAAAAATTTGAGCGTGTAAAATCTCGCCATTTCATACTTCAGAATGTGGTCGGTCACGGCTTATCACAGCGTAAGATGAAATTAGAAAATGAAGATACTCGGTGCAGTATGTTAGGGAGATAACTTTTTCAAAAACCATTCAACCCGAAGAGTATTCAACGGGTGGTGTTATGGAAGACATATTGCATATTTTGCGCAACTCGGACGGCAACCACTACATCGCGTACCTCAACTTCAACGGTGGTCGCTGGGTGCTGAACTTCTACTACCTCGACAACGACTTCAACAGCAACGATCGGTTCGCGTGCAGCCAGTTTCTTCTTACTCCTGCTTTAATTAGCGGGAGTTTCTTTTTTAAATAACGCCAACCATTTGCCGGTCATTTTTCCAACAGAAACAAGTTTTTGAGATAATTGACCATATTTATTCGTCTCCAATCCTTTCGCTTCCCACAACAAAGTAACAAAAAATTTCAGATTATCCAATTTACGGCTTAATGTTTCTAAAAAGATCAATTTATCTTCTTTTTTCGCGTATTTGGCAGTCAGAGTAATTTCCAATAATTCAATAAACAAATTGTCTATCTTAACTCCCATGGTATAGCGTGTCAGACGCGGTAAATGGGGTAAAAAAGTATGCCACAACAAATAACACTCTTTGAGCAAAGACAAAATTGGGATTTCAGCAGTTTTCCCGAGGGGGGGGGGCTTGAAAGAACGGGCTGGTATTGTTAGAAAAATTCAATTGGTTCATAGTTATAAAGATATTATTAGTTTAGAAAATTTATGTTTGGCGTGGCGGGAATTTATTGTTGGAAAAAAGAAGAAAAAAGATGTTATTTTGTTTGATAACAATCTAATGGATAATATTGTAGAACTTCACGGTGATTTGGTCAATCATATTTATGCCCATGGCGGTTATGAAAGTTTTTATATCAACGATCCCAAACGCCGTCATATCCATAAGGCCTGCGTGCGTGACCGTTTGGTTCATCATGCTATTTATCGTATTTTGTATCCATTTTTTGATCGTACTTTTGTTGGTGATTCATTTTCTTGTAGAGATGACAAAGGTATGCATAAGGCATTAGATAGATTTAGAAGTTTATTTTATAAAGTAAGTAAAAATAATACTTGTACCTGTTGGGTATTAAAATGTGATATTAAAAAGTTTTTTGATAGCATTGACCATAAAATACTTTTAAATATTCTTTCCGAATATATTCCAGATAAAGATATTTTAAATTTACTAAATAATGTTATTGAGAGTTATGATAGTAAAATAAACGGAAAGGGCACCGGTCTTCCACTTGGCAACCTAACCTCGCAATTATTTGCCAATGTATATATGAATGTATTTGACCAGTTTGTAAAACATAAATTGAAGGTTAAAAATTATATCCGTTATGCCGATGATTTTGTGTTTTTATCCACGGATAAAGTATATTTGGAAAATTTAATACCGAAAGTAAGGGATTTTTTAATGGATAAATTAAAATTGACACTGCACCCTAATAAAATATTTTTACAAACTATGGCGTCGGGAATAGATTTTCTTGGGTGGAAACATTTTACTGATCATCGCGTACTTCGAAAAACAACGCAAAAAAGAATGTTGAGAAGAATTCAGAATAGTCCAACCAACGAAACTTTTCAGTCGTATTTGGGGTTATTAAAACATGGAAATGCTTTTGATTTGAGCAACGAATTATTTTTGAGATATTGGCTTTATCAAAATGATTATGTATAATGCGAATTGTTTTGTTGTTCATGAAATGATATACTATACGGTATAAATAATAAAAATATGAAAAATAAAAAATTTAAAAATGAAGTTGTTGTGTATCAGACAAAGAATGGGGCGATAGATTTAAGAAGCGACGCTAAACATGATACTATGTGGGCAAGTTTAGACCAGATTGCTTCTGTTTTTGAACGTGACAAGTCGGTTATTTCTAGGCATATAAAAAATATTTTTAAAGATGGTGAATTAAAACGCAATTCAGTTGTTGCATTTTTTGCAACAACTGCCTCTGATGGTAAAACTTACCAAGTGGAATACTTTAATTTAGATGTGGTGTTGTCGGTTGGATATAGGGTAAATAGCAAGAAAGCCACTTTGTTTCGCCAATGGGCCACCAAGACATTGCGTGATCACATTACCAAGGGATATACCATTAATCGCGCTCGCATCAAAAATAATTATTTGGAATTTAGGCGCGCGGTGGAAAATTTAAAAATTTTATTGCCACCAGGTGGTGAAGTTGACCAAAAAAGCGTATTGGAATTAATTTCTGCGTTTTCGGATACATGGTTTTCTCTTCAGGCCTTTGATAAAGAAAAATTGGCAACCGCGGGGGTTACCAAGCGTGCAGTTGTGTTTACCGCGCAACATTTAACGCAAGCTCTGATAGAATTTAAAAAAGTTTTGATAGCCAAAGGAGAAGCGACAGATTTGTTTGGTACCGAAAGACAACTCAAAAATATTGAGGGGATTGTTGGTAATGTCATGCAATCTTTTGGTGGGAAAGCGGTTTACGCGACGGTTGAAGAAAAAGCCGCCCATTTGTTGGCCATGTCGCCAAATGAATCCACTTATCCACTTAAATAACAACCAAAAATATGCTACAATAAAGGTATAATTTACTCTAATTGTAGCCAAAATATGAATAACATAGCCGCTAATAAAACAA
>Ga0172379_10001873_pt1 | contig 39730 bp, 37 predicted proteins | sample GrowelOW334metaG_FD_119756 | JGI IMG/M metagenome (GOLD analysis project Ga0172379, IMG submission 119756) | Groundwater microbial communities from an aquifer near a municipal landfill in Southern Ontario, Canada - Groundwater well OW334 metaG | ecosystem: Environmental > Aquatic > Deep... | reverse complement strand
TACAGGTATTACGCTTGAATTTAACTCAAACGTTTCATCGCCCAGCAACTGATTTCCCTGGAATATCCCGGCCGTACTGGTGTTGGCATCGTTGACATCATTGAAATTAGTGCCGCCATAAACGTCATGACTGACGGCGCCATCGCCAGGCAACCATGTAAATACGATGTTCGCGTCGGCACATGGTATAACCGTACTGCCGACGGTCGGAGAGGGACTATACGCTAACAGCAAGTTGTTTAGGTTAGCAGTTACTATAACCTGAGTAGCAGTCGTCTCAACCTTAATAGCACGTTTGTCGGCAACACCGGAGCCGGTATATATTCTACCAGAATTAATATACCCGTTGACGGCAGCAAGCTGACTTATCGGCAGTATCAATGTACCGCCTGTAATGTTTATTTTGCCGGCACTATTAACCGTAAGAGTACTCAAACCCGTTAAAGTTCCTGCCTGCAACTCGATCAGTGCGGTGCCAGTGGTAGGCGTTGCATGACCCAACGTTATTATTCCAGCTACTTTCACCTTTGCTGCGCTGCCGGCAATAGTCAGCCGACCCTTTGCTGTACCTGTACCGCCGCTTGCAATCAGTAATTGGCCGCCCACCGTAACGTTTGCATCATTATTAAGCTGCGCCCAATTGTCATTCGGTGTCTGATTGCTTACGTACAAGTTAGAACCTATCTCAAGAGTGCCGCCGTTCATTGTCAGATGGCCAGTGCCGCCAGGCGTCCCTGAATAAACGCCAACTTGTACACTAGCGCCAGTGGCTGTTTTGAGCTTTCCTCCGCTATTTATTTCTAACTCTCCTAACCCGTACGCTCCAATATACGTATTGGACGTACTGGCGGTGCCATTGAGAAAAGCGCCGTTATTTATTACCAACTTTGATTTTCCTGTCGAGCCCCAAGACAATCTAATCTGCGAAAGAGTAGTTATTGTACCGCCGTTCATAGTCAGGATACCGTTTGAGCCTACACCAGCGCCTATAGTCAGGGATGGGTTGATCAGCGGCGTTATATTTACAGTACCACCCAACATATTAACATCGCCTATCGTGGAATAGGCGGGAGCAGCTCCGGCATAGCCGATAACAAACGTCGGAACGGTAACCACTGCATTAGGTTCAATCCTCAACGTTCCTCTGCTATTTGTGGCTGCAGCGAGCCAGCCTAAGTTCAACGAAGTAGCAAAAGCTGCCTCGCCTTTGATGGTTAAAAAAGCATTGGTGTTTGCTATACCGCCGCCAATATACACGGTGCTGGCTAATGCTTTGTTAACGCCAACCATATCCGTCCCAATGATACACTCTTTGGCTTTGTAAATAAAAGCCCCGTCACCGGTGGTTGGACGATTCAACAGGGGGTTATACGCCGCGTCTCCCCAATTGCCAGTAACATCTTTCCAGTCGTTGCTGGCTTGACCCGGGTTCATCCAGTAGTAGTTCACCGCCTGAGAACTCGCGGCGAAGAACAAACAAAAAATAATCGCTAAAACAAATTTTACTTCCTTCTTCATTTTCTTACCTTTCTAAAATAGAAAAATAAATATTTCAGGATATACGTCTACACCGTATATCCTTTATTATAAATTCACAATCAAATTTCAGGATGCTTTTAAAGGCATTATTTTACCAGAGCAACCCATATAGCCTATTATAGGCAAATAATAACAAATAAATCAAGGAAAAAAAATAATTTTGTTAATTTTTTTGAACGGTTTTTGCGAAAAAACGAGTTTTTGCGAGTTTTTGCGAGTTTTGATGAGAAATTAGGAGTAGAGTTTAGGACACAGGAGGTAGAGAAAACAATTATCGGTTATCAGCAAAAAATAGGTGATATGGGTGATATTTAGCCGTTGCCTCTATCCTTAACCTCTAATTATTTTTCTTGACAACACTGCCAAATTGAACTATTAAGACGTGTTTAAAATTTCGATAAACGGCTTTTACAGTGTCGTAAATGGCGTTTTTAGGGTAAGTTAGGATTGAAGATTGGAAAATCCCCAATCTTCAATTTTCGTTTTTTAATTAGTTCGGAGATAACAATGTTACCGGTAAAAAAACAGTCTAAAGGCAGAACAAGAAGACGCAGAAGTCATAATGCATTGAGCGCCCTGAATTTATCAGTGTGCAAGAAGTGCGAAAGCCCCAAGCTGCCTCACGCGGCCTGCTCAAACTGCGGCTATGTCAACCCGAAAATCACTCTGAATATTGCTAAAGAGGACAAAGACTAACAATGAGGATAGCAATTGATGCCATGGGTGGCGACTACGCTCCGGATGAAATAATCGCCGGTGCGATTGAGTCTTTTGAAAAGCTCGACAAGGATGACAAAATAATTTTGCTCGGTCCTGAGGCTCTTGTTAAAGATAAGGTCGGCTCCAAGAATCTCAAAAAGTACAGTAGTGTACTTGAGATTATCGATGCTCCCGAAGTAATAGGGATGGATGAGTCTCCGATAGAAGCCATTCGCCAGAAAAAGCACAGTTCCATTTCCATTATGGCCAGACTCAGCGCGGATGGTTTGGCTGACGCTGTAATATCTGCCGGCAATACCGGCGCCTGCGTAGCGGCCTGCCAGTTGAGAATGCGTAATATCGAAGGCGTGAACAGGCCGGGTATCGCGGTAGTTTTTCCGACGTTTGAAGGGCCGGTTACGATGTGCGATGTCGGCGCGAATATTTCCTGCAAGCCAATCAATTATTATCAGTATGCTGTAATGGCAAGTATGTATTCAAAGCACGTTCTTGGTATTGCAAACCCCAGAGTCGGTCTTATGAGCATCGGCGAGGAAGAGAATAAGGGCAGCGATGTTATTAAAAAAGCAAGAGAGCTGCTCAAAAGCGATAAGAATATGAATTACATCGGCAACATCGAAGGCCGAGATATTTTCAAAGGCAAATGCGATGTCGCGGTCAGCGACGGGTTTGTCGGCAATGTTGTTCTTAAACTTACAGAAGGCCTTGTTGACGGCCTTTTCAAAATTATTAAACACGAACTTATGCAGGAATCGCTTTTGCTGGCTATGAAATTCAAGCCTGTTATGATGAGGCTGTTCCAGAAATACGATTACCACGAATACGGCGGAGCTCCTCTTTTAGGCGTGAACGGCACAGCGGTAATCTGTCACGGCTCAAGCAAAGTCAGAACGATTAGAAATGCCGTTATGATGTCCAAGAAATTTCATGGCCAGAAAATCAACGACAAGATAAGGGAATATCTGGCCACAACAACAGTAAGAGGCACGGATGAGTAGTACAGATAAAAATCAGGCGGGAGCTTTTCGTGCGGTGATAGCAGGCACCGGAAGCTGCATACCTGAAAAAACTCTCACAAACGACGACCTTTCCAAAATAGTTGATACCAACGATGAGTGGATTACAACTCGAACAGGCATAAAGGTTCGTCATATCGCAGCGGATAATCAGACAACAGCGGATTTGGCTGTCGAGGCCGCAAAGAAAGCTATTTCGCAGGCGAAAATTTCAGCAGAAGATGTCGAGCTGATTATCACCGCGACGATTACGCCTGAAATGGTATTTCCATCGACGGCTTGTTTCGTGCAGGACAGGCTCGGCGCTAAAAAGGCCTGGGCATTTGACCTTTCTGCCGCGTGCAGCGGATTTGTTTATGCTCTCAGCATCGCTCAGCAGTTTGTAATAAGCGGCAAATACGACAACGTGCTTGTTATAGGCGCTGAAACGCTGAGCAAAATTACAGATTATAAGGATAGAAGCAGCTGTATCCTTTTTGGCGACGGCGCAGGAGCAGCGGTTATAAAGCGCGGCGATATGAAAGGCTCAAAGGGAGTTTTTTACAGCGCGTGCGGTTCTGATGGTTCCGGCTGGAAAAGTCTAAACTGTCCGGCTTATGGAAGCAGAAATCCTGTCAGCAAACCGCTCGAAGACTCGAATATGGTTTATATGAAAATCAACGGCAGGGAAGTTTATCAATTGGCCGTGCGAAAAATTATTGAAATGGTGGACGAAGGCCTGACTAACTGCGGCCTGACAATAAAAGATATAGATATGTTCATACCTCATCAAATGAACGCAAGAATAATCGAGTCGGTCGCCAAGCGGCTTGAGCTTGCCGATGAAAAGGTATTTATAAATATAGACAAATATGGCAACACATCAGCGGCTTCGATACCGATAGCTCTCGACGAATGCGTAAGACAGGGCAGAGTTAAGAAGGGCGATATCGCCTTGCTTGTGGCATTCGGCGGCGGTTTGACGTGGGGCGCAAATTTAATTGAGTTTTAATTTCACGGCATAATTATTCAGGGACGATATGACAGCAAAAATTGCTTATATATTTCCGGGTCAAGGCGCTCAGCTCGTCGGTATGGGCAAAGATTTTTACGATGCCGAGCCGATAGCGAAAGATATTTTCAATAAAGCAAATGCTATTGTCGGTTACGACCTTAGTAAGTTTTGTTTTGAAGGGCCGGAGGAAGAACTAAATTCCACAACAATTTCACAGCCTGCGATTTTTACAATGTCGGCTGCTGTTCTTGAAGTTTTAAAAGCAAAGAGAACTATCGAACCTGCGAATGTTACAGCGGGTTTGAGTTTGGGCGAATATACGGCTCTTTATGCGGCCGGCGTTTTCGATTTTGAGGCGGGTTTGAAACTCGTCCAAAAAAGAGGGCAGGCAATGCAGAGTGCTGCCGATGCTTCAAAAGGGTCGATGGTGAGTATCATCAGTCTTGACCAGGATAAGACTGAACAGTTATGCAAAGAAGCCGCACAAGGCGGATTGCTTAGCTGTGCTAATTTTAATTGCCCCGGCCAGATAGTTATTACCGGCGACGCGGATGCCTGCAAAAGGGCGGTCGCGCTGGCGGAAAAATACGGCGCCGCCAAAGCGATAGAATTAAAAGTTGCCGGTGCGTTTCATTCGCAGTTAATGGCGTCTGCCGCTGAAGAACTTAAAAAAGCGATTGGTCTTTGCGAAATAAAACCGCCCGCTGATATCACGGTCATAGCGAATGTGAACGCCGAGTATTATAAAACAAAAGAGCAAATTTCGCAGGGGCTTGTTAAACAGTTGACCGGCGCTGTGCTTTGGCAGAATTGTATGGAAAAACTTTTAGCCGACGGCGTAACGAAATTTTATGAGATTGGGCCAAACAGAGTTTTGACCGGCCTGATGAGAAGAATAAATCGCAAGGCCGAAGTAGTGAATATAAGCAGCGTACAATAATTTGAGATTTATTTTGGAGATATTATAGATGTCGGAAAAAAGGCTTGCAGTTGTAACAGGCGCGGCAAGGGGCATTGGCAGGGCGATTGTGCTTGAGCTTTTGAAGCAGGGCAGAATCGTGGCTGGTCTGGATTTGAATACCGCCGCTCTTGCTGAACTTGAAAAGGTTGTCGCCGATGCTGGTTTCAGCGTTATTACAAAAAGCGTTGATATTACCAAAACCGAGTTGTTAACCGAGGTTCTGGAGTCATTGAGCAAAGAATATGGTGGAATCGCGATTCTGGTAAATAATGCCGGTATTACCCGTGATAAGCTGATGATGCAGATGGAAGACGCGGATTATGATATTCTGATGTCGGTAAATCTGCGAGCGGCGTTTATGGCGACCAGAACGGCTCTTAGGCCTATGGTTCGCAATAAATTCGGCAGAATAATCAATATCAGTTCCGTCGCAGGCGTGTTTGGTCAGGCGGGCAGCGCAAATTACGCCGCCAGCAAGGCCGGTTTGATTGGTATGACCAAGTCGATTGTCCGTGAAGTGGCCAAAAAGGGCATTACAGCCAATTGTATAGCTCCCGGGTTTATTTTGACGGATATGACGAGTACGCTGCCGGATGTGGTAAAAGAGGCCGCTATGGCGGTCATACCGGCTCGTAAAATGGGTTTGCCCGAAGATGTTGCCAAAGCGGTAGCATTTCTTGCAAGTGATGAATCAGGCTATATTAATGGTCAGGTACTTCACGTTGACGGTGGAATGGCAATGTAATTAAAAAAAAAGATTGCAACTGCCGATGTTGACGGTTATATTACCGCCCAATAATTGACAGTTATCGGTAATTAAATATAAGGAAAATCATTTTTTTATTCTTAAGGAGATAATGAAGTGAGTGTAGATGTACAAGCTATCGAAAAAAAGGTTATAAAGATTGTTTCTGAGCAGATGGGCAGTGAAGAAACTGAGATCACTCGTGAGACCTCTTTCATTAACGACCTCAATGCTGATTCACTCGATACGGTTGAGCTTGTTATGGAATTCGAAGATGAATTCGATACAAGCATTCCTGATGAGGAAGCTGAGAAGATTCAGACCGTCGGCGCCGCTATCGATTATATCGTCGGCGAGATGAAAAAGAAAGAGAACGCTTAATCAGGTTTTTTGATGAATAAACGGCGAGTGGTCATAACGGGTCTTGGGGCGGCTACGCCTCTTGGCGATTCAGTGGAAGTTTTATTCGATTTGCTCTGCAAAGGCAAAAGCGGCGTTTCGAATATTGAAAGTTTCGATACTACTAATTTTTCCGTCCACTTTGCCGGCGAGATAAAAGATTTTGACATTTCCAAATATGTCGATGTCCGCGAAGGCAAGCGTATGGACCGCTTTACCCAGCTTGCCGTAGGTTCTGCCGTCAACGCTATGAAAGACAGCGGCATCGACACTGCCAAAGTCAACCTCGACCGCTGCGGTGTGATTGTCGGGTCCGGCATCGGCGGCATCCAGGAAATCGAACAGCAGCATATTCGTCTTCTGAACAAAGGCCCTCGTTCTGTTTCACCTTTCACCGTTCCCAAACTTATGGGTAATGCCGCCTGCGGAACTATTTCAATGATGTATGGTTTTGCGGGCGTGAATTATTGCGTTGTTACAGCCTGTGCCTCGGCAACGCATTCGATTGGCGAGGCGTTTTACAGCATTCTCAATGACCGTTGCGATGTTGTTATCACCGGTGGTTCAGAAGCGGCTGTTTCGCCGGTCGGCCTTAGTTCGTTTTGCGCGTTAAGGTCACTGAGCACTCGCAACGACGCTCCCCAACTGGCATCAAGACCGTTTGATATTGCCCGTGACGGTTTTGTTATGGCTGAAGGGGCCGGTGTTATTATTCTTGAGGAATATGAACACGCCAAAAAACGCGGAGCGAAAATTTACGCTGAGCTTTTGGGCTACGGCGCAACAGGCGACGCAAATCACATTACCGCTCCTCTGGCGGACGGCGCAGGGGCTGCAAAGGCTATGAAACTGGCTCTTAAACAGGCCGGTATCGCGAATGAAAAAATTGACTACATCAACGCTCACGGCACAAGCACTGAGTTGAATGATGTTGCCGAGACTACCGCGATAAGGAATGTTTTCGGTCAGCACGCTTACAAACTTTCCATCAGTTCGACAAAGAGTATGCTTGGTCATTCTCTTGGCGCAAGCGGCGCTATTGAGCTTGTGGCGACATGCAAAATGATGGAATCATCTATAATTCATCCGACAATCAATCTTGATAAGGTTGACCCTGCCTGCGATGACAAGCTGGATTTTGTTCCGAAGGTTGCCAAAGAGAGAAAGGTCAATTACGCATTGAGCAACTCGTTCGGCTTTGGCGGCCATAATGCCTGTCTGGTAGTCGGGAAAATATAAACTCGACATTTGTTTTCATCGCAGATTACGCAGAAAAAGACATCAGAAATCAGACTTCAGATTTCAGCTGACTTCTGATATCTGAAGTCTGATATCTATTTTATGGCAGAAGAACGAAAAAGAAAACGAAACAAACGCAAGCCGACTATTGTCGAGTATTGGATTATATATGTACTCTTGCGGTTTTTTTTGTTTATTATCTGTTTGTTTCCCGTCAAAAGAATGCTAATGTTCGCGCGTTTTCTGGGCGATTTGCTGTGGAAGCATTACCACCGCGGCAGGGGGCGGGCGATTGAAAACCTCAAAGCGGCCTTCCCGGAAAAACCGGACGATTGGATAGAGCAAACCGGAAAACGCAGCTTCGAGCAGATTGTTATGCTCATCATCGATATTATTTTCACGCCTCGACTCATCTCCCGCAAAAACTGGGACAAGTTTTCAACGTATAAAAACATCGAGCAGGTCAAATGGAAAATGCAGGGCAAAGAGCCGATGATTTTGGCCACCCCTCATTACGGCAACTTCGAGATTATAGGCTATCTGCTTGGCGAATTTGGTTTCAGCATTTACAGCATCGCCCGGCCTTTGGATAATCCTTTCATCAACAAATATCTTTACAGCGTAAGAGAACGCCGAGGCCAGAGAATCATCGACAAAAAAGGCGCATCCGAACAGATGGAGCAGATTGTCAAACAGGGCTCGACGCTTTGTTTTGTCGCAGACCAGGATGCGGGCAAGAAAGGCATCTTCGTTGATTTCTTCGGCAGAAAGGCCAGCACATATAAGAGCATCGGCCTGTTGGCGATTCAATACAATCTCCCTATAGGTATTGGTGTCAGCAGAAGGGTTGGCGACAGCTTTTTTTACGAAATTGAAGTTGTCAGGCTGATTATGCCCGAAGAGTGGAAGGATAAGGACGACCCGCTGCTGTGGGTTTCGCAGGAATACGTAAGGGCTTTTGAAGATGCCATTCGCAAAGACCCGACGCAATACTGGTGGATTCACCGCAGATGGAAAACAAGGCCTAAGAACGAAAGAATAGCCACTAAGTCACAAAGGCACGAAGAAAATAGTAAATAAAACTTTGTGTCTTTGCGTCTTTGTGGCTAAAATAATAAAAAATTGGAGATTTTTATGACACAACCGCAAAAAAGCTGGGAACATCGGCTTGGCAAACCCACCGATTCATTAGCAGTTGACTTTGTCGAGTCGCTGTCGTTCGACAGAAGGCTCTACAAGTATGATATTGTAGGCTCAATCGCTCACGCAGAAATGCTCTGCGAACAAAAGCTAATCAGCAAAGATGAGCTGAAACAAATTAAAGACGGTCTCATCGAAATTTCCCATGCGATAGCCGAAGACAAATTCAAATTCGACAAGACCTACGAAGATATTCATATGGCTGTCGAAAACGCGCTGATTGCCAAAATCGGCGACGCGGGCAAAAAACTCCACACCGGCAGGAGCAGAAACGACCAGGTCGCCACAGACCTTCGTCTCTGGATGCGCGACGAGATAGAACTTATTCAGGCCAAAATTACGCTCCTGCAAAAGACTTTTGTAAAGCTGGCTGAAAAATATGTTTCCGATGTGATGCCCGCATATACGCATTTTCAAAGGGCACAGCCCGTTTCAATTGCCGCGTATCTGCTGAGTTTTGTTGAGCAGCTTAATCGCGATTTTATCCGGTTGAAAAACTGCCGATTGTTTGTCAATCTTTGTCCGCTCGGCAGCGGGGCGATTGCAGGTTCATCTCTGCCTTTGGATAGAAAAAAAACAGCCGAGCTTTTAGGGTTTTCAGATATTACATACAATACAATCGACTCGGTAAGCGACAGGGATTTTTGCGCAGAGTTTATTTTCGACTGCTCTATGATTTCCACACATCTGTCAAAATTAGCCGAGGATTGGATAGTTTTTTCCACTACCGAATTTGATTTTATTCATATTGACGATGCGTTTTGTACGTCGTCAAGTATGATGCCGCAAAAGCGCAATCCCGATATGCTCGAACTTATCCGCGGCAAATCAGCATCGCTTTATGGCTCGCTTATGGCGATTATGACTCTGCTCAAAGCCCAGCCGACCGGCTACAATCGCGACCTGCAGGAAGATAAACGCCACGTTTTTTCCGCCGCCGATACGATTGAGGCCTGTATTGATATAGCCGGGGCGATAGTTGATAATACAAAATTCAAAACCGAAAAAATTTCCGCAGGTTTGGAAAAAGGTTTTCTCGATGCCACCGCTCTGGCAGAGTATTTAGTTAAAAAGGGTATGCCTTTCAGAACCGCGCACGGCGTTGTCGGTTCGCTCGTTGCCCAGTGCGAAAAGCAGAATAAGACGCTGGCCGAGGTCGGCATCGACGATTTCAAAAAACACTGCGATATTATCGCTGATGATATTTATAAATGTCTGGGCGCTAAAAATGTCGCATCGTCATACGCGACCGCTTCGGCGGCAAGTCCAGCCCAAATGGCTGAACAGGTGAACTATTGGAAAAAGCAGCTTGCCCAGCGATGAGTGCGACCGAAACACAGCTTGTTAAGTATTTTGCGAAAAAGAGCAAGCTTTCCGCTGCGAAATTTCCCATTGGCATCGGCGACGATATGGCGCAGATAAAACTGCGCAAAAAAGATTCCGTTTTGATTACGACCGATATGCTTCTTGACGGCACGCATTTCGATACAAAAAAAACAACCCTTGAAAAAATAGGTTATAAGTCAATGGCGGCCAGTTTAAGCGATTGTGCCGCTATGGCGACAATTCCGCTCGCCGCGGTGGTTTCGGTTGCGCTGCCGAGAAACTTCGGCGCAAAAAATCTGAAAAAACTCCACGCAGGCATTATTTCTGCCGCGAAAAAATACAATTGCCCGCTCATCGGCGGAGATATGACAAGCTGGAATAAACCATTGGCAGGTTCGACAAGCTCACTGCTGGCTGTCAGTGTTTCGATGCTGAGTACGCCGGGGAAAACGAAACCGGTAAGACGCAGCACAGCGAAAGTCGGCGATGTTATCTGCGTAACTGGAAATTTGGGCGGCTCACTTGTAAAAAAGCATCTCGAATTTCAGCCCCGCATAAAAGAAGCTCTTGCGATTGCCAGGGCGGGCGCAAATTCTATGATGGATATCAGCGATGGTTTGAGTACGGATTTGAATCATATTTGCAGGTTAAGCAAAAAAGGCGCGATTCTTGACGCTGCGAAAATCCCCGTTTCAAAAGATGCAAAAACATTACAGAATGCACTGAACGATGGCGAAGACTTTGAACTTTTATTTACAATCCCATTCAAAAGTTTTGAGCGATTGAAAAAAAACTGGAAATTTAAAACCAGACTTACCGCAATAGGCAAAATTATAAAAGGCGATTCGGTAAAAATAAAAATGCAAAACGATAAAATTTGCGATTTGCTGCCCGGCGGATACGACCACTTAAGAAAAACAAAATGAGTACCACAGAAATTATTTCAAATTCCGTTGAAGAAACTTTCGAGATTGGCAAAAAGATAGGCGAACTTCTCGAGCCTGAAAAAGTCGTTTGTTTGACGGGCAATCTCGGCAGCGGAAAAACTACGCTTATAAAAGGCATCGCGGCAGGGGCAGGGGCTAAAAATCCGCATCTTGTCAACAGCCCGACTTTTGTTATGGTCAACGAGTATCAGGGCAGATTTACGATTTTTCACATTGACGCATATCGAATAAATTCAATCGCGGAATTTGAGGCTCTCGGCTTTTCGGATTTCATCTCGCCTGAATCGGTTGTCATTATCGAATGGGCGGACAAAGTTTCCGATGCCCTCAAAGGCCTGGACTGTATAAGCATTCAAATGCGCCACATCGGCCAAACCAGCAGGGCACTTACCCTCGCCGGCCTTAACATCTATTTTTAACGACAAACCCTGAATCCGCCATTGCCATCGTTGGCGCCGTATGGGTAGACGCCGCCTCGATACCAGACCGTACAGTTGTCGCCGTAGAAGTCCCAGCTGCCGCCGCGAATAACACAATAACTTCCTGATACTGTAGATGTCCATTCCCAGACATTGCCTGCCATATCGCACATCCCGTAACCGTAAGCAGGATAATGGTCAACCGGCGATGTATAAGGGTAATTAGTCAGAGCGAGTGGATTGGAATATCCATTAATGTCATTGTAATAATTAGCTTTGCTTGTGTCTATTGTTGTGCCGCAGCCGTAAGTATAGCTGCCGTTATAATCTGCCACAGCTTGCCATTCCCACTCCGTCGGCAGTCTGTATCCGTAATAATTGCAGAATGCTATTGCCCCATACCAACTCACCATAACAACCGGGTGGCTATTCATACTGTAGCCGTCCCTGCTGCGAACGCTGAAAGTACTGTTACTGTCGGAATATGTGATTTGGCTGTATGAATCCGCGGCGTAGGTATCAAAATAGGGGTGAGAATGACTGGTGTCGCTTACTGCATAAACAATATTATTATAAACCGTTATCTGGTTAGAATTTTTAGCGGCATTAAGATACTGGCAATACTGAGCATTAGTTGTTTCGTATTTGCTCATCTTTCCATTAAAACCCTCATGGCCGGAAACTCCGGGGTCGTTGATATCCACGAATACCATTCCGCTCGGACCAATCGGCCCTTCAGTCAGCCATTCTGATGCCATCGCGGCAAGGTCGTTGGAATCGTAATTCGTCAGCCATTGATTAGCCAGCAAAGCGAAATCCTTAAAGTCAACCCGGCAGTCCCCCGTGAAATCCGTCGATGGACAGGTCGCAAAACAGGAAAGAGAAAAGCAGCTTACAAAAATAACAGCAGCCAGAATTTTGATATACGCCTTCATTTTTTTTTCTTTCAAAAAAAATTGGTAATCATTCTCTGTCCGCGTCCATGGACGATGAAGAATCAATGTTTGATTGATTTTGAATAATCTGCACAGCGACACTGCTGAATCGCGAACAGACGAGAAATTCTCAAACAACCTCTCATTTTCTTCTTCCTATATTAATCTATATAGATAACCACACTATTATAAGATATTTCCTGTTGACAATCAAGAAAAAAAATGTTTTTTTGTCATATTGCCTTGCGTACTTTCTCTCCAAAACTTATGAAAATCCCATTAAAACTCATAAAAAACAGTGAAAATTTGCGAAATTTGCGTCAAAATTTTCGTTTTTTTAACAAAAATGTACCCACATTTTTGTCGAAAAATTATGTTTTTGGGGTAATTTAGCCGAAGTACTACATATTTTTTCAGGTATTATGCCTACGGCGAAACAGCATAAAAATACGGACAAACTGTTTTTTAGGGATATAAAAATGAGAAAGAATGCATGGACGCATCCTGTTGTCTTCGTAATCATTGCAGCAATCACATCGATTACCATTGCGGCGAATCAAACATCCACACAACAGCCTGCGGCAGCTTCTACACCAGCGGCGACTATGGCAACAACCAACGCTGTGCCAAAGAGCGGTATGGAAAGTTTCCGGGACTGGTTTCACAACCCGACCGACTGGCTCAGTATGGGAGCGGATGCAAGATTTCGCTATACCTACGGGCAGAATCTTGACACGCTTAAACGCCATACAAACGATGGCAGCGCCAGTAAATGGAGCTGGTATCAGCAGCGTATGCGATGGTGGACCAAGACGAAGATTAACGATGATATGGATTTCAACCTCCGATATGCCTGGGAGTTTAGAAGCTGGGATGAGCCGGCTCGTAAAGGTCAGGAGACGGACTTTGATGAAATTGTATGGGACCAGTTCAATTTGGTTGTAAGAAACTTTGGCGATATGCCTCTTACGATGACCATCGGAAGACAGGAGATAATTCTCGGAGAGGGCTGGCTGGTGCTTGACGGCACTCCGCTTGATGAATCGAGAACTATTTTCTTCGATGCCCTGCGATTTACATATCAGATACCCGACAGAGATACTACCCTTGATTTTATTTATATCGAGAACCGTGCATCGGAAGATGCGTATCTAAAACCAATCAATAGCCGCCGTAAAGAAACGACCGAACAGGATGAGAGAGGCGTGATTGTCTATTTGACGGATAAATCCCGCCCCAATATGCAGTTGGAAGGCTATTTTATCTATAAGAACGATAATCCTGTTGACAGTCCTCCATCGGCTGCCCACGACCCATGGCCTGCGGCGGTGTGGAGCAAGAAGGCTGAGATATATACCGTTGGCGGCGCATTGTCGGGCAAGCTGGCCGGCAGCGAGCATTGGAAATACAGAACTGAAGGCGCTGTACAGATGGGTGAAAAAGAGGGTGTGAACGGCGTTACCAGTGCGCATACCGGTATGCACAATCTGATGGCATTCGGCACTATTGATAAAATCGAGTATCATTTCAACGATGTCCGCAAGAACAGGCTGCGGGGCGTTTTCGAATACCGTTCAGGCGACAAGCCCGGCACAGGCAAAATTGAGGCGTTTGACCCGCTCTGGGGCGAATGGCCGCAGTTTAGCGAAGTTAGCTGTTATATTTACAATCTCGAAACTATGGTTGGCGAGATTACAAATCTTTACAGGCTTGGATTGGGTCATAGTATGCAGCTTACGGAAAAAATAGAGATGGACTCCGATATTCATCTATTGTGGGCTGATGAAAATACCCGGCGCGGTTCTTCAGGCGCAAGCGGTCATCCAAGCGGTTTTGGCTTTTCAGATGGCGGGCGTTTCAGAGGCACTCTTGCCACCTGGCAGCTCAAGTATGCCATTTCAAAAAATCTAAACGGACATTTACTGCTCGAGTATTTCCAGCCGGGCGACTACTATACAAGCGGAAGCAGAGACCCCGCGTTTTTTGCAAGGGTGAATGTTGATTATACGTTCTGAACAACACTGCTTTCCACCACCGAGAAGTCGAAGGATAGCTGACTGCTGAATACTATTCTTGCCACAAAGACGCTAAGGCACAAAGGCACAAAGGCACAAAGAAAAAAGACTTCAGACTTTAGATTTCAGATTAAAACTGATTTCTGACTTCTGATAACTGTTTTCCGACGCTGATTCCGCTGAAAAAAGGAAGTAAAGAAGCGGAGAAGTAATGAAGTAAGGATTTGGGTTCGGTTGTTTTCCTTACTTCTTTGCATCTCTATGCCCTTGCTTCCTTTCACTGAATGCTGAATACTGTTTTTCGACGCTGATTTCGCTGACCTGTCATTAGCCTGCCGAAACGGTCATAATAGTTATATGTATGGAAATTAGTATTATGTCCCAGATTTACCTATCAACATTTCAGTTACACTTGATGATTTGTAAAACAAGTAACAAACCAAAAACAAGAACCATGACACCCCATAATAGGAAACCAATGCTACATCCTTTTTCGCTGAAATGAACATGCCAAAGGTTATAATGAAATTCTGCTGTGTTATGTCCTATCTTTTTATGAAAGAACGAAAATATTAGCCCTGCAAGAACAAATACCAAACCTACAATTGTATTAATCATTGTGTTATGCATTTTATGTCCTGTCATTTATAACTACTACTCTTATAAAATTCATCATCAAGGAGTAATATCAACAGGATCTGGAACAGGAGAAGGACTACCGCCGCCAGAACCACTGCCTGATCCAGAACCACTTCCAGAGCCTGAACCACTACCTGAGCCGCTACCGGAACCGCTTCCTGATCCAGAACTACACCCTCCACCGCCGCCACCACTAATCGCCGTCACCGTCATTTAGGCCTTTTGTATAAATACATAACTGCAACAAATGCAATCGTAAAGAAAATGGTGCCGAACAAACCAATCCCAAATCGTTTACTGATAGAGGTATCCAAGACCCTATCCAAGACCCCACCGATTATAGTACAAATAGTAAAAATTAGAATTGAATATAAAATTTTCATTTTTCCCTTTGCTTAATTTACTATAAAATCACCATTTCTCTTGTCAAGTAATTCTAAAACCAAAGTTTCAAGTATCACAGCCGCAATCCTGATCCTCTATAATTGTTATCAGCAGCCTCCGCCCCCACCAGTTGAGCCAAAACCTGGGACATCAGCCGGATCTGCGAGAGTACTGCCGCCTCCACCACTACTACTATCCCATGCTCCGGTAAAAGCACCCCACGCAGTACCTCCAGCTGCAGCACCCCCGACTCCGACTACTACGGCCAAAGCAGAAGGGTCACCCAAAAAAAATCCGGCAACCGCTCCAGCAATAGTACCTGTAACTGCCCCTCCCAACGTATCCCTACCAACAGTACCCCAATCAAAACTACCGCCAGTAAACGCATGCACGGCCTCGTGACTAACCCCTTCGGCAAATCCGCCTACCGCACCCACCAAAGCCCCAGCAGCAGCAGTTGCCCAACTATAGGCTTTACCACTTGGATCTGTAAAGTTCACCGGATTATTCAGGCAGTACTGATATAGGTTCATCGAATCGTAATAGCCAATCGGGTCGGGCTGTAAGAATCTGCCAAGGGTTGGATGATACATTCTTGCGCGGTAATAATATAATCCGCTTTCCGCATCCCACTGCCTTGCAGTGAACATAAACGGATTAGCCACAGAGGACACAGAGCCCACAGAGTCATCTGCGGTAAGCCATTTGCCATCGTTGCCAACAGCCGTACGAATAGTCGGCTTACCGAAAGAATCATAGGTATAACCTTCCACTACACTGCCGCTATTATTTAAAAGAGCCACAACAGAACCAAGAGCGTCGCGGTAATAATAATACTTCGTTTCGGTTTCGCCGTCAACAGCAATCATCATAGGGCAAAATCTTGTCAGCGGCGGTGTTTAGACAGGATAACTCGCCGCGATGCGCATCGCAGCGGGCGGGATTGACGGGATTTATTTATTTATCCTGCGTATCCTGTAAATCCTGTGCTGCTCTGCCCCCGCCGTTTTGCTCGGCAAAAGCGAAGCTGCGGGGGCTACGAAGCACGAGTCAAAAATAAAACTCCCGCACATCCGAGCTGAATAAGCGGTGGAAGGTTTAAAATAATCTTCCACCGCTTTGTTTTTACTTGGGCGAAATCAGCGTAATCTGCGATTCCGGTTTGTTCGGATTCATTTGAATGATTTTACGCGAATAATTGTTCCGCGTTTTTCATCATTTTTCCGATAGCGATTTTGTTCGGGCAGATTGCCTCTGCGGCGCTGTAATCAAAACTGCCAATCGGGGCGGATAATTTTGAGACGGCATCCGAGAAGGTTTCTTTGGCCAGAGTAACATCGCCGTAATTATTGTGATACATCAGCGACCTCATTACCTGACTTACATAAGGCATCTGCGGAATTGCTGATGCGCACCTGCCGCACGCCGAGCAATACCCATCGCACGTTGCTTTGGCATAATTTCCGAGAAACTCCAAATCGCTCTTTGAGAGCTGGGTTTTGTCCAGAACGGCGGCGACATTCTGCGTTAAGGTTGCGACGCTCAGCATCCCGACGCAGGCCGAACATATCTTGTCATCCTGCAATGTTACTTTAATTTTGGCCTGGCCTTCGCTAAAGCCTTTGCTCATAAAATGCTGATACAATTTATTTTCGCTGTCCACTTCCGATTTTTTCGCTTGTGTTTTCATCGCGATAATCGCAATGCCGGCTTTATTGCAGGCATCAATAGCGGCGACGAATTTCGGGTCGGCAAGCAGCCTGTAATTGTAGCTTGTCATTATTGCGTCAATCCAGTCGAGCTTAGATGCCGCCAGCATACACTCTATCATATTCGTATGAGTGCTGAAACCAAAGTATTTTATTAGTCCCTTTGCTTTTGCGTCAGCCGCCCATTGTTTCATATCTTCGGTAAGTTGTTCAGGCTTTTCCATACCGTGTACGCCGTAGTACAAATCAATGTAATTGGTGTTCATTCGCTTAAATGAAGTTTGCAGGCGGTTTGTTCGAGAAGCCGAATCGCCTGCGCCGGAGGCCTTTGAGACGATGAACAAATCTTTGCGATGCTGCGGATTTTTTGTCAGGTATTTTCCAATTCCTTCTTCGCTTTTCCCGCCGGCATATGCGTTTGAAGTGTCCCAGTAAGTTATGCCCCACTGATAAGCCTTGTTCAGGACGATTTGATTTTCAACTGCGTCGAACATTAGGCCCAGCGAAAGAGCGGAGACTAATTTATCCGCGCGTCCCAGTTTTCTCATCGGAACCTGCGGGTACTTGACAGACTGTTTGCCCTGCTTATTTGCATCGTCGGGCTTATTAGTGTCCATTGCCGATGCGATAGTTGTTCCCGCGGCCATCGCCGAGGCTATCCCAGCGCCTGCCGCTGTTCTCAAAAAATCACGTCTGTTAATTGCTTTGTTGTCCATTTTAATACCTCCAAAAAATGTGTTTATTTTTTTATCTTGTTTGTCCGAGTGATTTAACAACAACCGCACTGTCGCCGCTTACCGGGCATTCGTGCTGGCATACTCCGCAGCCGTTACATTTAGGGCTGTCGATATAGGGCTGCTGAAGTTCTATTTGTATTTGAACCTTGCCTGTTTCAGCAGGGGCATTGTCGGCAATTACAAAAGCGTCAGCGGTGTTTGAAATGATTTTGCTGCGGACAGAGCCGATGAGACAATAATAATCGCCTGTCGCAAAACTCCGGTCAGACAACAATCCCTGGCCAATGTTAATCATATTTTTATTTACGCTTTCAACCTGCATTGGTTCTGTAACATCCGCATAAATTGTGCGGGTATAAATCGCCTTTGGGCTTACCGGGCAGTTTTCCTGACATACGATGCAAGGCACGCCTAATGCCCAAGGCAGGCATTTTACGCGGTCTATAACCGCTGTTCCGATTTTGATTTGGCCTTTATCAGCGAAGTCGCCCTTGCCGAGTTTTTCCGCCAGGCTCAGCGGTCTGATTGCCGAAGTCGGGCAGATATATCCGCAGGCAACGCAGTCAAGCTGGCATCCGCTTGACCCCATTCTATTATTCATTGTCGGTGTCCAGAGGTTTGCTAATCCGTTTTCAATTCCGCAGGGCTGAATTACATTCGTCGGGCAGATTCGCATACATTGGCCGCATTTTATACATCGTTTGACAAATTCCTGTTCGCTCAACGCCCCCGGCGGTCGAACGATTCCCTCGGGATTCGATGCCGCGATGAGTTTGAAAGCCGGCATTGCGAGCAGTCCTGTAAAACCAGCCGCCAAAACGCCTCTGCGTGATAAATCCGGCTCAATCTGGACAGCATTTGATGATGCTGTGTTAAAATCAATCGCGTCAAATTTGCAGTCGTCAAGACAATTGCAGCACAGCAGACACTCGGATAGTTTAATTGTTTCCGACGGCTGACAGGCGCCCTGACATCGCTTATTGCAGAGTTTGCAGTCAGTGCATTTTGGATTGCGGTTTATTCGCCAAATGGAGAAGCGATTAAGCAGGCCGAATATCGCGCCGAGCGGACAAATATATCGGCAAAAAAATCTCGGCAAAAGAAAATTCAATAATGTAAAAATTAAAAATACCGCCAACACTAATGGTGCGGTTTCGTAAAGCCTGTCTCTCGCTGAAAGCACATTGACAGCGTTATCAGCGATTGGCAAAAGCAGGATGTTGACCGTTCGGGTAAATAGCGGAATCGGGTCAAGCAAACCAATCTGGATGTTTTGCAGACGAGGCAGAGCGGCGGCGACCAGAAACGCAATCAGGATATAATACTTTATATTTTGTGTTCTGCGATATTTATGAATTGAAATGAGTTCTTTAGCGGTTTTATTTTTGTGCGCAAGATATGAAATAAATTGATGCAGCGTGCCGAATGGACAAACAAAACCGCAAAAGAACCTGCCCAGCAGAATAGTCAAAATTATAGTTGCCAAAGACCATAATAATGGGGCAAACAGCTTATGAGTGGAAATTACCGTCGCAATCGCCGTCAGAGGGTCAAGGTGCAGGAATATATTGACAGGCCAGCCGCGAAGCTGGAAAATTTTCACACCGACTGTCATAACAACGCACAGCCATATAAACAGCGTGAAAAAGAAAACCTGACTTAATTTTCTTGCGGCGGTTATTTTCATAATTATTTTTTCTCTGGAGGCTCTATAATAATCGGATTAGTCCAGGCGCATCTGTCATTGACATCTACAATCTCGGCGCGAATATATCGCGGGCCGCTTTTGTTTGGTATTTTTACTTCTAATTTGGTAAGCAGCTCCGAGATGTTTGCGCGAATTTTTCTACCATGGGCTTGATTGCCAAGCAGGCGTATTTCCTTAACCGGCGAGCAGCGAAGATAAACAGTATTGTTTTCGATACGAAAGTCTTCTATGGTCGGTCCTGACGATGCATAAAAACACCCGGTTTTTAACCCCGCCATTACGGCCTCCGGTGTCAATTTCTCGGATTTTACCATTACCCAGCCTCCGACAGGTGTATTTATTCCGTGAAGGTCATCGGTGGCAAATCCTCCGATATAATCCCTGGCTTGCAGAAGGTCGTCCCACTGGACTGAACTATAACCTTTGCCACTGTCGCAAACGCTGTTATAGACCTCAATACCGATAAGCCCTTTCAGAGGAGCAATTTCATTGATATTATGTCCCGACCAGTATGGATGAGCAAAGAAGACTTCTCCGCCGGCTTCTTTTGCATAGTCAATACACTGTTGTGCGTCAAGTTCTTTGGGCATAACAAAGCCATTCGGCAGATTAAGGCATATAAAATGATAAGGGGTTTCAGATGTGTTGCATTTTGGATGAGTTTCCATTCCGCTTAGCAGTATAAAATTAGCATCGGAATATCCGCTTACGTCATTTGATTTTCCATGGTCTGTTATTGCCAGCACACTGTAGCCGAGTTTGCGGTATTTATTTACGACAACAGGTAGGTTTGAATCCCCGTCGCTTAATTTTGAATGTGTGTGAAGATTTGCCTTGTACCAGTTGCCGGATGTGGTAAATGGATTTACAAATGGTGATTTTTCGTTCGCATCGACAGCCAAACACGTCGAAGCTAAAACAGACAAAGCAGCAATAAACAAAAAACATTTCTTCATTTTTATCCTTTCATTTCCGCAAAAACTGGGTTCAGAGATTTGTAATCTGTCGTGCCGAGTTTTAATTGTTCAGCTCTTATAATGTAAGGCAGAGATTGCGGTGTCATATCCAAAAGCGTTGCGCCGAAAGCGTCAACGGCAATCTGGTCGCAGCCTGCTATCATAATATTGGTTTTCTTTAAATCTGAAACGCTGCCGCCTGTTGGCCCATTGGTCATCATTACATCAGTGCCGTCGAGAATAACCAATGTCGGTTTGACCAGCATAGCCAGTTCGACGATTATCGTGTTGATGTCGCGATGGAAGTTGTTTCTTCCGCCGCCGAGCAGGCCATACCAGTTTTTCATCGTCATAGATGCACCGCTTCGTGCGTGATTTTTGACAGCCGCTATGCCGATTACCTTATCAACTTTTTTGAGCGGCTCATAAAGCATAGGCCAGTTTTGTATTAGTTTGCCGTCTTTGAGACTTACAGGTCTGAATAAATTTTCTCTCGGCAGGATAATTTCCGCTCCGCTTTTCGCCGCTGCCGCTGAAATCCCGCTGAGTTCGAAGCAGCTTGTCGGGTTGTTTATGGGATTATCCATTACATAAACTTTTTTCGCTTTGCCGTATTCATAGCACAGCCAGGCGATTTCTGAAATAATATCTGGGTGGCTTGTTGAGCCGATTCGAGCGGGGCGGGCAAAACCGATATTTGGCTTGAGCAGTATGGTTTCGCCGGGTTTAACAAACCGGTCAATTCCGCCCAAAAGTTCAATCGCCTTGCTTACGGTTTGTGTCCTGTTTGCTCCGGATACAATGCTCATAGTTTTGCCCGCGACAGCCGGGACAGAATAATCCTTAAAGCCGGTAATTACTTCAGGCTTCGGGAGCATTTTCAGCACATCGGATTCGTAGAGCAGTTTTGCCGCAGCCGAAAACGCCGCGACAGATATGCCTGCCTTGGCGGCGCGGGTCAAAAAATCCCTTCGCGATAATCTATTTTTGTCCGTCATTTGAGATGTTTTTAATCAGTCTTTCTGCTGTTGGTCTTAAATTTTCAATAGTCGCTTCGCCGCGAACGCCGGCAAAATAATTATTTGTATAAAAGAAAAGCTCAATACTGCCAAACAGGCTAACAGCCTTACAGTTTTTTATTGTAAGTCCGTGCGTTAATTCTTCTCCGCCGTTGTCGAGCAGAAAACGATAGTATTTGTCGTACGTTTCGGCAGGGGTGTTTGTGCTTAAAAAAATTGTAACTGTTTTATCGCCGATTTTGTATTCGGAAGTGAAGATATTTTTTAAATCGCTGCACCCAAAAGCATCTGCCGGGATAAATTTAAAAGAGTCCGCGACGAGATTTTCTTTCGGGAAAAGCTCCATCATAGGCATATCGGTTTTTCCCGCTGAGACTGCCGAGGAAATCCGTTTTGCGGCAGATTCGGCAGAACCTAATAGTTTTTCGTTTTCAGAAGACAGAAAAATTTCAACATAATACCTGCCGAACACAACGTAAACGGAATCCGAAACAGAATATCCAAACTGTGTCCAGTTTAAAGACTCCGAATCACTTCTTTTTTGTGTGCTGTAGACGGCAAAGGCGTTTTCGGGTTTGCCCATATCGTAGAAATATGCCTCTGCCCAGCTATCGGAAGATGATTTCTCGGCAAATCGACGTGTTTGAAGAGATACAAAGCCATTGTTGAGGTATAAATCAGCCTTGCCATCGATTTTTTCGTATAGATTGTCGGAATTGTAGTTTTCGATACTATCTGCCGGGGCAAACCCTTCACCAAAAAGGCTGTCTGTTAAAAATACAACTTTTCCGGCTTTGGCAGCGGTATTAACATCACCAGTGTTAAGCTTGACAAAATGATTCTGTTTGAATCCTATTGTAACGGCGATGACGACTAACGCAGCCACTACAATGCTGCTTGCGATAGACTGTTTTCGATTTTGCTTGATTTTTTCAGGCATAAACTTGGCGAATAATAATTTTTCAAACTGGAAAAACCGGCTCGTTGGCAGAAGCGATAGTTTCAAGCTGCTTTAACTGTGTTTCATTGAGTTTTCCACAGTGCGGTGCGAATTTTAGACATAATCGGAACAGGCTTTCTTCGCCTGGCGGTATTGTCAGTGAAATATTTTGGCTAAAAGCCCAGTTTAAAGCCAGTTCTACTATTTCGGGGTCGTCAAAAGGCTCATACCAGCACTTCTGATACGAATCTTTAGCGGCGTTTTCCTGTCGTTTCCGTCGGGCAATGGCCTTTATGCCTATAATTCCAAGATTCTGGCGGGCGGCAATGGCAAGAACTTCAGCCTCGAAATCGCTGCCAAAATGGGCGACGAAATTTACAGGAAACATTATCGTGTCGAATTCAAATTCTTTCATCGCTGTTATTGCCGCTGCGGGAGTATGGGCAGAAAAGCCGATGTTTCGAATAATGCCGTTCTTTTTCGCCTCGACAAAGGCCTTAATCGCTCCGTCTTTCCCAAGAGCGGCCTTTACATCCTTTTCAACGTCAGCAAGGCCGTGAAGCTGATATATGTCAAAATGATCGGTCTGGAGATTCTTGAGAGACTTTTTAAGTTCATCGAAAGCCCCGCTGTAAGTTCGTTGGCCTGTTTTGCAGGCGAGATAAACATCTTTGCGAAAAGGTTTTAACGCAGGGCCAAGTTTAAGCTCCGCGTCACCGTACAATGGGGATACATCGAAATAATTCACGCCTTTTTCGATTATTTCCGACACAATCCGCCCAGCGTGGTCATTTTCCTGATTCATTACAACAATTCCGCCCATACCGATGACCGAAACATTGAAGCCTGTTTTACCAAGCGGCCTTTTTGGAAGGGGATTTTGCCTGCTGTTTTCCGATATGTTTTTAGTTGTCATTATAAAGTCCCATCCCAATTCAGAAACCGTATCGTAATTTTCCCTAAATTTGACCGGTTTTTACCTGCTTGCAAGATTGATAAAAATAGATTATACTATTACTGATTTTCATCGTCAAATTATATTGATATTTTATACCGATTGGTATTAATCGAGCAATTTTGACTGGCAATTGGAAGTAAAAGTATTAGAATTACGGTTTTATGCGTAAATGCAAGTGCCTGATAATAGTGATTGGATAATGGTGTATAAAGTATGAGAAATTTTTGTATATATGCAGTTTTGCTCGCGACAGTTGTTCTTATGGTCGCCCCTGCCTCAGCCGTCTCTGTGCTTAGCGACCAAAATGACGTCAATAAACCCGTTAAGCTTCTGCAAAACAGCCTGGCTGGTCATACCGGCGAATCAAATGAGCCTGCCGCAAGCGGCGAACTGCTGAACGCTGTCGAGGTTGAAGGTCCTAACACGCCTGCAGGTTACATTGGCGGAGATGCCTTTAATCTTGGATTCAGCAATCTGCTGAAAAATTACGTTGATGCCGATGGGCTTGTGAATTATCCAAAGCTCAGGCGATTTCGTGGCGAGCTGAATACCGCGGTTGAGAAGTTTACAAATATCAAGCCGGAAGTTTATATGACATGGTCGCGAAATGAAAAAATCGCCTTCTGGATTAACGCTTACAATATCTGCACTCTTAAAGGCATTATAGATAATTATCCGATAGTGCCCTCGAAGTTTATGCTGCTGTTCTATCCTGCTAACAGCGTTATGCACATTCAGGGACTTAGAGACAAAACCTATTTTATGGTTATGGGTATGCAATACACGCTGGATGAGATTGAGCGTGATATTCTGCTGAACAAATTTGAAGAGCCGCTTACGTGTTTTGCCGTTTGCTATGGCACGCTCGGAAGCGCATCGCTCAGGTCGGAACCTTATATCGGGAAAGTGCTTAACGAGCAATTAGCCGAGCAGACGAAGGATTTTTTTGCCCATCCCGGCGCCTTTAGAATTGACCAGACCGGAGGAATTGTGCATATTTCTTCGATATTTAAAATGTACAAATGGCGTGAGGAATCGCTTGTTAAAAAATATGGAACAAACAAACTGTTTCGTGAACACACGGATGTTGACAAAGCAATCCTTAACTTAGTTAAGGATTATATTTCCGAACAGAATGAGGAATTTTTAACACGGAGACAATACTCTGTGGAATATGGAAAATATAACTGGCAGCTTAATGAGCAGCCTCAAAACAACAACTAATTTATAAGGGATTTTTAATGGCTAAAAAAAGAATTCACACCAATGCCAACTGCAATTCGGATAACTTCTTATTCACAAGTGAATCGGTAACAATGGGTCATCCCGATAAAGTTGCTGATTGTATATCCGATTCGATTCTCGACGCGATGCTTTCGCAGGACACCAGCAGCAGGGTAGCCTGTGAAACACTGGTTACGACCGGCCTTGTCGTTGTGGCCGGCGAGATTACATCCAAAGCAATCGTCGATATTCCTGCCGTCGTGCGTCAGGCGATTAAGCAAATTGGTTATACCGACCCAACAGCGGGTTTCGATTATGACAATTGCGCGGTAGTTGTTTCACTTGACAAACAGAGCCCCGATATTTCGCAGGGCGTAACTGAAGGTCAGGGTCTGCATAAGGAACAGGGAGCGGGTGATCAGGGCATTATGTTTGGTTATGCCTGCAATGAAACGCCGCAGCTTATGCCAATGCCGATTCAGATGGCGCATAACCTTGTCGCCAGACTTGCCAAAATGCGGCAGACAGGCAAACTGCCGTGGCTTAGACCCGACGGTAAAAGTCAGGTAACGGTTGAATACCGCAAAGGCAAACCGTATAGAATTCATACCGTTGTTGTTTCGACGCAGCATTCGCCGGAGATAAAGTACAGCAAACTTCAGAGCGAAATTATCAAAAAAGTTGTTCTGCCTGTGCTGCCGAAGAAGATGGTTGATAAGGACACCATTTATCATATCAATCCGACCGGCAGATTTGTTGTCGGTGGTCCGAAGGGCGACTGCGGCCTTACCGGCAGGAAAATTATCGTTGATACTTATGGCGGCAGGGGAGCGCACGGCGGCGGAGCTTTCAGCGGAAAAGACCCCTCAAAGGTTGACCGCTCGGCAAGCTATATGGCAAGATACATCGCCAAGAACGTCGTCGCGTCAGGCGCTGCCGATGCCTGCGAAATTCAGTTGTCTTACGCAATCGGCGTTGCAGCTCCTATTTCAGTCCATATTGACACCGAAGGAACGGCAAAAGTTGATGAACGAAGACTCGAAAAGGCTGTAAAGGAACTTTTTCCGATGACCCCCAGGGGCATTATAACACACTTAAAGCTCAAAAGGCCTATTTATGCCGCCACGTCTTCGGGCGGCCACTTTGGCAGAAGCGGTGAAAATTTCACATGGGAAAAAACTGATATGGCCGCCAAACTGCAAAAGGCTTTGGGGCTGAAGTAAGTGAATAGCAGAGAACGAATCAGAAAAATAATCTCCGGCAAAGAAGCCGACCGCTGCGGATTTTGGCTCGGTAATCCTGATATCGCTACATGGCCGATTCTTCACAAGTATTTCGGCACATCGACTCAGGAAGAACTTCGTCTGAAACTTGGAGATGATTTTCGATGGATTTGTCCACAGTTTTTCGCGTCAGTGTATCGGCATCCGCACAACAAGGGTATGTTCGATATTGGTATAAAAGAAAGTCACGGTAAGAGCGGTCCTTTTGCTGAGGCCTCCCACATAGATGAGGTTGATTTTGAATGGCCCGGTGTAAATTATATCCATTTCGATGAATGCCTTGATGCGCTGGTTAATGCCGGTCCCTACTATCGTGCGAGTGGCTTTTGGACTTGCTTTTATCATAACGTTATGGACCTTTTCGGAATGGAAAGCTACATGATCAATATGTATGCTAACCCCAAAATCGTTCACGATGTAACAAACCGCGTCTGTGAATTCTACTATGAAGCAAATGAGAAGTTTTATGCCGTTGCCGGCGACCTTGTTGACGGCTTTTTCTTTGGGAACGATTTCGGAACGCAACTTGCTCTTATTTGCGGCCCCGCTCAATTCGATGAATTCATCCTGCCATGGTTCGCCAAATTCACAAAGCAGGCACACGACCATGGCTATCAGATAATCCTGCATTCCTGTGGCGCTATTCATGATGTAATTGGCCGTCTTATTGATTTGGGTGTGGATTGTCTGCATCCTATACAGGCCAAGGCTCGAAATATGGACGCTGATACTCTTGCAAAGGACTTCAAAGGAAAAATCGCTTTTATGGGTGGAATCGACACTCAGGACCTGCTCGTGAACGCAACTCCTGAGCAGGTCAAGGCTGAAGTCCGCAGAGTAAAAAAAACTTTAGGGCCACGTCTGATTGTAAGCCCAAGTCATGAGGCATTGTTGCCGAACGTGCCTCCGGAAAACGTCGAAGCTATGGCTTATGCCGCCCTAAAACCGTGAACTTTTACTTTAAAATTAAGATAATTTAAAAGATATTTTTTATTAAATATTATTAAATAAGGAGATGTTTGATGGAAAGAAAGATTTTACTGCACGAAAGAGACATACCAAAAAAATGGTATAACCTTGCCGCGGATTTGCCCAGTCCGCTTCAGCCGCCGCTTGGACCCAATGGCAGGCCCATTACGCCTGAAATGCTCGCTCCTGTTTTCCCGATGAATATCATCGAGCAGGAAGTAAGTACCGAGCGATGGATTGACATTCCGCAGGAAATTCTCGACATCCTTTACCGCTGGCGGCCAGCTCCGCTGAGAAGAGCGGTTTATCTTGAAAAATATCTGAAAACTCCCGCAAAAATTTTCTACAAAGACGAAAGCGTAAGCCCGCCCGGCAGTCATAAACCAAACACAGCCGTTGCGCAGGCTTATTATAACAAGGCATTCGGCATCAAAAAAATGACAACCGAAACAGGCGCCGGCCAGTGGGGTTCTGCTCTTGCATTTGCCTGTAATCTGCTCGGTCTGGAGTGCAAGGTTTATATGGTGCGAATCAGTTTCGATCAGAAGCCTTTCAGAAAATTGATGATGCAGGTTTGGGGCGCAAACTGTGTCGCAAGTCCCAGCAATCAAACTGAATTCGGCAGAAAGATTTTGAAAGAACTGCCAGATACGCCCGGCTCACTTGGAATAGCTATTTCCGAAGCGATTGAAGAAGCCGTCCACGACAAAACCGGCAAAACACGTTATTCGCTCGGCAGCGTTTTAAATCACGTTATGCTCCACCAGACAATTATAGGCCTTGAAGCCAAAAAACAATTGGAAATGGTAGGCATAAAAAAGCCAGATGTTGTAATCGGCTGCGCAGGCGGCGGAAGCAATTTCGCAGGTCTGGCGTTTCCATTCGTTGCCGACAAAATACACGGGGCGGATATTGACATTATTCCGGTTGAGCCTAAAGCCTGTCCGACGATGACCAAAGGCGCATTTGCTTACGATCACGGCGATACCGCCTGTATGACACCGCTTCTGGCAATGCACACTTTGGGACACGCCTTTGTGCCAAAGCCAATCCACGCCGGCGGCCTCCGTTATCACGGTATGGCTCCATTGGTTTGTCAGGGGGTAGTTGAGGGATTGATGAGACCTGTTTCGTATCATCAGTTGAAGTGTTATGAATCTGCTATGATTTGGGCCAAGACCGAAGGCACGATTTGTGCGCCGGAAACCAGCCACGCGATTGCCTGCGCGATTGATGAAGCCGTCAAAGCCAGAGAGGAACACAAAGAAAAAGTTATCCTCTTTAATTACAGCGGCCACGGCCTGATGGATTTAACAGGCTACGATGCCTATCTCAGCGGCAAACTTACCGATTACGAAATGTCTGACGATGAAATCAAAGAGTCAACGGCGGTTTTAAGCGGCTTGCCAAAACCTCCGGCAAAAAAAACCGGCAAATGGTAAATTGTAGGGTGGGCTCTTAGCCCACGCGGTTTATATTTTGGGTATTGAAATTTTGTAGGGGCGAACCGATGTGTTCGCCCTTTTTTTGTGGCTATTCTTTGCTGATTTCCAGAACGATGACGCTTATATCATCGACCTCGGCGGGATTTTTGTTTGCCTTGACCATACTCTCAAACTCCATCGTCAACTGCCGACCCGGCAAACTGAGCAATTCGCTAAATTCCCTGTGGAAATGAAGATTGCTGTCGTTTTGTTCTATGCCCATAAAAGGCTCAGCTCCATCGGAATACAAAATTAGCTTGTCGCCGATTTTAAGCTGTGCGCTTCCCTGTTCAAATTGTGCGTTGTCGAATACACCCAGCAGTGCTCCCCTCGTTTGAAGCTGACTTATGTTGTTTTGACTATCGATTATGAGCGGATAAGGATGGCCTGCCCTGCAATAATCAAGCTGCAGAGTCGTAGTATTCAGCAGGCAGTAGCAGCACGTCGCGAACTGGCATCCGCTAAGATGCTGTTCGCACATCTTTTTATTCAGATTATTTATAACCTCAATCGGCGTGAAAATTTTGTATTTATTGCCCGTCGTTTCGCGCATCACAATTGCCTGCTTGATAAACATCGTCAGCAGGGCGGCAGGCATCGAATGCCCGACCGCATCCGCCAGATAAAAACCAATATGCTCCTCGTCGAGCCTTGTAATATCGTAAATGTCGCCCGACACCCAGTCAGCAGGCATAAATGAAACAGACCAGTTGAATTTATCGCTGTCAGGCAGACTTCGCGGCAGAAAATCACGCTGAACCGCACCGGCCATTTTTAACTGCGTTTCTAACTGCTGGGCGTAATCAGCTTTTTCGTTCTGTCTGCGGGTTTTATTTTTCTGACCCTGCTCGGAATATTTTTTTATTTTTTTTGTAACATTTGCCATTTTTGCCGACTCTATATACAATATGCTCGCTTATGATTCGGCGTTTTTCGCCCGCGACTTAGGCTGATAATATCTAATGCTCAGTATTTATAGTTTTTACAGTATTTTATAGGTCTTTTAGGAGATTTAACAATGTGTAATGGTGGTGGTTTTGACCCAGCCGCTATGGTAGCGGCGCCGATTATGATTATTTTCATTTTGGTCTTTGGCGTGTTTTTCCTCGCCGCATTCGCATTCAAGATTTTTCTCTGGTGGCGGATTTTCTCCAAAACCGGCTACAGCGGGGCATTCGCCTTTTTGATCCTCGCTCCGTTCGGCACACTGATAATGATGTGCATTTTAGCCTTTTCACAGTGGCCGGTTACAAAAACCCCGCCGCAAATTCAAATTCCACAGATACCGCCGACAGCAAATTAGATTACTGATAACTGAGTTGCTGATAACCGATAACTGCTTTTATGCGAATATCGCTGAGCCGATTCGCAGAATTGTTGCGCCGTATTCGATTGCAATTTCATAATCCTGACTCATCCCCATACTCAAATGCCGAAAATGAGGACCGGATATTTTTTCGCCCCTTATTTCCTCGAACAATTCTCTTGCTCTGGAGAATGCGTCTTTCACAACATCCTTATCCAAACTCAGCGGAGCCATTGTCATCAATCCCGCCAGTCTGATATTCGGCATTGTTACGATTTGCTCAGCTAAATGTATCGCCGCGCCGACAGGTACGCCGTATTTCTGCGGCTCTTTCGAGCAGTTCACCTCCATAAGAATATCAGGGCAGATATCAAGTCGCGATGCCGATTTGCTGATTTCCTCAGCAAGCCGCAGCGTATCGACCGAGTGTATGAATTCGGTAATTTTCAAAAGCTGACGAACCTTATTTCGCTGCAAATGTCCTATCATATGCCATTTAACTTTTGCATACAGCTCGGCATCCTGCGGGTTTTGCTGTGCCGATGCCGCCAAATCATCAGCCGCGACTTTTAGCTGCTGCACACGGTTTTCGCCCAATTGTCTGCATCCCAGCCGAATAGCTTCTTTTATCTGCTCGAAGTTGGCTGATTTTGTAACCACAACAAGCGTAATTTCGGAGCTTTTTCGTTTTGCCCTTGCGCAGGCGTTTTCTATGCCTGTTTTGACCTTTTCAAGATTTTCAGCAATATTTTTCATGGCAAAAACAAATTCGTCTTCTTTAATTTCCTCGGCAGATATTCCGTTACTACAAAATCAAGACTGTGTTTTGCAAATGCCTGCTGCTCGACACGAACGCCCATCTTAAGCATTTGATTCATTGCCGCCTGCCACTGCGGATAATGTTTTACAAACGGGTCGTTCTTCAGCGCATCTTTAGCGCGTTTAATATCAACATCCTTCAACGGATGCGTCGGCAGTTTATAATCTATAATATCCTGAGGCGTTACTCCAAGAAAACTCGCTTTCGGCACGCAGAAAAACTGGTTCAGATGCGCTGCGTTTCCTGACCCGACTTTCAGCGTTCTGTAAATGTTGAAATAACCGTAAGGGTCGCCATCGACAAACGCATACACCGGTATTTTCAATTTATCAGACAGCCGCCTTATAAATCTTCGACATGCTCTTGTAGGCACACCGCCCATACTGATAAGAATGCAATCCTGTTTGTCCCAGTAATCATATTTTTTCAACCGTTCAAATGCGCCGGAAGTTTCTATCGCCAGAATGAATTTAGCATCGCTTTTGAAGTCAAGTTCTTCAACGCTGTTGGGAACTGAATACGAGCCGGACCCGAATTTTGTGCAATCGATTTTCAGTCTGTTGCCTTTACCGTCTTTGTCGAGCACAATGAGTTTGCCTGCCACATCGCCGCCTTTTTCTTCAGGCATAAATTTAAGCTGTTCGCGATTCACTCCGAACATCGCCTCAATATCATCCATAACCGTATCGGATTCAGGCTGCTCGGTAAATCCCGCCTTGCCCCAGTTTTTGGAAATATAATACGCCTCTCTTTTGGTCGCCATATTGTCAGCGTCGATAAGTTCTTTCGACAGCGACATCATTTTGAGAGTTTGGGCGAAGGTTTTTACACTGCTTACCGTCAATGTTCGCGTCTTGTTTTTGCCTGTTATCTCGAAATATCCCTTTGATGATTGATATTTGACATTTCCAAGCGACCGGACAGGCGCCGACATAGTCGGCTTTTGTCTCTTTAATATCTTGTCCTGTATATTTTTTGCGGCATCTTTTATCTTTTCAGAAACCGCTGCATTATTCCGTTGAGTCATTTAATCTGACTGCCTTTCCTGCAAACATTCGGGTAATTTTTAGTAAGCTGATACAGCTACTCTAAGAACAAAAACAGGGAAATTCAAGCTTAAAGTCCATTCAAAACATATAAAAAAATGGAGTTGTGTATCAATTTGCGGTTAATTTTTTTAACAAAAATACGAGGATGATTGGAAATTTTGCGTGCGAAAATTGCCCCAAAACTAACCGACAGCAAAAGGAATACCTAAAATATTCCCTTCGCTGTCAGGAATTCAAACCATTTATCTGGAATTAAGATGTCCATAATTCAGGAGCGATGGCAGCGCAAACACTCCAATCTGTTAGGACGTTAAGCCTTGCGATGCCTTATTTTCCAACGATTATGCCGTTTTTTACTGCCTATTTTCCTTCTGCGTCTCGATTTAGCCATTAACAAACTCCAAAGCCGATTATGTTTATTCTGTTTTAAAAACTTTCAAACCTGTATAATATATGATAGAATAGTTTTTTGCAATAGCCGAGTTGATTAAAATTTTTCAGGTGCAGTAATGATACAATGCAAAGATTGTGAGTTTTGCGAAATAGGGCCGGATAACCGCCGGATTTTCAAGTGCGACCCGTTCGTCAACGTCAAAGAGGCAGAGTGCATAGCCAAATGGCAGCTTATTCGGCTTGATATGCTGCTGGTTACATATAGCAGAATGCAGCAAATGCAGGAGAAAATGGCGCCGCTTCAGGATAAACTTTTCAAATATATGGAGCGAGAAATCAACGATATTGACGAGAGCGATAAATGGAAAGTCGATGATGATGAACCGCATAATGAAGATGACAAGCCTCTTTGATAATTAAGGACACCACTAAAACTTCATTTTAGCGGCAGAGCGAATCTTAAACGAGTTCAACTTCGATAGGTTTTTCCGATTGAGGCGTTAAGGGCGAGGCTAATTCGCAGCCAAGACGGTATGCTTCCTGATTTGCCAGAGGATGTGCCTCGACCACGCCTTTTTCGTCAGTCTTGTTGACGAATAAGTCGGCCTGATAGTGCATATCGAGGACATCAAGAAAGTATTTCATTGTCAGGCGGACGCTGTCGAACATCTTTTTGCTTTTTGACCCTCCTACCGCAATAACCATTGCACGGCGGTCTTGGCCGGGTGTCTGGATGAGGGGCTTTTTCAGGATGTATTTATTTGCCCAAAGACACTGGCAGCGGTCGATGAATAGCTTTGCATGGGCGGAGACGGTCATAAAAAATATCGGTGTCGCGAAAATCAGGCGGTCAGCATCGATAACTTTCTGTATTAACTGCTGATAGTCGTCTTCGCTTGTGCATCTGCCTGTTTTATAGCAGGTGTTGCACTCGACGCAGGGCGATATTTTCAACTCGGCCAGACGGACGTATTCTACGTTTGCGCCTGCGGATTCGGCACCGGCAAGAGCCTGACGCAAAAGCAGGTCGCTATTGCCTTTGAGCCTGGGGCTTGCGGAAATACCAAGCACTTTCATAGCCATATAGAATCCTTATAAGAGCCATCTGGATTATAGGTAAATTATCAGTTCGGCTGGGCAAAAGCAACCAGAAAGAGATGTAAAATTGAGAGGTGAAATAATATAGAAAAAGGGCGGGCTGTGTGGTAAAAGATAAGGCATACAGGGCAAATTTTATTTTAAAGGGATTTTTAAATGCAGCTTGTAATGATTGACGACAAATTTGTTGATTCAGCGAAGATTGACTCGGCGTATTTCGATTACGGCACGTTTTTCGGCGATGGCGTTTATGAAGTCCTTCGCAGTTATAACGGCAAACTCTTCGCACTGGACGAACACTTAGAACGCTTCAGGAGAAGTCTTGCGGAAATAGAAATCGAAGGCATAGACATTGCCACTGTTCGCGGCAGGGTGCTGGCGGCTTTTGAGAAATATAATGCGTCAAACGCGAAGATATATTTTCACATCACACGAGGAGCAGGCGTAAGAGATCACGCGGCGGAAGGGCTTACGCCAAGATTCTTTCTAATGGTTTCGGAGATGGAGAACACAAGCGAGCAGAAGAAAAACGGTATTTCGGTGATGACCGTGCCTGATACAAGGTGGAAACGCTGCGATATTAAATCTCTCAACCTCCTGCCCAATGTTCTTGCCAAAAGGGCAGCTCACAGGCAGGGCTGTGCCGAGGCGATATTTATTGATGATAAAGGTTCTATCACGGAAGGGGCGGCCAGCGCGTTTTTCGCTGTTTTCGGAAATGTTCTTAAAACCGCTCCGTTAAGTGCGAATATTCTGCCTTCAATTACAAGGCATTTTGTAATCAAACTTGCATCGAAAGTAGGTCTGAAAGTTCAGGAAACACAGATTAAGGCTGAAGACGCGACAAAAGCGGATGAGCTTTTGCAGGCTGTTTCGAGTAAGGATGTAATTGGGATAGTTAAATTCAACCAAATCGCAATCTCCGGCGGCAGGCCCGGCAAATACGCAAAACTGCTGGCGGAAGAATTTGAAAAGCTTGTAAAGTAGAAACGCAGTTATCCTTCGACAGGCTCAAGGCAGGCTGCAGTCGCAATTACAAACTGCGTGAGCTTCCGCTTTCGTTATTCTACTTCGCAAGACTGCGAAGTAGAATAACTACGATGAGACAAAAGAGCCCACCTGCGAAACTCTAAGCTATAGTTATTGTTACTTCAAGAGCATTTTGAGTATCGCAAATAATGCAAATGAAAGCAGTACTACGATTACCGAGAACAACGCCAGAAATATGCGGGGTTTCCATTTACTCTGCCGGAAAGTATCACAGATTCCACCTTTTTTATAATTCATCACAATACCCATAGCCAGGATAGTGAGAAGATTTAAGAATCCGAATTCGGCAAAACCTCTCCATTTGCGGTAAGTAAGCAATCCACTGATACCGGCGGACAAATATGAAATAACCGCAAGTGCAATGAGCCCAAGAAGTATCAATTTCTGACAAGACATTTTCGAGATGGCATCTATGTAAGCCATTCCCGCTACTCGGCCGGGGACAAAAGTAAGGTCGTCCTGCAGACTATTGCTGTCCCCCGACAGTGAGAAAGTTGTGAAAGGAATATTCTTTTGCGGCGGCGACGGCCTAAAAGAATCTGGTACGTTTGCATCCCGGCTGACCCATTGATTACATTGAAAAGCATCGGATTCAGTTTGCCAAAAGCCTGCAAGGGTAATTGACAGCCAACCGCGTCTGCCGGTCTTGTTAGCTATAGAATAAAATGGTTTTTCAGAGGGAAACTCTACATAAATACAAGGCCGCTGGCGATATAAGCGCCTGAAAAAATCATTTTGCGTCGTGTTTGGTTCATTTAAAAGTTTTTCTGTTACAATTCCGTCTCTCCAAACAGCCAGAAGCGAATATTCTTTATTTAAGTATTTGGCATAAGCCCCAAGTTCGGCTTCTTGCATGGATTTTCCGCGTTCTTTAAGCTGCTGCGCCAGCGCCGGCATTGAATCAGCCTTGAGAAGTTCGATATGTATGCCGTTTGAGTCGGAAACGCCCGAAATGCCGGAACCAGAACTGTAATATGAATATAGATGCTTATCACCAAAATACCAAATTGGAATTGTCCATAACTGAGTTGCGATTACGCCGTAATTGACATTAGTGAGCATATTCCTTGCCATTCCACGGCAATCGGAACCATAAAACTGCGGGAAATTTTTAGTCAGGCTGAATTTAACCTGCTCACTTTCGCACTTGATTGGAAATATCCACAGAGAGTTTGCATCTGCGGTGAGCCTGGGCGAAACCACCATTTGCTGGATGCCATCTCGCCAATTTATGATTACCCGTTCAGACCGATACCTTCCGTGTGTTCGATGTGATTGGCTTCTAAAACCATTGGCATCAGGTTTGTTAGGCTCCGCCGCATAAACAGTATAGGTGAATACAAAAGACAAAACTGCCGCAAGGACTGTAGTTTTTCGCATTAGGTAATCTCCTTAAACTAATAATAATTTTCCATAATTTTCCTCTGTTCTTCTTTAATGTCAAGACAAAAAATGGCAGTATAATGGTAATAATTCATAAAAGTGCCGCGGCAGCCATTTTACCTATTTTAACACCTGTTAAAAAGTGCGAAAGCTTCAATGCTAATTGGTATGAAAATTACCATTATTTACGCATATTGCAAAGACACGTCCTCGTTACAAAATGTTACCTTTTATGGGAATACTCCACTATATTCGCAGATGCGGGATTTAGGATTTGCATCGAAATAAGTGAATAAAGTATCAAGACTAAAGGAGTAAGAAAATGAAAAAGCTACTATTAATCTTGTCGGCAGGCATTATCTTATTGGCATTTTCAGACGCTGCATCGGCCGGTGGACGTGGCGGTCATGGCGGTGGGCATTCTCGTCCGGGGAGCCATGGCGGTTATAGCAGTCACGGCGGTGGGCATTCTCGTCCGGGAAGCCATGGTGGTTATAGCAGTCACGGCGGTGGGCGGGGGCACACAAACTTCAGCTTTTCTTTTGGCTTTGGTTCCTATAGGCCGAGGCCGTACTATTGTCCACCCTATCGGTACTATCCCTATAGTTATCCTGTGGTTGTCGAAAGGCCGGTTGTCGTTGAAAGGCCTGTTGTAATCGCTCAGCCGGAGCCAATAGTGGTTACACCACCAGCGTCAGTCGTGGAAAGGTTCGTGGATGGTAGGGTGAAAACAACTGAAATCGTAAGGAATTCAGCTTTTACAGTCTGGATTACAAACGATAACGGTTCGCAGACACCGGTAGAGCTTCGGCCGCAGGGAGCGGGATTTGTCGGGCCATCAAACGAGTATTACGCGACAATGCCTACGCAAGAGCAGTTGAAGGCTGTGTATGGTTTGAAATCCAATGTGCAGCCCGCCGCTGATACAGTTACCGTCATAGTGAACAATAGCGATGGTACAAAAACATCGGTAACGCTTACAAAAGATGGCTCACAATATATTGGCCCTAAAGGTGAATACTATTCGACTGTGCCAACTGAAGAACAATTGAAACTGATTTACGGTAAATAGGGGATAGGGTTTAGGGAATAAAGTACAGGCCGGTTTTAAATGCCGGCCTTTTTTATTTGCGATGTTACTTTTTTATGGGGCAAAGCCACTATTATTACGGATATGAGGTTATCTGACAAAGGAATATCGAAGTGAAAGGAGCTTACAATGGCAAAGAAATTAATTGTATTAGCTGTAATCACGTTATTAGCTGTTTGCAATGGCGCCTTTGCGTTTGATAGGTACGGAGACAATTGGTATCAGTGGAATGGCGGATATTCACAACATCGTTGGCATCATACTCCGCAGAGAAGGATGCCGTTGGCGTTTCTCCCGCCGCGCCAAGTAGTAGTTGAGCCAATAGTTACGGTCGAGGATAAAACTATTACCGTCTGGATTACAAACAACAATGGTTCACAGACAGAAGTAAAACTCATTCCGGCAGTCAATGGCGGATATACAGGCCCGAAAGGTGAATACTATTCAAGTATGCCGACAGAAGGGCAGCTCAAGGCTGTGTATGGTTTGCCCTGTGCAGCGCCAGTCAGAAACAATGTTATTTTTTACCTCGGCAAGAGCAATGGCAGCGAAATCGTTGTGATACTGACGAAAGACGGTTCTGAATTCCTCGGCCCCAAAGGCGAACGCTATTCAGTTATGCCTACCGAAGAACAGTTAAAGCTAATCTACGGAAATTGAATATAGATTAAATAAATTAAGCATATATAAAATCAGACTTCAGCTATTAATTGAGACAACTGAAGTCTGTTTTTTATTTACACTGCCGTAAAATAAATTTGCCATTTAGGTTCGCAATCCATACAATAATTCGTTTTAGACTTTTCCGTATTCGGAATGCGGAGATGGTCTTTCTATTTTTAAGTATAAATACAGTATTACTATGAAGTTAGCTAATAGGAGCAATAATGAAAGCCAAAAAGGTAATGATAGATGGCAACACGGCTGTTGCCCATGTGGCGCACGCCACCAATGAAGTAATCGCGATTTATCCGATTACGCCCAGCTCGGTGATGGGCGAAATTTCCGATATTAAAACCGCCAAAGGCGAGAAGAATATCTGGGGAACAATTCCAAGCGTAACGGAAATGCAGTCGGAAGGTGGAGCAAGCGGCGCAGTTCACGGCGCTCTGGCGGCAGGGGCATTGACGACGACATTTACCGCGTCGCAGGGTCTTTTGCTGATGATTCCGAATATGTATAAAATTGCCGGCGAATTAACGCCGACTGTTTTCCACGTCTCGGCTCGTTCGCTGGCCTGTCAGGCATTGTCAATCTTCGGCGACCATTCAGATGTTATGGCCTGTCGTCAGACCGGCTTTGCGATGCTTTGTTCGAGCAACGTACAGGAGGCGATGGATTTCGCACTTATTTCTCAGCAGGCAACATTAAAATCACGCATTCCATTCCTGCATTTCTTTGATGGTTTCCGCACAAGTCACGAAGTTCAGAAAATCGATGAAATCAGCTATGACCAGATGCGCGAGATGATTGATAACGAATTAGTTTTCGCACATAAACTAAGGGCGTTAACTCCCGACCATCCGATGCTCGGCGGAACAAGCCAGAACCCGGATGTTTATTTCCAGGGTCGTGAGACTGTTAATAAGTTTTACGATGTAACGCCTGCCATTGTCGAAGAGACAATGAGGAAATTTGAGAAGATAGTCGGCAGAAAATATAATCTGTTTGATTATGTCGGCGCTCCTGACGCTGAAAAAGTTATTATTATGATGGGTTCAGGTTCTGATACTGTTCAGGAAACAGTCGAATATCTTAACAGTAAAGGCCAAAAGCTCGGCGTTTTGATTGTGAGACTGTATCGGCCTTTCAGCAATAAGCATTTCATAGCAGCTCTGCCTAAGAGCGTAAAGAAAATCGCGGTTCTCGACAGGACAAAAGAGCCGGGTTCGCTTGGTGAGCCGCTGTATATGGACATCAGAACATCAATCGGCGAAACAATGAGCGATGGCACAGCGCCATTCAAATCATACCCGATGATTGTCGGCGGAAGATACGGCTTAGGTTCAAAGGAATTTACGCCGGCAATGGCAAAGGCGGTTTTCGATAACCTTGATGCCAAAGAGCCGAAGAAGAATTTCTGCGTCGGTATCGTTGATGATGTAACCAACAGCAGTCTTGCTGTTGATGATTCGTTCGTTGTGCCGCAGGAAGGTCTTTATACCGCGATGTTTTTCGGTCTCGGTTCAGATGGTACTGTCGGAGCGAATAAGAACTCCATTAAAATCATCGGCGACCTGACAGATAACAACGCACAGGGGTATTTTGTTTACGATTCCAAAAAGGCAGGCTCTAAAACGGTATCGCATCTGCGATTCGGCAAAAATATTATTCGCAGGCCTTATCTGATTCGTCAGGCTGATTTCATTGCCTGTCATAATCCGACGTTCCTTGAAAAATATGATATGCTTTCAACGGCAAAAACCGGCGCTACATTCCTACTTACAAGTATGCACAAAGTGGATTCAATCTGGAACACTCTGCCAAAGGAAGTGCAAAAGCAAATCATTGACAAGAAGCTGAAATTCTATTGCATTGACGCGGTTTCGATAGCACAGAAGCTTGGTCTTGGCGCAAGAATCAACGTTATTATGCAGACTGCGTTCTTTAAAATCAGCAACATTATTCCTATTGACGACGCTGTTAAGGCGATTAAGAAGGCAATCGAAAAAAGCTATGGCAGCAAAGGCCAGAAAGTTCTCGATATGAACTATGCCGCCGTTGACGCAGCGTTGAGCGAGATATCGGAAGTTAAAATTCCGGCTGCTGTAACCAGTACAATTGGAATGCCTCCTGCGGTGCCGAACAACGCACCGACGTTTGTTAAGGAAGTCCTCGGCCAGATTATCGCTGATAAAGGCGATGATATTCCGGTCAGCAAAATGCCTGCCGATGGAAAGTTTCCGACAGGCACAACTCAATATGAAAAGAGAAATATCGCAGTTGATATTCCTGTCTGGGAGCCTGATGTTTGTATTCAGTGCGCTCAGTGTTCGCTTGTTTGTCCTCACGCCACGATAAGAGTTAAGGCTTATGATGCGAAATACGCCGAGAAAGCTCCAAAGACTTTTAAATG
>Ga0172379_10001872_pt1 | contig 39745 bp, 40 predicted proteins | sample GrowelOW334metaG_FD_119756 | JGI IMG/M metagenome (GOLD analysis project Ga0172379, IMG submission 119756) | Groundwater microbial communities from an aquifer near a municipal landfill in Southern Ontario, Canada - Groundwater well OW334 metaG | ecosystem: Environmental > Aquatic > Deep... | reverse complement strand
TCAATCATATAAATTAGTTTATTAGAAATTAGCTTTTTAGCTTCTTAGGAATTATTTTCTAATGCCTAAAAAGCTAAGAAGCTACAAGCTAAGAAGCTTCTTTCCGGCTTGTTTTAATAAAATTTCAATTCCTTTGGCTTTATTCTCTTTATTTGATTCAACCAGGGCTAAAATCGCCGCCATTTCCAAAATTTTTCTGATTTCAAAATAAAGCAAACGAATTTTAATTTTTCTATCTTCCAGCTCCTGCTTTGTAAAATAATTTTTAAAAAATAAATTTCTTATTTCCTGTGATTGTTTTTTTAATTTTGGCGCGTAATAACGGAACATCGAATCGTTTTGGGCCAAGAATCCGCCCACATCTTCTAAAGGATCGCCCCAAAAAGCATAGCTGAAATCTATAATTTTAAATTTTTTATTTTGAGAAATAATATTCCCCCAATGCAAGTCTCCATGAACCAGGCCAAAATTATTTTTAAAAATTTCTTTATTTTTCTGCCTGAATTGCCAAAGTTGTTTAAGTAAAAAACTGAATTCTGGATAAAAATCTTTGGCGCATTTTCTGACTAAAAAATACCAATGCCGATATTCCCATTTTTCGCGTTTTAAAGTTTTAATCGGTAAAAAATCTGGCTTTTCGGATGAAATATTATGCATTTTTCTCAGACAACGAATAATCGGCTTGATTAAATTTATTTGATTATTAATTTTCCCCTGAGCCATTAAATTTTCCAATGAAAAACCGGGTGTTTCCAAATAAAAATATATATTTAGAGACGGATCATAATCTAAAAAATGGGGAATATTTTGCTTAAAGCCCTTGCTTTTAAACCAGTTTAAAGTTTTCCATTCCCGATACGGTATGTCTTGTCGACGATGAATTTTAGCTCTGATATTTTTTATTCCGTGATTTGTTATTAAGGTATATTTTAAGCTCATATTGCGGTATTTTCCGCAAAAATTTCTGACCAATTCTATCTGAAGGTCTAGTAATTTTTCGCCCTTAGTTAAAAAATTTTTTCTTCTTTTTTGAAAAAGAAGAAGCATGTGTTTTTTATCCAAAGATTTTTTAGTGCTAAAAATGCGAGGCAATTTGATAAAAATCATAGATTAGCTTTTTAGGAATTAGCTTTTTGGCTTCTTAGAAATTAACTAATTAGCTTCTTGGGAATTATTCTCTAATGCCTAAAAAGCTAAGAAGCTACAAGCTAATAAGCTTATTTAGATGTATAACCGGAAATTTTAAACTTAAAACCAAATCCTTCGGTGCTCGGTTTATATGGAATCTCAACAAATAATTGTCCTGAATTATTTTTCTTGAAAAAAATCGGTGACCATCGATTGGTTTCCGCCAAAAGTGCTAATTTTAAATATTTTCCATTTGCAAAATCAGATTGTTTTAAAAGCTGCAGAAAATAACTAATTAAACTTTCCGATTTAATGATTATTTTGAGCTTTCCTTTTTTATATTGATAATCACATTGCCCTTTTTGATGATAATTGCCAAATTTGGAAAAACGCAATAAACTCATTGCATCCCAACCGAATTCTCCCAGCCAATATTCTATATATATGGAAGGCAATTCGCAAAGATAAAAATTATTGTATTCATCAAAAGAAAAACCCAAAGGATGAGTATTTTTGTTTCTTTTTTCAAACGCGATTTTAATCAGCTTAAAAAGTTCTTGCGGTTGTTTTGCCAAAAATTCTTTATCTTTATGATTTTCAAAATATTCTTTGGCGAATTTTGAAAATTCTCCCGGTGCGTATTCCCAATAACCCTTTAAAGAAGGCAATAATCGAGCGGTTCCCAAATCATCAACCACGTGCAAAACATCATAAATATCCATTCCGTTTTTCAGTTTAAAAATAGCGTCTCGCCATTTAATTGCTTTTTCCAATTCTTTTAATTTAATCGCCTTATTCATTTCGTCTTCAAATTCCAAAACCATAGAATTGAAATCAGCTGCCATGACTCTTTCTTTATAAGGCCTTAATTTTACTGTTTTAAAAGCTTGGCGATGCGCCTGTCTGATTAATCCGGATCTCTGATATTCAAAAGCCAAATCAATGATTGTGCGATAATAATTTTCCGCTTTTTCTTTTATTTCACAGCTTATTTTAGGAATCAAAAAAACAATTTTTTTCAAATCAAAAGCGCTTTGCTCTATCATTTCCAAACTCCACCACGGCTTGGCCGAAGCCCACCAATATTGATCACTGGATAAGGCCTTGTCCAATCTGTCTCTGATTTCTTTATAATTAGCAGTACTTTTATCCAATTTTAAAACCAAATCAATTACAAAATAAGTAAATTCCCACTGATGATTATGAATCGGATTCTCCGGATTTTGCCAGAGAGTAAATGGGTGCTGTTTTTCTTTTTCCAGCCAAAAATCCTGCTCTTCCGAGCTCCATGTGCAATCTCGGGGAATAATTTTTTCATTATTTATGGAAAAATTTTTAATCAATTCTGAAACAAAAACTTTTTCAATTTTTTTATCCTGATAAATTTCAAAAAGTAAATTTTCCAAACCCGGGCGCTGATGACCAAAAGTTTCACTGTCCATTACCGTCAAAAGATAACGGTCTTTTTTAATTTCATCACCGATTTCGCTGATTAAAGATTTAAAATTTCGGCAAATGGCCGAGAGAATCAGATTACTGATTCTTTTATCGCGAAAAATAATTTTCAAATGATTCAATTTTTGAATCGGATAAATTTTTTTAAAATCGGGTTTCTGCGGCGAAGCTAATTCTTCGCCAATAATCCATTTAAAACCGCATTCTTCCACGACTTTTGCCACTTTTTCGCTATAAGCCAATTCAGGCGAAAAAAATCCTTTTGGCTGCCAATATTTTCCGAAATATTTTTTATTGGTTTCATTATTCAAAAGAATTTGCCTTTTGATTTCTTTTTTGGGCAATAAAGGCAAAAAGGGGTGATATTTAACCCCTCCGGTAAATTCAATTTGGCCGCGTTTGGCGAAATCTTTTATTTGCTCAATCACGTCTTGATAGCCGTTTTTCGCCAATAATTCGGTCAATCCGGCACTGATATTAATGGTAATTTTCGCCTTGGAATTAAGAGCCAAGCCGCTGATTATTTTACGATAACTTTCATTGACTATTCGCTCCAAAATATCCAATTGCTGGCTTGACGGTTGATAAAAATGTAGAAAAATAGCCCATTTCATATCAATATTATATCACTATTTTAGAAAAATAAAAAGTCAAGGACTGATAAAATATCAGTCCTTGACTTTTGAATAAAAATTTATTTTTTTAGATCTTTCACTTTAATTCTATAAACTGCAGCACATTTTTCTATTTCCTCTGCGTAATTTTTATCAACTGTTAGCGCATACGTATATTCTTTCAATATAGATTCTTTGGCTTGCCATAAAATTTCCGGTTTAATTTCTATTGGCATTCGTTTATCAACAGCATAATTTTCTATTTTTTGGGCACCACCAAGATCGCCATTCTTAAATTTTTCATCAAAGGCATATTGCAATGCCTCTTGAAAACTTATCTCTACTCCTACTTTCAAGGCTCCTTCCGCCATCTCTTCCGCATCCTTAAAACGAAGTTCAGAAATAAGTTCTCCAACTTCTTTCTGAAGAATCTCCTTTTTCTCTTCTTTAGAAAGTTCTTGTTCTAAAATTTCCATATAATTTTTATTAATTATCTTATATTTTTATAATACTCCTTTTTAAGGAATTTGTCAACTCCTGCTTTTGGGCTTATTTTCTCATTTTTTTAACTATTTTGCGATATAAAATTACGTATTTTTTGGCCGGTAATTTCCAGGAGTATGATTCTCTCATTGCTTGGCGGACTATTTTTTGCCAAATATTTTTTCTTTTATAATTTTCCAAAGCCCTGGCAATGGTAAACAACAAATCCTGAGGTTGATAGGTGGAAAGAACAAAACCGTTACCATGTAATGTTTGCGGATTATAATCAACAATCGTATCAGAAAGTCCGCCCACTTCATGGACAATCGGGATTGAGCCATAACGCAAACTGATCAGCTGTGAGATTCCGCAAGGTTCAAAACGCGACGGCATTAAATAAAAATCCGAAGCGGCATAAATTTTCCTTTCCATATCTTCTTTAAACGGATAAAAGAATAATAATTTTTTGGGGTATTTTTTGGCTTTTTTCCTGAAAAATTCCGTATAATTTTCGTCTCCGCTGCCGACAATTGCTATTTGGAGGTTTAATTTCAAAAGAAAATCCAAAATTTGAATAATCAATTCAAAACCTTTTTGTTCGGACAAACGATTTGCCAACCCGATTAAAGGAATTTTTGGATCAATTTTCAAACCGAATTTTTTTTGAAGAATAATTTTATTTTCCACTTTTTTCTCCAAAGAATTGGCGCGATAATTGACATAAAGGGCCGGGTCAAAACGAGGATTAAAAACCGTATAATCTATGCCGTTAATAATACCGTAAATATCTTTTGATCTTTGCTTTAAAAACGAATCCAATTCACAACCGAATTGCGGGGTTAGAATTTCTTGAGCATAGCGCTCGCTAACCGCATTAATAACATCTGCGTAGAAAATTCCTCTTTTCATAAAATTCACATTTTGCAGCTCCTTCGCGGTATTGGGCAGCGGATTTTTCCCATTATCTCTTTTTTCTTTTGGAATTTTCCACCAATCAGTCGGCGATTGCCAATTTAAATTATGAATCGTCAGCAGGGTGCCGACATTTTTTAAATCAGGATCTTTTTTATATTTTGTTTTTAATAAATAAGGAACCAGTCCGCTATGCCAATCATGAATATGAAAAATTTGCGGATTAAATTTTAAAATTTTAACCAATTCTATGGCCGCCAAATTAAACAGATAAAATCTCAGACCATTATCAGGATAGTCATAAATTTTTTCTTTATATCTGGAGCCGAATAACTTTTCCTGGCAGACAAAAAAAACCGGATATTTATCCGGAGAAATGATTTTTTTGAAACTAACTTGATAATTTTTGCCGGCCAGTTTAATTGATATTTTATAAGGCAAATTTTCAATCGGCCAGTTATTTTTTTTAATTATGCCGTAATAAGGAGTAATAACAATCACTTTATATCCCAAACGACAGAGAGAACGCGGCAAATATCTGATTACTTCGCCTAGTCCGCCGGTTTTAGAGTATGGCGATACCTCGGCGCTAATATGAACAATTTTAAGATTTTTTTTCATATTTACCCTTTTAAAATTAATCCAAAAAATTATTCATTTGCGCTCCGGCAATAGCAATTGCCAAAGCGTCAGCCGCATCATCAGGTCTGGGAATTTCCTTGAGTCTAAGCACTAATTTGACCATTTTTTGAATTTGCTGTTTTGAGGCCTGGCCATAACCGGTTAAAGCTTGTTTAACTTGCAAAGGCGTAAGTTCGCAAACCGGGACGTTGTTTAAATCAGCGGTTAAAACTATCACCCCCCTCGCTTCCCCGACTTGAAAGGCCGTTTTAACATTTTTGGCAAAATAAATTTTTTCTACGACAATTTTTTCCGGTTTATATTTTTTAATCAAAATTTTAAGTTCATTAAAAATTTTAGACAATCTTTTTGAAAAAACAGCCTTAGACGAAGTAAGGATGCAGCCGTAATCTATGGCTGACCACTTGTTATTGCCTTCTGTTCTAATTACTCCGTAACCGGTAGTGGCCACGCCCGGATCTATGCCTAAAATAATCATAAGCTAAATGCTAATCACTACGAATTATTAAACGAATAGTTACGAATTTGTAACGATTCGCATTTTAATTATTCAACATTAGAATAACACTCTTCAACGTCCTGGTCGTCTTCAATTTCTTCAATAATAGTTTCCAATTTTTTTTGAATTGATTCATCCACACTAATCGGGTCCTTGGCAACCCATTCTATATCCGCATAATCTATTTTTATACTTTCCTTTTCCAGGCCTTCTTTGATTTTTTGTAAATTTTCTGATTTACAATAAATCATTAACCCGTCATCTTCGGGTTTAACATCATCAACCCCTAAATCAATAATTTTTAATTCCAAATCATCTAATTTTAAGCTGCTTTCCGGTGAGATAGAAGCTCTAATCACTCCCTTTCTTTCAAACATCCACAAAACTGAATTTTGACCGCCCAATGAGCCGTTATATTTATTAAAAATACGTCTCAAACTGCCGGTGGTTCTATTTTTATTATCAGTTAAGGCCTTAATCACAATCATTGTTCCTTCCGGGCCAAAAGCTTCATAAATAACCTCTTCAATTTGTTCTCCTCCTAATTCCCCGGTTCCCTTTTTGACGGCCCTCTCAATATTTTCTTTCGGCACATTGGCTTGTCTGGCCTTTTCCATAGCCAGGCGAAGCTTAAAATTAGTGACAGGATCACCACCGCCTTCCCGGGCAGCAATAGTAACGGCATGCGCCATTTTAGTAAAAACATTGCTTTTTTTAATATCTAAAGCCCCTTTAAAATGTTTTAATTTTGCCCATTTGCTATGTCCACTCATATTGGTTTAATTTAATATTTAATATTACAATATTATAGCATAATTTAAATTATAGACAATATTCGTTGTCCGTGTTAAAATGATACTATGTTAATATGTTTTAATGATTAATTTATGCCCGCCTAAATTTTTTTAAATCTGGGTGGGGTTAAAAATTACATTAAAAAGTCGCTCAAAATCAATTACATTAATAATAAAAAATAAATTTAAGCGGATATGACTATTTTAGACGATTTAAAACAAATTAAAAAAATAGACAAATTAAAAATGGCTGATTTTATTGCTGAACTGCCGGAACAATGTCTGACGGCTTATGAGCAAGCCCTAAAAATATCTCTGCCAAAAGATTATCGCGAAATTAAAAATATTATTATCTGCGGCATGGGAGGATCGGCTATCGGCGGTGAATTGGCCAAAGATTTGGTTCAAAATCAAATTACTGTCCCGATTATTATCAACCGCGATTTTAATTTGCCGATTTTGGTTGATGAAAAAAGTTTGGTGATTCTGGTAAGTTATTCCGGCAATACTCAAGAAACCATAAATTGTTTTAAACAAGCCTTAAAAACAAAAGCAAAAAAATTTGTCATTACCAGTGGCGGCGAGTTGGAAAAAATGGCGAAAAAAGAAAACTGCCCCATTTTTAAATTCAAATATTCAGCGCCTCCCCGGGCTTCTTTGGCTTATTTATTCATGCCAATCTTGGTTATTTTTGAAAAAATAGGTTTAGTAAGTTTAAAATCATGGCAAATTCCCGAGTCCCTAAAAGAACTTCAAAAAATCAATAAAAATTTTAAACCCGAAACATTAACGGAAAAAAATAAAGCCAAATTCTTGGCTTATTCGGTTTTTGACCGTTTGCCGATTATTATCGCTCCGTCTCATTTTTCTTCCTTGGCCAATCGTTTAAAAAATCAATTGGCTGAAAACGGAAAAAATTTCGCTTTTTCAGAAACTTGGCCGGAAATTTTTCATAATTTTATTGAAAGCCGCCTGCCATTGCGGATGGAAGATGATCTTATTTATTTATTTTTGGAAGACCCAAATCAAAATAAAGAAACTACAAAATCTTTAATATTTTTTCAAAATTCATTAGAGGAAAAAAAGAATTACAAAGAAACGATTTCTCCTTTTGGCGAAAATTATTTCACTCAATTTTTATCTTTTATTTTAATAAGTGATTGGTTGAGTTTCTATCTGGCTATTTTAAATCAATCTGATCCCACACCGGTTGAAAATATTAATTGGTTAAAAAAACAATTATAATGCGAGGACTGCGAACTGTATATTCTTATATAATAAAAAATTGGTCCTGGCTCAGTTACTGGGTCGTTTTTAGTTTTAGTTTTATTATATTTCTTTATATTATCCTTGTTCCGCCTGGTATTATTTGTGCAGACGGATTTTATCATACTAAAATGGCCTTAATAATAAAGGAGGGTAGAATAATTCAAGATTTTCCTTGGACACAATTTACAATCCTTGAAAATCTTTATATTGATCATCATTTTGGTTATCATTGGCTATTGGTTCCATTTTTATATTTACCAACACCAAATAACCTAGATGCTCTCTCCGCCGAAATTGATCCTTTGATCAAGGCAAAGTTGGCCACTGTTTTTTTTGCCGCCTTAGTATTTGTAATAATTTATTGGTTTTTACGCTTTCTTAAAACAAAAAAACCTTTATTTTGGACCATGCTTGGTTTTTTGGTTTCTGTTTTTTTACTTCGACTTTCTTTGGTTAGAGCGCCGGTAATTTCAGTAAGTATTTTAATCCTGGGTTATTATTCTATCTTAAAGAAAAAATATTTGCTTCTTTTTTTGCTTTCCTTTTTATATGTCTGGATTTATTGCGGTTGGCCTCTGATTCTCTTAGTAACCTTTATTTATTGTTTTGCCGGGGCAATGAAAAAACTTACCAACCAATGGCCGGCAATAAAAAGTAAGTCATGCGATATAGAACATAAAACACTAAATACAAAAAAACATTATGTGTTATGTGCTATACGTTCTATGTTTAAGGGTTTTTTCACTAGAAATAATATTAAATTGCTTTTGGCTTGTATTTTGGGATTAGCGGCTGGCTTAATTATTAATCCTTATTTCCCAAAAACTCTTCCTTTTTATTGGTTTCTTACTGTTAAAATAGCAATTTTTAATTATCAAAATATAATTGGCGTTGGAGCTGAATGGTATCCTTATCCCTTGGATAGTTTAGTTCTTCTTAATCTTCCGATTTTTGTCCCTTATTTAATTTCCATATCATGGTTCTTTGTTTTTATAAAAAAACAAAGAAAAACCGGTTGGTTCCTTTTTATACTTTCTATATTTTTCTTTTTCTATACTTTAAAAACCAGAAGAATTATAGAATATTTTATACCGGCGGCAATTTTTTTCTGTGGTTTTATTTTTACTCAAATAGCTAAAAAAATAAACTGGCTAAAAATTAAAAGCCAATTTAAAAAAAATTTTAAAGGATCTAATAATATATTTTATTGTATTATCACTATATTTTTAACAGTTTTATGCTGCCATTTTTTGGTTGATTATATTAATCGTGGTATTTATCAAGAACGGCAATCACAAATTGATAATCCTTCTATAAGCCATCTTCAGGGAGCGTCTTTATGGCTTAAACAAAACAGCCAACCTCAAGAAATAGTTTTCCAGAGTAATTGGGATATTTTCCCCCAATTATTTTATTTTAACGATAAAAATTATTATATTAACGGTTTAGATCAAACTTTTATGTATGAAAAAGGCAAAGATTTATATAAAATTTGGCTAAATGTAGCATCTGGCAAGGCCAATCCGAATGAAGTCGCGAAAATAATTAAAGAAAAATTTAATGCTTCCTTTATTCTTTTAGATAAAAAGGATAAAGAATTACTTAATTTATTAAAAAAATCCAAATTAGATAAAACCTATGAAGATGAACAATCGATTATTTATAAATTGGGAGATTAATAAAAGAAAAAAATATGTTCATTTATAAAATTAATTAACAATTATATTTATATGCAAAAATATCAAAATTTTGAAAATTGGAATGAAATAATGGCGCAAAAGTATAATCCAGATCATCATTTGTATAATCCTAATTTTGTTATTCGCCTTATGGAAAATCAGAGATTAAAAGAAATTATTAAGATGTTAGAAGCTCAAACAAAAGATAAAATAATAGAATTAGGTTGTGGCACGGGAAACATAATTTTAAAAATAAAGAGTAATAATATTGTTGGCATAGATTTATCGGAATTTATGCTCAATATTGCAAAAGAAAAATTATCTAATAAAAAGGGAGTAAAATTGATAAAAGGAAATATAGAATATTTACCCAAAGAAATAACCGATAATACTTATGACAAGGTTGTCTGCAGTGAAATTATTGAGCATATTGAAAATCCTCAAAAAATGATTAATGAAATATTAAAAATAACTACTCAAAAAAGCGATATAATTTTTTCTATTCCCAACGAAGCTTTAATTAATAAAATTAAATCCTATTTTATAAAATTAAATTTGTTTAACAAATTATTTCCCAAAATACCCCAAAGAATGGATCACGAATGGCATCTACATTTTTTCTCTTTAAAAAAGTTAACAAGTTTAGTGGAGGATAAATTTAAAATAATAAAAATTGTAAAAATTCCGTTTGCTTTTTTACCATTGGGATATGTAATTAAGCTTAAAAAAAAATAAATTTTATTACATCTTAAGTTTATGTTTATAGAATTTTGCCTACCGATTTATAACGAAGAAAAAATTTTAAAAAATAATGTTCTAAAACTATTAAATTATTGCGATAGTCAAAATTTTAATTTTGATTGGCGAATAATTATCCTTAATAATGGTTCAACTGATAATTCTGAAAAAATTTCTCAGGAATTGCAAAAAAAATATCCTCAAAAAATAAAAATAGAAAATATTCAACAACCCGGCCGAGGGCAGGCCTTAAAAAAATATTGGCAAAAAGGACAAGCGGATATTGTGGTTTATATGGATATTGATTTAGCTGTTTCCCTAAACAATATTCATACTTTAATTAACCCCCTGATTAAAGAGGGATATGACTTGGTGATTGGCTCCAGATTATTGCCGGCCTCTAAAATAGAGAGATCATTCATTAGAAGTTTGAGCTCAAAAAGTTACAATTGGTTGTCTAAAATATTTTTTAATCACCACCTGTCTGACATGCAATGCGGGTTTAAGGCGATTAAAACTGATGTTTTTAAAAAAATCGCGCCTTATATTAAAGATAATAAATGGTTTTTTGACACGGAATTAATTATTTTTACCAAATATTTTAATTATAAAATAAAAGAAATACCTGTTGATTGGCAAGAGAATAGATATGATCAAAGGAAAACCAAGGTCAATATATTAAAAGACAGCATCACTTTTATGCTAAATTTAATAAAATTAAAAATGCGACTCTACAAAATCCGCAAATAAAAAATAATTAAAAAAACTAAAACCCTCTCATTGTGAGAGGGTTTTAGTTTTTTAAACCAAGATTCTTTAATTATCTCCTGTTTCCCCAGAATTGGGTATTACTCCCCACGGCTCTGTTGCCGCGGGTTTTTGTGAAACCGGAGCTTTTAATGAATTAAGAAGGAAGAGAGTAATCGCGTAAGACAAAACAATGATTACTAGCCCCACCACCGCACTAAGCATTAAAGCTTTAGCTTGGCTGATTTTCTTTTCATCGCCACCTGAAGTCATCCACATTACTCCGCCAGCTATTAATAAAATTGTTAAAATTAATCCACATAATCCGAGGACAATCTTGGCAATTCTACCTATAGAAGTCGGTAAATCAGTATTTGACTTAAGATTGGCTTGCTGACCGGTTTGATTCAAAAGTTGTAAAGAATCTGGCTCCTCGGCCAAAACATTAGGCCTGACTATATTCAGCAGCCATATACTGATTAAGAATACGGCTATCAGTAGAATACAATAAACCTGGCGTTTTTGGTCGAGCTTTCTCATATTCAATTTCACTTATTTTAATTATGGCTGAAGAACATCTTGTGTTATTCTCGCGGTAAGATAACTGGCGACAGCGTAAGCTAAGACAACGATAATGATACCGACTACGCCGGCTACCATTAATTTCTTGGCTTCGGCAATTTTGGTTTCATCGCCGCTGGAAGTCATCCATTTAAAACCACCAGCAATAATAATGACTGTGCAGACTAAACCCAAGAAACCTAAAACGATTTTCATTATTCTACCCATTGCGGTAGGAAGCTCGGTGTTTGAATAACCAGACGCATTCTGGAAATTCGTCAAACCATTATTTAAGTCTTGAGCTTGAGCAGTAATTGGAAGAACAACTAAGCCTAAAAATAAGGCTAAAGTTATTGCTAATAAATATTTTTTCATTTTATTTCCTCTTTCGTCCAACCTTTCGAGTAGGACGATTTATTAAAACGACCTTGAAATTAATATTTAATTAAAGACTAACTAATAATTATTAAAACACTTTTAAGAGGTTTTGTCAAGGTTGCTGTGGAAAACCTCTCGCAACCATTCCTTTCAATAAATTATTTTACCAATAGAGCTGTTTCTATTTATTCAAGAAAGCTTTTAACAGAAACTCTACTATTGCATAGCTTAAAAATATAAAGGCCATGCCAATAACCGCCCAAACAATGGCGTTTTTGCCGGTCTTTATTTTGTCCGGACTGCCACCTGAAGTCATCCAAGTAAATCCGCCATAAACAAACATCACTAAAGCGATAACACCGACAAATCCCAGGATATATTTTAAAACATCGCCGATAATAACCGCCGGAGATCGATGACCTAAGGGTTGAGGCAATTCTAATTCGCTTTCAGATGTAACCGCACTAGTTGCGCTGTTACCCTGAGCATGAACCAAAACAGGGCTAATCAGAAATAAAAAGTTAGCCATTAAAAAACCTGAAATTAAGAAAAAATAAAATTTTTTAGTCATATACCAAAATTATTAAGATTTTTAAGTTATTTATAACGCGAAAAATTTTACTATAATTTTACGTACCTTGTTGATTAATTTTCTTTTTGTTTGCAGCAAATAGTTGTAGCGCCCGGACATTTGCCTTTTGTACATTCAAATCCCGTTACGTCGCCGTCTTTATAAGTGTTATATCTGGAACCTATTTCAACGCACAAACCGTCGTCCGGTTGAGAAATTGTACATTTTTTTTGCGACAAATAACCTTCTACATGGAGAGATTGCATTAACATTTGAACAATTACATAAGCGCTTAAAACTATAGCCATGCCAACCACTGCTCCCATAATAATAGCTTTGCCCTTTTTAACTTTTTCTTCAGAACCGGCTGAGGTCATCCACATTATACCGCCGAAAATAAACAAAACCAAAGCAATCACGCCTAAATATTTTAAAATTATATTGGCAATATTCAACCCAAGTCCCAAAAAATCATTAGTCGTGCAATCGCCGCAACAAGCGCAAATCGGCTGATTGATTAATCCGCCGACATGGCAATTATTAGCTTTGTTTGAACCCTGACATGTACAATCGCAATTTTTCCCTTCTCCTTCCGGTTTGCAATCGCAATGCGAAATCAGTTGTCCGGCCGTTGTTCCCCCGGCTATTGAAGTGTCTTTTACGCCGATCACTCTTTCAAAACACGAACCATTTTGTGTTGCTTCCGGCGTACATTCTGCCTTGGCAAAACCATGAATGGAAATTAAAAAAATAGCAGCAAAAATTATAAAGATTATTTTTTTATTCTTAATTCGTAGTATTCGCATAAAGTTATAAATTTGCCCGCAGACAGGCTAAAAAATTATTTTTGTAAAGTTAAATTTACTTTTTGAACGCAATAATCAAGGGCTTGTTTCATTTCTTTGGTTCCGGTTAAAACATTTTTTACCATTTCTTTGAAGGCTTCTTCCACCAAAGAATAATTGTTTCCTCTATACCAAGTTTGAGCCGTTAGCACACCTTTAACAAAAGGGGCTAAATCAAAATCTTCCAATTGAAATTGAATTAAAGAACGAATAGCTGTCGGGTGTTTGGTTTTTTCCAAAAAAGTTTTATTATTTGCTTCTTCAGTGGCATATAAAAGGAAAGCCCAAGATTCGGACGGATGAGCGGTTTTTTTAGAAATCGTTTCTATAGAATAACTGGCAAGATTAACCTCTTTTAATGAGCCCTGAGGTTGCGGCGCTTTAATAATGTCAAAATTTAATTTAGGCGCTTTTTCTTTGATAGTTGGTAAAAAATCAGAATAACCAAACAAGAAGGCGGTTTTTCCTTGAATAAAAGCATCTAAAGAATTCGGCATTTTTTCGTTCCAACAATAAATTTCTTTACCCGGCGTGGCAAAATCAGTATAAAATCTTAAAACATCTTCGCCCGGAAAATAACTCAAACCATTCTCATCAAGAGCAGATTGATTGAAAGACGCTTGACCGCTTTCATTGATCATTGACATGCCCTTTTGGAGCATTAAAAGAGATAAAATATCGGGCAGATTGGCAACATTATCAATCCCGCCCAAGGCCGCGCCTGATTGAATAAAATTTCCATCCTTATCGCGGAAAGTTAAAGATCTGATATCGTCGGCAAATTCTTGCCAATCAGCCGGTGGATTGGCAATATTGGCATTATTTAAAAGTTCTTTGTTGTAATAGAGAACCAAAATATCAAGTGATAAAGGCAAACCATAAAGTTTATTATCAATAATTACATCCTTTGGTACTGTGTCCACATATTTTTCTTTCAATTCTCTTAAAGTGGGAGTTTTCTTTTTTTCTTCAATAACTTTTGTTTCTTTTTTAAAGGTTCCGGTAGTCACCTTTCTGGCCAGAGATAATTCGTCAGGAATATTTAATGGCGCAATTTTAGTTTGATATTTTCTTAACCAAGTATTGGGAATGGAAAAAAGATCCGGCCCTTTATCTTCAGCCCAAGCTTCAAGTAAGGTCTGTTCATATTCTTCCGGCCTGATTAATTTATAAGTAATGGAAATATGAGGATATTTTGCGTGAAATCCATTAATTATGTTTTCAAAATCGCCTTGGTCATCTGTTGTTCGCCAATAAACCAAATCAATCGGCTGAATTTTTTCGGCCAATTTTTTAGGAGTCCCCGCGCAGCCAAAACCGGTGGTTATCAAAACAACACTAATCAATAAAAGAATAGAAAAATTTATTTTTTTATTCAACATAAAATTAACCAATTTCTCGCAAAAACTTTTTTAATTCCTTATTTATTTTTTTATCTTTCAAGCCGAAAACTATATTGGCTTTTAAAAATCCGAGCTTATCCCCACAAGTATACCATTTGCCCTTAATCTCGCAAGCATAGAGCGGACGATTTTTCATTGAAATCTCCAGTCCGTCCGTCATACCCTTTTCTTTACCCGGTTTTGGTTTAAAATTTTCCAACCCCTTCAATAAATCAGGAGTAACGATATAACGGCCGACAACCGCCAAATTTGAAGGCGCCTCGGACAATTTTGGTTTTTCCACGATTTCTTTAATTTGATAAATTCTGTCTTCCACTTTAACACCCTTAATTACTCCAAATTGCTCAATTTCTTTTTTTGACACCGGACTGACCGCAATGACCGGATCTCCATATTTATTATAAACTTTTATTAATTGTTTTAAACAAGGTTCTTGGCTGTCAATGACATCGTCGCCGAACATAATGGCGCAGGGTTCGTTTTTAACAAATTCTTTGGCGCATAAAATTGCGTCACCGCATCCGGCCGGTTCTTTTTGGCGGATATAAATAAAATCAGCCAATTGAGAAAGCTGATGAACTGTCTTTAAAACTTCTGTTTTCCCGGATTTTTTTAACCGATATTCCAATTCAAAATTATAATCAAAATAATCTTCCAACGCCCGCTTGCTCTGGCTGGTAATTAAAAAAATCTGTTTGATGCCGGAAGCGACCGCTTCTTCCACAATATATTGAATCGCCGGCTTATCAACAATGGTCAGCATTTCTTTTGGCTGAGCCTTGGTGGCTGGCAAAAATCTCGTGCCCAACCCGGCAACCGGAATAATTGCTTTAGTAATATTCATAATTTAAAAATTAATTTACTACAAACTAATTTTAATAAATCTTCTTTTCCCGACTTTAATAGTCTTAATTATTTTTCTGGCCATATGAGGATATTCTGTGTTTGTGCCTCTTAATTCGTGTTGCCAATCTTTAATCACTTTACCATCTACTTCAACGCTGCCTTGTTCGATTAATCTTCTGGCCTCACTTTTACTTGAAACCAATTCTGTTATCACTAAAATATCAATTAATTTATCATTCGGAATTTTTAGAGTTTTAATATCTATAGTTGGGATATCTGTTGGTAATTCTCTTTTCTGAAAAATTTTATTGAATTCTTCTTCTGCTTCTTGGGCCGCTTTTTCGCCGTGATATAATTTCGTAATTTCAAAAGCAAGACGCATTTTAATATCTCTTGGATTAACTGATTTTTCAAGTAATTGATTTTTTATTTTATTTATTTCTTCAAGGCTCATTAATGTGCAATCAATAAAAAGTTGAACAATGTTTTCGTCGGGTTGGGACATTATTCCTCCAAACATATCAATATTTGACATATTCAAAAAGATTCCCGTTCCCTGGCTTTTTGACATCATTTTTTCTTTTGTGATCGGATTTTCAAGTAAGGTAGTAATAAAGACAAATTTTTCTTTATTTTTATATCTTTGCACCAAGGTTCTTCCGGCTAAGGCGTTGAATTTTTGATCATTTCCGCACATTTCAACATCCACATCAAGGTGCACGCTGTCAAATCCCTGCATCAACGGATAAAAAAATTCATGCAAATAAATCGGTTTTTCTTCTTTTAATCTTTTCGCGAACATATCTCTTTCCAACATTCTTTGAACCGTAAAATTAGACGCCAATTTAATTATCTCTTCAAAAGACATTTTTGAGAGCCAGTCGTGGTTATAAGCTATTTCAACCGGATTTTTTTTATCATCAATGGCAATAATCGGTTTTAATTGTTTTAACCAAGTTTTTGTGTTTTTAACAACATCTTCCCGAGTCAGTTGAACTCTGGCTGATGATTTGTCGGTCGGGTCGCCGATGCGGGCGGTAAAATCGCCGATTAAAATAATTATTTTGTGTCCCAATTTTCTTAATTTTTCCAAAATTATATAATTTGTCGCGTGGCCGATATGCAAAGCCGGTCCGGTTGGATCAGCCCCGATATAAATTCTCAAAGGCCTGCCGGATAAAAGTTCTTTTTTTAACTTTTCTCTTGATGGCAAAATTTCAACCACGCTTCGGCTTAAAATTTCATCTATTAATTTTTCGTCAATAATGGTTTTCATAAAATCTATTTTAACACAGCAAAACAAAAATACAAGTATAAAATAAGCAAGTTAAAAATTTTCCCTTGCGCTGGCGAAGTGATCCCGTTGGGCGGGACAAAGCATGGAGCGAAACAATATGGCTAAAATTTAAATTTCTAACAGGATTGAATAATATTTTTTCTGTGTTATAATCTCTGGTATGCCCATTTCAGGACTGACAGTTAAAAAACAACCTACTTATTGGCGATCGCAGTCAATAAAAAAAACTCCCAAAAAACCAAAAAGAAAAGTTTTGAGAGTTTCTTTTATTATAATAATTTTCTTTATTTTATTTTTAGGGGCAACAATATTCGCCGGCTTAATTTGGATTGGAAGAGAATTGCCTAACCCGAATAAATTATCAGAAAGAAACATTGCTCAAAGCACAAAAATTTACGATCGAACCGGCAAAATCGTGCTTTACGAAATATTCACCAATCAAAGAAGAACATTAGTAAAACTTTCAGACATTCCACGAGACGTATCTTCGGCAACAATAATGGCTGAAGATAAAGATTTTTTCAATCATTCCGGCTTTCAATTAAAATCAATTGCCAGAGCTGTAATTATCAATGTTTTAAGAGGAGGTAAGGTTCAAGGCGGATCAACTTTGACCCAGCAATTGGTTAAAAATGCCTTTTTGTCGCCGGAAAAAACTTATATCCGCAAAATCAAAGAAATATTATTGTCTTATGAAATTGAACAAAAATACACCAAAGAAGAAATTCTCCAAATGTATTTTAATGAAATACCTTATGGTTCAAATGCTTACGGTGTGGAAGCGGCCAGTCAAATTTATTTTGGAAAATCAGTCAGAGATTTAACTTTAGACGAAGCCACTTTCTTAGCCGCACTTCCCAAAGCACCCACTTATTACTCACCATATGGTAATCACACTGAAGATTTAATGGCGCGAAAAAATTATATCTTGGATTTAATGGTTGAAGGAGGATATATTTCTCCTGAATCGGCGCAAAGAGCTAAAAATATAAACACTTTGGAAAAAATTATTTCTCGACGTGAAAATATTATCGCTCCTCATTTTGTAATGTATGTCAAAGAATTATTAACTGATAAATACGGCCAGCGATTAGTGGAAGAAGGCGGACTTAAGGTTATTACCTCTTTGGACGCGGATAAACAAAAAATCGCTGAAGAATCTATTGGAAAATTTGCCGAAAAAAATGAAAAAACTTATGGCGCAACCAACGCCGCTCTGGTAAGTATGGATGTTAAAACCGGACAAATTTTAGCCATGGTTGGATCAAAAGACTTTTTTAATAATTCAATTGACGGACAGGTCAATGTCGCTCTGCGCTCACGCCAACCCGGCTCTTCTTTTAAACCTATTGTTTACGCCGAAGCTTTTGAAAAAGGATTTACGCCGGAGACAATTGTTTTTGATACTGAAACAAATTTTGGTTCCTCCGGTATTGGCCAGAAAGATTATATTCCTCAAAATTACAATAAAAAATTTAATGGTCCGGTAACAATGCGCAAAGCCCTGGCCGGTTCTTTAAATATTCCCGGCGTTAAAACTCTTTATTTGGCAGGAGTAGACAATGTTTTGGATTTGGCCAGCCGAATGGGTTACACCACTTTAACCGACCGAAGCCGCTACGGACTTTCATTGGTTTTAGGCGGTGGCGAAGTTAAATTATTAGAACATGTTTCGGCTTTTGGAATTTTTGCCAGAGAAGGCAAAAAAATTCCCAATGTCGCGATTTTAAAAGTGGAAGATAATGAAGGAAAAACCTTGGAAATAAATGATTCTCATCTCTTTTTGCCCCAAGAAGTTCTCTCTCAACAATCCGCTGATTATATTAATGATATTCTTTCTGACAATAAAGCGCGAAGCTATGTTTTTGGCGAACAAAATTATTTTACCTTGCCTGATCGTCCGGTCGCAGCCAAAAGCGGCACCACTAACGATTTTAAAGACGCTTGGACGATCGGTTATACTCCTTCACTTGTCACCGGCGTCTGGGTTGGCAACAGCCGTAATACGGTAATGAAAGAAAAGGCGGATGGAGGAACAATTGCTGCGCCGATTTGGCAAAATTTTATGAAAGAAGCGCTGAAAAATACACCTCCGGAAAATTTTATTCCGCCTCAACCAATTTCTACGGACAAATCCATTCTTAAAGGAGAATTGCCTGACGAAGTTACTATTAAAATAGATAAAGCTTCGGGTAAATTAGCCACAGATTTAACGCCAGCTTCTTTTGTCGTAGAAAAAACTTTTAAAGGATATCACGACATTCTTTATTATGTTGATAAAAATAATCCTCAAGGACCGGCCCCGCAAAATCCTTCTGCTGATCCTCAATACAGCCGCTGGGAAGAAGGAATTCAAAAGTGGCTGACAGAAACGCAAAAAAATCCTTTATTAATCGCTCAACTTGCTCCAACTACTTATGATGATTTGCATGTTCCGGCCAATCAACCAACTGTTTCCATTATTTGGCCCGCCAATGGTGCTGTTAGCGAAAAGAAAACCTTAGAAGTTAAACTTGGAGCTTCGGCTCCGCGAGGAATTAAAAAAATAATTTGTTCGGTTGACAGCATACCACTGACAACCGCTTATTATTATCCTTATAAATGCGAACTGAATCTTATTGGTCTTAATCCGGGAGAACACAAGGTTGGCGCCACCGCTTACGATGATATTGATAATTCAAAAACGGAAGAAATTTTCATTACCACTACCCAATTTTTTGAGAAAAAAATAACCTGGATTTCTCCGGAAAATAATGAAATATTATGGCAAATGAATTTTCCATTAACACTTTCTATTTTAGCACCTATCGTAAAAATAGAAAATATTAAATTTTTCGCCCAAAATTTGGAAACCAATCAGACATTTTTAATCAGCACTATTTTTACTCCTGAAACCAACGGCCAATTTGATTTAACTTGGCCAAGTACTCAGTCCGGAAAATATAAACTTTGGGTTGAAGCTGTTGATACTTCCTTAAATTCAATTCCGGCCGATGAAATAAATATTGAAGTAAAATAAAATAATTTTTTGTCAAAAAAATACCGAATGTTTTAAAACACTCGGTATTTTTTAAATTTATTTTTTAAATTTTAACTATTTTTTTCTATTACAATCATCACTTTTGGGCCATTTAAAATTTCTGTTGCTTTTTCATCTTTGGATAAATTTTCTTTTTCACCTAAAGAAAACGGCCAATCATGGATAGCATTAAAAAATATTTGATAAGAATATTTATAATTCTCACCGGCTTTAGTGCCCGGATCATTAGTAATGATTTCTTTGTCATTATATCCTTTCACCACCAACATATGATAAACCGGCCCCGGATTTTTATAATGAGGATTTTCAAGCAATCGTCCGGCGGTCGGCACAATCACTAAATTGCCCTGGCTGAGCTGATATTTTATATCATCAATATTTTTAATTGAAGTAAAATATATTTTTTGAATGCCAAAATATTGTTGAGCCGTTTTAATAATATTTTCCGAACTCAAATCATAATGTCCGCCGAAGTTATCTATTTGCCAGCTGACTGAAGATAAAATTTCTTGATCTGCCGCAGTTAAAGATAACTTTTGATTATTCAACCAATATTTGGCCATAATCAAAGCTGTTTCTTCGCAAGCTTCATTATGCAAGTCATCCCACTTGCCAAAAGGAGCTTGAGCAACAAAAGGCACGGATAAATTAACACTTGGTTTAATTTCCCGAGTTTCGGGAATTATTTTATTTTCTTCAACCAAGGGCTGGGTTTCTTTGTTTACTGTTTTATTCTGTTCCGGAATAGATTGATTGGTATTTATTTTCTCAACTTGATTAGTTTCGGCCGGCACTACTTCTTTTTTTGATAAATCTTTGGGCGAAAATAACCAAAAATCAAAAACAAAAACCGTGGCAATGGTTACGAAAATAATAATTATTTTTTGAGTAATTTTGTTATTTTTTGCCATATTGAGTTTGATAATATTTTAAATATTCACCGGTTTTAATTCTTTGCCACCAATTTTTATTATTTTTATACCAATTGACTGTTATTTTTAAGGCCTCGCTGAATTTATATTTTGGTTTCCAGCCCAATTTTTTTATTTTTGAAGAATCTATAGCATAACGGCGATCGTGAGCCAAACGATCTTTAACATATTCAATAGATGACTTGTTTTTACCCAATATCTTAAAAATATTTTTAGTGATTTCAATATTTTCTTTTTCGGAATTTCCGCCAATATTGTAAATCTCACCTATTTTTCCTTTATGCAAAACCAAATCAATGGCCATGGAATTATCTAAAACATAAAGCCAATCTCTTACTTGTTTGCCATCGCCGTAAATCGGCACTTTTTTATTCTCCAATAAATTAGTGACAAAAAGCGGAATTAATTTTTCCGGATATTGAAAGGGACCATAATTATTTGAACTGCGGGTGATTAAAACCGGCAAATCATAAGTTTTAAAATAAGATAAGGCCAATAATTCTGCCGCTGCTTTTGAAGCGGAATAAGGGCTGGAAGGATCCAGAATATCTGTTTCTTTAAACTTGCCCTTTAAAATAGAACCATAAACTTCGTCCGTGCTGATTTGAATAAATCGACTGATTTTGTATTTTCTGGAAGCCTCAAGCAGGATTTGAACGCCTAAAATATTGGTCTTAATAAATTCTTCCGCATCTAGAATGGAACGGTCAACATGAGTCATGGCGGCAAAATTTATAATCGCATCCGGTTTTTCATTTTTCAATAAATTATCAATCAAATTTTTGTCACAAATATCACCTTTGATGAATTTATAATGCGGATTTTTCTCAATATCTTTTAAATTTTCCAAATTGCCGCAATAAGTTAATTTATCCAGATTAATTATCTGATAATTTTTATATTTTTTAAAAATATAATGGATAAAATTTGAACCGATAAAGCCGGCTCCGCCGGTGATTAATAATTTCATATGAATTATACTTTTTGGAATACCCAAAATTTATTTAAATAAAAACGAATAAACATAACCAGCAGTGCGCTGATTACTTTACTCCAAAGATCGTATAAATTTATTTTCTCCACTAAAAATCCGAATAAATATTGATAAATTATTAAACCGAATATGGCGACAAACCAAAACTTCAGATACTGTTTTGAAATTTTAGATTCTTCATTTCTAAAAGTCCATTTTTTATTCATGGTAAAATTAATCGTTGCCCCGATAATCAAACCGATTAAATTAGCCCAAAGATAATGAATTTTAAAAAACGGAAAAAGACGGGTTAAAAAAATATAAACGGCGAAATCTAAAATCGCACAGATTCCGCCGGTAATGCAAAACTTAATAAACTGTCTGAAATGAGGATATTTTTGAATAATCGAGAGATTTCTGATTTTTTTAATAATCCTTTTCATTTATTTCAAATACTCTGCTTTATTTTTATTATGTTCTTCAATCGTTTGACTGAAAATAATCTTTCCTTCGGAAGTGGAAAGAAAACAACAATAATCGCTGTCTAAAGGATAAATCGTCGCCCTGATTGATGAGAGACCGGGATTATTAATCGGTCCTGGCGGCAAACCGCGATGGAGATAGGTATTATAAGGCGAAGGAGTGCGGGTATCATCAAAACTTAAACGCGCTTTTGGAGTCCCTAAAATATAATTTATCGTGGCACAGGATTCCAGTGCCCAATTCTCTTTTAATCTTTTCCAAAAAATATCCGCCACTAATCTCCTGTCTTGATCCAGGGCCGCTTCTTTTTCCACTATGGAAGACATGGTTATAATTTCAAAAATGGTTTTGTTTGATTTTTTAATGTCAGCCCTTAGCTGGTCGTCTAATTTTTTGCCGAAATTATCCAACATTTTTTTAATAATGGCTTCAGAAGTGGTGTCTTTAAAAAACTTATAAGTGTCGGGGAAAAGATAACCTTCCAAATTATTGCTTTCCGGTTGACTGGCTAAAAAATCATAAGTGGAATATAAAGTTTGGTCTTGGCTCATTTTTTCCAAAGCGGCCAAGAAATCTGTTTGAGAAACCAATCCTGCTTTTTCCAAAACAGCACCGACTTCTTTATTGGTTAAACCCTCAATAATAGTGACTGTTTTTTCTTGGGCTACGGCCTGACTGGTTAAAGATTTAATCAAATCATTTAAGGTCATTCCTTTATTTAAAGAATATTCTCCGGCTAAAAATTTATTGCGAGTATTGGTTAAAAAAGCGTATAATTCAAACATTTTGACATTACTGATAATGCCCTTGTCTTTTAATTTGGCGGCAATGTCATTAAGTCCTTCTCCTTTTTCAACAATAAAAGTTTGAACTTGGTTTTCCGTAACAACGGGCTTTGAAGAATGATTAAAAAAGAAATACAGGCCGATTGCCAAAACGACAAAAACCAAATAACCAATGATAATTCCTTTTTTTTCCATACAAAAAAATAATTAAAGTCCCAATTTCTTATATATTTCTTTAATTGATTCTTTTAATTTTTCTTTATCGGGAGTCTCTTTTTTTAAGCGATTTTTCTCTTTGCGGATAAATTTGCAAAGACTGTAAGACAAACGTGGTTTAGTCATAAAATCATACAAGTTATTATTATGTTTTTATTATAGCAAAAAGGAGTTGTTTTTGCAACCCCCTCTTATTTTTATAGACAAAAAAAATAAAAAATGTTATAATACCCTACATTACATAAATGATTAAATAATTTATGAGTGGTTTTGAACGATTTGGCGAGGGTATTCCCAGCCAAGAAGAAATAAAAAAAATAGACAAACAAGAAATTCCAACTAATCAAAGTCCGGAGGGTCAAATTTTTAATTCTTTGCGCGTGGAAGAACAGGAGAATGAACAGCAAGAATTAATGGATAATTTTGATGAAATTTTAAAAGAACCGCGCGAAGTTTTAGGTAAACTAGAAGAATTAGGAAAAAAATATAAACAAAAACCGGTTTCGGCATTACTCTGGAATATTTGTGACGCCCTCAATAAAGACATTGAATCAAAACAATTGAATCAAGCTAAAAATTTAATTGAACAATTAGAAGAATCAAATTCTCACATATTGAATAAAGAAAATTTTAAAAATGTAATTCTCTCCAAAGCGGAAGAAAATCATTTAATTCACCTGGTTTCTTCAAAGGCATTTGATCGTCAAGCGCGTGAACGAGCCCAACAAGAAGGAAGACTGTTGGTTCAACCCGCCCAGCCGTTTGAATTTTATTATCGCCGTTGGGAAACAGATCCGGAAACTCACAAGCCTATTCTTCAAATAGACCAATATCAATTTAGCGGCGATCCAAGCTTGGGGGCGGCCAAATTAATTTTTTACGAACTTTCTGAATATGCCAGCTTAATTGAACCTTTGGAAAAAATTTCTTATCTGACAAAACAATATCAACAAGGGATTCAAGAAAAGTCTTCTAATAAAAACTCTGTTTAAAATATTTATAAATTAAAAAAAATACAAATTTATGATTTTTAATAATCAAAATTTTCAAGAAGAAGTTCTGGAATCAAAATTGCCCGTTTTAGTGGATTTTTTCAGCACTTGGTGTCCACCTTGCCAAATGATTGCTCCAATTATTGAAAAATTATCACAAGAAATGGAAGGTAAAATCAAAATCGGCAAATTTAATATTGAGGAGAGCGTGGAATTGACTCAAAAATATAATATCGGTTCTGTTCCAACTTTAATTTTTTTCAAAAACGGAGAAGAAATAAAAAGATTAAGAGGAGCCCAAAGTGAAAACAATTTACAACAAGAAATTGATTCAATTTTATGATCTACGATTCTATTATTGTCGGCGCCGGACCGGCCGGCTTATCCGCTTCTATTTATGCCTCTCGCGCCGGACTTAAACATTTATTAATCGGCCAAATGGAGCAGGGACTGACTGCTACCATTTTTTCTATTGAAAATTATCCCGGTTTTGAAAATATTTCCGGACCGGAATTAATGCAAAAATTTTCAGACCAAGCCCAAAAATACAATGCCGAAATTTTATCCGACGAAGTCATTAATATTAAAAAGGAAGAAGAAATCTTTAAAATTAAAACTAAAAATAATAAAAATTTTGAATCAAAAACAATAATTTTAGCTTACGGCAATCAACGTCGAAAATTAAATGTTCCCGGAGAACAAGAGTTTAACGGCAGAGGGGTAAGTTATTGCGCTGTTTGCGATGGCCCTTTGTATAGAAATAAAATAGTCGCCGTGGTTGGCGGCGGGAATTCGGCTCTTTCCAGTGCAATTTTTCTAGCCAAACAAGCGGCTAAGGTTTATTTAATCAGTATTTATGAACAATTCAAAGGCCAAAGTGTTTTACAGGAACAAATTCAGCAAGAAAAAAAGATTATTCCGATCGTCAATCATTCAATTAAAGAAATCCGGGGCAAAGATATGGTTCAAGAAATTATTTTAAATACCCCTTCAAAAGAAACTGAAATTTTAAAACTTGATGGCGTATTCGTGGAAATCGGGTATGAACCGAGTAAAAATTTATCTTTATTCGATCTCTCTGCTAATCCGGAAAAAAATAAAGCCGGTTATATTCAAACCGACTATTTAACGCGCACCAATATCCCCGGTTTATTCGCCGCCGGAGACATTGCCGGCGAACCGGATAAATTACGGCAAATTATCACCGCCAGCGCCGAAGGATCTATTTCGGCAATTGCCGCTTTTCGTTTTTGCCAAAAATCATCTGACAAAAAATAATTATTACTCCCCCCGAAATCATCAGGTCTGCCAAATTAATGACTGAAAAATAAAAAATATTTAAATAATCTATCACTGCTTTGTATTGGAGGCGGTCAAAAAGATTAGAAATCGCTCCGGCAAAAATCAAGCTAAAGGCTAAAATTTTAGAAACATTTTTGGTTCTATAACCTTTAATCAAATTGTCTGCCAACCACCAAAAAATAATAATTAATAAAAAATAAAAAAGTATCCTGTTAAGAGGAATACTTAAAGCCAAATTCGGATTTTTAAACAAAGAAAAATTAAAAAATAAATTATCAATAGTCCTGTCTAAAAGGGCTATTTTTTTAAACAATCTGTCTAAAATAAAAAAAAATAAAACCAATATATTAATCAATATTAATTTATTTTTCATTTTAAAATATTATTTATGACAATCAAGACAATGCTTGGCTTGTGGCAAAGCTTGAAGTCTTTTTGGATTAATCGGCTGTCCGCATTTTTCACAAAGCCCGTATTTGCCTTTCTCAAGTTTCTTTAAAGCAGCCTCAATATTATTTAGAGAAGTTTCAAGATTGTCTTCTAAAGAAAGAGTATCAATAAAAGTCGCCACTTCGTCGGCATTTTCATCTTCAGAGTCGCCATATTCCGGAAATTTAGCTTCATAACCATTTTGGTTGCGAGCGCTTTTGTTGGCAATTTCTTCCAATTGTTTTTTTAATTCCTGTCTTTGTTTTAAAAGGTCTTCTTTGATTGAAGCTAAAAAATTTTTTAACATAATTTTGAAAAATTAAAGTTATTAAAAGCTCTCTCTTGATAATCCCTTTATTTTGATGCTCTTATATTAGGGCATAACATATCTTTTTCAAGGTAAGTTATCCACATCTAAAATAATCTTAGACAACCTTTGATTTTTTGGTTTTGATTAATAATCACTATGTCCTCTACTCCAAACTGTTTAATTCTCCAATATAAGACCGGAGAGAAATTTTTTCTTAAAATATCCGGAGAGAAATAATTAGAAATATTTAAATTATTATTTATTTGAGAAGTTGGCTGATAATTAATCAGTATTTTTTCTAAAGACGAAACACTATTTGAAATAAATGCATATTTGTCGTTTTGAGCCAGGGCTATTTCAGTTCCATTGTCTAAAAAATAAGATAGTTTTAAATTATTAACCTGTTTTTCCTTAAAATTAAAAATACTTGGATCGGCCACCAACTCAATAAAAGAAGTTTTGTCCGGTAAAATTACTTTTTTTTCAACCGGATTTTTAAAAGCCCAATTTTCTTTAATCTTTTTCTCTAAGTTATCCATAGTCTTGAGATTAGAAGAAATAATCGTCATATTTAATTCATCAATGGAGATTGATTCTTGCTTTGTTTGATTTAAAGAAATTAAACTTGGATCAAAATTTTTAATATCCGGGAAAAATAAATCCGAACCGCCCCATAGAAGAGCAGTAGTTCTAAAATCATCTTGAAGAGAAGAAATAATAAAACTTTTTCCTTGTTCCCAACCAAACCCTTGATTATTTGAATTTAAAAATGGTTTTAAAGAATTGTCAAAATCTATATCTAGGGCTAAAGAATTTTGATATGGAATAAAATTAATTTTCAAAAATACGCTCTTAAAATTCTTGATTTTATCAACAATCTCGGGGTTTAACCCTAAAATATCCGCTTTAAATAAAGGTGAATTAATAAATTCTTTTAAATTAAAATATCCCTTTCCCCAAGCCAATTCTGAAGAAAAATGAAAATCTTTAACTTGTTTTCTAAAACCCCCCGAATTCAATTGAATACTGTCTAAAATTTCCGGCCGAGAGGCTATTGCCCAAATATCAGAAGTTAATCTTTTGTAATGAAAAGTTTCCGAGCCGGCGTTGGAAACAATTAAAGGAAAATCAGCGCCACGGGCTCTGGTTTTAAAAATAAAAACTAGAGAAGGGTTTTGAGAATAATTATTTTCAAAAAAAACAAAGCAACCGGCCTCTCTGAATAAAGAAATATCCGCTTGGCGAAAATTGGCGCCAACAATAGCTAAATCTGATTGGCTGGTTAAAAAAGAATTCATTGTTTTCTCCGGCCAGTGTTCTTTCAACCACTTATTTCCCAAATAACCGCCTTGGTGAAATTTATTTAAATCAAAATGCAGATAAAAAAGCGTGTTGGAAGGCGCGTAATTTATCAGATTATCCGGTTTATAATAAAAAAAGGAAATTAAAACAATAAAAATAACCAGTATTAAAACTGCCAGTGTTAAAAAAAGATATTTTTTATGAAAATTTTTAAACATTTTTAATTTAAAATTGAGAAGCCCCTTATTTGTTCTTTATTTTAGCTTTTAAAACAGAGATGTCAATCGGGCTATTATTCAATAAGGCAGGGGTCGACCCCCTCACCAAACGCTGATGTATTTTTTAAAATATAAAATTTTATTTGTTTATATTTAAAATATTTTTAATTTATTGTGTAAAAAAATTAAAACATAATAGGATATTAAGCGCTTATCAGCGTTCAGGTGAGGGGGTTGACTGATTTTTAAAGATGTTTATAATAATCCTATATGATTAGCGACACAACAAAATTAATTAAAAAAGAGTATCTTCAATCTGCCAAAGCGCTTCCCAAGATGGGCGATTTGGTTGAGGGCCAAATTTTAGAAATTGGCCGAAATGAAATTTATTTAGACATCGACGGAGTCACCACCGGTATTATCCGTGGTCCGGAACTTTTTGACGAATCCGGAGAATTTTCCAATTTAAAAATCGGAGACACAACTTCAGCAACCGTTATTGACCTGGAAAATGAAAGAGGTTTAATGGAATTATCTTTCCGTTATGCCAGCCATAAAAAAGCATGGGATCAGTTAATAGAACTGATGGAAAAGGGCGAACCGATAAAAGTGAAAGCCCTAGAAGCCAATAAAGGCGGGCTTCTTATTCGTTTTGGAAAAGTAGCCGGATTTTTACCCGTTTCTCATTTGAGTGGCGAACACTATCCCAGAGTTGACGGCGGCAATAAAACCAGAATTTTGGAAAAACTCAAAACATATATTGGACAGGATTTTTCCGTCCGAATTATCAATGTTGATGAGGAAAATGAAAAATTCATTGTTTCAGAAAAAAATATTTCAGCACCAACCGGAGAATCTATTTTGTCAAATTACAAAGTCGGCGATGTGGTTGAAGGAAAAATCAGCGGCATAGTTGATTTTGGCGCCTTTGTCACTTTTGATAAAAGCCAAGAGGGCTTGATTCATATTTCCGAATTGGCTTGGCAAAGAATAGATCATCCTAAAAATGTAATCAACGTTGGGGATAAAGTAAAAGCTAAAATTATCGGTATTACCGAAGACGGCAAAATTTCTTTATCCACCCGAAGATTAATGGAAGATCCATGGGTTAAAGTATCTGAAAAATATAAAGTGGGGCAAGAGGTTATGGGAACTGTTTTAAAAGTTAATCCTTTCGGTTTATTTGTGGAACTAGATCCTGATATTCACGGATTAGCACATATTTCCGAGCTTTCTGACCAACCGGTGACAGATATGTCCAAAATTGCTAAAATCGGCGATCAAATAAAATTTAGAGTTGTCTCTGTAGAACCGGAAAATCATCGTTTAGGACTTTCTTTGAGAAATAATAAAGAAGATAAGCCTCAAGATCAACAATCTGGCGACGAGAAATAAACACTATGCCAAGTAGTGGAACTTTGACTTGTCCTCTCATAACTAAAAAGTTTTATCTGGCATATACCATCTTGTGTATTTAATTTATTGTTTTAAATTTTAATTTTATTAAATTTTGGTCGGACAAAAATTTTATAATATTAACAATGTTTTTTAAAATAACCTAATTAATATTTAAAAATTTGATAATTCTTCCAAAATTGTCAAAGTTCTACTACTTGGTATGAAAAATTTATTAAAGAATTTTCTCATTTTTTTGATTATTTTTTTGGTAATTGCCGGAATTTTCAGTTTAACAAGTTCTGATAATAAAAAACCTCAAGAAATAAGCATAAGCCAATTGGTTCAAGAGATTCAAGAAGATAAAGTAAAAGAAATTGTTGTTACTGACAATTCCTTAAATATTTTATTAGTTAATCAAGAAAAACAACTTACCTTAAAAGAAGAGAATCAACCCTTGGTTGAACTTTTAACCAATTATGGGGTCAGCTCGGAAAAACTTTCCAAGCTTTCCATAAAAGTTAAAACTGCCAGCAATCGCAATGTCTTCTTAACTGTTATTTTGCCCATCTTATTGCCCTTCTTGCTTTTGGTGGGCTTTTTTTATTATTTATCCAATCAAATGAAGGGATCAGGAATGCAAGCTTTTAAATTTGGAGAAAGCAAGGCCAGACAAGTTAACCCAAAAGATAAAAGAACAAAAGTGACTTTTCAAAATGTGGCCGGTGTTCATGAAGCCAAAGAAGCCCTTCAAGACGTGGTAAAATTCTTAAAAAGTCCGAAAAATTTCATTAATATGGGAGCTAAAATTCCCAAAGGAGTGCTTTTGATCGGCATGCCCGGCACTGGTAAAACCCTTTTGGCAAGAGCGGTAGCGGGAGAAGCAAATGTTCCGTTTTTCCATATTTCCGGTTCTGAATTCGTGGAAATGTTTGTCGGAGTCGGAGCTTCGCGCGTCAGAGATCTTTTTAGAAGAGCGCAAAAAAATCTTCCTTGTATTATTTTTATTGATGAACTTGATGCTGTCGGCCGTGTCAGAGGATCGGGAGTTGGCGGATCTCATGATGAAAGAGAACAAACCTTAAATCAAATTCTTGTTGAACTTGATGGATTTGAACCAAATAGCGGATTAGTGGTTATGGCGGCGACAAATCGACCGGATATTTTAGATCCGGCTTTGTTAAGACCGGGCCGGTTTGACAGAAAAGTTATTTTGGATATTCCGGATATTAAAGATCGCGAATTTATTTTAAAAATCCATTCCACTGGCAAACCCTTGGCATCAAATGTAAATTTACATCAAATTGCCGAGAGAACGCCCGGTTTTTCAGGAGCAGACTTGGAAAATCTTTTAAACGAAGCGGCTATTTTAACTGTTAAAAATAATAAGAAAAAAATCGGCCATGAATAAATTTTAGAAAGCATAGACAAGGTTTTATTGGGACCTGAAAGAAAAAGCCATATTCTCTCGGATAAAGAAAAAAATATCGTCGCTTTTCATGAAGCCGGACACGCCATCGTCAGCTGGAATTTGCCAAGCTGCGATCCGGTTCATAAAGTATCAATTATTTCTCGCGGACAAGCCGCCGGTTATACTCTGCGCATGCCGGAAGAAGAAAAATATCTTCGTTCCAAGCCTGAATTTTTGGACAATATTGCTGTTTATCTTGGCGGTTATATAAGCGAAAAACTCACCTTTAAAGAGGTGACCACGGGCGCTTCTAATGATTTGCGGCAAGTGACCCATTTAAGCCGTAAACTTGTAACCGAGTTTGGTATGAGCGATATTTTGGGTCCGCGCACCTTTGGCGAAAAAGAAGAATTAATTTTCTTGGGTCGGGAAATTTCCGAGAGACGAGATTATTCTGAAAAAATAGCCCAAACCATAGATGAAGAAGTTTCTAAAATCATTAATCTTTGTTATAATAGAGCTCAAGAGATTCTTGAAAAAAATAAAGAAAAACTAGAAGAAGTGGCCAAAATTCTGCTTAAAAAAGAAACTATTGAGAAAGAAGAGTTTGCCAAAATCATGAAAAATTAATTTTATGCCAGGTAGTGAAACTTTGACTATAATTTAAAAAGTTTTACCTGACATTGAAAGTAAAATTTTAATAACAAATTTATTTATTATAACTTTGATTAGAGATAAATACTTGGTCAAAGTTCTACTACCTGATATGGAAATTAAATCATTAAAACAAACCTTAAAAATCATCTGGGAAAACCCAATTTTATGGTTATTGGGTTTTTTAAGTATTCCTTTCGCGGTGAATGAAATCAGTTTGATTATTATTAATATTGAGAAAATCAACAATTGGATAAATAATTTAATCACCCTTAAAGTAATCCGCGCTCAGTTTGGACAAATTTTTTCTTCCATTTCCTTGCCAACCTCGGTTAATCTTGATGCTCTTTCAAGATTTATTTTAGCAATTATAGTCACTTTGTTGTTTATCTATTTATCTTTTTTAACTTACATCGCCTTTTTATTCATCGCGCGAAACCTAAAACATTCCAAGACATTTATTGTTCCCGAGATCTTACAAAAAAGCACAAAATTTATATTGCCGGTTGTCGGTTTAAATATTATCTCATTTTTTATTATTTATGGGCTTTTAAGCTTGGTTGGATTAACGCCGCTTTATAAAATCCAAATTCCTATTTTCGTCTATATTATAATTTTTATTCTGATTGAAGTGTTTATTTCTTTTGTTTCCCGTTATATTGTTTGTTTCTTGGTCTTAGAACAAGAGAGATTTTTCTTGGCCATTAAAAAAGGATTTATTTTCTTTATAAAAAATTGGCTTGTCACCCTTAAAACCTCTTTAATTCTCTTTATAACCACTATTTTATTCGGATTAATAATTTTATTAATATCTATTGGTGTTTCTTGGCCTTGTTTCTTTTTGTTCTATATTTTTCTACAATTTAACGTAACTCTTGGATTTTGGCTGATTTTCTTATTTTGGGCGCTTGTTTTGACCATTATTTTCGCAATTTTAATTTCAATTCTCTCTGCTTTTCAATTTTTAACCTGGAATAATTTATTTCTTAAATTATCTCATCCGGAAGAAGATTTTTAGGCTGTGAAAAAGAAGGGGAAAAATAAAGAAATAAAATGTTAATAAAGTGTGACTATTTTATTATTCCTTTCTTTAGCCTGATTTATCCATTCTTTATCCCTGTTTTATCTACCACCTTTTAACAAGTATAGTTTATTAAAAAGCAAGTATCTATTGATTTTTAGTGTTTTCCCACTTTTCAACATAGCTTATTACTATTATTATATATTTATAAATTAAAAAATAATTCATAATATTAATCATTATATGAAATTCTCCTGTTTACAAGAAAATTTATCTCAAGGTCTTAATACTGTAAGTCATTTAGCCGGAATAAATAAATCAGGACTGCCTATCTTGAATAATATTTTAATTTCAACTGAAAAAGGTGGTTTAAAATTAAGTAGTACCAATCTGGAAATAGCCATAGAAACCATAATTAGGGCTAAAATAGAAGAAGAGGGCACTTTTACGGTTCCCTCTCAGATATTTAATAATTATATAAATTTATTGCCCCTGGGAGAGGTTTTAAATTTAGAAATTAAAGACAACGAATTGATTATTGAAGCTAAAAATCAAACAGCGAAAATTAAAGGATCTTCATCTGAAGAATTTCCAATTATTCCTCAAATAGAAAAAAAAGAAAAAATTATTATAGAAAGCAAGATTTTAAAAGATGCTTTGGAGAAAATTATTTTTACCATCTCGCCCAATGAAACAAGAATGGAAATAAGCGGAGTTTTATTTACTCTAAATTATCCCAAGGATAAAAACTTAACCATCGTGGGAACCGACAGTTATCGATTGGCGGAGAAATCCATTGTTCTGAAAGAATTGTCTGTTAAAGAAATAAAAAATATTATTATTCCGGCCAAAACCCTGCAAGAATTATTAAAAATCATTAAAAACGAAGATAATGTGGAAATTTATTTATTGGAAAATCAAATTTTATTTATTTATCAGAACACAGAATTAGTTTCTCGTTTAATCAGCGGTATTTATCCTGATTATAAACAAATTATTCCACAGAATTTTAAAACTAAAACCCTTCTTAATAAAGATGACTTTTTAAAAACAGTCAAAGCGGCCAGCTTTTTTACAAAAAGCGGCATTAATGATATTTTCTTAAAATTAATCGCCAAGAAAAATCAGGTTCAAATTTCTTCTCTGAACAATCAAGTGGGAGAAAACAAGGCTGTTTTAGAAGGAGAAATTTCAGGAGAAGACAATGAAATTGTTTTTAATTATCGTTATCTGCTCGATGGTTTAATTAATTTGGGCGGCGAAGAGGTGAATATTGAAGTGACAAATGACAACACGGCCGCTGTTATTAGATCTGTTTCTGATGAATCTTATTTATATTTAATCATGCCGATTAAAAGCAAATAAGACATAAAAATATTTTAAAGGTCGTTTATTCTCACTATTCGTTTAAAAAACGAACAATTAAATAAATCTTTAAAAAAATTATGAATAAAGCTGAATTAATCGAAGTTGTAACCAATAAAGCTAAAAATTGTTCTAAAGCTGAAACAGCCAGAATGATTGATACTTTTATTGACAGCATTATTGCCGCTCTTAAAAAGGGAGACAAAGTGGCCATCGCCGGTTTTGGAACCTTCTCCGTTAAATTAAGAAAAGCAAGAGCTGGTATTAATCCAAAAACTCAGGTTAAAATTCAAATTCCTTCAATGAAAGTTCCTAAGTTTAAGGCTGGTAAAGAATTCAAAACTTCTGTAAAATAAATTTGAAATTTTTTTAAAAGAGCTTGTTATATTAAAAATAACAAGCTCTTTTATTTTAAATTTCTAACGGGGTTGACAAAAAAATTTAAAGTGTTAATATTTAATTCTATCAATAGAAAAAGTAAGTAGAGGAGGAATAATGCAAGCTGTAGCACAAGAAGTAAATAAGGTACAACCAGGTGCTGTACCAGTGGTTCCGTGTAAGAGAGAAGTTGTGGGGCAATGCTCCATTGTTAATAAAAATGGTAAATTTATTTTTACCACTTTATATCCAAGAGATTTTAATCCTAAAATCTCGGATAAAAGATTTGAGATCTTTGATCCCTTTAATCAAAGTAAGATAGGCGAAATATTAAAAAAGGGAAGATTTGAAATTCCAATACCGGAGGGTCAAAGCAAGATCAGTGAACTCGCAGCAAAAGATGGCAGCGAGTGGATGGTAACATTAATGCCCGGAGTTATGTGGGAAGCAAATGAACACATTTTGGGTAATTTGTCACCTTTGATATAAAGGAGGAAAACTAATTTAAAAGGAGACGCTCTTGGGCGCCTCCTTCTTTTATTTAATATTTATTAACAGAACAGGGGTTGACAAAAAATATTTTTTGTGCTAATATAATATATAGATAATATAAACTATAAAAAAAGAAGTAGGAGGAGAAGATGTCAGCATCACAAACAAACGCGCAACAAGGGGTTGCACGAGAAGAAAAAAGGGTTGTATTAACAGACAAAGTAACGGGCTATCCTGTAGCTAAACAGTATGTCGCTCCAGATGGAGTGATAGAAATAGCCATTCTCTAAATTTAAAGGAGGAAAACCACGAGGAGACAACCAGATCGGTGTCTCCTCTTTTATTATTATAAAAATTATCTATTCTTAAGGTGAACTCTAAAATTTAAAATATTTTTCCCAATACTCGTAAAGTTTTTTTGTTGCTCTTAAATCACCGACATTATATTTGGCAATATCCAAGAATTTTTTTTCTTTAAATAAAGCACTCACGTCATCGCCGGTTACTCCATTGGCTTTGGGACTTTCAATATTAAAGGCGCGGCTCCAAAGATGCAAACTTCCTTTTCGCCAAACAGCGCCGTAAAAAGAAAGCTGATCAAATAAATCTATGTGTTTGGAATCATATTTCTGGCTTCCAAGATATCGGTTAGACATTAAATCTTTTGTTGGTAGAACATTATTAATCGCCGATCTAATCATTAAAAATGGCACGTCAAAACCTCGGCCGTTAAAACTGATGAATTCTTGATAATTTTTTGCGCCGTTCCAAAAATTTTCCAGCATTTCTTTCTCGGTCATTGGCTTGAATTTAATGCCATTTTCTTCTGTTTCTTTAAGATTGGTATTTGGAGCTTGAAAACAAACCGCTCCTTTGTCTTTTTCACAATCCAAAACGCCAATTGCGACAATCTCACCGGTTAAAGGCGAAAATCCAAGTCCTTGCTTTAAATCTTGCAGGGATTTTTCATATTCGTCATTATCTTTGGAATCTTTTTTAATTGATTTAATAAGAATTTCTTGGGTTGTTGCGTCCATCTTGTCAAAATTTTCTCCAATTGTTTCAATATCAAAAACTAATTTAGACATAATTTATAAATTTATAATTATTATTTTTTTATCTTAACATAATAAATTATATTTTTCAAGAGAATAAAATAGCAGCGGTTCAAATTTGAACCGCTGCTTGTAAAAATTATTTCCATCTTTTTGGATCCAACCCCTTTGAGTCGAAAATAATTTCCGGAGCTATTTCACTTATTTTATCTTTAAGATAAGCAATTGTTTTATAAACCGTATCTATTTTTACCGAACAAAATTTTTTAAAATATTGTTCGGTGAGAAGGAAGGGATTATAGAATTCCCATTCGTGACGAGTAGGCAGATTTTGAGTCAACGAATCCTCAAAAGCTTGAGAACCAAGGGTTACTAACAGCGGCGAGACGGTGACCCAATAAATAGAATCGCGATATTCTCGGACAATTCGTAAAATTTCCTTTGCATCAGCTTCAATTGATTCTTTTGTTTCTTTAGGTAATCCCATTACAAAAGTTAAAATCATAGGAACGCCATGCTGAGCCAAAATTTTAATTGCCCGAAAATTATCTTCCATGGTTGTTCCCCCTTTTCCAACTGCCGCAACTCTGGCCAAGCTCTCAATTCCAACCGCAGCCCAAGCATTTAGTCGTTTTAACAATTCAGCGGTTTCGTCAGTTACCTGAGTGGCATTGATAAAACATTTTATTTTCATCTCTGCCAATTCTAATGGTTTGGTTTCTGCGAGTTGTCTTAATTGCCCTAAACTCACTGCTACTGTATCAGCGGTATTGTAAATCTTTTTAATTCCTTTCTGATGGGCATATCTTAATTCTTCCCACACAATTCGTGGATTGCGCCAGCCGAAACCGCGTTTTTTACGAGAACAAAAATAACAACGCTTATTGCAAAGGTGACAGTCCCCACCCCATAGCATGCTAACGCCGCCATAATCTTTTATCCGGAACAATAAGCTATAATCCACGGCTGAATTTTGAAAGTCAAAATATTGAGGAGTGGTATAGACTTTTTGCTTTAAACCATCTCTTACTATTTCAGCAATAATGTGTTCCCCAAAGCCGATTATAATTCCGTCCACTATTGGCAGGGTAGAAAAATGATTAGCTGACAATTCATTAATCTCCGGTCCACCGACAATAACATCACAACCCAATTCTTTAAGCCACTTTGCCAACTCAAATGATTTTAGAACATTACCGGCAATCAAAGTTAAGCCAACAAGAATGCGGTGATAATTTTTTACAACCCTTTTAATGTCTTTTTTTACAATCTGGAAATCATTAATTTCAAGATTATAGATTTTGACAAAGACATTTGAAAAAGATTGTTTTACTTTTGTCCCTAAAACATTTAGTCCCAAAGGGCTGGCAAATTTTGCCGAGGAGAGAGACAACATCTCTCCACTGGAAATAATTCCCAAAAAAGCATCATACTGTGTATTCATCCTTCCTCCTTTTTTATTTTTTAAAGAACGGTTATTTACCTTTATATTTATATAATAGCAGAAATTTCAAAATTGTCAATAAAATTAGACATTGTTGTCTAAAAAATACAAAATCTTGACAAAATAATTGATTAATATATAATTATGGTTGTCTAATAATATATACAAAATTATGAATTTTATAGAATTGCTCAAAAAAATAGGATTTAATGAAAATAAAGCTCAGGTTTATTTGGCTTGTTTAGAGCTTGGTTCGGCCACGGCGACCGAAATAGCCAAAAAAGCCAATGTTCTTAGAACAACCGTTTACAAAATACTTGAGGAGTTAAATAATCAAGGGCTGGTTGAAACTGACTCAAAATCATATACAAAAACATTCAGGGCAAAAAATCCTAAAACATTGATTGAGAGCCTTGAAAAACAAAAAAATCTGGCCGAAAGTTATTTGCCGGATTTTATAAATATATTTTCTGAGACCAAATTCAAGCCGAAATTAAAATTTTACGAAGGCAAAGAAGGAATTAAAAAAGTATTTGAAGATATTCTGAATTATAAAAATACAACCGTTATGACCTTCTCTCCCATTAAAGATATATTGCAAGTTTTTGGAAAAACATATACAAGGCATTTCGCTGACCGAAGAATTGAGAGAAAAATATTGCGCAAAGATTTGCGTCAATTTATAGATAAAGAATTTCATTCAAGCGAATGGGAATTTTATGCCGCAGACAAAGGATTAATGCGCGAAGTAAAATTTTTACCTAAAAATTTAATATTCAACAGCTTGATTCAAATATACGAAAATAAAATTTCCATTATTCTCTCGGAAAAAGAAAATTTTGCCTTTATTGTTGAGAGTAAAGAATTAAGCGAATTTATGAAACAGATATTTAAATTTTTCTGGCAAATGTCTTCTAAATAATTATATTAAAAGACCGAATATCCTAAATTGATATGCGGTCTTTTAATATACCCCCTGAAGGAATCGAACCTTCGTCAATTGCTTAAGAGTCCGCCAGCTGGCGGATTTACCATTAAACTAAGGTATAAAATACCCCCAATAGGGATCGAACCTATATCAATTGCTTAAGAGGCAACTGCTCTACCATTGAGCTATGGGGGCTTATATTGTTAATTAATCAAGTTTTTAAAGAATTTAATCTTATTATAATCAATTGCTTAAGAGTCCGCCAGCTGGCGGATCTACCATTGAGCTATGGGGGCGAAAAAATTTAAAATTGAAAAATCAAAAATAAAAATTAAAGAGGAGAATAAGCCAAATTACTGCTAAATTAACAATTTTAAGGGGTCTATAATCGTTTATATGCCTCCGACAGGAATCGAACCCGTATCCCTGGTTCCGAAGACCAGTGCTCTATCCTTTGAGCTACGGAGGCAAAATATAAAATGACCAATTGACCTAATTTCTAATTAACCTAATCAATAACTAATAATCAAATACCCAATGTGTCTGAAATTTTTGGGTCATTGAGTCATTGGGATTTATTTGGGTTAATTAGATCAATTAGATTAATTAGTCATTAATCTACTCTTTCAGTAATTCTTCCGGATAAGTTGCATGGGCCAAGGCCGTATCTAAAGTAATAATTTTTTCCCGATAAAGATTTTTTAAACCATTTTCCAATGTGCACATTCCTTCTTTGCCGCTGGTTTGCATACAAGATTTTATTTGGGCAATTTTATTTTCTCTGATTAAATTGGCAACGGCCGGATTATTAATCAAAACTTCTCTGGCCGCAACTCTGCCTCCGCCAATTTTTGGCAATAAATGTTGGGAAATAATACCTCTTAAGGCCAAGGCAATTTGCAATCTTATTTGATTTTGCTGATAAGGCGGAAAAACATCAATAATTCTATCAATGGTTTGCGGAGCATTTGTGGTATGAAGAGTGGCTAAAATTAAATGGCCGGTTTCAGCCAAAGTGATGGCCAGTCCGATTGTTTCCAAATCTCTCATTTCTCCGACAAAAATTACATCAGGATTTTGTCTGACAATGTGTTTTAAAGCCGAGTCAAAAGAGGTCATGTCTTGCCCTAATTCGCGCTGAGCGATTAAACTTTTTTTGGAAGTAAAAACATATTCAATCGGATCTTCAAGGGTAATAATATGGCAGGCCCGTTCTGTATTAATTTTTTCAATCATTGCCGCCAAGGTGGTGGATTTACCGCAACCTGTCGGTCCGGTCACCAAAACTAACCCGTCTTGAAGTTGAGTTAATTGATGAGCTACCGGAGGCAAACCGATTTCTTCCATACTTGGAATTATTGGCTGGATAACTCTGGCCGCCAAAGCTAGATGTCCTTTTTCCCAAAAAATATTAATTCTAAAGCGGATATTATTTTTAATTTGGTAAGAAAGATCCAGATTTTTCTTTTTTAAAAGTACTTCTTTTTGGGCCGGGGTCATGATTGGCTCAGCCAATTTTAAAATAATTTCGTGGTCAAAAATAGGCCAATTTTGTATTGGCCTTAAAACTCCGTCAACACGGAAAAATGCGGGCAAGCCGTTGGCTAAGTGAACATCTGATGCTTTTAGCGCAACTGCGCCTTCAAATATTTCATCAAGAGTCATAATTTAGCTTTTTAGGAATTAGCTTATTAGCTTTTTAGATTATTAATATTTATAAATTCGCAAGTTAAAAATTAATAACCCACTTTATACACGG